>ENA-UOOM01000148-UOOM01000148.1-fermentation-metagenome-genome-assembly--contig:-NODE-148-length-88356-cov-31.454717_pt1 | contig 88356 bp, 80 predicted proteins | sample MGYA00245781_ERZ724031 | MGnify/ENA primary metagenome ERZ724031 (study PRJEB28704, sample SAMN03018317) | fermentation metagenome | biome: anthropogenic terrestrial biome; feature: soil; material...
ATTAAACCGGTGCTCTGCAGCAATATCTATGTGGATCAGCTTGAGATCAGTTAAACCCAGTTAATGCAGTAGAGACCCTACCTAAGAAGAAAAGTGTTGCATATATTCCCCAGTACCATAGATTTGAGATCATTCACAAAACCAAATCAAGGATGGAGAATAATATGCAACCTAGTCATTCAAATAAGAGACTGAAAAAGGGTCAAGTCAAAATTGAGTTTAGCCCAAAATTGATCACTTCGTGGGGTGGAACTGCAGCGCTATTTTCAAGGTATTTCGATAAGATTGGATTCAGGGAACTGGTCGAGAAGATTTATCCAGTCCAGGAGTACTCCAATAACTCAACCGGGGTGTATTCGAAGCTAGTATCGCTGTTTATCTCGGTTCTCAATGGCGGAACCAAGTTCTCACATATCAACTACATGGAGAATGGGATAAAGATATTCGAGCGTTGTTTTGGAGTGAAGCGTCTAGTCAAATCATCCACCGGTATAACCAGATATTGGAACAAGTACAACCGCAGGTCGCTTACCGAGACGCTTCTGCAGAACATCAGCCAGCATTTCTTGCGTCCCTTGCTTGATTATGCCAATATCGAGCGAGACACACTACGCTTTGATTCCACTGTCATTACGCGTTATGGAAATCAAGAAGGAGCTAAGAAAGGCTACAATCCCGCCAAGCGTGGCAGACCTTCAAATCATCCGCAGCTGGCTTTTTTGGGAAGTGGTTACACGGTCAACTTTTGGAATCGCTCAGGTAATACCCGCTCTGCCAATGGTATTGTTGAATTCTATGCCCAAACCAGGGGCTTTATCAGAGATATCGAGATAGAAAGGGTGTTGGCAGACAGTGGCTATTATGACCGGGAGTTCATCCTCAAACTTGAGGAAGACGGGATTGAGTACGTGATTGCAGTTCCCATTCACCAGTTTTTCCAGAAGATAGTTTACTATCAGACCGAATGGACACGTGTCGATGATGGAATCGAAGTCGGCGAATTCACATACTCACACCTAAACGAAAGCTGGGGAGGTGAGCGACGCTATATCGTTGTCCGTCAGGAGATCCAAAGGCGTCCGAAAGCTACCGGCAAGCAACTTAGCCTCTTCAAGGACGAGGACTATGGCAAAGAATATCGCCATTCTCTTTATATCACAAACAACAATACAGATACCCCTTACGATATCTGGTGCTATTATCGGCCCAGGGCTAATGTTGAGAACATCATCGAAAACCTGAAGGATGGCTTTGGCCTCTCAGCTTACAACATGAAGAGCTTCTGGGCTACTGAAGCGGTTTTGATGACGATCTGCCTGATCCTTCATAACCTCGTGACAGTGCTAATCAAACAGGTTCTGCATACTAATAATAAGGACAGAAAATTACGCACCATCAGGATGGAATACCTGGTTATTCCTGCCCTTTTAGGAAAGGATGGTAGGGATGACGTCCTGAGGTTGGGGCTGTCTAACCCTAAAAGGCAAACAAAGTTCACAGAAGCACTTGATAGACTTAGAGATCTGAAGCTAACTTTCTACTGCATTGCAGTTGAGAATGAGGAGGTGGCATGAACTGAATCAAATGTGTTTGGTGTAACTTAAAACACCCTCGAAATTAACTCAAAATCAGTCCCAAAACAGGGACTCTGAAAATCCTACTGCATTATTTGGGTTAAAAGGCCATCAAATTCGTGCTAAAACCCCCAATATGCTATGTGGTATCCGGTCCGGATTCATGATTTGATTCTTTAATAGCTTATCTGAGGCGAATCCGGAAGATCGTTATCGAATCACAATCTGCACCCCGCTTGACAATCCAAAGCGCGGGCTATCCGGGATATTGCCTTAGTTCTTTGCAATACCATATCTCGACGCCGGTCGGAGTAAAAAATGGTCTAAGTGCAATCGATACAGGCAGTTCAGCTTGCTTTGGAAACGAGCTCCCCTTGCAGCGCAAAACAATGAGAAACAGATGAAAAACTGGGGAAAACAGTTGAAAAAACAGCATTTTGCTCAAATTGTCCATTTTCTACCTGTATTCACGGCGTTCATCATCTCTTTATCAAGCCTTAATCAAGCGTTAATAATTAACGCTTGATTAAGGCTTGATGTGCACTTGATTAACACTGTCTACAGAGCTGACAGTGAGATTGGAAAAATGGTCTTTCCTGGTTATCCACCGTGATTATCCACCGATTTCCCTGTTTTTCCCACTCTGATATTTCTTCAATTCTTTAATTCCTGTGGTGCTACAGTGCTGTGCTTGGATCGTCTGGGGAGAGTCTGTGCGTGGCCTGTGTTGCTTTGTCCACTGCTTAGCCGGCTCATAATACTGATCCTCTATGAGGCCGTGCATTAGAGAAAGGATGGGTAGAACTGTATCAAGAAAAGTTGGGGATAATGAGGGACTGCCAATACTGCTAAAGATATATTGACAGAAAGCCTGCCTGTCTGAATATGGTATCAAGGCGAAAATTCATGGAGATAAGATGAGTAAACAGAAAAAGACCGCTATAGAACCTACCAGAGAGCAAAACTATGCCGAGTGGTATCAACAAGTAATAAAGAATGCCGATTTGGCAGAAAACAGTGATGTGCGTGGTTGCATGGTGATCAAGCCTTGGGGCTACGCGATATGGGAAAACATCCAGCGAGCCCTGGATACCATGTTTCGGGAGACCGGTCATCGCAATGCCTACTTCCCCTTATTTATCCCCAAAAGTTATTTTGAAAAAGAAGCTGAGCATGTGGAAGGCTTTGCCAAGGAATGCGCGGTAGTTACTCACTCACGTTTGGAAGATGACGGCAATGGTGGCTTGATGGTAGCAGGAGAATTAACCGAGCCCCTGATCGTTCGCCCCACCAGCGAAACCATCATCGGAGCATCATTTGCCAAGTGGGTCAATTCCTATCGTGACCTGCCTCTCTTGATCAACCAGTGGGCAAACATCGTGCGATGGGAGATGCGCACCAGGCTTTTTTTGAGGACTGCCGAGTTCCTGTGGCAGGAAGGGCACACTGTGCATGAAACAGCAGAAGACGCTATGGAAGAAACCCGTAAGATGTTGGAAGTATATGCCAGGTTTGCTGCTGAATATTTGGCATTACCTGTGATTATGGGCGAAAAAACAGAGGGTGAAAAATTTCCCGGCGCGGTTAATACATACTGCATCGAAGCCATGATGCAGGACAAAAAAGCACTTCAGGCCGGCACTTCACATTTCCTGGGTCAGAATTTTGCAAAATCCTCCGGGATCAAGTTCCAGGGCAGGAACGGTGAATTTGAGTTTGCCTGGACTACTTCCTGGGGAGTGTCGACACGATTGATCGGTGCCCTGATTATGGCACACAGCGATGATAACGGTCTGGCTTTGCCGCCCAAGATTGCCCCGTCGCACATCGCGATCATTCCCATATATCGCGATGAGAATGAGAAATCTTCGGTTTTGGCATATTGCGACAGGATACAGCAACTCTTTGCCAAAGAGTATTTTGAAGACATAAAGATCTATTGCGAATTGGATGACAGGGATCTTACCGGAAGCGAGCGGAATTGGTATTGGATCAAAAAAGGTATACCTATCAGGCTGGAAATCGGTCCTCGAGATATTGAATCTGATGCGGTAATGATGGCTCGCAGGGATAAAGAGCCGCGCGACAAGCAGAGCGTGGGTGTCAACAACTTGAGAGATTATGTATTGCAGAGTTTGAAAGATATTCAGGATACATATTATCAGCGTGCTCTCAGTTTTAGGGAAGCCAATACCGTACAGGTGGACGATAACAGGAAGTTCTATAAATTCTTCACAGCAAAGAATGCTGAAACTCCAGAGATACATGGCGGTTTTGCCGAGTCTCACTGGTGTGGTGATGTAGCCTGTGAAGAGAAGATTAAAGAAGATCTGAAAGTGACAATCCGTTGCATACCTTTCGATGCTGTAGAAGTAGAGGGACGCTGCATCTGCTGTGGTAAACCTTCCCGGCGTCGGGTGATATTTGCCAAATCTTATTGATATGAAATTGCAAAGCGCTGTAATCTGCATCGGGAATGAACTGCTGATCGGGAGAACCCTGAACAGTAACCAAGCTTTTTTGGGGGCGGGTATGGCAGAATTGGGCGTTCCTGTGGCCTATAGCCTCACTATCCGGGACGATCATGATGCCATCAAAAAAGCGCTTGATGAATGCTGGCAGCGATATGATGTAGTGATCAGCACCGGAGGTTTGGGGCCTACTCAGGACGATATTACCAAGGCTGCAATCGCGGAGTATTTTGGTAAAAGTATGTACTTTTGCGAAGATGTTTGGGAGCATATTCAGAGGATTTTTACCCGACGTGATGTGGCAATACCCCAGTCCAATCGCAGTCAGGCGATGGTGCCTGAAGACTTCAGTCCGCTACGCAACGATCGCGGTACTGCTCCCGGATTGCATTATAGCCGGGATGGCAAGCATCTGTTTGTGTTGCAGGGGGTTCCGCTGGAGATGCGCCATATGTTTGAGCAACATATCAAGCCGATTATAAAACAAGCGCATCATGAAGCTATGGGCTTGGTGGTGTGTAACCTGCATACTTATGGTGTAGCGGAATCAAGTTTGGCAGAATTGTTGGATCCCAAAGAACTGCCGGCGGGAGTAAGCCTGGCCTGGTTGCCGCAAACCGGTAGAGTGGACCTGCGAATCTATGGGGAAGATGCCGCGGCGATCGCGATCGCAGAAAAGTATCTGATAAGGAAAGTAGGGGACTATGTGTGGGGACGCGACGAGACTCTCCCCGCCGGATATCTACTGCGATTACTGAAGGAAAGGGGACTTAGTCTGGCGGCAGCAGAATCTTGCACCGGAGGTCTGGCCCAGCGTTTTATAACTGATATACCCGGAGCCTCAGATGTCTTTCTGGGTGGAGTGGTAAGCTATGCAAACCGGGTTAAGGCGGAGCTTTTGGGCGTGGATGATTCCATTTTGGATACATTCGGTGCTGTAAGTGAAGAATGTGCGCGAGCTATGGTACGGGGGCTGCAAAAGCTTTTGAAGGCTGATGTCGCTTTCGCAATAACCGGTATCGCCGGTCCGGATGGAGCTACTGCAGAAAAACCCGTAGGCACTGTTTTCTTTAGCTGGCGCATCAATGATAATGAATACGCATTGCGACGATTGCTAACCGGAGATAGAGAAAGCATCCGGCACAAAGCAGCGGAAATGGCGATTTTGGAATTGGCAAATACCTTGAGGGATGAATATTGAAAGTACTAATCTTGGGCAGTGGAGCCAGGGAACACGCGATAGCTGAAGCTTTTGGGCGTAGCAGCCGGACGACAGAGATTTACGTGAGCCCCGGAAACGATGGTATAGGCGAAACTTTTGACTGTGTCGCATTAAATGGATTCGAGGAGATTTGCAGCTTTTGCAAAAATCAGAATATAGACTTGGTCTTTATCGGTCCTGAACAGCCGATAGCCGAAGGGCTTTCGGATTACCTGAGGCAGCATTCCATCAGAGTGTTTGGACCCTCGCAAGCCGCTGGCGCCATTGAGTATTCCAAGGCATTTGCAAAGCGTATCATGACAAAGTATCAGGTGCCCACGGCAATATATCGCATCATCCGAAACAGGGCAGAAGCAGAGGACATCCTGAAGAGTTTCAAGATGCCTGTGGTGCTGAAAGCGGATGGCTTGGCCGCCGGCAAAGGTGTGATTATAGCCCATGATTTGGCCGAAGCCTATGAAGCCTGCAACACACTGTTGAGGCAGGATTGTGGGCAGGATGGCGTTTTGGCCGAGGAGTATCTGGAAGGCTGGGAAGTATCCCTGTTTGCGATCTGTGACGGGGATAACTATCGGACCACACTATTCTCGCAAGATCACAAACAGTTGCACGATGGTGATTTGGGTCCCAATACCGGGGGTATGGGAGCATACTGTCCCGTGAGTGAGGCGCAGGAATATAGGTCCAGCATCGAGAAAGCTATATTGGAGCCGGTGTTAACCGCTCTGAAAGAAGAGAATTGTAGCTACAGCGGTATATTGTATCTGGGTTTGATGATTACTACTGAGGGACCGAAAGTGATAGAATTCAACTGCCGTTTGGGAGATCCTGAAACTCAGGTGCTTTTGCCACTTTTAAAAACCGATATGCTTGATCTCTGTATGGCGGTATGCGATGGCAGAGTAGATCAGTTGAAGCTACAATGGGATTCACGATACGCGGTGGGGGTGGTTCTGGCTGCTCCTGGTTATCCCGGAAGCTACAAAAAGGATATCCCAATATCAATTCCAAAGCTAGAGTCCCGTGTTTATTTTGCCGGAGTAAAAAAGACAGAATCCGGTCTGATCAGTTCCGGGGGCAGAGTGATGACAGTGCTGGCGCTCGCAGATAGCCTGCACGCCGCTCGCGAAAAAGTGTATACTGATATTACAAAGATTAGTTTCCCGGCAGCGGTCTATCGAAAGGATATCGGCCTCAGGGCAAACAAGCTTTCATGAAGGGAGTATAGATGAAAAGACTTTATACAGTAATGCTGATCCTCTTGCCTGTCATCATATTGGCAAATCCCATCAGCGTGGTAAGCGAAAGCAAAGATGTCATTAGCCTTAAGTTTGTATTGCCCGAATACAGTCTGACTGATATTAGTCTGAATGGCTTACCGTTTAAGCAGCTACAGATAAATGACGGGGTTTCTACTGCGGACGAAGGCTTCCCCGAATTGAGGATGTTTAGTGTGCCGATAGCCATACCGGTTGATGGCAACGCTGCTGTTCGCCTTACATCCTCTGTACAAAACACTATCAGTGATGTGTTAATCAATCCGGTGCCCACAATGCACATAGAGAATGATATGCCAGTATACGATGTAAAAAGAGATTTTTATGCCTATTCCAGAGCCGCGTTGTATCCGATGAATGTGGTGGAGCTCTCCAACCCTGCTTTTGTGGGAGATCGTCATTTTGTAAGTCTTCGAATATTCCCTTTTCAGTATAATGCTGCCAGCAAAGAACTTAAAGTGCATCAAGAGATGGAGATAATCGTGAATATCTCCGGAGATAAGAGTCCATCTCCAAACTGGCAATTGGGGCACAGCCCTGTCGATGCAGCTGGAGATGCCTTTTTTATAAATAATACCAGCTCCAAATCTTGGCGTTTACCCCGAAAGCAGGACTATCATCACGAAAGTCCCAAGGGTTCCCAGAATCAGGTGTCTGAAATTCAGATAATCGTGGATAACGAAGGTATCTATCAAGTTCATTACGACCTGCTAAAAGATTTCATTCTGGAGATGACGGATTCACTGCAGGTGGAAATGAGTTGGAATATCGACCGTGTGGACCCCCGCTATCTGGAATTGAGCGATGAATTTGGTCAGGTACCGATTCACTTCTCCGGAGAGGAGGATGGCGGTTTTGATCCCGGGGATTTCTTTGAGTTTTATGGCGATCGACATTACGGTGATGAGCGTTATAGTGACGATTACACTGCTGAGAACGTTTATACACTCAGGCTCAAAGAAGGCTATGGAGCCCGCATGGTGGTAGAAAACGGCGGTTTGATCAGCAATGATCCGATGCAATACATGCTGGCAGATGCCTATCTGGAATCGGTACATTTCGAGGAACAATTGGTAAGCGATAAGCTGGGCAGGGGCTGGAGCACTGCTAATCAGGATTTCTATCGTGAGGATGTGTGGTTTTGGAAAAAGATAAAAGCGCCGAATCTGGAGATAGTTCCCATCGAGCTGGAATATCCCATAGATAGTGCCATTCGCACCGGCAGCACAGAAATTGCCTTGCATGGCCTTACCTACGACGAAAGCATCTTAGGGGATCAATTTGATCACGAAGCTGCCATCCGGATCAATCAAGCCATGGTGAACACACATTCCTGGGTGGGACAGACCGAGAAGATCTTTTTGAATCAGGAGCCTATTGCCAATTCATTCTTCAGGCACGGCACAAATAACGTTTATGTCAGCCTGTCCGGAAACACAACCATGCTGGATGATGAGCAAGTGATGCTGGACTATATCAAGCTGAATTATTGGAGAGAATACAAAACCAGCCGGGATTTTATCAAGTTTACCAAACCGGCAGATCGTCCCAATGGGTTGTTTCAGTTTGATATCGGAGGGTTTTCATCACCCAATGTATCCGTTTACAAGATTGGATCCAGCGTGTTTAACAGTCTGCAGATAGAGCCTTTCACTATGGATGGATCTGCTCCCTGGACGGTGAGCCTGCAGGATAGTGTGGCCTCCAATGCCGTGCGCTATTTCGCGGTGGAAGAGGGTGCTAAAAAGAGCCCAAAACTGCTGCGGATGAATCTGCCTTCTGATTTGTTGAATCCACAGAATTCGGCAGATGTAATCGTGATAACTCCTTACCAATTTGTAGATGCTGAGGGAACTCAGATGCTCGTTGAGCTCTGGCAGAGTGAAGGGCATAGTGTAAAAGTAGTGGATATTCAGGATGTTTACGACGAGTTCAATAATGGTATAGTATCCGCTGAGGCCATCAGGGATTTTTTGGAACACGCTTATCACTATTGGGGATCTCCCAGATTGAGCTATGCGATATTGTTAGGAGAAGGCATTGACGACACCAGGGATAATAGCCCCAGCCGAAAATACAACTTGATCCCGGTTAAGAAAACCTGGACCTACAAACACGGCGCGACTGCCAGTGATAACTGGTATGCCTGCCTTATCGGAGAGGATTCGGTTCCGGATATCAGCCTTGCGCGCATCAATGTCTGGACAGAAGAGCAAATCACCAATTATGCTATGAAAGCAAAATCCTACCGGGACAATCTGCACACAAACCGCCAGTGGAACAACCATCTAACGCTTACGGCGGGAGGCAAGATAGAAGATGGCAACGATATCTTTGCTCAGCAATCGGAACGTATTCGCCATAAAAGCATTCCTGAGCATTACCGTGTAAGCAGAGTGTATACCAGTACTCAGACTGTAAGCAGCGACTATTTTGGTGGTACATTCAATCTGAAAGACGCGATTAACAGCGGTACTCAGTTTGTCCAATTTATGGGTCATGGAGGAGGGCGTGTCTGGGCGGATTATAACCTCTTTAACTTTAATGACGTGGCCACACTGAACAATCAGGCTCTACCTGTATTTCTATCTTTGGCATGTTATGCTTCGGCCTTTGATACCAATGGAGCGGCATCCATTTCAGAAGCGCTGATTGCTCAGCCGGACAAGGGAGCGATTGTAAGCTTGGGATTCACTGGATTGGGCTATAAGATCCAGGATGAAGACTGGGGATTGGCATTCAACGAAGCAGTATTCAAGATGGATTTTGACACCTTGGGCGAAGCCTATATGTTTGCGTTGGCGAAGTTCTACTCTACCGCATCCAGTGCCGCGGCAAGATCCGCACTTACTCACGGTTCAGCCTATTTGGGCGATCCTCTGATCCGCTTGAATAAACCGATTGTGCATAGTAATGTAAGTGCAGAGAACCACGATCCTGAACAGGGCGAAACCTTGAGCGTGCATGCTCAATTCCCAGCCGATGTAAGCAGAGCCCGCTTATTTGTGATGAATGAAAAAGAGATCGTGCAAAACGTGCCATACGACATCGATCTCAACGGGGGTGAGTTCCTCGCCAATTACGTTATACCAAGTGGTTTAAGCAATTACACGAACAAGGTGATGGTAACCGGATATTCCGACACCAAACAATATGTTGGCACCGATTTCTACAGTGTGGGACGCCCGGCGGTACAACACGAAGGCTTTATCCCTGCCCAACCTGTATACACCGATTCCACGGTATTTCTGGCCAGAGTATTCAATCCTGAAAAGATCATGAGCTTGCGGGTATCCGTTCGCACCGACAGCAGTTACCAGGCCGACACTGAGACCTGGATAGTGGTGTGGGAAGACTACCTTATGAGCCCTTCTGCCGATGACAATACGCTATGGCAATCAGATAGTAAATTGCGCAGATTTCCTACCAAGCGCGAGCTTCCCTTCAAGTATTACATTACAGATGTGGATTCGCTAACCTACGAAAGTCCTCTAAATTCTTTCCAGGTAGCAGGTCCGGATTTGTTTTTGCAGGATGTGATCCTAGATCCCAATGATGGTAACCCGATTTTGAAAGTGAAATCCACAAACATAGGCAATGCGGCCTCTCTGACCACGGATTTGCGATTATTCAAAAAAGTAGGAGACACTTGGTTATTGGTCTCACAACAGGATTTTGCGCCTCTTGATGTGCAAGAGATTCGCTGGGATGTAGTATCTCTGGCAGGTCTGCCCAATGGTAATCATGAGCTGGAACTGCGAGTGAATACTACTTTTGTGTTCCAAGAATGGGATTTTTACGTAAACACAAATAACTATTTTCCCATCTATGTGCCAATGAACTACTTCTCCGTGGATAGTGCCGGTGGCGTTATCAGCAGCCTGGAAAACAATCTTAGTTGTACTGTCCCACCGGGTTTTGTTAGCTCCGGATCTTTGGGTATTGCCCTCAATGATCTTGCGGGAATCACTATGTTGAACCAGCCTGATCTTCAAGCCATTATGATGCAGAATCCCGCTGAGGGAAGTGATCTGCAGATGTCTGTTCCCTATGAAGTAAAATTGCTCAGTACAAGTCTGGTGGACTCTTTGGGATACTTTACAAATGGGAAGAAAATGGGGTTATCGTTCAAGTACAATACGGCTGATCCCGAAACTCAGGCTTTGGAATCCGAATACAGTTACAAGATATATCGCTACAATGCCGAGTATCAAAAATGGATTCTGGTAGGTGGCCTTATGTCTTTAGTTGACGATACCGTGAGTTTCGAAGTAGCTCGTGAAGGAATATACTGCATATTCCGAAACACGGACAACACACCTCCGAGTGTTGATGTAAACGTTCAGGATCAGGAATTTACCGTAGGCGGATATGTAGCCGGAGACGGAGTAATCTCGCTACTCTTGAGTGATGCCAACGGCATCGACCTGATCGACAACAGAATTCGTCTTAGCTTGAATGGGACCGAGGTTCCAGAAACTGATTATGTGATTAGCATCAACAAAGAGAACATCAATCGGGTACCCGTGAAGTATCAGTTGGACCTTAATACCGGTGATCACAACCTCAAGATCGTATGCACAGACTTAAACGGCAATATCATGACGCGGGAAGTGCAGTTCATCGTGAATGACAAATTTGCCATCCGGAATATCGGCAACTATCCCAATCCAGTGTTGGGACAGGCACAAGATCCCAAGAATGATGGTAGAACTCGCTTCACATATGTGCTTACCGATGCTGCCGATGAGGTTTACATAAAAGTATATACCATCAGTGGAAGATTGGTGAAGACCTTCAGAGACCTGCCAACGGGAGTGGGCTATCACGAGTATCCCAGGTCTCTGTACGCATGGGATTGCAAGGACGAACAAGGTTTCCCTCTGGCCAATGGCACATATTTTTACCGTGTGGTTGCCCGTCGGGGAAACAAAAAAATAGAAAAAACCATGAAAATGGCCATTCTAAGATAAGGGAGAGCAGCGATGAAGAAGATATTGATCCTTGGCCTTTTGAGCTTGATGCTCTGTGCCCCAGCCTTTGCCGGCAGATACGCGGGAGATTTCATGATGATTGGGTCAGGAGTTCGTGCCCTGGGCATGGGCGGTGCTTTCTCGGCTCTGGCAGACGACGGTTCGGCTATATATTGGAATAGTGGTGGTTTGTCGCAGATGCGGGATTCTGAAGTGCAGGTGATGCACGCCTTCTTGTACGGCAATCTGGCCAGTTACGATTTCATCAGTTATGTACAGCCTTTACCAAACGATGTGTCTATTGCATTCAATGTAACCAGATTGAACGTTAGTGATATACCATATTTCTCCGAAAAATACCTGGTGGGAACAAATGTAGACCAGCGTATACACAATCTGGATCTGCACCTTCCCGGCATTCCGGATGGGCATTTCCGCTCTACAGATGACCTCTACCAATTTGCCTTTTCAAAAAACATCAAATTTGGGGCAAACATGGGATGGCAATTCTTTGAGATTCCCTTTGAGCTCGGCTTGGGTGGCAATGTGAAATTCATTCAACGCAAACTGAGAGAAAACCTGGGTTCCGGCACGGGCTTCGATCTTGGCATAAAGCTGCGCACGGATATGTCTGTGCTATTTGATGAGGATTCCCTAGGCGATCTTCATGTAGGCTTCAATTTCCAAGATGTAGCTGGAACCACAATCAGCTGGGATACAAATAGCGAGATCAGGGATGAAGTGCTATTCAATACCAAAGCGGGAGTGGCTCTGGTGCAACCCCTGGAAAAGCTGAAAAGCACAGTGACGCTGGCCTATGACTATGATTACGTATATAACGGTACCGATCACTATGGATTGGATTGGAATTATGATGATAAGGGCAATCTGCGTTTGGGTTACTACGATACAAACTTCAGTTGCGGCGCCAGCGTGAAAGTGTATGGTGTAATGCTGGACTACGCTCTAATCACAAACCCGGTCGGGATAACCAATAGACTGGGCTTGAGAATTAGTTTTTAGGAGATCTTATGAGACACATAATATGGCTTGTACTATTGGCACTTGTCTTGGGTTCATGCTCTGGAGAAGACGAATCCGGCAAGGATAAAACTCCTCCCGCAAAACCGGTTCTGATCGCTCATCGGGGAGATACGGGAGATGGTGTTTTCTTTTTGGATGATGATAGCTATATAACCCTGAACGACGAGAACAACGGCATCGACACCGTCCCTGAAGGTGACATGATTCGCCTATCCTGGGAGCCTTTTATCGACAACGATCTCAGTCATCTGAAAATTTATCGCTATTCAGATATCGAACCTGATCCGGTGGAATTGGGCCAAATCCCCTCCAATAACCGCCATTATCTTGATCAGGATGATCTTGTAGAAAAGCACTGGTACTATTACTATATTGAACTATTTGATATCAGCGGCAACAGCACAGTATCGGACACTGTACATTATGCAATATTGAGTAAACCGGGTTTGATAGCTCCGGAAAACAACGCATCTGTGGATATTGATGCACCCGAAGGACTTAGCTTTGTATGGGGTATTGCGGATGACAGTATTGGCTTTTATCGAGTTCTTCTATGGGACGAGAACAACGATCTGCTGTGGTTCGACGACTTCAATCTGGCGACCGAAGATCCGCCTCTATCTCTGAAACTACCACAACTTAGCCCCGCTCCTCAGCCGGGAAGCGTGATGCGCTGGCGAGTGGACTACTTTGTATGGGACGGTGATAAGCAGATGTATATGGGCTCGGAATCCTTGGAACGAGTGTTTACCGTTTTATAGCTTCGATATACAGTTGCAAAGATTCCATGAGTTTAAAAGCCGAACGTACAGCAGTTGGGGCGCATTAAATTGTTTTGGAAGCAAGCTAGGATGCAGCCTGGAGCTAAGGTGAACACGGATCTATGTACGGCAGATCAGTGTTTTTCTCATGATGTTTGGGAAGGCCTTAAAGATCCTGCTTCCCAATTCGCGATAATGCCGGACAAGAAAATGCTTGACTTGAAAGACAAGCTCAGGATTTTTACATAAAATGCAAAAGAGGAAAATGTGAAGAAGATTCTGTTTGCGATCCTATTGATCTGCATTGGTTTAGCTCTATTTGGCCAGACCACCACGACCTTTACACCACCGAGTAATATCTCGGCATATACTTTCGATGGCAGTCGAAGTGGGGTGGAAAAATTGAAGATGAACACCTACATTTTGGGTCAGGTGGCAAAACCGGGACTCTATGTTGTGCCGGACGACACTGATTTTCTTACTCTTCTTGCTCTGGCTGGTGGACCCAGGGAAGATGCCAAGCTATCTAAGATTCGGATAGTGCGTCCCAGCGAAGAAGGCGAAAAAGTGGTTTGGGTTAATTTTAAGGAATACCTGGAATCTGGGGATCCGGCCCTGATTCCCGAAATGAAGCCCGGTGATACCATCGTGGTTTCGGGAACAATATTCTATGCGTTCTCTCGAGTGGCAGATTTTCTTTCGAAAGTGGCAATCACTCTCAGTGTGTACAATCTTGTTACCGGATTATAAACTCTTAAGGAAGGCATAAGTGGAAAATCAATATCAAAACCAACAGCCCTTACAGGATGAAATAAAGCTCTCGGATTATGTGCGGATAGTACTGCAATATCGCTATCTGATCGTTCTTGTATTTATACTGGTGATGGCGGCTACTATCATTTATACTGCCCGGCAAGACAAGATCTATTCAGCTTCTTCACGTATCATGCTGGAAGACCAAAATCAGGGCGCGGAATTCCTCTTTATGGGTGCTCCCGGAATGGGGAAAAACAGCATCAACAATCAGATCGAGATCATAAAAAGCCGTCCCACGCTCACACTGGCATGGGAGATTATGAAAAAGTATCCCGATTGGGATCTTTTTCCGATTGCTTCCCACGAGAATCCAGCTGGAGCGCTGGGGAAAGTAAAGGTGGAATCAAAACGCGAAACAGATCTACTCACAATCTCAATAGAATCAACCAGTCCCACCGAAGCACAAGCAGCGGTGAACGCCATCGCCGAAGCTATCCAGCAGCAAAATACTCAATTTGCCCGCTTGGAATATACCACGATCCGGGAATTCCTGGAGACTCAGTTGGACGCCATCAGCAGGCGCTTGCAAGCTTCCGAAAATGATTTGAGAGAGTTTAAGAACTTAAATCGCCTCACAGAATTGACCGCCGAAACAACAAAACTGATCGAACAGTCATCCGAACTCGAAGCCGAGCTTGAAGCCTCACTCACGGATATGGCCGTGAAAGCCAAGAGTTTGGACCTGCTTACCAAACAATTGCGCGATCAGGATTCTCTTTTGGTTGATATCGACAATATGATCAAGACTCCCTATATCACAGAACTGCGTAAGCAAGTAGTGGAAACTCAGGCGCTCATCACAAAGCTGCTAACCAAAAATGAGTACCCCCTGGATCATCCACAAATCTTGCTTTTGAACCGTGAGTTGGAAAATACACGGGCAAACCTCGATAGGGAAATTCGTAAATTGGTAAGTGTGTCCGTCTCTGCCGATCCACTTTCCACCAGAAGTGATCTGGTTAATCGACTGATCCAGGCTAATGTGGATTTGGAATTGGCCCGCACCAGAGTGGACGGTCTTGGACAAACCAAAGAGATGTATGAACAGCGCATTATCTCTCTGCCAAATACCGAGCTTGAATTGGCGCGCCTATCTCGCAATATGATGCTGGACAGCAAGATACATGGCATAATGATGGAGAAATATGAGGATGCCAAGATAGCCGAGCAGGCCAAAGTAGGCAACATTCGCATTATCGATTATGCTACGCGCCCACAAATACCTATCAAACCCAAGGTACCAATGAATATTCTGGTCGGAATCATTTTGGGACTCGGTCTGGGCGTAGGTGCTGCTTTCCTGGTGCATTCTCTGGATACGAAATTGCGTACTCTGGAAGATATGGAAAGCTATGTACGCTTGCCAATCGTTGGTACAATTCCGGTGATTCGCGAAGCCGAAAGCAAATTGGCAGAGTTTAACGATATGATCGAAAAAAGCGAGGGTGAAGCCAGAGCGCAGCTGGCGAAATCAATGCATTTTGTAATGCAACAATTGGTTTCGCACTATGCTCCCAAATCCCCAATCGCGGAAGCATATCGTACCTTGCGTACAAACATCCTGTCCCGCAAAGCTGAGGGCAGCGTTACACTGCTGGTTACCTCCTCCGGACCCAAAGAAGGTAAATCTACCTCTATAGCAAACCTTGCCATTACTTTGGCCCAGATGAACGCGCGGGTTGTGTTGGTAGATATGGATATGCGACGTCCCACTGTTCACACCAGGTTCAATCTGGACAAGGAAAATGGCTCGAGCGACTATCTGATCGAAAGTGACCTGAGGGTGGAGCAGATAGTAAAGGAATCTGGAATCCCGAATTTGGATATTATCACCAGCGGATTTGTGCCGCCCAATCCTTCAGAATTGATCGCATCAAACCGCTTTGATAAGATGATCAAAGAACTGAAATCACTATACGACTACATCCTTTTTGACACACCGCCCGTGATCGCGGTTACAGACGCGCTGATCCTTACCAAGAAAGTAGATATGACCTTTGTGGTAGTGCGCTGTGGTTTTACCGATAAAGGTATCATCAAGCGTACTAAAGAACTGATGGAAAACATCGATGCCAGGATAGACGGAATCATTGTAAACGGCATCTATGTCCAAAAGTATTACAACAAGCAGAACTACTACTATTATTACTACTATTATTACTATTACTATGGTGATGAGGTACCCAAAAAACAACGGAAGAATGTTAACCGCTTCTTACGCAAAAATAAATCTATTTCTTGAGCTACTGGGACGCCTTCCCGGTAACTATCATCGGGTCAATACTGTACTAAGCAGTATTGACCTTTTTGACAGTATTAAATATGTTTTGACAAAAAGTGGGGACATAATAGTTTGGTCCTCCGTTGCCGAACTTAACGGTCAAGACAATCTCATCTACCGAATTGCCAAGTATTTAAAACAGGAATACAAGGTGAGAGACGGAGTGGAAATTCACTTGGATAAGAGGATTCCTATTGCCGCCGGGTTGGGAGGTGGGAGCTCAAATGCTGCAAATGCCATTGAGTCTCTTGATCAGCTTTGGCAATTGAATCTGGATCTGTCTGTGAAAGAGCGGATTGCTGCAATGTATGGCAGCGATATCAACTTCTTTTTGCATGGCGGAACTGCCCTTGGTGAAAACAGAGGTGAAAGGATATCCCCAATGGATGATATCAAGATCGATAACATTCTTTTGGTGAATCCCGGCATAGCAATCTCAGCCGGTACTGCTTATGGCGCTGTGGAACTCCCGGTTCCCGGTGAGGCAAAGCTGTTTGATCCCCTTCACCCTGTCGCTACGATGTTTAACAGACTTGAACCCGCCGTGCGCAAGCTGTATCCCGAAGTGGATCGTTTGTTGTCCGAGTTACATGACTTTGGCGCGCGAAAGACTATGCTTAGCGGTAGCGGTTCTACCTGTTTTGGAATATTTGAAGACGCAAAGACGGCTGAACTATGCGCGGCCAACTATGCAAAAAAGGGTTATTTTACCCACATAACCAATACTATAACGCGAAGAGAGTACCAAAGATGTTTTCAAAGTTAAAACTAATCACGGGCAATGCGAACTTACCCCTGGCGGAGGAAGTAGCAAGACATGCAGGAATTCCTTTGGGCGATATCGATTTGTTCAAGTTTTCGAACGACGAATCCTTCGTGAAAATCAATGACAATGTTCGGGGCGCAGATGTCTTTGTGATCCAGCCGACCAGCTATCCCGTAAACGATAACTTGATGGATCTGTTGATCATTATAGACGCCCTGAAGAGAGCCAGCGCACAAAGAATCAATTGTGTGATTCCCTATTACGCTTACGCTCGCAGCGATAAGAAAGACCAGCCCAGAGTGCCGATTACGGCAAAACTGGTGGCAGACCTCATCACTGTGGCAGGGGCTGACCGGGTGGTCACGGTGGATTTACATGCCGATCAGATCCAGGGATTTTTCAATATACCCGTGGATCATCTCTATGCCATTCCATCTTTTGCCCGCTATTTCAAGAGCATCATGCAGATGGAAGACATTGTGGTGGTATCTCCGGATTCTGGAGGTGCAAACCGGGCACGCGCATTGGCCAAAAGGCTCAATTGCGGTCTTGCCATCGGTGATAAGCGCCGTAGTGGGAACAACGACCAAACTGAGCTTTTGAATATAATCGGGGACGTCGCCGGCAAGACGGCGATTCTCTACGACGACATCATCGATACCGGAGGCAGCCTGATCAAGGTGGCAAAGGCCCTGCAAGAGCAAGGTGCTAAAAAGATATTTGCAGCCTGTACTCATGGCGTGCTGTCCGGCAAAGCGATCAGCCTTATAGAGACCTCGCCCATTGAAAAACTTTTTGTAACCAATACGATCAAGCTGGATGAACGAAAACGAAGCTGCCAGAAGATCGTGCAACTCTCCATCGCGGAAATGCTGGCCATAGCCATCAAGAAAATCCACATTGGAGAATCTATCAGCCTGTTATTCAGATAGTAAATAAATGGAGGAATAAATGATATTTACTCTAAACGCAGAAACAAGAAACACCGTAAAGAAAAGCGACCTTACTCAGTTGCGTGCCGGCGGCATGATTCCCGCTGTTCTCTATGGTGGAGGAATGGAAGCGCAGAAGCTTTCCATAAATAGCAATGAATTCATGAAGTGCTACAAACAGAGCTTTAAGGATCTGGCTTTTTACGAGCTTAATCTGGACGGTAATAAGTACCACACTATCTTGAAAGACAAGCAAATGCACCCTGTTCGTAGAGACTTTTTGCATCTTGATTTCATGGTTGTGGATCCTGATAGCACCATCGAAGTCGATATTCCTGTAGCTTACACAGGCGAAGCCATTGGCATCAAAGAAGGCGGTTTCATGGATGTGATACAGCGTGCAGTAAAAGTGATTTGCAAGGCGAATGACGTGCCCGCAGGCTTGGAACTGGATGTACGTGAGATGAAGGTTGGCGATGCCAGACATATCGGCGATCTTCCCAAGGGAACCTGGCAATACAAGGATGCGGATGACGTAACCTTGGTTGTAATCCACGCCAAAGCTACTGCTGAACCTGAAGCTGCTGTGACAGAAGAAGCTCCGGCTGAAGAAAGCGAAGAAGCCTAAAGAAAGTAATGAAACTGATCCTGGCCTTGGGGAATCATCCCCCACGCTACCAAAAGACCAGACACAATATTGGTTTTATCGCTTTGAACCGCTGGGCGCTGGAACATAGTTTGAGCTTTAGCCGTAGCGATTTATTCGATTATATTGTGTTCAGGCAGGCTGTGGCGATCAAACCCAGGACCTTCATGAATCTTACGGAACAGGCCCTCAAAGCAGCCTTATTACGCTGGAAGATCTCAGAGATTTTGGTCTTACACGACGATATCGAGCTGACTCCCACACAATTGCGTATTCGCAGTGGTGGAGGAGATGGCGGTCACAACGGGTTGAAATCCCTGTTCAACGTAATGCCGCCCGATGACTTGAAGCGAATCAGGATAGGGATTGGGCGTTCCCCAAGCCTTCCGGCCGATAAATACGTTCTGGACGAATTCGCCGACGAAGAGCTTGCCGGCTACGACGAGAGTCTGAAACTGGTGTCCCGTTTCTTGGATACCTTTATAAGAGATGACTTCAACTCCATGTTGAATGATTACAGTAAATGGAAAAAATCCTATTCCGATGGCAAGACTGTCGGAATCAAAAGTCCAAAGGAGGAAAAGGATGATTAAAGATTACGAACTCATGATGATTTTCTCTCCCAAAATTTCCGCTGAAAAGGCAGATGCAGCCAATGAGGCAGCTCTTACTATTCTGCGTGAAGCAGGTGCCGAGATCATCAAGACCGATGCTTGGGGAAAGCGCATGCTTGCCTATCCCATCGACAAGCATCTGGAAGCGTATTACTATGTGAACTACATGAAGATGGACAGCCTTGCTGTAAAAGCCATCAAACAGCAGTTCAACATCAATGAGAACGTAATTCGCCACATGTTCGTTGCACGTGACGAGAAATAAGGAGGAATTATGGCAGACCTGAGATTACCAAGACTCAACAAGTTCATATGCAGTGGCCGTATAGCCAACGATCTGGAACTGAAGTTCACCCCAAAGGGAACTCCGGTTATCCGCATCACTCTGGCCTCAGACAGATCTTACAAAGACGAATCTGATCAATGGCAGACCGTAACCAGCTGGATCGATTGTGTTGCCTGGAGCAAAACTGCCGAGATGATAGCAAACACTGCCCACAAAGGTAGCGCGATCATCGTCGAAGGCCGGGTGGATACCAGAACCTGGACCGACCAGAACAACCAAAACCGCAAAAGCACCGAAGTAAACATCGACAGCGTGCACTTCCTGGAATGGCCGCCCCGCGATGGAGAAGCTCCGCAAAGCCATTCGGAAGCTCCCATGCCCAGCGAACAGCCGGCTTCCGCAAAGAATGCCACCAACGATGATGTACCATTTTAGGAGAAATAATGAATTTCAGCGATAGAAAGAAAAAGTTCACCCGTCGTAAATACTGCAAGTTCTGTGCCAATCCTGATCTTGTAATAGATTACAAAAACATCGATCTGATGCGCCAATACACTTCTGATGTAGGCAAGATCGAAGCTGCGCGTCTCACCGGTACTTGCGCGAAACACCAGCGTAAGCTCACCACAGAGATCAAACGCGCCCGCCAGATGGCTCTGATCTCTTACGTTGTAGAATAATACAAGAATAAGATGTTTCTGTTACCCTTTCTGAGCGGAACTATGTCGCTGTTGAGTCCCTTTTTGGGGATGATACTGGTGATGTATTTCAGCGCCAAAGTACTGGGCCCGGCTCTGGTATCTCCCCAAAGAACTATCATTTTGTTCTTTGTGATGCCGATCCTGGTCTTGATGATAGACGGACGCCATGGGGACACTCCGCTGATTGCCTTTGACGCTATCTTTGGAGTGGGCCTGGTGGTATATGTCTTTCTGCTGACACTACGGCGCAATCAGGTGCTCAGCGAGGCTTTGCTGGCAGGGATTCTGGTGATAGTTGTCTATTCACTGGCCAGGATGTACATCTTTGGCGGAATCCTTAGCAATGCTTATCAGGAGGGGATGCAGATCATGAAGGAGCAGATGCCGGTTTTTTTGGATAATGAATACATGCAGTTTAGCACCCGGATGTGGGAGACCATGATGCCCGCATTTTGGGGTGTGGGGCAGATATTTGCCCTGCTGATAGGATATTTCATCTTTCACCGTACAATTCATATACCTTTTGTGCCTGGAGATGTGAAATTCACCGTGTTCTTCAATATCCTTATTCTGGCAGCGCTACCTCTGTACTTGTTTGAAGCTACAAAAGCCCTGTTTATAAACTCTCTGATCCTGCTCTGTACAGTGCCCTTGATCCAGGGATTCTTCCTGGCATGGACTCATCTATCCAGAGTGGTATCGAACAATATTATCAAAAGCATAATCATGTTTGTATTGCTGATTTATGCTTTTATTCCACTCATTCTCATCGGTTTTGCCGATAGCTGGATGACTGGTAACAATACGCGTGGAGGAAACACCGCATGAAAGTAATCTTGCTCGAAAACATAGAAAAATTGGGCAATCAAGGCGAAGTAGTGAATGTAAAACGGGGATACGCCAGAAACTATCTAATCCCCAGAGATTTCGCGCTTTACGCCACCCCATACAACATGAAACGGCTGGGCAGCATCCAGGAAGAGCTGCAAGCCGCAGAAGAAAAAAAGATATCTGAATTAAAAAACCTTGCCGAAAAAATAGCTTCCATAAAACTGACATTTGACCGCAAAGTAGATGAGCAGGGAAGCATGTTCGGCTCAGTTTCGGAGAACGACATTGTTCACGCTCTGCAAGCAGAGGGAGTGGACATTCATCGTTCAGCGGTGCAAATGGAGCACCACACAAAGGAATTGGGAGAACACAGCGTCCATGTAAGACTGCACAAAGAGGTAGTCGCGGATCTGAGCTTTGTGGTTCAAGCAGAAACCGAAGCTGAATAAGATTTCCGGGAGGTTCCCATGCATGATACATTATTCAAGATCAAGCAGATAGCCGGATTGGTGATCTTCATCGCGGTTCTTTCCACGATGGGGATGATTACCGGGCGCCCTGTAATGATGCTTGCGTATGCTGCATTCTTTCTGTTGATAAGTGTAGTTGTGTATTTTAGTTTGAAAAACAACCAACGCCACTTTGAAGTGACGCAGCGTTCAAACAAAACCTTTAGAAGAGTATTGGCCGCGATATTGATGGTTCTGGCGATAGTAGCACCACTTTTGATCGCTCTTAGAACCAGTGTGATCAATCTGCCAGAGAGTCTGAGTACCGGTGTCGTGGTTCCCATGATGCTTGGGCTCAGCATTCTGTTTATCATTATGGTTCTGGCAACCGTATTTCTGATAAACCGCAAAGGTACTACTCTGGCCAATCGGGCTGTCGGTTATATAGTATTCATCATCGCCTCGATAATCCCCGGCGTGTTGATGTCCCGCGTGGACAGCACTACCATGGGTATCGGGTCGGTATACTATGTAGCAATGGCTGTGCTGATACTGGCATACAATGCCTTTGGCCTGTATTTCAACCAAGAATAATCTGATATACAGCGGGAGTGAGTAACCATATTCTGGTATTACTCCCGCTTTCTATTCTCAGCATGAAGTTCGTTCTCGCCGACCAGCGTTTCAGTAAGATTATTTACCGGATAGCCGGCGAAAAGTATAATCGCTTTATCCATGTCTATATGGGATGGAAAAAGATTGTTGGTCCTCTATTGGCTGAACGTTCCCAGCCCATCAAGGTGGAGAACGATATACTGTTTGTTGGCGTTCAGAATAGTTCCTGGATGCAGGAATTGATCTTGTTGAAGGCCGATATCATAGCCAAATACGCAAATTATGGTGAGAAACTGAATGATATTATCTACATTACTCAAAGCCCCGGTAAAAGAAGAAAATGAGCGTTAAAATAGCAGCGTCTGTCCTTTCCGCAGATTTTGGCCATCTGGCCGATGAAATTAACAAACTGGAAGCAACCGACATCATCCATCTGGACCTGATGGACGGGCATTATGTACCCAATCTTAGTTTTGGATACCCATTTATTTCCGCCATTCGCAAGCTTACTAACAAAGCTCTGGATGCTCACCTGATGGTTACAAACCCGGATGACTATGTGGAGCAGCTGGCCGAAATCGGCATCCAATATCTGTCTTTTCATCAGGAAACCGTATATCATAGTCATCGCTTGGTCCAGAGGATCAAGTCTTTTGGCATCAAAGCGGGAATCGCGCTCAATCCTGCCACACCGGTCCACTCTTTGGATGATATTCTATCGGAGTTGGATTTTGTGTTGGTAATGAGCGTCAATCCCGGTTATTCTGCCCAGAAATTTATTCCTCACGCCATCACTAAAGTGAAGCAACTGAATGCGTTGAAAGCAACATACCCCAATTTCTTGATCGAGGTGGACGGCGGCGTGAATGGCGATAATTCTCGAGATTTGATCAGTGCCGGAACGGATATCTTGGTCTCTGCTTCCTACATCTTTGCCTCACAGGATTATACGGCATCCATAAACACTTTGAAGGGAGAATAAATGTTTAGCAGCCTGTCCGAACGTCTGGACTCCATTTTTCGCAATCTGAAAGGAAGCGGCTACTTAACCGAACAGAACATCAAAGACAGTATGCGCGAGATTCGCCTTGCTCTGCTGGAAGCGGATGTGAATTTTAAGATCGTAAAGAAATTTATCGCTGAAGTGGAAAAACGGGCTGTCGGCGCTGAGGTCATGAAATCCCTCACTCCTGGTCAACAGATAGTAAAGATCGTTCATGAACAACTCATAGCCCTGATGGATACCGAAGGCTTTGAGATGAAGGTATACAACAACAAACTCACCAAGATAATGATGGTGGGATTGCAAGGTTCCGGAAAGACCACAGCTTGTGCCAAGCTGGCCGCCATGTATCGCAAGAAGGGAATCAAACCGATGATGGTAGCCTGCGATGTCTATCGTCCAGCCGCCATCGAACAATTGAAGATACTGGGGCGTCAGATCGATATTCCAGTAGTATCGGATGAAAGTAAAGACGTGGTCATCATCGCCGATAAGGCCTTAAAAGAGGCCTATTCTGCCTTCACGAACCTATTGATTATCGATACTGCCGGACGCTTACACATAGATGCAGATATGATGAATGAAGTCGCGCGCCTCAAAGATCATGTAAAGCCAGATTATATCTTCTTTGTGGCAGATGCTATGACCGGTCAGGATGCCGTTACAGTGGCAAATGAATTTTATAACAAGCTAGAGTTTGATGGAGTGATTCTCACCAAGCTGGATGGTGATGCCCGGGGTGGTGCTGCTCTATCCATTAAGGCAGTAACCGGTCGACCGCTGGCTTTTGTGGGAACCGGAGAAAAGATTCCGGATCTGGAAGTGTTTTATGCAGATAGGATGGCATCCCGCATCCTTGGTATGGGCGATGTCCTCAGCCTCATCGAGAAAGCTGAAGAAAGCCTGAACGCCGAGGAAGAAGAGAAGCTGGCCAGAAAGATGCTTAAGAACCAATTCAATCTAAACGACTTTCTGAAACAGCTGCAAAGCATCAAAAAAATGGGTCCGCTGGAGTCTATCATCAAGATGATCCCCGGCATCGGTTCCAAGTTGCCCGCTGATCTCAAAATAGACGATAATGCTCTGAAACATGTGGAAGCCATCATCCAATCCATGACACACAAAGAACGGGAGAAACCAGAAATAATGAATGGAAGCAGACGCCTGCGCATCTCCAAAGGATGCGGACGCCCGGTAATGGAAGTGAACCGTCTGATGCGTCAATTTGAGGACATGAAGAAGATGATGAAGAAAATGAACAGTCCCAAAGGCATGAAACAGCTAGAATCCATGATGAAAGGCCAACACTAGAGAAATCCTCCTTGTTTCGATCCTGTTCCGCAATGCTATCTCGGTTTTCCTGTCCACAATGCCATACATAGTGCAGGGATTGTAACCCAACGCTACCGATGAGACGGCGTTAAGGGATTAAGAATGGGGGTTCCTACGCTGCGATGAACAGCTGCTTTGGGAACCGTGCTATATCACTTCACTCAGCCAATTTCTGTTTCGCGGGCTATGTACTGCTGGATTTTTCCCTCGATGCTGCAAACGACGTTTGTCGAAGCGTTTTATGCTATCAGACAAACAAAAGCGCCAGCGCTGAGGATCCAGAGGGATCTGAGTTTGATAGCTATTTAGGAAAGCAGCCGCTCTCCGGATAAAATCTATGAATTCATATTCTTCTGCCCAAAACAGCAGTAGGTGGGACACATCGGTTTCGGGATAGTCCTCTCTGCTATCGGAAAAATCCACAAAATAAAAGTCCCCGGCGTTTAACAGGATGTTTTTGGGCTGATTGTCTATATGGCAGATGCATTTACTATCTACCATACTTGCCCTGTGAAAATCTGCCAGGGCAGCAGCCAGCCGCGCAGGATCAAAGCCTTTCTCGTCCAGATATGGCTTTGCCTTAATCCTTTTGGTGCTGATGTACCACACAGATTCCTCAGGTTCTTCCGCTTTTCCATTGCACAGTAAAAGTGGTACGTGAGGTAGATTTAGTCGGTATACCCTCAATTCAGCTTCATAGCTTCTGGTGTCGCTAAAGGTCTTTGTGATTACATTCGGATACAGTACTATATTGACTCTTGTTCTCATCAATCCAGGGAGATACGCTCGATTCTGTCTTGCCGCAGCATTGGTACGATCAGCTCATTTGTGGGCAGATGGTAATAGATGTCTGCAGCGCCGTCGTAGCCTGTCAGATCCGTTATGAAGCGGTTCTGTTCCTGAGGGATTTGGATGATCATCTTTTCTTTCCATGAGCTGAAAAAGATGCGTCCCAGATCATCGATAGCAATACCATCGAGATTGGAATACATGGTGTCTTTGAAGATGTTGATACTCATATCCCGAGTATCCAAGCTGAGGATGGGGGAGTGTTCGGTGTTTCCCACGATGAGCATCTGCCAGCGCGGGCGATCGTACACAATACCGTTGGGAGCCACCATGAGTTCGTGGGATATGCGTTTCTGGGTTTTGTTTTGGGGATCAAATACAAAGATGCTGTTGCCGGTGGTATCTGTGATATAGAGATTGCCGTATTCATCTACTGTGATGTCATTTAGCCCCATGGCTTCAGCGATAGGGTAGCTTTCGATGATTTTGGCTTCACTCACCTTTACTACGTGAATCTGAGTGGGGTCGGTAATATACAACAAATCACCTATCAGCAGCATACCTTTGGGTGCTCGCAAGCCCTCACTGATGAATTCGCTGAATTTGCCGTTATTATCCATTGCCACGATGCTGCCGTCTCCCACATTGGAGATCAGAAAACGTTCGTCCACAGAGTCGTAAACCACACTCTCCGGTTTGTTCAAAAGATTGTTTCTGTCCCCGGCCAGTATGTAGATCAATGCTGCGATGATGGCCAGGATCACGATTGTCAATATGATGTATTTCGCTTTCATGTTACTTCAAACTCCATTTACTACCTTCAGGACCGTCTTTGATGTCGATGCCCAGGTTTTGCAGGTCATCACGGATTTTATCCGACAGTGCCCAGTTTTTATCTGTCCGCGCCTGTGCACGGTATGAGAGTAACAGCTCTATCAAAGAAGCGGTGAGCTTCTCTGTTACTTCACTATTTTCATGGGTTGGCTTGCTAAACAAACCTAGCACTTTGCCCAATTTCAATATCATTGCCGCAGCTTGTTTGCGGATATCCAGATCAAGTATAGAACTTCTGGATTTATGGCTCAAGTCAAAGATGACAGCTATGGCCTTCGCAGTGTTAAAATCGTCATCCATTGCTGCTTGAAAGCTTTGTTCCAGCTTCAGAATTTCCATATCCGGGATATCCGTTTCCAGCAGTGCATCATATCCAAATGCCGTGATGGATTTTCGCAGGTTTTGCATAGCCTTGTGTGATTCCTCCATCAATTCCCGGGTAAAATCGATGGGGGAGCGGTAGTGTTTGGAGAGGAAGAAATGTCGGATATCCTCAGCGTCATATTCTTGAAGGATATCACGCGCCGTGAAGAAATTCTTCAGGCTTTTACTCATCTTCTCGCCGTCCACATTCAAAAAGCCGTTGTGCATCCAATAGCGGGCCAGAGGCTTTCCGGACAGTGCCATAGCCTGGGCATTTTCGTTTTCATGATGGGGAAAGATCAGATCTACTCCGCCACCATGTATATCGAAGGTTTCTCCCAGATAGTGACGGCTCATCACCACGCATTCCGTATGCCATCCCGGGCGTCCCATACCCCAGGGACTTTGCCATGAGGGCTCTCCCGGTTTGCTGGCCTTCCATAATGTAAAATCAGCCGGGTGTTTCTTTGCGATGTTTTCAGCCACTCTGGCTCCCACCAGCTGATCTTCAATTTGCTTACCGGACAGACTGCCATATTCGGGCAGAGCACCGGTATCGAAGTAGACATCACCGTTTACTTCGTAGGCAAATCCTTTTAGTTGCAAGTTGTGGATCAGTTCGATAATCTGGGGCATGGTATCGGTAGCCTTGGGCTGGTGTGTGGGCGCTTTAATGCCTAAAGCTTCACAGTCATCCAAAAAAGCTTGGACATATTTGTCCGCGATCTTGCTGAATTCCTTGCCTTCACTTATAGATTGTTCTATTATTTTGTCGTCGATATCAGTTATGTTTTGGGCATAAGTTACGTCATAGCCCAGGTATTCGAAATAGCGGCGTACCACATCAAAAAAGATGAAAGAACGGGCGTTTCCGATGTGAAAGTAGTTGTATACGGTGGGGCCACAAGCATAGAGCTTCAGCTTTCCCGGCTCCAGGGGAATGAATTCTTCTTTAGTTCTGGTTTTGCTATTGTAGATTTTCATGTCTTTTCCAGCTATTTATATATTACCAGGCGATCACGGGCTTCGATACTTCTCCCATCCTGAGTTCTGGCCTTTATTCTGATGATATAGGTGTTGTTAGCCAATCTATCACCAAATTCGTCTCTGCCATCAAATGGGATCTTGTTAAAGCCTTGCAAAGCTGTGGTTTCGATGCGACGAATGCGCTTTCCGCTCATACTGAAGATATCCAGCGTCATATCGGCGTTATCGGAGGTGATGAACGTAATGTGTGCTTCATTTTTCATCGGATTGGGGTAAATCATCAGATTTTGCAAGTCTATGGGGCCGCTGTCTTTTGCTATGAAATGAGTAGAAGCTACCGAAGGAAGGTTGAAGTTGTCAAAAGCTATTATCTGGATCGTGTGAATTCCTTCTGTCAGCTTTGGCAATTGATAAATCAGAGTACCGGATACATTAGAATCAAGATCATAGGCAAAATAATCGGTTACCGGTATTGGTTGCAGGGAGTTATCTATCACCAAGAGAATATTGTGGCCGGCACTTCCGGTTATGTTGATACCGTTTTCATCCGAAATTCTGGCATAGAGAGTGGGGCTTATATTCACGGTGTCGCCCGTGCGGAAGTCGTAGGATCCCAAATAGATGTCTATCTCCGGCGGGGAGTCGTTTGGCATGGAATCTGGCAAGACTTCATCGGAGAGTCTGAGAGGGTGGTAATAGCTAATGTAATCAGTTTTTCCGGCATCATCCCATAAATAGTTTAGCACCAAGCCGCTGTTTCCGGTATTTACATCATCAGGCACCCAAAAACCGCCCTTAAATTCGGATTCCTTTACCGTCACACTTCCCTTGAACAATTGATTACCTTTTTTGCTGACCGCAATGCCGGCAAGCTGGTATTCCAAATCAGAATTGAAAGCCGAAAAAAGCGCTTCACCATTGAGACCTTTCGCACTCATGTGTCCGTTGAATCTGGCGTTTTGACGTGAGTGATAGATGATAGACTTTGTATTATCGGTCAAGGGCTTAGTAGAGGCCACCCGCTCCGGGGGCACTATATACAGATTGGGATCTCCCAAAACAATGTACATCGCGTCGTTTTCCACACTTTGAGTATTGCTTATCTTGGCTGCGGTGAGCGCTAAACCCAGTGGTAGACGTGAATTGGTCATGTTCGGGATAAAGTATTCCATCAGATCATTATTGGGATCCGGAAAGCTTTTACGAGTAGCTGCTACAGATGCGATAGCTCCGGCATTATTCAAGAGCACAGTTTTCTGACCCAAACTATCGTAAGCCCAATGGTCGAAAGCACTTATCTCACATGATGCTGCTATGAAAAGGGGCAAGGTATCTTGATTGTGAAATTTACTCATATCGGTTGAACCGGTGAAGTAGTTTTGCATTCCCAAAACGTCGAAAGAACCGTGGCCGATGTAATACCAGATCAGCTTGCCATCATTGATCTCATCAAACATTTCGTCTCTCACCCGGGGTTTGTTTAGAAACTCATCTGTGTCCCATTCAGCGGCAAAGATCTTGGTGTTGAAAACTGCGGGATTTATCATCATAGAAAGAGATTGCATATCTCTGGTGTGTTGCCAATCCATGGTGTTGGTTCCATTTACGTTGTCATCTGCCAGGAAAAGAAGGCTGTTGCGCCACAATCCGGGTTTGGGATCTTGAGTGTAACGTCTGAAATTCTCCATCATAGTGTTCAGTTCGGTCATAGTGCTAACCGGATAGCGGCCGATAGCAATTTCCGGGTGGTTTGTATTGGTAAGCATTCCAAAATAATCGTCCGAACTAATGTAATTCGAGGGATTCTGGAAGATCATCACTTTATTCTTTCCGGCTGCTACTCGCGAATAGTTTCGCCAATCCATAGTCCCCATTCCAAACAGTGTGAGGGACCGCAGTTTAGGCTCCGGGTTGTTGAAATAAACATAACGCAGGTATTGTCGTATGGCCATGGGATCCGGATAGCCTCCGTTGAATTGATCGAAGATGTCCGATTGTCGTACCACAAGAGTGTACATGCCCCAGTTCTGACGGTACATATCTGCCAATTCTTCGGCCTTGTCCGCAAATTCATCCGGCGTCACGATTATGCTTTCGATGGGACCTTTGTTTGCTGTGAGATCCTTTGCTTGCGTCACTGTTACCGAAGCGGGGCCATAAAGCTCAGAAGGGCGCGTTACATAGTATTTGCTATCTGTGTTTGTGTTTCCTACAAAGGTCAATGATTCGCTGTCTGTCACAAGGTTTATGCGCCGAATATCGTTTCCCGGACTCACTTGATACACCGAAGTATCGGTGGCGGATCCGCTGAAAACGTAACGTATGTTTCCCGGATTGATGCTTTCCAGCGCGTTGACCATGTACTGTTCGTTTTTCTTTGTTAAAGTGCGGGCGTATTGAACGCGATAAAAGTCCAGATTTATATTGTTCGAAGAGTTTCTCAAAACTCGAATGGTAATCTTGTTTTTTCCGGCTACAAAATAACCGGTGTCTCTGGAAAACTTGAAGAGCGTGGATCCATACCATGTATGAACGGAGGTATCTGTACCGGAGCTCAAAACTATATGGCCATTCACATATACCGAAATCCGGTTCGTTGAAACTCCGGTGCTCGGATCTTGACGCAAGTTCATCTCCAAACGTTGCATAATGCCGGGATCCAGATCGGGAAGATCTATGTTGTAAGTGTATTCCATAGTAGTGTTACCGGTCATACGGGACATATACCAGGTAAAGCCGGTGATATCGGGTCGGTGGATTTCATCTTCCACATGAACTGTTGTTATATGATGGTTGGTGCTTTCACTAGTGTTTTCGTATTCTCTCAGCTGCATGCGCAGGGGGGTGCCGGAAAAACTACCGGCAAAACTAAGCCAATATACTCCATTGTGAGAGTAAGGATTGTGGTATATACTCTGATTTATGGTTTGCATGATGCTATTCTTATGATACCCACTGCGATCTTCGCCATAGAATACTATGTAATCTGAGCCGTCGAAGCTACCGTCTTCTTCCCCAATCACTTGAATTGGGATCTCGGAAAAACTGTCTCCCGCGCCCAGGATGGATTGGTTTTGTAGATTGCCCGAGCTGGCAAAAAGCCTGAAGCTGCGAGGATCGATATCCTCCAGAGGAAAACCATCAAGTTGTGAAGGATTGACGCGATACATCCCGGTCCTGCTCACTTCTATTTTGGCCCACCAGGGTGATAGTGAGAAATCGGCATAATTTACTGCCGTATTCCTGCTCCTCACCCAGTGTTTGGCGTCATGACCGTTCACCAACTGATCCAGAAATATGCTACTCAAATAATCTGGAGGAGCATTGTTTTTCTTTGCTATATCTCCTCCAATACTCACTTTGATCCGCGCCGATTTGATCACCTCAAGGCCCAGATCACCATCATAAATAAAGGGATTGATCAGATAAGCCACATAGGGATGATTCCGGAAAGAATGTAGCCCAAGACTGCGTAAAACGCTCTCACTTGCATCTGAGTAGAGATTCTCATCGATCTCATACAAATATTCGGACATCCCTTCTTTTGAGATCGGAGTGGGCACGGGCAGAACGCGCTTATTCAATCTGATCTGTTCCTTCACACTGGACACAATCTCTGCTTCCGCGAAACCATCGGCAGGAACGCCTACTTTGAATTCCAGAGAAGGCAGAGAGGGTGTTCCCTTCACTTCCGGATAAACTCCCGAAACAAATCTGATGGAGCTGTAGCCTTGGTTATCGATGATCTCATAGTCATCAAGAACAAAATCCAGCGTTATCTCATTAGCGTTTTGCTCCACTACGGTAATTCCTGCATATATCCACATGGTAGACACCAGCAGGCCGAGGCTCAGTATTAATTGTCTCATTTTTCTCTCTTTGGATTAAATATTTTTTCCAATCCATAGATTAGCAGGTAGAATATTCCGGTAAACACAAATATTCCCAGCATGCCCTGGCCCATCATCCAGAGCGAGTATTGTATCGTGTCTGGTCTACTAAGAAGTAGCTGAAACATATATCAGATCCTCATTTATTCAATATGATATTGTCGGCCGTTTATTATCATCATCGCCCGGTAGATTTGCTCGATCAAAATCAAGCGCGAAATGCGATGAGTGAAAGTGAGACGTGACAAACTAAGACAAGCATCAGCAGAGGCTTTTAGCTCATCGCTGCTGCCATATACTCCACCAATTACAAAAACTATTCTTTTCCCAATTGATATATTAGTCAGATATCTGGAAAATTCAAGCGAAGATTTTGTCTCGCCTTTCTCATCCAGCAATACCACATAATCCTCGGCTTCAATTCTGGATAATACTGCTTGACCTTCTTTCTTGATCACCAGGTCTGCATTGCCGGCGTGCTTGATACTTACATCGGACAATTGCACTATATCCAGCTTGCAGTAGGGCTTCAATCTCTTTGTATATTCGAAAATTGCTTCTTTCAACCAGCTGTCTTTGTCTTTACCCAGCTGAATGATTCTAATCCTCATTTTAGATCATGGAAGCCAGAGCCAGAGCCATGCAGAGCATTTTTGTCTCGCCATCATCTGCTCTGGAAGGGATCAGGATCGGGGCTTTGGTGCCCATCACCACGTGCGCTACACGGTATTTGCAATAATAGGTAAGCATCTTCCCGTAAATGTTTCCCGCTTCGATATTTGGTACTATCATGATGTCGGCATGTCCGCCCACTGGGCTATAGATGCCCTTCATTTGTGCGGCTTTGATGTCTACGGCATTATCAAAGGCCATGGGGCCTTCGATGATACATCCGGGTATTTGTTTGCGTTCATTCATTTTGGCGATCAGAGCCGCATCCATGGTGGCGGGCATCTTGGGATTCACTACTTCTACTGCGGACAGGATCGCTACTTTGGGGTTGGGATTGCCTAGATAGTGCGCTACCTGTACGGCATTCTTGATGATGGCGATCTTCTCTGTAAGCTCCGGCAAGAGGTTGATTCCACCATCACTCATCAGCTTGATGCCATCCGGATGCTCATAGGCCAGGACATCGGAGATCACATCGCTGGTACGCAGCCCTTTCTCCTTATCCAATACGGCACGGAGCAACATTGATGTGTCTGTCTTGCCTTTCAGGATTATATCGCCTTTGTTCTCTTGCACCAAGGCCACGGAGCTTTTGGCAGCCTGTACGAGATCAGTTCCGGTATCAATTATTTCAAAGCTCTTCAAGTGCTCCGGAGCCATGCGCTGCAGCAGTTCCCGGATTGCTTTTGCGTCTCCTACAAGGATGCTCTCTGCCAGGGATTCCTGTTTGGCCAGGATAGCTGCGTCCAACACGCTTTCGGTTTGCGCAGCGGCGATCACAACTGTGCCGCGGCGGGCTTCTTTTACTTTTTGCAGTAGTTCGTTAAAGTCTTTAATCATAAAGAAAGCTCCTTTTGCTAATAATCGTAGCGTTCTATGAATTCATCCACAAAAGCATCTTCTTCCGGTTTCAGTTCCACCAGAATCTTCTTTAAGGCTTCTTTCTGAATTTGGCGCACGCGCTCTCTGGAAAGCCCCATTACTTCAGCTATTTGGGCAAAGTTCTTAGTCTCGTGTTTGTCGTTCAGACCAAAATAGGTTCGAATGATCTCCGCTTCACGGTTCTCCAGTTTATCGATGGCATTGTGGATGCGCGAGGTAAGCCGGTCTTGTTGGTACATTTGCTGGGGGTCCAGTGTGTCCCGGTCTTCCAGCATATCTCGGGTAGAGTAGTCCTGAAAGTCCTTAGTTTGCAAGATGTCGTCATAAGAAGAGGTATCCGGCATCTGCTCTTTTAGCAAATCTACTGATTTCTCGGTTATATTCAAACGGTCAGCAATTTCTTCTGTGCTGGCTGTTTTGCCGGTCTCTACAAAAAGGCGTTCCTGTGTGGCTTTTATGCGATGTGCGGTGCTGGATTTTCCCAAAGGTACACGGATCAAGGAAGATTTTTCGGATACCGCCAGCATAATCCGTTGCTTAATCCACCATATGGCGTAGGAGATCAGCTTGATGTCTTTGTCCGGATCGAACTTCTCGATGGCTTTGATCAATCCAATATTGCCCTCACTGATCAATTCAGACAGCGATAAACCTCTATTCTGATAGCGGGCAGCAATCTTTACCACAAACTTAAGATTTGCTTGAATGAGACGATTCATGGCGTCCGGATCTCCATTGCGCGCCTTTTTCCCCAATTCATGCTCTTCTTCACGGCTTAAGGGCGAAAACTTGGAAATATCATTCAAATAGCTTTGCAGAGCTTTGTCTGCAAACACACTTTCCCTTTTCATTCCTCTCGGCATGCTCAGTTACCCTTTATCCAGAGGTAATACTTTACGGGGATTGATTGCCTTACCCTTGATGCGATATTCAAAGTGCAGATGGGATCCAGTGGCGTTTCCGGTGGAGCCTACCATGGCAATCTGTTGACCCTTTTGAACGGTGTCGCCCACTGCCACGAGGTTCTTTTCGTTGTGAGCATATACGGTCATCACAAAATCAGGATGTTCCAATACGACCACGTTTCCATAGGCTCCCTGTACTCCGGAATAGACCACTGTTCCATCCAATACCGCAAAGATTGGCGTACCACTTTTTGCTCCCAGATCTATTCCTTTGTGGGGTCTGCCATTGCGCAAACCGTATTCCGATAAAATCTTCCCTTCCACCGGCATCACCAGGTCTTCACGAATCTTATCCTTGTTTATGATATCGGCTTCTGTGATGGATGTCCCGGGGGAAGTGCTACTTGCAGCTCGAGGATTCCCGGCCAGATAGATCTTCTGGCCTACCCGAATATCATTCGAGAGCAGGGAGTTGATTCGTTTGATCTCGTCCACTGTCATATTGTTTTCCCGGGCGATTTTAAACAATGTGTCTTTGGGTTGCACTATATACACTTTCTCGATAATTTCAGTATCACCGGAAGGGGCTGCGGCAACTGGAATCTGAGGCTTAATTTCGTTCACCGTCGGATCTGCTTCATTATCAATCGAGCGCTCGCCAGCTTTGTAGGGATCCTTGATGATGACACGTTGTCCCGGGTATATGGATACTTCGGAGCTTTCAAAGCCGTTCCATTTCAGGATATTCTGAAAGCTGATCTCATGATTTTTGGCAATTCGAAAGAGATTGTCTCCTCTTTGAACTTTATAAAAGTAATCTGACGGGAGTGATGAACGTTGAAAAGCGGGGGCAGGCTCGGGCGGGGATTCCGGCTCCAAAGTGGGCTCTGCTGCAGGTGTGGGACTTGTCTGGCTGCTTTGAGGCGCTTCAGTTACCAATGCTTCCGGTGCCGGGGTGGCAGGATCCTCGCTTGGTTCCGCGATTCGCACTTTCAGTACTTGCCCTATCGCAAGATTTGTAGATTGCAACTGGTTTAAGTCCTGAATTTCCCGCACGGTCATGCCGTACTTTCTACCAATGCCGTAGAGAGTATCGCCGCGTTTTACAATATGGTTCTGCTCTTGTGCGAGGGCTATTGCCGGAATGAACAGCAAAAGCAACACAAGGCAGCATAGTCTATCTAATTTCAAAATCATGATACCTGTTTTCGGAGTTCATTTTTTCTGTCGTGATCTGCTCTACCCAGGAAAATCCATTCCCCCTGCGCAGCAAATCGCAAAAGCCGTCAATCAGAAACTCATCCGCTTCAGCTACAATATAAACGCTACGGTCGGATAGATTGCGGACATAGCCCGTAATCCCAAGCCGCAGAGCACTTTCCTTCGCATGATAGCGAAAGCCGACTCCTTGTACCCGGCCTCGAACGTGTATCTCGTAAATGGGCATAACTACTCACTTTCAGCTTTCGGTTCTTTGTATTTCAGGCTGTGATATTTGTCAAGGATTCCTTTCAGCATAATACTCTGTTATCATTTCCGGGTAAAAATTGCTGTTAATACCCAAATCCGGGGACCGGCGCCCAAGGTGTATTTAAAGGAATAGCAGACAGCAGCCCAAAGCAGAGTATGATTGTAATTTTTCAGGATGCCAATCCGGCTTGAGGATTTCATCCTCCAATGTCTGTGCTTGGGGTTATTCTTGCGCTTATGCAAACTCAGCTTTCAGCTCGCGCAACATCAAATCCCGCATGGCCAGCTGAGGGTCTTTGTCTTCGTATAGTATGTGATATACCTGCGCTACGATCGGCATCTCGATACCCAGCTTTTGTGCCAGCTGATGAACACTGCGTGTGCTGGCCACGCCCTCGGCTATCATCTGCATCGATGCCTGTACCTCTGCCAGGGATTTCCCTTTGCCGATCTCAAAGCCCACAAAGCGATTGCGGCTATTGGGACTGATGGCGGTAGTAATGAGGTCTCCAATGCCGGAGAGCCCCAAAAATGTCTCGGCCTGAGCGTTCATCTTTTGGCCAAAACGGCTTATTTCTACGATCCCTCGAGTTAGAAGCGCCCCCATGGTATTGTCTCCAAAGCCCAATCCGCTCACTATTCCGGCGGCTATAGCAATGATGTTTTTTACCGCTCCACCGATCTCTACCCCTATGATGTCTGTGCTTCTATAGGTCCTGAAATAATGGTTTGAAAACACTTCTTGCAATTTGATCAAGAGCTCTTCATCCTTGCCGGCGATCACAACAGTCGTGGGCACTTCACGCGCCACTTCTTCGGCATGACTGGGCCCGGAAAGCGCGCAAATCTTATCGTGCGCTGCATCAGGTAGCTCGTCGTAGAGAATCTGATCGATGGTCTTCAGGCTTTGTTCTTCGATGCCCTTGGCCACATTCACAATGGCTTGCAGAGCCGGTCTTAGCCAGATCTCTGCGGCGATATCCCGGGGAATTGAGCGCAAAGTTTTGCGGATAAATTGTGAGGGAGTAGCTAAAAGTACTATATCGCTATTGAACTGGGCGATGTCGGCAAAGGAATCACTGAACGCGATACTTTCCGGCAAGATTATTCCCTTCAGTAAGGCGGGATTGGTATGACTCTCTTTGAGTGAGGTCAGAAATGCGGGATTATACTCCCACACCAAAAGCTCGTGCCCATTTTCTGCCAGCAACTTGGATAGAGCCAGACCCCAACCACCGCCGCCGATTATGGATATTCTCATTTTCTGATCAGGTCGCAGAATACACCCAGATCCTCATCGTCATCATCGTCGTCAAAATCTTCTTCTTCCTGGTCATCGGCTACCCAATCCGGGCAAAACAGGAGGTCTTCTTCATAATCCCAACCGTCGACATTGGCAAAACCGTATTTCTGCAAGGTCTCTTCTTCCCAAAAGGAATAGTGACACACTCCGTCGGAATTGGCCCACACCAGTACAGGGTTCTTAAAGTAGCGTAGTTCTATTTTATGATTTTCCACCAGATCCAAGAATTCCTTGATCTTTTTGCGGTCGTTTTCTTGGCGAAACTCCATGATATACCTCGCAATCAAAATTTATAACTTACCGAGGCAGAGAGGCGGTTTTCGCTGAATTCTTTCAGCCTCAGCACACTCTCATTCGGAGATTCTACATTCCTGAATATGTGCAAGTAGTCAAGGGATAATTTCCAATCTGGATGCAGTTTCAGGCCTAAGCCGGCTTTGGTGTTGTAGATACAATATTCTCTACCGCCATACCACTGGCTGTCTCCCTGATAAAACCTGTCTTCACGACTCAGTTCCAGATAGGGTTGCCAGCTTTGGTTTTTGGTGCTCTCACCGCTGAATGGCATGGCTTTCATGCGCAATACTCCACGATAGACATTGCTTTCGTAGCTGCCATCATCATCGTTCAATTCATCATAACGGGTATTATCGTAGCTCCGGTAGGCATAAGAACCTTGCAAGGAAAAGGCTGGGAAGTGGTATCTGGCGCCGATCTCGCTTGTAAAGCGGTTACCATCTGCCTCGCTGAAGTATTTATTGTAATACAAGTCTTCATAGCGAATGTTTCCAAAGGCCGTGAAATGCTTGATGGGACGCACAATGAGGTCTCCACGATACAAATTGCGTGAATATGTATATTCTTCCTGGTTTCCGGTGCCGTCGCTATCCGTATAATGGCGGTAATATATATGGGGATAATAGCCGTACAAAGCACTCACACTCCAGTAGTATCTGTCGATCCTGATTCTCGCGATGCTGTCTGTACGGTACTTTTCCTTGTTACTAATGTTTTGATTGATGGTGCCTGTTACCGACGGTGTAAATGTCCACCAACGATAGGGGATAGGATACGCTAGATCAACTTTCGCGTATAGATTCAGGTCGTCTGTAGTCTCTGCCCAATCCATGGCGGAACTGCCGTTTTCCCATCTGGATAGATCTGAATCTGACATTTGAAATGTGTTGTCAGAATATCCCGCACCCAGGCTTAGTTCTCCCTCCAGCTGGGCGTAGGCACGGCCTAGGGTCAAAAGTACTAAACACAAGCACAAGATGATGGGACGAAAGTTCTTTTTACGAGTAAGACTGCGAGGATTTCTCACTTTCTTCTCCTCAGGATACTTCAAATCCTTCTGCTGATCCGGGTAGATCTCGCGTTGTGATTTGGTTTCGTTGCTGATTTCTTCTACAATGATCATGAATATACCTATTTTTTCAACAGAATGGGGCGAGCCATAAACATATGCTCGGATTCTGCTCTCAGTTCATACTCAGTGCTGCCCGGGTTTTTGGGCAAATCAAGTTTTTTTCCGATTGTGAGATAGCGAACACCTTGAGCTGTGTATTTCGTGGTTCGGGAGAGTCCGAATTCAAAATCTTCCACTTTTTCGCCATCGCACCACAGGCTGAACTTGGGCAATGAGCGGTCCGTGAGCCGGGCACGCACATAGATTATTCCGTCCCGGGCGTTGTTGTGTGTGAAACGGAAGGCTTGAGAACTGTTGAATGTATAGTACTCGCTGGTGCTGGAATTGTGAGAGATATCAATCATGCCGGCATGGGCATGAATCACCCGGTTGGGAATGCGGAGCGGCTTTGCTTTTGGCACTATCTTTGCCATCTCGTAGGCACGCATGTAGATACTGCGTTGATAGCATAGCAGTTCTATCTTTTCGCTACCCTCAGGAATGTCAAATTCGATATCTTCAAAGATGTAATAACCGTTTGCCCGTTCTTTCAAGCTCAGGTCAAAGGGAATACGGTCTTTGCCCACGAGGATAAAAATCTGGGGTTTACGTAATTTTTCGATGCTAAAACTGCGGATTTGGATGCGCTCGACACCATCCGTCTTCAATGTCATGCTTCTCTCGGGCAGACTGCGATAAAACCAATGGTTCGAGTCTTCAAAACGCCGTATTCTGCGGCTGCCGGGATTCTCAAAATCCATGATTCGGGTGCGGTAGTTTTGTCCAAAGGCAGATAGCGCCATCAGGCAAAAGAGTATCAGGAAGCTGGTTTTCTTTGTCATTTATTAAAAAGTCTCCTATAATTCGTCGTCGGGATCCACGATATTTGCCATGAAGTGTCTATCGTGACGGTCAAAGATGATAACCAATATGATGGCCAGAATCAAGACAGCAAGACAGATTGAAGCGATGGTTACATTCAGGATGGTAGAGCTGAATACGGAGCCTTCTCCGGGCACGGGTTTGCTTTCCAGGGACAAATTCAGATTGTACTTGTCTGCCCAGCGCAGGATGCGACGGAGATGAAGCACCGGCACGTTTTGCTTTGCCATCTTCATCATTACGCCCTCTTTTTCAAAATTGCGTTCGGCCAATTTGGTGTTATAACCTTCGGGGATCAAGCGGGCGTTGGGTCCACTGCCTACATTGGCAAGCCCTGCGCCCACATTCACAAAGAGGCGATAACGCTTGGAATCTCCCAAAAGCTCTTCATAGGCTTTCATATGCAGATCCACGTTGTCTTCCAGGCTGCTGCCCAAAAGTAAGGGCACTCCGTTTCTGCTCATGGCTTCTCGCAAAGATTGGATACCAAAGTCCGAGAGGCCGATGCCGCGGTCTTCACTGCCACCGATGGAAGCATATTTGCTGCCAAATTTCAGCAGTCCCTGCTCTTTCAGAATACTTTCCATATCCAGCCAGGTCAGATCTTCGCGGTTCGCGCCATAAGAAGCGGAAGACAGCGATACTATGATCTGTGGATCAAGCTCCAGAGTGCTAATGGCGGCGTATAATGCCAGATTCACCGCAGGATTACTACCGGTGATGCCCACGGCTATTTTGTCCCCTTTCCTGGCACGGGATAGCTCTTCCACAAAGATGGCGGCAATATTGGGATTGATTGCCGCTTGCTTTTCGGATAGCAAACCACGGTCTGTAGTGATGGAAGAAAGACGTTGCCCGATGATACCGGTTTGGAAGGGGTCGTTGATGGGATCGATCTCGATACCGCGAGCCAATATCTCTGCTTCCAGAGTATCCAGGTAGTCTTGCATCAGGTTCACTGCTGCCAGCTTTTCTTCATAGTTATCGGTGCGTATCTCCACATAATTGCTGCTGGCTATCAGGTACAAAACTATGGATAATACAAAGAGGATAATCAGAGACCACCCCGATTTCAGACTGGGACGATACATTCTGCGATACATCTTAGACCTCCCCACCAAATATTACGATCAACATCAGCTTCACCAACACAGCGGCGATGCTCATGGTGGAAAGAGTTTTCCAAAATCCCTGACGCTCAAACCAGTTCGCGATCAGACCGGGGATGATGTAACCGATAGACTGCATTTGCAATTGGTGAATGGTAAGTTCGTGAAATACCAAAAGCCTGGATGCCCAGCCCAGAATGAAACCGATCAGGATGCTAAGCACCATTCTGCGTTTGCCAAAGAGCAGTGTAAATCTTCCCACTACCCTGATAATACCCCAAGTAAGTAAACTGATAATCAGGGTGCCCAGGATCTGCATGGGTTTGTCCAAATGGAGCGCTATATAACCCGGGACAACTATACCGCCCGCGGATGCTCCCAATAATTCCGAAAAGATCAGACTAATGATTACGCCGAGTCCTACTGCGGCTTGTACTACTGCATCAATCACGACCAGCTCCTTTATTTGCTTTTGGTATTTTATGCTTGAAGTGCGCCACTATCTGAGCGCCATATTTGATTTCTCCTGCTATATTCCCGATTCCCAATACATGTGATTCTTTTCTGGTGAGTTGCCATACTTTCTGATAGATGTCTTCGGTAAGAGGCTGCCCCATCGCAAAGAGTTTATCTCTGGGGATACCATGGCTGAGGGCGTAGTCCTCCACTTTTTCAGAAATCTCTCCGGTAAGCAACACATAATCATAATTTACCCTGGAAAGCGCGTCAATCAGCTGTTGAGAGCGGAATAAACGATCCGCGCGAGAGTTTAGAATGATGATCGTCTGCGCCGATTCCAATGGAGCAGTGACCATGTTGATAATGTAGACGGTGGATTCCGGATCGTTGGCAGCGAATACATTGTAGAAATGTATCTCTTTGTCTCTGTCTTCGATCAGATATTTCTTCAGCGCACCGGGATCGGGGCCGGCGATTTGCATGCCGCCAAGAGCCACATCCCGCGGGATGCCGACTTCGGCGCACACTGCCAATGCCAGCTGGACATTGTCTTTGTGCTCGATATAGCGAAACTTGCTCATCTCTTCATCTGTGACATCAGTAGGCAAAATCTTGTGAATCTTAGTCTTACGGCTGTCTGCTACCTTTTTCAAGATGGGAAATTGATTGATTTCCGCCGTATAGCACACTCCTCCCACCGGAATCGAATTTGCCAGACTCATGGTAACGCTTTGCACGGTTCCACCCATCAAATCCAGATGATCGGGACGGCTATTTGTGATCACGGAAATGGTGCTTTTCACAAACTTACGCTCTGTAATCCACTGAAAAACAGGATTCACAGCCATGCATTCAATAACGATAGCGTCTGGCTTTTCCTTTGCCGCATGGCGAAAGATGTACTTCTGTTCGATGATGTTTGCTCCCTGCAAGCGGATGATGGCGGCTTCTCTGCCATCGGGTAACACTACCCGGGGCAAGGTGCCGGTGATCTTGGCAATTGTCTTTTTGCCCCCGGCTCGCAAACCCGCGGCTATTAATCGCGTGACGCTGGACTTTCCTCTCGTGCCATTCACATGAATCCGCACGGGTATGGCCATTACATTTCGGCAGTGTCTGCGATACTCCAACACCCAATGTATGATCAGGATGAGGGTCGCAATGATCAGTATTGTCATCTATTCCTCATGATTATTAAATATCAGTTTTCATGTACCGCAAAGGCCGGAACCGAGGCAGTATCACAATATTTATAATAGAGCAATATCCATTCCACTAGCAGGAAAATATCCCAATTTCTTCTGATAATCAGGCGGAAGCGCTCCAATACCCCGGCTTTTCCATACCGCTTCCTCTATTACTTAAGCTGTGCCGATCTCTATATAATCGGGTGATCATCTCATGAGCACTGCTTGATAACAGGATTATATCGGGATCGGCACTCCTTGAAGTATAGTGGAAGAATGCGGATCATGATCTACCCGGTGTTTCAGGATAGATCAGCTTTTCCAAGGGGGCACTCAATCACCTGTGTTTTATATATCAAAAATGGCCTTCCACACGGGAAGGCCATATATTCTGCTTAGATGTTTACGCTTTTATCTGCAGAGCTTTCAGCAATTCTGCTTGAGTCTCAGGGCGTTCTTTGAGATCGCTATCAGTTAGGAAATTGATTCTTTGTTGGAATCTATCCTTCAAAAGACTCAGATACTTATCCATGTTTCCGCGTTTGCTGGGGTCGTACCTGTCATAATATCCCGGCAGGATCTTTTCTATGGAATCCTTGGTGGGGATCATAGAGCCGGGTAGGAGATCCCATTCTTCCCATTGGATCTGATCGGTCAGCAACGCTGTTTGCAATGTGAGAGAAGTTTTCAGTGGTATAGCTTCCAGCTCGCTGTCAGAATTTTTCCAATAGCCACGAGAGTTGAAGCAATAGAAGTCTGCTCCGTTATCCGCCACATTCAGAAAAGCCTCGACATCACGATAGAGCTCATATACCCGGAAAGGATTGGCAAAGGGTTCAAAGACCAGCTTGCTCAATTCTTCTTCGGTAACGTTTTCCGCGCGATTTCTCTGTGTCATCAAAGCGGCTCCCATCGAGATGGCGAGATGCTTGTTTGTAAGCTTCAATACAGGGGGTAATACGCTGTCTTTCATAAGCCAGACCAGGGCTTTGGGAAAAGCGCAACGGTTTACATAGTTACCCAGCAGGCTACGATCCAATAGCGCACGGCCGTTCTGATTGCGCAGATCCTGACCCACAGGGATGCGCTTGCCGTCGATATTCAGCACGGCATGGTTCATCAAGGCCAGAGCATATTTCCAATCCGGATGGTCGATGGGACGTGAGTCCGTCTTATCGAAGAGGGTTGGTTCCCAGGCGCGGCAGACCTTGTTTTCCAGATCGATCTGGAAGGCGTCGTCGTGCAACACAACTTTAGAGAATCCCTTGGGCAAGGTTCCGGCATTATCGTGTGAATTCGTATGGCTGGATTTTCCGGTTCCGGAGAGACCATAGAACGCGATGGAGCGTTTGCCAAATTTGTGATAGGCAGGGTCTTCACAAGTGCCAAAGTCTATTTCCTTAATTCCACCGTGGCAAGCTGCCATACCGATGCGGATTCCGGAAGTCCATGCCATGGTGAGAGTTCCTTTTTTGCGTTCGCCGAAGTAGCGCATACCCAAGTTTACGATAACGTTGTGTTTTTCATCCACGAGGGCCAATTGCGGAGCGCCGACGTTGTTATAAAAAGGATCGTCGCAGGTCCATTCGTTGAAGGCGATGAGGATGATATCTTGAATAGGAAGCTTGGGACTGGCGGCGTATTGCTCTGCTACAGACTCATATGGAGCAAAGTTCAAGAGCCAATTGTACACATTTGCCACATCACTTTCGGTGGTGATGAAGGTAGCTTTGATCATCACATCCTGATCCATACCCAACACGGCTTCCGCTTTGATCAGCGGATAGTGCTGCATCTGGTATATAGCTTCCCGGAAATCACCTTCCAGCTTGTTCTTTTTACTGGTGTCAAGGCGGTGATAGAAGCGTCTGGCTTTGGCGGTTCTACCGATGATGTTGCCATGACAATCGTCCAAAACCCGGGCATCTGCAGGGAGATTGTGCATCCTGGCAAATTCTGGGTACATAGGGATGTCTGTTACGGTAACACCGGGTTGATTCTTTGTCATTTCGTAAGCTTCACGAATGTCAATTTTACGCACTTTGTGGTTGTTCATCAGTGTCTCCGCGATTGCGCGTATCGGGGACATAGCTTTGAGATCGCTGTAATACTCAGCACTGCTCTTGCTTGCCATTATTCCTCCATCTATGGCTGATATTTGGTATCAAATATTAGTGATTGGCACTTAAAACCGATATGCTTTCCTGTCAAGCAGAGTTTATATAATACCCAGTTCTTTACCGATTACCCGGAATTTGTCCAGAGCTCTATCTAATTGCTCGCGGGTGTGCGTTGCCATAAACGAGCAGCGGATCAAGCAACCGTTTGGCGGCACTGCGGGTGGAATCACGGGATTGATGAAGACACCTTCTTCGCCCAGGCGTGCCCACATGTTGAAAGCGCGAATCATATCGCCCACATGTAATGGTATCACGGGAGTGCAGCTGGTGCCGGTATTGTAGCCCATAGCTTTGAACTCCTGCATCATATAATCGGTATTTTCCCATAGTTTGGCGATGCGTTCGGGTTCATCTTCCATAATCTTGATGGCGGCCAAAACGCTTGCCGTGGAAGCCGGGGGCAAAGATGCGCTAAAGATCAAAGCGCGGGATTTATGTTTCAAATAGTGAATCAAGGGCTCGTCTGCGGCGATAAAACCGCCCACGGAGGCCAGGGATTTGCTGAAAGTGCCCATGATCAGATCAGTTTTTTTCGTTAGCCCGAAATGCGCGGCAGCACCGGCACCCTTGTCGCCCAATACTCCCAGTGAATGGGCTTCATCCACCATCAGGTTTGCGTTGTATTTTTCTGCCAAAGCGGAGATTTGGGGTAGATTTGCTATATCCCCCTCCATCGAAAAAATGCCATCAACTACGATCAGGGCAGATTTACCGTCCAGCTTTTGCAAGCATCGCTCCAGCGAAGCCATGTCGTTGTGATTGTAACGCAGCATTGTGCCGTCCGACAGTTTGCAACCATCGATGATTGAAGCGTGATCGTATTTGTCTGTGATAATGTATTCGTTTTTGTTTACCATTGCAGAGATGCACCCCACATTGGCCTGATATCCCGTGGGATATGCCAATGCGGCTTCTTTGCCAACCAATCGAGCGAGCTCGGCTTCCAATTCCAGATGAATATCCAAAGTTCCATTCAAAAAACGGGATCCGGCACATCCGCTGCCATATTTCTTCATGGCTTGGATGCCGGCTTCTTTTACTTTGGGGTGATTGGTGAGGCCCAGATAGCTGTTGGAACCCATCATCAGCATCTTTTTGCCATTGCAAATTACTTCTGTATCCTGCTCGGAGGATATCTCTCTAAAATACGGATAATAGCCCAAAGCCATGGCTTCACGGGCATCTGTGTAGTTGAGACATTTATCCAATATGCTCATTTAGTTTCCTCTTATATGATTCTATATTCTTTCAAGTTTACATACAACACACTTACGAGGCTGTAAATCAGATAAACCAGCGGAACGGAAACCAGCATCCAGAAGATGCCTCCATACCATCCACCCGCAAGCACGGTAAGAAGTACCAGAAGCGGATGCATATTGATGGTGGTTCCCACAACCACGGGATACACGATGTTATTGTCGATAACTTGCACCAACCACATGGCCAGAGCGGCATAAAGCATATTCAGGAAGGCCCCGCCTTCGAAGAACACGGTCAATACCGCCAGAGCTCCGCCAAAGAAAGGACCAAAATACGGGATGATATTGGCAACACCGGCCGAAATACCAATTAGTACGGGATTGCTTACCCCCACAATGCTCAATGCTGTGGAAGCCATAATGCTTACCGCGATCACCTCAAAGAGCATGGCGCGCAGATAAGTGCCCACGGTGCTGTCGATCTTTCCCAACAGAATGATGGCAAGCTCAAAATAGCGATTTGAGCTAAGCCCCAAAAGGCTTTTGCGGATCTTATGTTTATCTTTCAAAAGGAAAAAACTGATCAAAGGTACCATACCGATAAAGGATACAGCGCTGATGATGGAAGAATAGTTGTCCAGCAAAAACTTGGGCAGGCGGGCTATGAATTCCACGGCATTATCCAATATCTCGGTAAATCGGGTCGCGGCTCCCAAGCCGGGGATCTGGGCATCCAGATTGCCGGCATATTCAAAGATGCTGTTGATAAAAGGAATCTGTATCAGGTAGTCGGCACTCATCGCACCTTCATGCCCCAATATCGTTAGAAGGCTGTTTCCCTGCGCGATCAATTCCGGGATCAAGCGGCTGGTAAACCACACCAGAATCCCAATAATACTAAGATACAATATCAATACCGCAAACCAGCGTGGTAGGCGTTTGCTTTCCAGCCAGGTAACTGTGGGATCCAAAATGTAGGTGAAGACTATGGCTGCCAGCATATAACTGAATACCCAGCGATAAAAGATCAGGCCGGCAATCAGCACGATGATCAAAAGAAAGTTGAAGATCAGTTTAGTCCAGTTTATGCTCATTATCCTTTGCCACTTCAAATACAAAACGACAGAAATCGCTGGCGATGGCGCTGAGTATCTTCACCCCGGCCCGTGGCCTGGACTCTATGAAAGAGATCATGTCGGTCCGGGATATGGCGTGTAGTGAAGCATCACTTTGAGCGATCGCAGTACTGCTGCGTTTTTTGCCGTGATACATATCAAATATCCCCAAGTATTCACCGGGGCCTACTTGCTTATCCGTCGTGCTGCCATACAGGCCTTTCAATTTGATGTCTCCGCTGTGTACAAAATAGATTACTTCCAGAGGGTAGCCTTCCTCATAAATCAATTCTCCGGCCTCAAAGCAACGAGTGTGCGTCAATTCATAGAGCAAGTAAAGCTCAAAATCACTCAAATCTGCAAACAGAGAGTATTGCTTTAAGACCAGGTACTTGCGGGAACTCTTGAAGCGGCCTTTTAGCCAAGTGAAGAATCTTTGCATATATTACCTCCCACTCCTTACAAGGGGAACAAACGCACAGGGTACGTCTTTCCGATACTTGATTTCTCCATTTTCTTTGCTGATGATGTATAGAGATTGAGCTCCGGCTTCACCCACCGGGACCGCCATTATCCCGCCTTCGGCAAGTTGCTCACACAATCTGGCGGGCACTTCTTCGGCGGCGGCTGATACCACTATTTTGCTGAATTCGCTGTATGGAGGATAGGCCTGTTGCCAGCCTTGCCAGCCATCACCGATGCGGAAAAAGATGTTGCGGAATCCAGCCGTTCTCAGGGTTTTCTGCGCCCTCAGGGATAGAGTGTCCAGCAATTCCACCGAACAAACTTCTTTGGCAATGCTGGCCAGGAGGGCCGTCTGATATCCGCTGCCGGTACCAATCTCCAAAACTGTATCTTCGCTGCTGAGCCTTAATTCACAGAGCATCAGGGCGATCATTGCGGGTTGCGATATGGTCTGTGCTTCCAATATCGGCAGAGGCTGATTGCGATAGGCATATTCTTGATATTCTGGTAACACATAGTTCTCTCGGGGGATTCTGGCAAAAGCAGCCAGAACCAGGGGGTCAGAGATCCCGGAATTCTTTAGTTTTTGAACCAGTTGCAGCCTCTGATCTTCAAAGCGCATTTGTTACTTAATCTCCAGCAGTTTTTTGTTTTCGATCCAACTGAGGATGGGCGGGAAGGCATCAGCTTTGTTGAGCTCAAAACCCAAAGGCGTGATCGAGATGTAACCATCGTTTATTGCTTCAGCATCGGTACCGGGTTCGTAATCCCATTGGGGCACATCCCCACCAATACGATAGCTGAAACTGTCTTCCTCTTCCGAGATTATGGATATAAAATTGTAATACTTGCGATGACCGGTGCGGGTAAGCCGTACGCCTTTCACCTCTTCATAGGGTACATTGGGGAAATTTACGTTTATCACTTCGTAAGGCTTTGTAAGGCTGTCGATACCGTGATCCAAAAGATTCAGAAACCACCGGGTGGCAGAATCGAATTTTTGGTCTTTGTAAGCGTTGATGGAAAGCGCTATGGCTCGCTGGCCAAACATCGCGGCTTCCACCGCCGCAGATACCGTGCCGGAATATAGTACATCTTCGCCCATGTTTTGTCCGGCATTGATGCCCGAGACCACCAAATCTATCTTGTCCGTTATTATCTTTTGCAATGCTATCACCACGCAATCTACAGGAGTTCCGCTAATAGCCCATTCATTTGCTGCGATGCGTGTGGCAGTGATGTCTTTACGGAGGGTGATGGAGTGAGAAGCAGCGCTACGCTCACTATCCGGAGCAACCAGAATCAGATCGTGTCCCGCGCTTGCCAGGGCTTTTTGAAGAAAGCGGATTCCGGGTGCGTTGATACCGTCGTCATTTACCAGAAGTATTTTCAAATCGTTCTCCTTAGAAAAATATATTTGGCTTGATGAGCAAAAGTCCGGTCCCGACTATCAAGACAGCGATAAGCAGAAGGAATGGCCAGTATGCACGGATGAATTGCTTGAAGCTGTCCCGTCTCCAGCTACGCCGTTTTTTTCTGTGTTGAGGGCGTGGAGGCCGGTGCAAGCGGATATGGCGGTGGCTTACCACGGCATCTCGCATGGCTCGCTGTGCCTGAGTGAGCCATTTTACATGAGAATGTTCATCCAGATATGGCTTGTATCCCAAGCTCAAATAATGGTCTATACGGGCTTGGCTGAATCCTGCAACTTCTTGTGGATCAAGCTCTTTAACAATCTTCGTCCGTTTTCTGCTCATTAAAACTCCTGTTTTTCTTATCTCTTTTTGGTGCAGTCTATTTGTCAAGCAAATTTAATCTATGAATACTTAGAGCACCGTTTGTCCCATGTTTTTGCCAGCTATGGGATGTAATCATCGACGTGAGCTTTGGCGCTAATGCCAAAGAAGGAATTGACTTACTTATTTTTACGATATCGGCAAGATCCGGGAGCTAAAAAAATGATATGTGTCGATGGATGAACTAAGAGGATTGGAACATGGTTTTGAAAGGTGAAAATCCGAGGATAAAAGCAGCGGATATAGTACCGTAATCTGGATCCGGGAGCTTGCTCTGAGATTTATCATACAGACTGCTGGTATCGAGAAAGACGAATAGGGACTTTACTCCTTTATGTCAATGGAAAACGGGTCCCATGCCCAGATAAAAAAATAGTGTTCCATTCATCGTCTGAATCACCCCGTGTATACTCCCTGCCAATCTGCCCGGAGATCATCCACTTATTGCTCCATTGATAATCTATATGTGCCATCACAGCATTACGTTGATATTTATTAATGGGTTGATCGAGGAATGAGTAATAAGTCCAGGCTTCCTCTCCGCCTCTGTTCAGATCGCTTGTTTCCCAATCCCAAGCGCTGCGTCCGCTTAGGCTAACGATGAGATCACTTGCTTTCGAAATATGCATCAGTTTGCTATATGTGATGGGAACCTCTATGGATTTGCGATCATAACGGATTCTATAGTGAGATACAATATTTGTAACTCCTTTAGCTTTTGTGAATCCCGGAAAAACTGCAATGTAATCATCTTCTCCCAGAGCGAAAGACTTTTGAATGCTGATTTTCATTTGATAGCTTATCGCCAAATCTGGAAAATATTGATCAAACATGGGGCCCTCGAAGCCATCGGTAAGTGCGAATCCACCTTGATAACAGAGGCTTACACCCTTCCCAAGACCCAAGGCCACTACCAAAGGCATCTGAAAGTGGCGATCTGCTTTGGGACTCTAGTGGATAATATTGTTTTCACTTTCCGGCTCATAGTATCCCAAAAAATGAGAATGATTGCTTGAACTGAAGCCAAGCCGGACAACCTTAGCGCCGAGGTTCACCGGAATCGCGTTTCGGGGATGGCTGTTGTCCATTGTGGCACATGCAGAAAGTAGTAAAACCAGGGTCAATGTTAAAAAAAGTCTCATCATTTCCCTTCTAACATGTTAACTTTTTTACATATAAAAAAAAGCCTCGCTAAGGAGGCTATACTTGGTGCAGAAGGCGGGACTCGAACCCGCACACCCGTTACAGGCACAAGATCCTTAGTCTTGCGTGTCTGCCAATTCCACCACTTCTGCGAAAGACTATTCGCCCTGAACCGGTACAGCCGGTGTTTCAGCTGGAGCAGCTGCGGGAGCTACGGGCTCGGAGGGAGCTTCGGTATCGGGCAGTTTGCTTTGACGTTCTTGCACTTCTTGCAATGTGCCACCGCGTAAATCTTTTACCAGAAAAGCGAGCAGGATGCAGGATGCCGCAAAGATGAGAGCCAAAATCTGGGTCCATTTCTTCAGCATCTGGGAAGCGCCGCTGCCGCCAAACACATTCATCGCCGCTCCACCAAGATTGGCATCAAGACCGCCTTTGGAAGTTTGCGCGAGGATCACCAACACCAGTGCGATGCTGATGATCACATGAACGATCAGGGCTATTGTGTACAAAACCATGTATATATCCTTAAATTAGTGTACTGTTATTTACGTTTGAGCACTCAAATTCGGGCCGCTGTTTCTGTCAATAGTTTTTTTGGGCAAGCTGCACAGAACCATTGCCAGAAACATCAATATCGCACCTATGATATTTTGGTGCGATAGGGATTCTTTGAGTATCAGGTGAGAACCCAGTAGCGCGAAAACGCCTTCCAGGCACAAAATGAGCGCGGCGGCAGCCGGTTCAGCCTGCTTTTGCGCCTTGATCTGCAGGGTATAGGCAATTCCTACGCTGATCAGACCTCCATACAATATGGGCCAGAAGGCCTGCTGAAAACCCGCAAAGTATGCTCCGGAAAAAGCAGCATCCGGGTATTTGAACAAGCGCCAGATCATGGCAAAGCCGGCCGATAAGATCGCGCAGAGAGCAAATTGCCCAAAGGCCAGGGAGCCGGTGGAGCGAGATTTGCCATACTTGTCCACGAGTTGTACGTGAAGAGCCCAAAACACTGCCGACACCAAAACCATGAGATTGCCCAGGGATGCTCTGAGATCACCTACGCTGTTTACCAGATAGAGCCCCGGCGTAGCCAGCAGTATTGCCAGCAGAACAGTTTTGGAGATACTCTGTTTGCGCATCAATCCGATTATGGGCACAAAGATCACATAAAGCCCGGTGATAAAGCCTGCTGCTCCCGCCGTTGTATAGTAAATTCCGACCTGTTGCAAGGATGCCGCGATGAACAGAACCAGCCCGGGTTGCCACACGAAAGGATCCGGCTTGCGAAAGCCTTTGTACAAGGCTCCGCGCACGAAGAGCGCTCCCAAGGCAAAGCGGATGGCATTGTAACTGAATGCATCAAGGCTTTGGCTTCCCTTGCTCTGTGCTACAAAGGCAAAGCCCCACAGTGCTGCCGTGAGCAGCAAGATCAGGTTTGCAATCATTCAAGCTGCAATCTAGCGATCAAACCACTTGCTATGCAATCTCGCTAATTCCCCGTTGGCTTTGATGGTATCAAATGCTTTCTGCCATTTTTCCACGATTTTTGTGTTTGTAATCTTGGAGATGGCTATGTAATAATCCGTTGAAAGCAGTTCCAGCACAGGTGTGAAGGTATCCGGATCCACTTTGGCCTCTCGACACAATTCCGGCAAAGTCACATCCGTAAAAACTCCCAGATCTGCCTTCTGATCTGCCAGAAGTTTTACTGTATCAATGGGATCCTTGCTGCTTACCAGATTCTCGAAGCCTAGCTCCATGAGGTGTTGCTCGGTAAACCAGTTTGTGGTGGTTGCAATTGCTTTGTAGGTTTTTGCCACTTCCGCGTCAATGGGAACCAGCATGCGGTTCCGATGAGCGTAAAAGCTTGCTACGTTTGAACCCAGAGGACCGATGAAGTGGAAATAATCTTCCCGTTCGGGAGTCTTATCCATAGTAAACAGGACCACGTTTTCCTCACTGAGAGCGGTGGCATAGGCATCGTCCCAACTGGACAACTGTATGGGAAAATCTGTGCCCAATTCTGCTTGGATTGCATTCACTACATCGCTGCCAAATCCGCTGGCTTCATCGCCATCCATAAAACTGAGAGGGGGGTAATTTTCAGTGAGAATCCTGATCTCTTCCTGAGATTTTGAGCAAGCGCCGACAATCAGCAGAAAGGCGATCAGAAACAGGCTTAACGATAATTTGTACATATCTGCTCCTATATATGCTTAAGTGGGGTCATGCTGATCCGTAGGCTCGATTTGCTTGTGGATTACGATCTTTGCCAGTCTGGAATCCAGATCCCCATTTTTCAGGCTTTTGGTCCAGTGCGCTCTCAAACGCAGTTTTGGTACCAAATCCTTTGACCCGCAGAGGATATACGCGATTGATCCTTTGCAGTGTCGTTTCAAAAAGTCGCCCATGGCCATATAAATCTTGCCCACGTCTGCACTATTGCTCAGACGTACTCCATAAGGAGGATTCGAAAAAATGATGCCACTGAAATTACCTTGATAAGATTCAATCCGGCCGATACTTAAGCTTACTTTGTCGCCAAATGGCAGACATGACAGATTCTCTCTGCTGGCTTCGATGGCATCGGGATTGATATCCGAACCCCGAATCAAGCCATGGGGCAATGGGTGGATTCTGCCATTGGCTAGGCCAACTATTTTATCCCATAATTCAGCATCAAAGCCGGGCATAAGTTTCAACCTGCGATGATCTCTCAGGTAGCCCGCAGGTATGTCGCAACACAGCATCAGTGCTTCAGTCAGGATGGTTCCGCTACCGCACATCGGATCCCACAAGGGCACTGTTCTATCCCAGGCGCCAAGCTTGAGCATGGCAGCCGCCAATGTCTCTTGCAAGGGAGCATCCACAGAGCTTTTCCTGTATCCGCGTTTGTGCATGCTTTGCCCCAGAATATCCAGAGAGATCGTAGCTTTATTTTCATGAATATGGAGGTTAAAAAGGATGTCAGGTTCTTTATTTGAGAAAGACGGACGTGCACCGAAGCGTTCGCGGAAGCTGTCGCAAATGGCGTCTTTCAGGATCTGCCCCGCGTACAGTGAGTGTCGGGTGAAAGAATTGCTCACATTGCTGTCGATTCCGAAGTGTTGATCCGGATTGAATAGACTAGTCCAGTCGATATTCTTCTTTGCCTGCTGGTAAAGATACTTGATGCTATGACAGTCGAAATGCAGCAAGGGCATCAGCACGCGTTGCAGTAGGCGAGCCTCGTATAGAATCCTATACAGGCACTGCCGGTCGCAGCTAAAACTGATACCGCGAGGGATTTCCTGGATAATCTGAGCGCCAAAATCTTCCAATTCCCCTCGGGAATGCTTTTCCAAACTTCCCGATACCACAGCGAAATAGCGATTGTGTTCCAATTTCAGATGCTTATATCAGCTGTAAAGGTAACGTTTAATCTTCTGGGTAGGGGTTTTCTGGAATGGTTCACTGGCGATCTGAATCTTTATGATGCGGCTAAAGTCCGAAAGCTGTTTGTTTACTTCTGTGCGGTTTTCTTCCATCAGTTTGCTGATCCGGCTTTCCGGGATATGATCGCTGTCCAGGGCTTCAAAATCCGGATAAATCATGGCGTGTAGCTGGTGATTGCGCTCCAGAACCAGAGATTCGCCCACATATGGCATATTGTTCAATTTTTGTTCCACCAGCTCGGGATAGATGTTCTCGCCGCTGGGGCCCAAGATCACGTTTTTACTGCGGCCGCGGATATAGACAAAGCCGTCTTTATCCATGGTGCCAATGTCTCCGGTATAGAGCCAACCATCGCGCAAGACTTCGGAGGTGGCTTCTTCAAACTTGTAATATCCCGTAAAGAGCTGTTCGCCTTTCAGCCTGATCTCGCCGGGAATTGTCTGTGGATCTTTGGAATCTACTTTGATCTGCAAGAATTCCACCTGTTTCCCGCTGGATTCAAAACGGTGTTCCTGCCAGTTCGCGTAAGAGATCAGGGGTCCGCATTCGGTCATGCCGTAACCGATGGTGAAGGGGAACTTTATCTTCTTCATAAAGTGTTCCACTTCTGCGTTCATCGGAGCGCCACCGGTGATCAATTCGCGGATGTTGCCCCCAAAGGCTTGCATCAGTTTGTCATGGATTTTCTTTAAAATAATGTTTCTGATTCCGGGAACCTTCAGCAAGACTTTCATTTTTTTGGTTTCCAGAGTGGGTTGGAGCTGTTTTTTGTAGATCTTTTCAATCAGGAGTGGTACAGTGAGCACTACTTCGGGTTGAAGGTCTTTCATCGCTGCCAGTAACAGTTTTGGGGCAGGGATGCGGTCCATGAAATTGATGTGATTGCCCCGAGTGAAGGGATACAAGAAGTCAAAACTGCAAGCGTATGCATGTGCCAGCGGCAGGAAGGCAAATACCTTTGCTCCCACACTGAAGAGCAGGTTTTTGTGGGCCACGATCAGATTTGCCAGGAGGCTGCGGTGGGGTAACATCACGCCTTTGGAAAAGCCGGTGGTTCCGCTGGTGTAAATGATGCTGGCAATGTCCTCATTATCGCACACATCTTCGAGATTGAAGCTGTCCTTGCTAAAAGCTTCAGTTTCACAGAATGCGTCGTAGCTTGGTAAAGCCAGTTGGTTTTTGCCATGCTTTTCTTCCAGGATGCCAAGATCATCCAGAGAAAAAACATAGCGAACTTTACGTAACTGATCTGCATCTATATTATCGTATTTATCCTTGGAAATGAAGAGCAGTTCGGCATCGCTGTGGTTGATGATATGCTGCGTATCTTCAGGTGAGAAGTTTGCCAGAATCGGTACGATCGTGGCTCCGTAAGTGACGGTACTAAGCCAAACCAAGCCCCAATTGCTACAGTTCTTGCCTGCTAAAGCTATCTTGGCGCCCTTCTTGATGCCGGTTTCCTTGAAAATCCTGTGTAACCATAATATGCGTCCTGCTGCCTCAGAATAGTTCATGGCGGGACCGGGATAATCTGTTAACGCAGGAAGATCCCAGTATTCACGGATGGAATTTGCAAGCTTTACTATAAGCTTCTCTTCAATCATAGCTCTATCCTTAATCTGCTGAAATTTGCGCCGCAAACATAGCGTTCGATACACTATTTCTACGCCAATAACAATAAAGACCGCTACTCATGCTTTGTCAAGTAAAAGATCATTTTCCATGTGGATGCGTTATTCGGAAGTATATATATTTGGAAGTGCGCCATCGTGATGCTTCACCTCACTAGAGACAAGCTGATTGCTGCTCAACATGCGTTATATGCTCGCGAGTTAACACGAATTTGCACAAATGATAGACTCATACAGATTTTCGTAGATAAAAGTGCATCTCTCTATGTATATGCTAACGAGAATTACATTGATTCTATGGGATTATTGCGCTGCGCGAACTGCAGAACCGCAGCGTACAAAAATCCTGCAGGCCTTAACCATCCGCAGGACTCTTTCCTCCCCGATTAAAATGGCCGGCACATGGTTAGTGCCGGCTTTTCTGGACATCAAGAGTTTACAGACTTAGCAGTATCTATTAACTCGGAGATTGTTATTTCATTAAGATCATTTTCTTGGTGCTTTGGTAATCTGGGCTTTGCATTTTGTATAAGTACAGTCCATTCCCAACAGTGTTTCCGTTATTGTCTTGTCCATTCCATACGGCTGTGTGATTACCGCGATCCATGTGTGCTTCTACCAATTTGCGAACTATCTGACCTTTTGAATTAAAAATGACGATTTTGACGTCTGAGGCTTCTTTCAGAGAGTAGCTTATGGTTGTGCTTGGATTGAAGGGATTGGGGTAGTTACCCAGCAATCCCGTTACCGGATTCACCAGATCATTATTTGCAGAGCTTTCTATTTCCACTTCCAGCGTCTGGGACATTTCTCCTTCGTGATCTCCGGAGTATATGGCGGCAACGTTAAATGAGTAGATGCCGGCTTCCATGTCTGCCATGCTATAGCTAAGTCCTTCCACATTTTCCACAAGCTCTTCGTCCATATAAAGGTTATAGGATTGAATGCTTCTTTGCTGTGTTGGAGGATCCCAACTAAGGTTTAGATTTCCACCATCAACAAGTGCCGCAAGGTTTGTAGGAGCAGGCAGCGAGATGATTATCTCCGCAGGAGTACTGTTCAATACATTACCTTGAGTGTAGTTTGCTTCAATGCTGTAGCTATAGGTTCCTGCGTCAAGGTCTGCATCGGTGTAGTCCAGTTCGTAAGGACCCTGGTTTGAGATGGCTGTCCCATCGCGATAGACAGTATATCCATAGAGGTTTCTATATGCCGGAACCTGTATCTCGTCAAGGCTGTTTTCGATGGCCAATTCATTTAGATGGAGGCCTGTGGGCATGGCTATTCTACTTCTGATTCCCGCTCGTGGTTCCAGCGAAGATTTTGCCATTAGTTTGTTTCCGGCTCTGTCTTGAGGACTTGTGAGCGTAGCGTTTATAATCCAGTTGACATCCAAGCCGAGGGCATCGCTAATAGAAATCCAAGAACCATCTGTGTAGATCAGATCGCCTTTACCGGAAACCGCGGGTCCCGAGTCACAAGCTGCCGGATATCCACCGGTTGCATCCAGATAGTAGCCAATCCAGTATTCTGTATCCGGCAAGATCGTAATGGGATCTTCCAAGATCTCATCAATCCATATTTGTGACAGGGCTTTGTTTGTGACATCTTCTTCATAAACCAGAGTACCGGGTTGGCCGTTACTTCCGCCTTCATAGATGTGAACTAGGGCGGAATTGAACTCCATAGTATGCAGCATGAAGCTTACTTTACCCAATTCCCATCCCACATAATCGTCCAGTTCTTCGGAGGTCAATCTGATGGCAAATTCTGCCTCCACCGGTGTGTTGGTTCCAATGCCGGCACCAGAGTATCCGTTATGATAGAGGATTTCTTGGCTTTGCACATTTGGCGCTTCCCAGGCAAGCTGAACAGAGTTGAACTCCTGAACGGTGGCACTTAAGTCTGTAGCCGGATACAATGTGGGCTCAATATATTGCAAGTTTATATCCTGCTGAAGCATCTGTCCGGAATCAAGTTCCAGATTCCTGAATACCATGTTTTCATAACCTGCCATATACGCGCCAAGATAATGGGTTCCGGGAAACACCGAGAAAGAGTAGTTCCCTTGCGCGTCGGGGCTGGTGGTCTGGTCATCCAGGACCAGGGTAACATTGGCAGGGTTTTCCGAATTGCTGAGAGTCACAGTTCCGAATACTTCAGCATAATCTTCTCCGCCACTTATCACAATATCGTCTAAAACCCAGTACAATATGTAGAAGCTATTTCCAGTAAAGGTCCAGGACACATGGAAAGTATCTGAGCCCACATCTTCGTTGTCGATATAGCTACTGTATTTGTTCCCTGCAAATCCTGTATTGGGAAAATCTTCAACCACTGTCCAGTTCTCCAAGTCAGTAGAAGTTTGCACGCTGATCTGATACAGATTGTTGTAGGTAGAGGCTGAGTGTTTGAATTCCAGATAGATATTGCTGAATTCAGCAGTATTTATCGGAGGGCTGATGAGTCTTTGCACACCATCAAGCAGAAGTAGTGGAGTTGCATTAAATGATGCTTCCGGGTATGTTCCCCCGGCGGCTGACGAATTGCTTATTGTCCAGTTTGCTTCTGCTAGAGTGCTGGTAATCTGCCAATCCTGCGGTGGCCAATTGTTGAAATCTTCCCATACAAGTAGATTATTCGGAAGTGTTTTTACTTTGCATGGAACAATGATGTCATCGGTGTCCGCGTTGTGATGGATGATGATATCAAAGTCATATTCTCCTGCTTCAAATTCCGCTGAATCAAATACAATTGATATCTCATCACTTGAACCGGGTAGTATGGTTCCTGATGCTGGGCTTGGGGTCACGAGTCCCGGATAGTCGCTAGTTTCAATGCTATAGCTGAGGTCTTCGTCTCCGGCGTTGAACACTACCAAGCTTTTCTGCACAGTGCTGTTATACTCTACAGTTTCATTGAATTTCATTACATTCGTCAAGCTGGGCCACGGGCCTCCGGCATTTTCGGAGAAGGTCATTATGGCTTGGGGTTTCCAGTTTCTGGTTTGATTTGTGAATTGACCCGTTATGTTCCCGGTGGAAGACCTTACACTGCGGTAACCGTTGGGAACCGGTTTATTGTACATTCTGTTTATTCCTGAGCTGCTTGTACTTTCAACACCGCCAAAGGTAATCTCAACCAGGATGTTGTCGATACCGTTCCAGCCAAAAGGAGTATCCAATTGCAGAACATCATAATCACCCGCTGATGGCATGTATAATGAACTGAAATAGACTTCATTATAATCTGTGAGGTTGTCATCATGATTTGTCACATTAGTAGCAGCGGTATGTTTCATTTTGATGCGGTAATTCACGATGGGGCTTTCGGGAGCACTGATCACATAATAACCAAAATGAGTCAGCATATTGCTGCCGCTGATTCCGTTTGCCAAGATTTCCTCTGCCGTATATACCATCTGCGCTCTTTGCCATTTGAAGAAGATATTCACCGGTCCATCGGTAGGATGGGTTTCCGGATCTATTCCATGACCAAGAATTGCGGTACCTTCAGGATATCCGATGCCTCCCAATTCTATTGTATAGGGTGCGTTCACCGCATTCCCGGAAATGAGCAGTACCGCGCTTTTCTCGCCTGCGGACAAAGGGCTGAAACTAAGTGAAAGCTCGGCAGATTCGCCTTGGGCTAGAGAGATCGGCAAGGAATCGTTGCTAAAGCCAAATTCTTCCGCGTTATCACCGCTGATGCTGATGTCGCTTTCTTCGATTATCAAGGTGCCGGTGCCATCGTTTGATAGTTGAATGAAGTAGTCCGATGTGGTGGCGTTTTCGGTGGCCAGCATCTCAATAAAATCCACATCGCTTGTGATTATCGGAGTGCCCGGAAGCTCTTCAAAACTTAAGTCATCTATATACAGGCTTGAGGATACTCCGGCAGAACCGGCGTGTTTAAAGGCAATATATGCATCGGTCCCAGTGTAGTCTTCGAAACTGATCAAGAACTCTTGAAATGATGTGGACATTTCAGATACCGGGACAGTATGGAATGCAGTGAAGGAGGAAGAATCAAAAGGATCAGACATTGTCCCGATTATCATGGCGCCCGCATTGGGCAGATATGTTGTTTTCAGCCAAAAACGTATTCTGCTTTCTGCAAGATTGGCCACAGGGGGGCTGATCAACATAACATTTTGTTCTGCGGCAGAGGTAGAGGCGATCTGGGCCTGGTTTGGCGTAGAACGTGGTGAAGGGTATCTAACCGTAACTACCTTTGCTGAAGCGGAAGGATTCTCGACGATCTTTCTCCAGCCATAGGGCAAATCCGGTTGAGAAACGCTGTCAAAGCTTTCTACTGCAGGAGTCACTATCTCGGGATCGGGTCCGGTCGTGAAGCTCCAGATAGGACAATTTTCTGGGCTGCCAAAATCGTTGTATGGGATCAGCTGCCAATAGTACACAGTATCATACTGCAATTCACCCGTATAATAGCTTGTATCGCCTTCAATATCTTGAATAAATGGCGGGGGGGGTTCGGTGCCCAGATACAGCTCATATCCATCCGGATCAGCAGAAAGACCTTGGTTCCATTGCAAAGAAAAAGGCGCAAGAATATCTAGATCTCCGTCCGAGGGATATACCGGCTGAGCTTCTCCCGGATAAGCAGTGGGTTCATACAATGTTATGTTATCTATCCACCAATTATCATGATCCCCGGCATCTCCGGAGAATTTCCATTTAAGATAAATCAGATCCCATGTTGCATAATCCGTAAGAGAGAGAACTGTCATCTGTTGAGAAATGTTGGCAGGATCAATGACTGTCCACACATCCACCCAGTCTGTGGCATTGTTCGAAACTTGAACGCTCAAGGTATATGGTCCCGGATCATCCAGATCGTCTGATTTCTGAAAAAACACCATTTCTAAATCCTCAGCGGAAGCTATGTCTATCGCTGAAGTATAAATAGAGTGATCACCGGACATTGAGGTATTGAACCGTAATTCAGGACTCTCTCCGCCCGCTTCATTAGTATGGCGTATCTGCCAATAATCTGCTGAAGCAGTCCATCCTGTCGGGATGGATCCTACTTCCAGGCCATCAAAATCCTCTTGAAGGTACATAGTTCCTTGTCCCCATACTTGGGCTATAAAAAGGAACAAGACAAGAGTAAGGATTAGCTTGATTGATTTCATGTTCTTTCTCCTATTGTCTTTGTTTTTTTCTACATTTATTGAGATATTGTATTTTTGATATTATTATCATGGTTGAAAATCTTCGAAAGGTGTAGCCAGGTTCCAGTAATGCTCAAAAAGATCTATCAGAGCAATCACGATGTCGGAGTGTTCCACATACATGGCAGTTATGTTGTTCTTGGTCATGGAGCGGTGAAACATCGTAAACATCGCAGCACTTGAATCCATTATTACCAGTTTTAAAGGGAGTTTCTTCATAAAGCGTACTTTCTCCCCATGATCATGGAAATGTTTACAAATGTAGAGGAGATTTTCCATATTGTCTTCTTCAATTTCATAAATGCTGCGAAACTCTCTCCCGCTGGCAATTGCATTCACAACCGGAGCCGTGACTTCATTCAAGTCATCTAATTTTCGAGGAGTTAGGTATTTTGGCTTACACAAAGAGCGTAAAATGGATTGTGTCTCATGCACCATTTCATCGCTTTTTTTTGCAATGCTTAGTTTGGAGGTGTAGATCGAAACACAATCAAGCTCGTTGCGAAGACCCTTATGTTCGGAATGCTCTTGTTCCAATTTCCGGCTCAAATCCTTGATTTGCTTTTCTCTGTGAATATAAGCATCGAAATTTCTTTTAAGGATGCCATCAAACACTTTGCCGGGATCCAGCGCTTGATACTGTTTTACAGAACCAGGGACCATCTTGCACAATCCTTCGTTCATGAGTGATCCCAACACATCGTATACCCGGCCGCGGGGAACTCCTGCCACCTTGCTGATATCATTAGCACTCATCAGATCCCCTGAAACCAAAACAGCATAGACTTTCGCTTCGTATTCCGTGAAGCCTATGTCTAAGAGCTCTTTAGTGACATTCATATAATCTCCTTATAAATATATTAAACTGTCAGTTGCAACAATATTCAGCAGTAGACTATCTGTCAAGAAATAAATCTAAACTGCGAGTTGCATTTATTGTGTATCGCTGCAACGCTTTTATTAGCAAGCCATTAGACTAAGTAAATAATCTGGGCTACGAAACCCTGCCTGTGATGGGAATATTCCAAACCAGTATAGAAGAAGTATGGCAATGGTTCATGATCCTAATCAGAACACTCGTATCTCGCGCCTAATAACAACCCTAGTTATGCATGGTATTCAGTTGATAATTTGAATTCTGGCGATTTATGCGAAACTCAACTATCAGCACATAATTGCGTTCAGCTATTTTCAACATTATGTTTTGTTGTTCCAATCAGCGGCGTTACGTTTGATTGAGGGCTTTATTGCTGTCTCCAACCTTGATCGATATGTGGGAGTAAGGAAACCAAGCTGCACCCCATGGTACTATTGGTAGCATACAAGATTTTGAACGTCTTTGTTTGCAATGAGGCTTAGCGAGATTATGAACACGAAGCGAAGATTTTCTTACCAACCCTCTGATTTTTAACTGCGCAAGTGCTCCATGCAGATAGTGTTGTAGACAATTTCGGTTTTACTAGCCATGCCGTTTAATGTGTCATAGAACTTTCGAGTAAAAGCTGATGCTTTGGGGAAAGCTTGTGTGGGAGCAAAGCCTTGAGCCAGAAAGCACATAAATGCTGTGGCCAGAGTGCAACCCGTGCCGTGAGTATAATGCCAGTCGTGCGCAAAAAACCTGTAAGAATGGCAGCTTTCTTTGCAGATAAATGCTTCTGTGAGTATGTGGCTAGAATCTCCGGATTTTTGCCTGTATGCCTTATGGTGTTGCCAGTGGCCTCCGGTCAACAATATGCTTGCTCCGGTTTCGCAGCATAGGTCTTGTGCAGCGCTCAGGGCGTCTTGAACGCTGCTGATCCGATGCCCGCTCAGGATTTCAAGTTCGGGGATGTTCGGGCAGATAAAATGCGCTTTATGCGCTATCTTGCGCAAGCAATCCAGATTCTCTTTTTCCACGAATGCGTGACCGCGGCTAGGAGCTATGACGGGATCCAAGATTATGCGATAACCGGCGTTTCTAACCAAAGCTGCAGCGGTGCATTCCATCTTTTCTCTGTTTGCCAGGGCACCGATTTTGATAAAGCGGATATCGGGGCATTGGTTGATCTGTTCCAAAGCCGCGAGAAAGGCATCGCGGGGTGCGTCGTGAACAGCTTTCAGACCGGTCGAGTCTTGAATGGTGAGAGCACCTGCGCAGCAAAGCAAACGGAAGCCAAACAAAGCGGCGATGCGGATATCCTGATTGATCCCGGCGCCACCGCTACTGTCGATGGCGCCGATAGTTGCCATTATGTCAGGCATGATTATCTGCTGTGTCGGTTTTGATCGCGCAGAGGTTGCCGCACATGCTGCAACGATCTTCCCGGCTTTGCGATGTTTCATGCTTACGTTTTTGTGCCAATTCAGGATCCACGCATTTTTGGAAGATGGTATCCCAATCCATTTTCCGGCGTGCTTTGGCGATAGTATCGTCGATGCTTTGAGCATGGGGACGGCCTTTGGCTATGTCTGCGATATGGGCAGCTATACGGGAGGCGATGATTCCTTGTTTCACATCTTCCAAATCCGGCAGACAGAGGTGTTCAGCCGGCGTCACATAACACAGAAAATCTGCACCGGCTGTGGCCGCCACGGCAGCACCGATGGCAGCGCTGATGTGATCGTAGCCGCAAGAAAAATCTGTAGGTAGTGGACCTAAAACATAGAAGGGCGCATTTTCGCATAGTCTTTTCTGCAGTCTCACGTTTGCTTCGATGTCTGTGATTGGCACGTGCCCCGGGCCTTCTACCATCACCTGAACATTGGCTTCGCGAGCGCGTTTCACCAATTCTGCCAATACGATCAGCTCGGAAATCTGGGTGGAATCTGTAGCGTCTGAGATGGCTCCGGGGCGGAAGCCATCGCCCAAACTGAGGCTAAGGTCGTGCTTTTTGCATATATTCAACAATCTGTCGTAATCTTCATAGAGAGGGTTTTCTTTGCCACTGTACATCATCCAGCGTTTGAGCAGCGATCCTCCCCGGCTCACGATGCCCAAAAGGCGCATTTCGCGCAAATGAGCTTGTAAACTCCAGCGATTGATTCCGGCGTGAACGGTAATAAAATCCACTCCCTGCTCAGCTTGATCCTCGATTTCTTCAAAGAGCATATCTGGTTCGAAGGCACGGATGTCTTTGCCCTTTCTTTCCAGTTCTGAAGCCACGGCGTAGATGGGTACGGTGCCCAGGATTAACGGGCTCTCTTCCAACATTTTCCGGCGGATTTGGTTCAGGTCCCCTCCCGTGGAGAGATCCATCACGCTGTGAGCGCCGAACTTATCGCAAAGGGCAAGCTTTTCCAGCTCCAGTTTGAGCTCGCATTGCAGGTCGGAAGTGCCTATGTTGGCGTTGATTTTGGTGCGGGTCTTGCTGCCGATAGCGGTGGGTCTGGCATTGCGGTTTCGATTGTGGGGTATCACTACTTCGCCTATCGCTACCAAGTTCATCAGTTCTTGGCAGTCGATCTGCTCTTCTTGGGCTGCTTGCTGCATTTCTATGCTTATCTTGCCCATGCGGGCCATTTCTATTTGTGTCATGATTGTGTCTCCTTCAAGATTGTGTAAAATTGTTTGATTTTTGTTCTTAGTTCATCGGCGGTAGCGGAAGCGAAATGTCTGATGAAGCACAGATTGCAAGCTCCGCTTGCCAAAACTTCCGGGATATTGTGTGGGAAAATTCCACCGATTGCCACCAGTGGTATAGGAGTTTGAGCGATCACATATCGCAGCTTTTCGGTGCCAAGAGGAGCATCAGGGATTTTTTTGGCGACGGTGGGGTAGATGGGTCCGAAACTCATGTAGTCCGGAGCCTTCACCTCTCCCGGATGACGTATTTGAGAGATCATTGCCAAAGCCGCTTCAATACTGTGCGTAGAAACTCCCAGTATTTTACCGGGAGGCAATATGCGACGTGCTTCAGTCCAGGGAGCATCTGCGGGTCCAAGGTGCAGGCCATCGGCATCTGATAATCGGCAAAGCTCGATGCTGTCGTTTACAATGAGGCGGGTCTTGCTGCCCCGGCACACTGCTACCAGGTCTTTGGCCAAATCCAATTGACTGACGAAGGGCATCTCTTTGTCTCGCAATTGTATGAATGGAACTTCCATCTCCACGCACAGCTTTGTGAAATCGCGATAACCCAGCTCCGGGGATGTCATTACTATATACAAGCCAAAGTCGTGCATAGGTCAAGCCTTTCCCAGAGCGGAGCAGATCAATCCGGCTGCTTTCATTCCGGATAGCAACATCCCGCCAAAGATCGGGCCCATGCGATTGCTGCCGCTTACTCCGCAGGCAGCCATGCCGCTCACATACAATCCGGGATACACTTCTGATGTATATCGAATGCAAGCTTTCTCTCCCGCTTCCGCGTTCATCGACCTTTCTCCCTGTATTCCCTTTTCGGGCAGCTCGAGTGCTATTTGATTTTTGTTTACCAGTACCTTTACCACTTCTGAGGGATGTCCTGTGGCGTCCACAACGCAGCCGGACAATAGTGAGAGCGGATCTACGTGCATGTCCAGGCGCAACACAGGTGTCCAGTTCACTACCACTCCCCGCACTCTATCATCTTTTACCAGCACATCTTCCATACGCATTCCGGAAAAGATGGCACAGCCGTTATGGCTGGCTTGATAGATCAGAGCGGAGCTTGCTTCAGCGGCGTCGGCCACATAAAATCCTGGCGTGTGTTCCCGATGATTGATGCCGTATTTTTGCAAGATATAGCGGGCTTCTTCCTGGACTACGATACTGTTGAAGAGCATCGCGCCGCCCCACATGCCTCCGCCGGGGGCCAGATTGCTTTCGATTACACAGGTTTTGATGTTTTTCGAGCTTAGTTCTGCGGCACAGACCAGGCCTGATGGCCCCGCGCCTACAATAATCACGTCGTTTTCCAGGTGTAGAGACAGTTTGTGAAACCAGTCTTGACAGATGGCAGTGGAAATAGTTCTTTCCATGTTTTTCCCCTTTTTGTTTTGATAGGGGGGATTGAGAGGATCCTTCGAGGATTGTTTCTGGTGGGGAGTATTTTTGTACTTCCTAGCGCCGGTATTATCCGGATCAGGTTCGAAGGGTATATTCTCAGCTGAAAACTCAGCACCCCTGTATTGGTTCCAAGATTATATGATTGGCTTATCTGTCAACAACAATGTGGAATATGCGGATGGGGAAATCATCTGTCTATGTTTTTATGAAAGTCTTGCGAGGCCTGGGTTTGGTAGCAAACGCTGGCTTCACGATCAGCTCTTTCTGCTTGCGGATCTCGCCCGGCGAGGGTATATGTATGGGGGATCCACTCTCAAAATCCATACCCGTATAATACATGCAAGTGCTTATGGTCATTGGCGTTGGAGTGAATTCCTGTACTTGTTCCACATGGATCTTATGTTTTTCCAACCAATGTTTCAGGGCTATTGCGTCTTCCATCGTCGTACCGGGATGGCCGATGATGATGTAGGGAATGATCTGACGTTTGAGTCCGGAAGAGCGCAGTTCTTCGAAATACTCTTTGGAAAAGGCTTCAAAGCGCTCGATCGGAGGCTTGCCCATCAGTTTCAGCACATTTGGCGCGCTATGCTCCGGAGCCAATTTCAACCTACCCCCGGTATATTTGGTCGCAATGGCTTTGATGTAGCGTTTATTGCCCAAAACCAGGTCGTGGCGGATACCGCTGGCGATAAATACATGTTTGATATCCGGAAGTTTGGAGATTGTATCCAGCAGATGCAATTGCGCTTCGTGATCCAAAACCAGATTGGGACAGATCTCCGGGAAAATGCAGGAGCGGCGGGGACAGCTATCGGGAAAACCGAGTTTACAATAGCTGCCATACATATTCGCGCTGGGTCCGCCAACATCGCTGATGGTCCCTTTTAGTTTGCGCGCTTCCGCAATGATGGAGACTGCAGAGCGGGATTGGATCCTGCGTCCCTGATGCACGGCGATGGCACAGAAATTACAGCCACCGTAGCAACCGCGATGGCTGGTGATGCTTTGCTTGATCTGTTCCCATGCCGGGATGCGTTGATTTCCATAGGTGGGATGAGGCGCATTCATGAAGGGCAGAGAGTAGATTCTATCCAGTTCTTTACCGGGCAGAGCGGGGGCGGGGGGATTGTGTTTGATCCAGCGGCCGCCATTGAGTTGAAAGAGTGCCTTAGTGGCATAGTTATCGTAAAAAACACGATTCATCAGGTGAAAAGTGTTTTTATCCCCGCATTGATCGGCATCCGGCAAGCGTGGCTCTCCCGCTTCCTTGCAAAAGCATACTGTGGAGGGGAGATCATTCAGTTCGGATATATGTTTACCGGCGTTCAGTTTTTGTGCCAGATCTGTGATCGTATGCTCTGCCATGCCATAGATTAAAAGATCGGCTTTGCTGTCTGCCAATATGCTATTGCGCACCTTGTTTTGCCAAAAATCGTAATGTGCCACTCGTCGCAGAGAGGCTTCCACTCCGCCGATTAGCACCGGGATGCCTTTATACAACCGTTTGATGATGTTGGTATAGATCATTACGGCACGATCCGGTCTCTTGCCGCTTTTGCCTTGCGGACTGTAGGCGTCATCGGAGCGTAGCCGACGCTGGGCAGTATAATGATTCACCATAGAATCCATATTTCCGGAGCTGATGCCAAAGAATAGCCGGGGAGCGCCCAGAGCCATAAAATCTGCGTCATTGTGCCAGTCCGGTTGAGCGATGATACCCACTCTGAACCCAGCAGCTTCCAGGGTCCTCGCGATGATGGGAACGCCAAAGGAGGGATGGTCTATATAGGCATCTCCGCTAATGAGGATGATGTCGCAGACAGACCAGCCCCGGGCTTTCATGTCTTGTTTGTTGATCGGGAGAAATGGCATACTATCGCTTTACCTGTTCATCCGGGCTCATCTCTGGTAATTGGAACCATTATCATGCGATACTGCAGTATATAATAATGGGCGCCGAGAACAGCGCCCAAAGATCAAGCGAAAAACTATCAGGGTTGTGTCCTGATGATATTGATGGCTTGAATTCCTTTCTCGGTTTCGATCAAATCAAAGGTTACTTCTTCGTCTTGCTCCAATACCTTCAACTCTCTGGGAGAATTGGTGACGATGGATTTCCAGTGTACAAAGTACTCCTTGTTGTCTTCAGTAAGAATAAAGCCGTAACCTTTATTTTTATTAAACCACTTCACTATTCCTTTCATAAGAACCTCTTTTACGTCTTGTATGTCAATTATTGCAAGGGTACTTTTCCCGTCAATATAAATATTGTGCTTTATGATAATCTACAATTTTGGGTCGGTTTTGGCTATTCCTCCCTTGGTCTTTTTGAGAGGCGTAAGAGCCGTAATAGTGGGGATCGCTGAACTTCGTCTCAGCTAATGAGAGTTACGGACGGCTAAAATTTGTAGCATCGACACGGTGGTGGCTTTTTTTTTGTTGACTATTTTCTGCACCCGGCTAAAATGCCACAATAATGATATAAAGGAAGCGAGGTGGCCAATATGGAACCTAGAATTCTGCTCGTTGATGACGACCGTTTGCTGAGAGAGGTTATTGGGGACTGTCTCAAACTCCATCATTACCGGGCCGACATGGCCGAAGATGCCACCGCTGCTCTGAAATTGTTCAAACCGGGTCAATACAAACTTGCCATTATAGATTTAGTGATGCCGGGGATGAATGGCTTGGAACTGATGGAAAAGCTCATGGCGGCCGATTCTGAGATTTTTTGCCTAATCATGACCGGATATCCTACTATCGATAGCGCTTACAAAGCGATGGTAGAGGGAGCTTCGGATTATATCATAAAACCATTCAACCTCAATGAACTGATAGCTGCCATCAAGCAACACCTGGGATCATGAACTATAGCATAAAAATCGCAGATATACAAAGCGGAGAAGCCAGGCAAATATCCGGGGGATACAGCTATTGGCACAATCCCGTGTTTATGGATGCTATAGCGAGAATGCACAATGTGACGGCGTTTCAATTGCAGGTGTATAAGGGTGAAGAACTCTTTGCCATCCTTCCTTTGTATGAGCGCAGAAAGATGGGGATAAAAGCCCTCGTGACCCCTGTGGGAGCATACTACCAGGGGATTTCCTTTGCCTTTGAAAACAACGCCGGTAAGGCCAGGATTTTATTGGATACTACGGCTGTTTGCTCTCGGGTGGCCCGCTTTCTGGGAGAAAACTACAAACGGGTCAAGCTCCAGCTGAATCCGGAAAACCTCGATGTGAGAGGCTTCACCTGGAATGGCTTCAAAGCCTCGCCTTTGTATACATTCCGATGTGCCAGCACTCAGGTCCTGAATTCTCTGCCGGATGAACGCAAGAAATTTCGCAACGCCCAGAATCTGGGTATGGAACTGGTTGAGTCTTTTGATCCAGATGCCTTTCTGGCTCTGCAAAAAAGGCTGGATATCAGAAAAAACCACAATCTCGGAGTTAGTTACCATTCCATGAAAGTCTTTTTTACTCACCTTCATGATGCCGGTTTGTTGAAACAATTCAACGTTCTCTGGAAAAACGAAGTGGTAAGCGCAAATATTTTACTCTACGATGGGGGTGATGTGGTTTATACTTTATACAAGGCTACCTCGGAAGAAGCTCTCAAAAGGGGTGCTGCTTCTTTTCACAGTCTCAGCCTCCTTCAAAGCCTTCCCAAGGGGAGCAGTATCTTCGATTATTGTGGAGCAAACGTGCAGGATGTAGCCCGGTTCAAGGCTGCCCTGGGTTTGGATTTGTGTGTATTTTATCAGATAAAACTGTAAGAGAGGTTCATGAAAAAGATCCTTGTGTTAAAAGGCGGCATCTCACCTGAACGGGAAATATCTCTGGTCAGCGGAGCGGAGATTGCCAAAGAGTTGCGCTTATCGCAGTATGACGTGTGCGAGCTGGATCCCGCGGATTATCCTCGCCTTGCCGACCTACTGCTGGCCATCGAAGCTGAACATCCCTTTATGGTCTTCAACGGTTTGCATGGTGGCTGTGGCGAGAATGGAGACCTGCAAGCGGCTTTGCAACTGGCGGGAATTCCCTTTACGGGTTCACTCTCCAAAGGCTCTACTCTGGCCATGGACAAATACATCGCCAAGCTGCTAGTAGCCGAAGAGGGGGTTCCGGTACCAAAACACATCTTGATGCGCGGCAACCTTCTGGAGGATTATAACGATCCCATGGATTACCGGGCTATTACCGAGACTTTGGGTTTGCCCATCATCGTGAAGCCAAATGATGCCGGCAGCAGCGTGGGCATCAGTATGGTGGAAGATATTGCTTCTCTGAAAGAGGCTGTAAACGAAGCCTTCAAATACTGCTCCACTGTGCTTTTGGAAGAATACATCCCGGGGCGGGAATTGACGGTTAGCATTTTGGACGACAAAGCCATGCCGGTGGTGGAGATCAAACCAAAAGCCGGCTGGTATGACTATCAGAATAAATATACCAAAGGCAACACTGAATATCTGGCTCCGGCGCCCATCGACGAGGCCATGGCGCACTTGGCACAGCTCTATGCCGTTCGTGCCTTCAAGGCCCTATCCTGTTCTGTGTATGGCAGAGTGGATTTTCGCTTGGACGAAGATAAACTGTACTTTTTGGAAGTTAATACGCTGCCCGGGATGACGGCTCTCAGCTTGACTCCGATGGCAGCCAAGGCAGCGGGAATGTCTTTTGGCGACCTGCTTGAAACGATAATAAAAAACTCCGTGGCAAGACACGTGGAGGTATCATGAAACGCATACTTTTCATCTTTGCCCTACTGCTCGTAGTCTTGAATATCTGGTCATTAGACTTGCTATTCACGCCTTCCGGCATACAGGTAAATCAGCTGAGTACTTTCAGCTTCGACCCCGTAAATCCCCAGTCTCAACCCCTACTTACCACTCTGAGACTCACCAATGACCAAATGGAACAAAAAGTGAAACTTCGGGTGGAATTGAGCTGGAACAACAATGAGATTATTGGACCTAATGATGCCATATTTATCAGCATCCAAAACCTGGCTCCCGGACAGGTTCTTCAGATGTCGAACCGGGAACTGATCACAAATACGGATAACCAATATTTCAAGCCGGATGGTTCCATCAACATAAACATTGTGGATTTGATTGAGGATCTGGCCACTTTGGAAGAAGCAATTCTCTCCGGATATTTCCCGGACGGCAAAATGGTACTCAAGGTCTCAGCCTGGCCGGAACTAAATCCTGCTGATGTGGCCTATGCTAGCTTCACTATCACCATCCGAAATGCTGGGGCCATAAATCTCATCAGTCCCGGAGCGCTTATCGGACAGAATGTCCCAAGCCTCAGCGATTTACCGGTGAGTTTCATCTGGAATTCGGTGAATACCGGCTTCAACACTCAAACTCTTGTGGTACGTGAATATCCTCCGAACAACCCTCCTTCTCTCTCTAACATCCATAGTACGGGAACAGAGGTCTTCCGTAGTGAGGGAGACGTGAGCAGCGGATTCTCCGAGTATCTGCCTCTGAATGGAGATTATTACTATGCCTGGCAAGTTTTTACCGATCGCTATGATGAATACAATCCCAATGTAAGCAGGAATGGTTCTCAGCAAAACCCATATGCCAGCTCCTGGTTTGTGTTCCGCTACAAAGCTGATGAAGGCGGAGACCAAAGCCCTGAGGATGTTCAAGCAATCCTGACCATGCTTAAAAATCCGGCCCTCCTGAATATCTTGAACCTGGGATACACTCCTACCGGAGAGGTGATCTACGAAGGCAGAACCTACCGCGGACAGGATGCAATCGATATATTGAACAGCCTAATGGGTAAAGAAATCGAAGTTAAGGTAAGGGATTGAGGAGGAAAGAATGAAAAGAATCCTATTAATATCCGTAATACTGCTGTTGGCAACTGCTTTATTGGCTGATAGTGTAGCCATCCTTTCAGCCAGCAAAGGAAAGGTAAGCTTGGAACGCGCTTTGAAAAACCTAAAATTCAAGAATGGTGAATTGCTGCAAAACAAGGATGTCTTGCGCACCGGAGCGGAAAGCTTCGCGGCCTACAAATACATTGATGCTTCCTCCATGATCAAGCTTTTTTCAAATTCTGTGGTAACCGTAAACGCCAGCAAGGAAGGCGGAAAACTCAGCAAAAAAGTGAATGTGACCAAGGGTAGTATCCTTACTCAAGTGAAAAAGGGCAGCGGTACCTTCACCGTGCAAACCCCCACCACCGTTGCTTCCGTGAAAGGAACCGAATTTCTGACCAAAGTGGATGACGATGGCTTCAGCACCTTCACGGTTACCGACGGTGAAGTGGAATTGCGTGTGCTGGAGACCGATGAAGTACAAACAGTTGGCAAGGGCAAGACAGGTATCGTGAGTCCCGATGGTGGAATCCGGGTGAGAGTAAGCAGCGCTGACGACCTCGATGAAATACAAAAAGCCGAACTGGAATCTGCTCAGAGTGAAGAGCGGGAACCTATCATTGTGCCTGTATTGGACGATGCTGGGAATCGCAAACTGATAGAAATCCATTACTAATACAAGGAGTTCAATATGAAAAGACTGCTAGTCACAATTGCATTGACAGTCCCCTGTCTGGCACTATTGGCGCTTACCGCTTTGCATGTGAGTCCGGAATCATTCGTCCCCGGAGCTGATGTGGAACTCCTCCTGGAAATTGTTGATGGCGGGACAGATATCTCCAGTGTTGATGTGCAATATCGACTGGTTGGCAGCACTGTCTGGCAAGCAGAACCGATGCGCCAGGACGATCCTGCTTCTACCTACTGGCGAGGCATTATACCTCGCACTGCGGTGTCCACAAACGACGTAGAATATCGCTTTGAATTCAGGTTGAGCAATGGCGCGGCAGGATATCTCCCCGTAGATGATGGGATTACTCCCCTGTATGTGTTGAAATTGAATGCTCCCAAAGGTTCGCTCAACGATGGCTTTGTATTGATTTCAGACGATAGTTCGATTTCTGCCGATGATGGTTATGTATTGGCGGTCAGCTATTTGGCTCTGGCAGAAGATGTGGATCCAAAAAGTATCCGCGTCTTTGTGGGAGACAGAGATGTTACCTCACAAACCCAATTTAGTGAATCCGTATTGATGTATCGGGAAGATCGCCCCCAGGATGGCATCAAAAAGGCGATGATCACGGCAAAAGTGAAGGGCGCCGATGTGTATTCACCCACATGGATAACCCAGATCCTGCCCGGCAGTAAAAAGCCTGCCTTGCCCTTTACTTACAGAGGTTCGGTAAATTTCGCCGCCAACGTATACGGTGTATCGGACAAAGATAAGGTATTTTCGGATCCCGATGATGATTATAGCACTTGGGCAGACCTGTATGGAAGCTATGGTATAGCCGATATGCAGGCCAATCTGCTGGTATCCAGCCTGGAAGACAAGAATTCTCAACCGGTAAACCGCTATACCTTTGGCGTCAAAATCCCATTGCTGGACGTGTTTTTTGGTGATTACTCGCCCTCTCTTTCCCAATTCACCCTTTCGGGGAAAAACATCCGAGGACTCTATGGTAAGTTCCACACCCGGTTCTTGGAACTGACCTGGGCACATGGAGAATCTGTTCGTAAAACCGAATACATGGCAAGCGCCAGTCCCACCGGTCTGAGCACCTTCAAACAAGAAGCCATAGCTGCCAGAATCCAATTTGGCAACGACCAAAGCTTTCGCTTAGGCATTACCGGCGCTCGCCATCGTGACATTCGCAGCTCTCTGGGTGAGGCCTATTACAGCTATAGCGACGCAAAAGGTGATACTGTATATACCGTGAGACCGCAAGACAACGCCGTAATAAGCCTGGATATGCAACTGAACGTGCCTGATCAACATTTCCTGGCAGGTTTTGAAATTGCCGGCAGCATGCTGAACACAAATACCTTGCCCGGCGCCATTTCCGTGGAAGAGATGGAAGATTATGGCTTGGACAACGAGTTTGCCGGCATCGAAGTAGATCCGGAAGACTATGCCGACCTCTTCATCATCAATACGAACATGGAACCTTTCGTGCCCAGCATGGCTAATGTGGCTTGGAACGCTTATGTCCGTATGTATTTCTGGAACAACTTCCTGAACCTTCAATACAACGAAACCGGCAGCGCTTTCAATTCGATGGGTACTTTCGGAAACCAAAGGGATACCCGGGTGCTTTCCATCACAGATCAGTTTTCATTCGGTAGATTCATTACCATATCAGGCGGTTACAGTACTACCGAAGACAATCTGATGGAGCACAAAAGCGAAACCAATACATACCAAAACATCTTTGCTTCGGCTATCCTGCGTATTCCCAATATGCCTTATGTGAAGGCTTCCTTCAATGACAACCGTGGCGAAAACAAGCAGAATACTGATATTGAGGACAGTAGCTTTGACCCCATTACCAGTAATGCCCAAAATATGAGCTTTGGCATTGGCTACAATATCGTGCAGATTCCCCATGTTCCCACTCAGCTTGATATTAGTTACCGCTTTGGCGGCAACAATGTCAAACGCACAATTCCTGATTCATATACTTCCGACAACGGAAATTCCGGCATCGGCTTTACCATGAATAATCGCTTCAACATGATCCCCCTTACAACTCTGGTATCGTATTCCACTTCTACAAACAAGGACGATCTGAGCTCGAAGGAAAACAAGAGTAACAGTCTTTATTTGAAGGCAGATTATGCCATCTGGGAAAATCGCATTAAGCCATATGTGTCATATCGCAATACCGGCCTTTCCGGGGATCAGGAAGCCCAGAGCTACAATTACATCAATTTCGGCGTGGAGAGCTATCCCATCCGCAATATGACTGTAACTGCCGACCTCGGGATGAAAACATACAAGAATGATGATGACAGCAGCAAGGATTACGACACCACAACCTTCAGATTGTTATTGAACCAGAGATTCTAAGCTCAACAAAAAATAACCTTACTCGGAGCGTGGCCCCAAAACCACGCTTCGACCCTTTATGAAAGGAGATGCACCATGTCACGATATCGCTCGTTTTTTCTGCCTGTCCTCATCCTGATAATCCTCAAAATCATCTTCCTGATTCCCGTGTTTGATTCTCTGGAATACAAGGCCCAGGATAGCCTCTTCCATATGCGGGGCCCCCGCCAAATCAGCGAAGATATCGTGATCATTGCCATCGACGACGAAAGTTTCAGCGCCCTAAATACGACCTGGCCCTTTCCCAGAGACTACCACGCCAAACTCATCGAAAACCTGAGCGAAGCCGGGGCCAAGCTCATTATTTTTGACATTGAGTTCACCGAAAACTCTCGCTATCCGGAGTCCGACAAGCTCCTGGCTAATGCGGCTGCAGCCTCCAATAACGTCGTCTTTGCGGGAAAAGTGTTGCACGGCAAAGCTCACGGCGACCCGGATCAATTGCTCACACCCATTGGCGATATCGTGGCCAACGGCAGCCCTTGGGGTATTGTGAATATGAACTCGGATTCGGACAATGCGATCAGAAAATATAGCTTGTTTGAAGAAATGGACAATCACAAGTATTACAGCATCGGTGTGGCCGGATTGGCAAACAGCCGTCTCTACCAAAGTGATTGGGCAGATCATCTACATAGCGAAGATGCTCATCTGACGGTGGCAAATCATAAGATTCCTATCTATAAACACAACAAAGCCATAATAAACTATTATGGCCCCGCTTCTTCTTTTCCCCATATATCCTATGCCAGTGTGATCGATGATTCCACAATGGCAATGCCGGGTTATCAAGGCATCGAATTTGATGAATTTTACTCCATTCGGGATTCTGGTATTTTGCAGGACAAGATAGTGCTGATTGGTGCCACAATCGATGAATTGCACGACAAATTTCCCACTCCATTTGGTGGAGAATGGACTCCCGGTGTAGAGATCCATGCCAACTTCATCGAGATGGTACAAAATGGCGACTATCTCTATGCTGTAAACCCTTGGCTGTATATGCTGCTGGAGTTTGTGGCTCTGCTGCTCTTATGGTTTGCTTTCCGCAAGCTGAAGCCTCAACTGTCGGTGCTGGCTCTGCTCATTCTATTCGCTTTGCAATACCTGCTGGCTTATTACCTTTTTGAACGGCAAAGCTATCTGATCCCTATCGTACAACCGGTTCTGGCACTGCTCTTTATCTATGTGGCCAGCTTGATATGTCACTACCTCGATTCCCTCAAAGAGAAACGCTTCATCCGCCAGGCCTTCCAGCAATATATGGCACCGGAATTGGTAAGCGAACTCTTAAAAAATCCCAAGAAACTCAGCTATGGTGGCTCTCTGCAGGAAATCTCCGTATTGTTTTCGGATATTCGCTCGTTCACCACCTATTCCGAAAACCACAGTCCCGAAGAAACAGTGAATATCCTCAAGGAATACCTTACCGCGATGGTGAATGTGATCGTGGAAAACCAGGGTATTCTGGATAAATTTGTAGGGGATGAGATTATGGCACTTTTCGGTACTCCGCTTCCCCTGCCCAATCACGCCCTGAATGCCTGCAAAGTAGCCCTGCAAATGCGTGAAAAGATGACAGAGTTGCAGGAAAAATGGCGCAGTGAGGGCAAAGAAAGCTTTGAGATCGGAATCGGCGTAAACACCGGTTCTGCGGTGGTGGGAAACTTGGGCAGCGAGCAGATCTTTGACTACACTGCCATCGGCGATACCATCAATCTGGGCGCCCGCCTGGAAAGCATCAATAAGGAGTATGACACTCCCAAACACATCATTATCAGCGAGTTTACTTATGAACACGTGAAAGAGCTGGTGGAAGTTCGCTATCTGGACGAAGTGAAAGTGAAAGGTAAGAATAAAGCTGTGAAAATATATGAGCTGATCAATCTGAAATAGCTTTGCCCAAAGGCTTTGCAAACTGCGGGATCTCGGTATTCCTCTGCCCGGTCTTGCTGCCCAAACACAGAGTAGACCCCGCTAAGCCAAAGCTATGTGTCGCAAGTATTCGCCTGCAAAAAAAAGGTGCTCGGCAAAAGACCACAAAAAGACCGAAAAGACAGCTAAAAAGACAAAAACCATGACTAAAATCAGTGACCAAAATCAGGAAAGACCATTTTCCCCATCTCTCTGTCACCTCTGTAGACAGTGTTAATCAAGTGGTCATCAAGCGTTCATCAAGCGTTAATTATTAACGCTTGATGAACGCTTGATAAAGAAGTGATGAACGCCATCAATACAGGGAGAAATTGGGTGTGAGTATGCAAGATATTGATGGAGAGGTGGATGGATAAGTAAATGTGAACGGCAATCAAGCAAATCAAGCAGTAACCCTATAAAACATTCAGGTAGCTAAATGGATGTGATATGTGGATAAATCCTTCAGCCGGAAGACATTATTGCCGAATTTCACTTTGTGTAGTAGGGAGTTTAGTCGGAAGTGCCGCTGTATTTCACTTTACCCGGTATATTGTCCCTTCCTTTTTGTAACCAATTTTTTCGTAATACCCATCCGCGTCGGACATTACATACACATCGTGATCCGAAAAGTCTGTTTCAATACGCTTCAAAAGCATTTGCCCCAAGCTATTACCCCGATGTTCACGCCCAACTAGCAATTCGCACACATAGATGTAAAATTCTCCGTCTTTTAAAGCACGGCAAAAGCCACAAAGCTTTTCACTTTCATAGGCCACATACACAATGGATTCTGCCAAAGCCCGGCAGTAATTGCCCCATCGATGTGGGGCAAAATAACAAGACCAATCCTCTCCTTCTTCCTGGAGAAGCTGCATCAACCCGGATTCGTCTCTCTTGCTATCGTAAGACAGTATCGGCACGATTCACCTCAGTATAAATGTCTATGGCTTTTTTACAGCTGCTGTCAATTATGGAAACAGAAGTTACTGTGTCCATGCCATGCAGCCAAAAAATGTCTGACAAGCCCGATAGTCAAGGATTAATTCATACATATATACGATGATATTGGAATATATTCAACAGATAAGCAAAATTCATTCATAGAGAAGTAAAGTCACGATCTGACATCAGATCACTCCTACCCGGATAACACGAGGCGTTCTGGGCTTGAGCTCATTCAGGCGGTCCTGACCTTGTAGATTGAGATAGGAACTCAAGACGGTTAGTGCCCTCAGTTCAAGATTGGCTTTAAATGTGTCTATTTCGCTCCCTGTGAGCAATTCGGTGGCAGACTGGTCTAATCCTACAGTCTTGACTATTCCTTCGCCCAGGGTCTTCAAATTGAGGAACTCGCAAGTACTCTGCAGCATCAGGAAACAGAACCCAAAAACGGGTTCCCTGGAGACTTTGCTTGCAAAGGATTTAGGGTGTGGCGAAAAGAGATCAGGAAGGGATCATCATCAGGATAGTCGTTACGTATAGCATCCTGGTAAAAATTATCCAAAACAAGGCTTCTGATGGTCTCCAGAACCAGCTCACTGTGCTCTTTGAAGATGACTTTGTCAGCCATCTCTTTGGGCAGGTTAAGCACTGCCAAGATGTCTATCGTCTCAACCGGAATGGGTATCACTTACCCTTCCTCATCAACTCGGATAGCTCATCATTAGGATAGAGATAACTCAGCAAGACAGGTATCTGATTTGAATCCAGTTTGATCAAAATCTGCGTGAATCCGTTCGATCTGTGACATCTGCGTGCTATCAAAATTCGAGATTGCGGCCAATACCGATTGTCAGCTTGCCTGCTGTACAGCGGTATGGTTTCAGCCTCAGACCTTCATGTCTGACAAGCTGCTCCTTGATTCTATCCATCAGTTTCGCTTCCATTTATGCTCCTTGTACTTACTGGATCATCGATCCGGAGCAAGAAAAGCAGTCCCCTGTATTCTCACAAATAAGGATGCATAAGGATGCGACAGTTTTTAGGGTTGACAAAAATCATCATTGCATATCCTTGAGAAAAAAGAAAGATACACAGTGAGGGATAGGTGAAAAAGACAATAGAAGACATCCGTAAACTCTTTACGGACAATGCATTCAAGGATGAACAACATGTGCGTTTTTCCTTGGTAGGGAGAGTATGCCAAAAACTTGGCTGGGATATCTGGAATCCTAAAGAGTTTTACACTGAATACCCCGTAAAAAGATATCCACCTCAGGAAGTGACTGTAGATCTACGGGGAAGAGTAGATGTAGCTCTGATACTTCCAGAGAAAAACTCAGACATTGCAGAAGTATTCATTGAAATTAAAACACCCTATAAACTCCAAAGCGAGCTTGTCTCAGGTGAAATCCAACTCAAGAGGTACAATTGGTGGGATAAGTCGGCAATAAGCGTGTTAACGGATGGAATTATCTGGCGATTTTATTTGCCCTCGATTGGTGGCGCTTTCGAGACCAGTTTGTTTAGCGAAATTGATCTATTACGTGATGATATCGAGTCGATCTGCACGGTGTTTGACCAAGTGCTGAGAAGAGATAACTTCCGCAAGCAAGCTGTGGAATCAGCCGAGATTATCTTTGATGAGATAGCCAGAATCAAGAAGCTATACAATGTGAAGACAGAAGCTGAGGATATCGCCAAGAAAACAGGTTTGTCCAAGTACACTCTAGCATCTCAGATATTGAAAAACCAACACAACTACGATATGGATATCCCTGAGATTGAACGTCTTTGGGATAGAAGGATACCTAAGGTAACGCAAGCCCCTGCGGCAGAAAAACAGCCAGGCAAACCAAAATACGAAGGTAGGCCCGACACGCCTCCTCCATCAGGGGAAATCGACTACAGAGTAACCCAGGATTATAGTTTTAAACCAGCCCGGGCTGTCGTTATCAAGGGCACAAAGATTACCGTAAGATACTGGTGGGAGATTAAAAAACACGTCTTCAACTTCCTGATCGATAATCATCCCACCCTGGTCTCTTCCCATAGCTTGTATCTTACTGCCAAGCAGAACGACAGCATGGATATTAAGCTCAACAATGGCATGTACACAAGGGGAAGATTGTCGGCCTCTGACGTGGTAAAACAGTGCAGATTAGCCATGAAAACTGCCGGATATGATCCCATTAACGACCTGCATATAGGTTACATAGAATCTGAGCATAAAAGGAAGGGTGAATGAGCCAGTCTCACTCTCAAATAGCATCTTTCATCTGGAGTATCTGTAACCTCCTCCGGGGACCATATAAACGCAACGAATACCGTAAAGTCATCTTACCCTTTACCGTGCTCAGACGTTTTGATTGCATCCTGGCGCTCACCAAAGACAAAGTATTGGCAGAGCTACCGCATCTCTTTGGCAAGTCGGATAACATCGTATCCGAGAGCCTAATCAGGATCACAGGAGTTCCCTTCTACAACAAATCTCAGATGGACATGAAGAAGCTGCTGGATGACACAGATAACATCGCTATCAATCTGCAGTCCTACATCAATGATTTCTCGCCCAATGTACAGAAAATTATAGAATACTTTGCGTTTTCCGAACAGATCGCCCGCCTGCAGGATGCCAATTTGCTCTATCTGGTAATCAAAGAATTTGTGGATGACAAGCTCGATCTGAGCCCCCAGGCTGTGGACAATATGCAAATGGGGCTGGTATTTGAAGAACTGATTCGCATCGGCGCGGAGCAATCCAATGAGGAAGCCGGAGAGCATTTCACTCCCCGGGAAGTGATCAAACTGATGGTTAATCTGCTGCTCAGTCCGGAAGCAGACCTCGCCAAAAGCCACGTAGTGAAGACCATATTCGATCCCGCTTGCGGAACCGGAGGTATGCTCACCGCTGCTGAAACCTATATCAAAGAGCTGAACCGCGATGCCAAGCCCCACATGTATGGGCAGGACTGGAACAAGGAGTCCTATGCAGTATGCTGCTCGGATATGCTGATCAAGGGAGAGGATGCCACCATCCACTATGGCTGCTCCTTTGAAGACGATGGTTTTACCGCAGACAGATTTGACTATATGCTGGCCAATCCTCCCTTTGGCGTGGAATGGAAAAAGCAGCAAAAGACCATAAAAGATGAACATGAGAAGCTTGGCTATGGTGGTCGCTTTGGAGCGGGATTGCCCCGTATTAACGATGGTTCCTTGCTATTTTTGCAACACATGATCTCCAAAATGCGCAGCCCCGAAGAAGGCGGCAGCAGGATCGGCATCGTATTCAACGGTTCACCCCTCTTCACCGGAGATGCCGGTAGTGGTGAATCCAATATCCGCCGCTGGATCATCGAAAACGACCTGCTGGAAGCCATCATCGCCATGCCAGATCAGCTTTTTTACAATACCGGAATCAGTACCTATATCTGGATCATCACCAACAAAAAGGAAGTGCGTCGCCAAGGCAAAATCCAGCTCATCGATGCCCGCCAATTTTACCACAAAATGCGCAAGAGCTTGGGCAACAAACGCAATATCATCGGCGATGGAGAGGACGGCCGCTTTGACCATATCAGCCTGATCACCCGCATCCATAGTGACTTCATCCACGATCAGAAGCTGGAGTTTGAAAGTAACTCAGAGACTAAGACCGCCATCGTCAGCAAGATCTTTGATAATCAGGACTTTGGCTACAGCAAGATCACCGTGGAACGCCCCCTGCGCCTGAACTTCCAGGCCTCCGCAGAACGCATTGCCCGTCTGGACAGTGCAAGCGCCTTTGCCAGGCTCGCCGAAAGTAAAAAGAAAGACCCCTCCGAAAAACTGAAAGAGATCGAGGCCGGCAAAGCACTGCAAGAAAAGATTCGAACTGCCCTGAAGGATATGGATGATACCCTTTACCGAAACCGGGAGCAATTTCAAAAAGCGCTCAAACAAGCTCTTGCCAAACACAAGCTCTCCCTGCCGGCTGCTCTAAACAAAGCCATCCTGGAAGCCCTCTCCGAGCGAGACGCAAGCGCGGACATCTGCCATAACGCCAAAGGCAAGCCGGAAGCGGATAGCGAGTTGCGGGATACAGAAAATGTGCCACTGAAAGAGGATATTGAAGCTTACTTCCAAAGAGAGGTGCTGCCCCATGTGCCCGATGCCTGGATCGACCACTCAAAGACTAAGATCGGCTATGAAATCCCGCTCAACCGCCATTTCTATATCTATACCCCGCCCCGACCCTTTGAAGTGATCGAAGCCGAGATGAAAACCCTGGAACGGGAGATAGCGGAGCTCTTGGAGGGGATATGAAAAAGAGTAAACCCATAGCTGTAAGCGCAGATACTAAGGTGCTACTCTACACAAGTGCTGATCAAAAGCATAGGTTGGAAGTCTTTTTGGAAGACGATACCGTCTGGCTGAGTCAGAGGCAATTGGCAGACTTGTATCAGGTGGGAGTTAATACCATAAATTATCACATCAAACAAATCTATCTTGATGGTGAACTGGAACAAGAGGCAACTATTCGAAATTATCGAATAGTTCAAAGCGAAGCAAAAAGGGAAGTTACGCGCTCGGTAGAGTTTTATAACCTGGAACTAATCCTTGCGGTGGGCTATCGAGTACGCTCCCCAAGAGGAGTGGAATTTCGCCAGTGGGCTACCCAGCGCCTCAAAGAATACATAGTAAAAGGCTTCACTCTGGATGACGAACGCCTGAAGGGCAATGACACCATAACTGATTACTTTGATGAACTCCTTGCCCGCATCCGGGATATTCGCGCCAGCGAAAAGCGGGCCTATCTGCGCATCCGGGAGATCTTTGCCCTTGCCGTGGATTACGATCCTCAAAGCCGGGCCGCGCAGCTCTTCTTTGCCACCATGCAAAACAAAATGCACTTTGCTGCCACCGGTAAAACAGCTGCCGAGATCGTGGCAGAGCGCGCCAATGCCGCTAAAGCTAATATGGGACTCACCAATTGGAAAGGCTCTGTGGTGCGCAAAGTTGACGTTGCTATTGCCAAGAACTATCTGGACGCGCAGGAAATTGATATCCTCAACCGCATCGTGAGCATGTTTCTGGATATGGCAGAATTCAGGCTCCTGCGTCATCAACAAATCCATTGCCGGCAGTGGGACGCGTATCTGGATAAATTCCTTACCGATAACGAGCTTCCGGTGCTGGAATCTGCCGGCTCCATCTCGCATGAGCAAGCTAAAGAATTGGCAGAGATGGCATATATGGACTTTGAACAAAGACGCCGCAAAGAGATAGAAAACGAAGCGGAAGCAAGATATGTGGAAGACCTTAAAAGCAGCGTGAAACTGGTGGCAGCCAAAAGGAAAAAGAAGTGAAAGACTCTTATAGATGTTGCGCTAAATACGCAGAAGGAGAGATTTATGCCTGACTGGTTTGGTATAATAATAGGGATTATAGAGCGTCACCTTGGAGTACTCATTTCATTTGGAGCAGTAATTATCGCGTTAATGAGCCTGCGTCAAACCAGGAAAACTTTCGATGAACATAACCGACCGTATGTTTACTTCAACCTGGAGGAAGATGAAACACATAGGAAAATCCTGATGGTTGTGAGCAATACTGGCATTAGAAGTGCTAAAAATGTATGTATCAAGTTTTCTCCACCTCTTGAATCACCCCTATTCCATTCTGATGAGAGCAATAAGCCGATTAGCGAGTTGGTTTTTGGTTACCTATCCCCAGGCCAAAGAATGTCTGGGCTATTCAGTCACATCCATGCGATGAAATCCGGAGAAAATGAGAAGATACGCAACCCTGTAGATGTATCAATATCATATGAGTATAACGGTAAAAAGTATCCAGATGACCACTATACAATAGTTCCGACCGATTCTACATCTGTTCATCTAAAGCTGAAACCAATTCCGTGGACAGTTAGGTAGTGAATTTTTGAGAATGAGGTGCGAAGTATGCGAACAAAATTAAAGTATGTGGTAGATATCGTTAATGGTGCGACTCCATCAACAGCCGAACCAGACTATTGGGACGGATCAATAGAGTGGGCTACGCCTGATGATCTCGGGAAACTTACAGATAAGTACATCTTCCACACAACAAGGAAAATTACTGACGCAGGATTAGCAAACTGTGGAGCTTCATTATCACCTAAGGGGAGTATACTACTTTCCACGAGGGCACCAATAGGTCATATCGCGATATCACAAATACCAATCTGCTGCAATCAAGGATGTAGGATACTCAAACCAACATCGCACATTGAAACGAGTTACATGTATTATTGTCTCTCAGATTCTAAAGCTTGTTTGAATGCCTTGGGACAAGGGTCCACATTCGTGGAGCTAAGCAGAGAACGTCTTGCTGCTATGCAGATAAATCTGCCACCCATTGAAGAACAGAAAGCCATTGTCTCCTTCCTCGATCGGGAGACCAGCCGGATAGATGCTTTAATCCAGAAGAAAGAGAGGTTGATCGAACTACTGAAAGAAAAGCGCATCGCCCTCATCACCCAAGCTGTCACCAAAGGACTGGACCCCAATGTCCCAATGAAAGACTCCGGGATTGAGTGGCTGGGCGAGGTGCCGGAGCATTGGGAAGTAAAGAAATTTGTTTACGCTTGTGTCCTACAAAGAGGGTTCGACTTGCCAAGCGAGAGTTTCGTAGAAGGCGAGTATCCAGTGATGGGTTCTAATGGAATTATAGGATATCACAATGTTTATACGACTCTTGCTCCAAATGTTACGGTGGGAAGGAGTGGAAGCGTTGGCAAGGTTAATCTCATAACCTCAAATTTCTGGGCTCACAATACCTCATTATTTGTTCTTGACGGTAAAAGCAACTGCATGAAATGGATATATTATCTTCTACTGAGTATTGATATGGACTCAGTGAGTGAAGGTTCTGCAGTTCCTACTCTCAACAGGAACTACATTCATCGGATGATGATAGCAATCCCTCCACGTACAGAACAGATAGCTGTTTCAGATATGCTTGATAGCTACTTGTTCAATATTGATGATACAATCGGCAAGTTAGAAACATCCATCACCCTCCTCCGCGAATACCGCTCTTCCCTGATCAATGCAGCGGTTACAGGCAAGATTGACCTGAGAGAGGCTTTATGAAAACCTATAACGAACAGACTTTTGAAGCTTATATCGAATCCGCCATGCAAGATGGCTGGACTACCGTCGCCAATAGCGCCTTTGATGCCGCCCATGCGCTTTTTCCTGAAGCGCTGATTGCCTTCCTCAGAAATAGCCAGCCCGCGCTGTGGGCAGAGCTGGAGAAGCTCAATGGCGAGCTCTTGCCGGGGCAGATATTGGGGGCACTGGTCAAGGAACGCGCGCTGAAAGGCACGCTGCACATCCTGCGGCATGGCTTCAAATATCAGGGCAAGCTTCTGAAGCTGGCATACTTCCGTCCGGCGCATACTTTGAGCAAGGAAGCAGAGGCCTTGTATAAAAGCAACACTTTTCAGGTTTGCCGTCAAGTCTTTTACCATCCGGAAAAACAGCAATCCATAGACATGGTATTAGCGCTCAATGGTATCCCGCTTGCCACCATCGAGCTCAAAAACCCAGCCACGGGGCAGAATGTAAAGCATGCTATCCAGCAATACAGGGAAGACAGAGACCCTTCTGCACCGCTTCTGAGCTTCAAAACGGGTGCTCTGGTGCACTTTGCCGTGGATACAGATGAAGTGTATATGACCACGCATTTGCAGAAGCACAAGACCTTCTTTCTGCCTTTTAACCGCGGGAGCAACCCCAAGAGCGTGGATTGCGGCAAAGGCAATCCCATCCATCCTTCGGGACACCGGACCGCTTATCTCTGGGAAGAGCTGCTACAGCCGGAGAGCCTGCTGGAGATCGTGGGCAGTTTCATCTTTATCGAGAACGCAAACAAGAAAGACGAGCGCCTCATCTTCCCTCGCTACCACCAACTAGACTCCGTACGAAGGCTGTTGTTGCAAGTAAAAAGCGATCTGGCGGGCAAGAACTACCTGATCCAGCATAGCGCTGGCAGTGGCAAGACCAATAGTATCAGTTGGCTGGCGCATCGTTTAGCAAATTTGCACACTGAACAAGACAAGTTGATTTTTGATTGCGTGATCGTGATTACAGATCGCGTGGTGCTGGATAGGCAGTTGCAGGATGCAATATATCAGATCGAGCATGCCACGGGTGTGGTGGCGCCCATCAAAGAAGGCAGCAAACAGCTTGCCAATGCGCTGGTGGACGGCACCAAGATCGTGATTACCACCCTGCAGAAGTTTCCCTTCATCCTGAAAGGCTTGCTGCGCATTGCGGGCGCCAAAGATACAGATATGCCGGATGAAGCGGCACTCTTAAAATCCAAGACCTGGCAAAAGAAGATCGCTGGCAGGTGTTATGCCATCATAGTGGATGAAGCCCACAGCAGCCAGACAGGGGAAGCTGCGCGGGGCATGAAACAGATCTTGGGCGACAAAGCATCCAAAGTTGAATCAGTGGAGGATTGGCAGGACGAACTTAACCTGGTGATGGAGTCCCGTGGGCAGCAGCCCAATCTCAGCTTCTTTGCCTTCACGGCCACCCCCAAGGGCAAGACAATCGAGCTTTTCGGCACCGGAGGCAGAGCCTTCCACAACTACAGCATGCGCCAAGCCATCGAAGAAGGCTTTATCCTTGATGTGCTGCAGCGCTACACCACCTACAGCACCTATTTTAAGATGATCAAAAAGACTGAGGATGATCCCAGCATGCCTGCCAAGAAGGCAGCTAAAAAGCTCTGCAAATTCATGCGCTTGCATCCCCGCAATGTGAGCCAGAAAACGGAGATCATCATTGAGCACTTTCGAAGTTGCATCATGCCGCTTATTGGAGGCAGAGCCAAAGCGATGGTGGTGACGGACAGCCGCTTGCAAGCAGTGCGCTATATACTGGCTTTTCAAAGGTACTTGAGCGAGCATCATTATACGGATGTTCATCCGCTGGTAGCCTTCAGCGGCACTGTGATCGATCCGGAAACAGAACTGGAATACACCGAGCCCGGGATGAATATCGACTACAAGAACGGCAGGCATATTTCCGAAACACAGCTCAAAGACCGCTTTGGCAGTGAGGATTATCAGATCCTGCTGGTGGCCAATAAATACCAGACCGGCTATGATCAACCCCTGCTCTGTGCCATGTATGTGGATAAACGTTTGGATGGGGTGCAGGCTGTGCAGACGCTTTCCCGTCTGAACAGGATTTATCCCGGCAAGGAAGCACCCTTTGTGCTGGATTTTGTGAACAAGGCAGAGGATATCCTGGCTGCCTTTAAGCCCTATTACACGGTTACAGAACTGGAATCCGATTCTGACCCTGCGCATCTGGAAGAGTTGAAACACGAGTTAAATCAAATGCAGATCTATAGCTGGCAGGAAGTGGAGGACTTTGCCAGGGTCTTTTACAAACCTCTGGCTGAGCAAAAGCGAGGAGATCATGCTGCGCTACAGAAACATCTGCAATGCGCGGTAGAACGCTATAAACTGCTTGAGAATGATGAGGACAGGGATAAATTCCGGGATAAGCTAAAGGCCTATGTGCGCCTTTATGCTTTTGTGACCCAACTGATCAGTTATACCGACAAAGAGCAGGAGATGCTCTACAGCTTTGGCAGATTTCTACTGCCGCACATTCATCCCAGTGACATCCGGGATGCCTATCCTGAAAAAGATGTGGAATTGCAATACTATCGCTTGCAGAAGGTGATAGAAGGCTCCATCGATTTATCGGAAGGCGAAGAGGTTATGGTCAAATCACCTACCGATACAGGCACCCGCAAAGCCAAGGAAGAAGATAAACCCCTCTCTGAGATAATCGATACTCTGAACGAACGCTTTGGCACTGACTTCAGCGAGGCCGATCGACTCTTCTTCGAGCAGATCAAGGAAAGCGCCATGAGGGATGAAGGGGTGCTCAAGACCGCTGCAGCCAATCCACTAGATAAATTCGAACTGGGAATCCAACAGATCATCAAAGACCTGATGATGAAACGCCTTAAAGAGAATGATAAGATCGTGACAAGGTATATGGATGATGATAAGTTTCAGAAGGTGATTTACTCCATATTGGCAAAAGAGATTTATGGAACAATTAGTACTAAGTTTGATAAAACCGAAACTGAGTAGAATCAACATTTACTCAGGAATATACATTCTGATTAGAGATTATTTATTAGTTAGGGGGTTAAGATGGAAGTGAATGTTTACAATGCAAGAAAGCAGTTCTTTGGGCAATCTGCTTTGGAGTGGGTGTAATATGAGCAAGTGGGTGAAGTGCCTAGTGAAGATATCAGGACTGCAACATCGGCACTGGAAACAGAGTTATCATTAATCAACACGGTAGAACTAAACCATCTAACAATAAACACAATAATCAATAGGAGGAAATCATGAAAAAAAGATTCTTCATGATCGTTATTGCTCTTCTGATTGTACTTATATCGCTCAGTTGCAGCAAGAAAACCACCGAGCCGGAGGTTAAAAAAGTAGCCACACCCTCTTTTACACCTCCCGGGGGTAGATACACGAGTTCTCAAACTGTTACGATGCAAAGCACGACTTTGGGAGTTACAATTGTATACACAACTGATGGAACAGAACCGAATTCAAGCTCACAAGTTTATAGCAATCCGATTAATGTAAACAGTTCCACAACTATCAAGGCAAAAGCATTTAGAGATGGATTGTATGACAGCGCTACGGCAAGTGCAACATATACAATCGGAGCTACGCCTCCCCCGGCGGATTTCGTCTTTGTTCAGGGCGGTACTTTCCACAACGGTACCTCGAATGTAACCCTCTCCTCTTTCTACATCGACAAATACGAGGTAACGCAGGCAAGCTATCAAGCCGTGATGTGGGCGAATCCATCTTACTTCTCAGGCAATCCCAATCGTCCCGTAGAGAGGGTATCCTGGTTCAAGGCGATTGAATACTGCAACCGCCGCAGTATGCAGGAAGGGCTTACACCTTGTTACACATATAACGATGGCACAGACCATGGCACCAATCCCGATAACTGGCCCTCGGGGTGGAATACCAACAATAACAACCACACCAACGTTTCCTGTAACTGGACTGCCAATGGCTATCGCCTACCCACCGAGATGGAATGGATGTTTGCTGCCAAGGGTGGCAACCAGAGCCAGGGCTACACCTATAGTGGAAGTTATGATGTCAATGCTGTGGCATGGTATGCAGGAAACAACAATCCTTGGGGAACAAAGGACGTAGGACTAAAAGACCCCAACGAACTTGGTACTTTCGACATGAGCGGTAACGTCTTGGAATGGTGTTGGGATATCTGGGGCACTTATCCCAGTGGCAACCAGAGCAATCCGACAGGCCCAGCGAGCGGATCGGGCCGTGTGGGGCGCGGTGGTAGCTGGGCCGGCCATGGCAACTACTGCGCTGTTTCGTATCGTGGCGCCGACGGTGCGACGTTCGCGGACGTCAACGTAGGCTTCCGCGTCGTCAGGGTATCCCTTTGATTTTTGTTTTTTGTCCTTTTTGCCTTTTGCAAATTTCAGGACGAAGGAATAAGGTTATGAGCTTACGACAAGGTGGGGGTGCAGGGGGATTTTTTATCAAGGAAACCTGTGACCGACGGGTTCAATTTAATAAAAATGCGCATGGAAGCATATATGAGTGATGTATTTT
>ENA-UOOM01000149-UOOM01000149.1-fermentation-metagenome-genome-assembly--contig:-NODE-149-length-88013-cov-67.386480_pt1 | contig 88013 bp, 81 predicted proteins | sample MGYA00245781_ERZ724031 | MGnify/ENA primary metagenome ERZ724031 (study PRJEB28704, sample SAMN03018317) | fermentation metagenome | biome: anthropogenic terrestrial biome; feature: soil; material...
CTTAGCACAGCCACGCTCGCATGCCTTCCTTTGTTGGCCTTTCGTCTGGGCGAGCGTAGTGGTAGACGACGCGAAAGCCGCCTCGGGGCAAGCGCACGATGCCGCAGCGCACAAATCCGAAGCGTTTCAGCAGTGCTTGCATCGGCACATTGTCCTTGTGAGTGTCGACGCGGATGTTATTTGAGGAGTGGCAAGCCCAATCCAGCATGGTGCGGCCGATGCCCCTGCCAGAGTGCAGCACGGCAAAACGGTGAATGACGAAATAGTCGAACTTGTTGAGCCACTGGCCTTCTTCGAGGACCCGATAATAGGGCTCAGGGCCTGGCTCGAAATCGAAGCAGCCGACGACCTTCCCCTCGTCTGTGCATACGAATTGGGTTCCGCGCCGTATATCGCGCTTGGCATCGCGACGGCCGGGATAGTCTGCAGTCCATTGGTGGGGGTTGCCGCTTTCGGACATGAAGAGCCGCGCGGCATCGAAGATATCCGAGATGGCATCGAGGTCCCCCTTTTCGGCTGATCTGATTTCCACGAGAACTCCTTTCAGGAAGAAAACAGAGTGCGATATACTGAATCATACGTTTGATATATGGTGCTTTCGCTAAAAAAGTAGACGGGAGAAGTGTACCCATATGACTGGAATTACGCGTCGTGAAGCCCTTGCCTTGTTTGGAGGTGCTTCTGGTGCGGTGGCCCTTGCGCTTACAGGCTGCGGCAGTAGCGCGGCCCCATCAGCTGAGAGCGGCTCAAGCTCTTCTGGTGGCTCTGCGACTGGCAGCAGCTCTGCCGTACGGATCGGATCGCTCAAGGGCCCGACCTCAATTGGCCTTGCCTATTTGATGAACCAGGCGAACTCAGGCAAAACAGCCCAGCAATACTCGTTCACCATGACGAGCACGCCAGATGATTTGCTTCCTTCTGTGATAAAGGGGGATCTTGACGTCGCGCTCGTACCTGCAAACGCAGCATCTGTGCTCTACAACAAGACAAATGGTGCTGTCTCAGTAATTGATGTAAATACCCTTGGTGTGCTTTCTGTGGTTACGGGTGACACGAGCGTAAGGGACTTTTCATCGTTGGCAGGGCGTACAGTCTATTTGACCGGCAAGGGAGCCTCCCCTGAGTATGTGATGAACTACCTGTTGTCCGCCGCTGGGATTGCCGAACAGGTGACGCTCGAGTTTAAGAGCGAAGCCGAGGAGGTCGTCTCTGAGCTGGCGAACGACGCAACTGCCGTGGGCGTCTTGCCGCAGCCGTTCGTGACGGTTGCCACAACGAAGAACAGCAATCTCGTCGCCGCGATCGACTTGAATGACGTATGGGACGCGACCGTCACTGACGGCTCAAAGCTCGTGATGGGCGTCACTGTCGCGCGTAACGATTTCATGCAGGCGAACGCGGATGTCATCGATCAGTTTCTGGAAGATCACAGCGCATCAGTGGATGAGGCGAACACCGATCCAGACGAGGTAGCGCCGATGGTCGTATCCGCAGGTGTTCTCGACAACGAGCAAATCGCCGCAAAGGCAATCCCGGGATGTCACCTCGTGTGCACGACCGGCTCTGACATGCAAGACGAGCTGGCTGGTTATCTCAGCATCCTTTACAATCAAAACGCCTCCTCAGTAGGTGGAGCCTTGCCTGCTGACAACTTCTACTATCTTGGCTAAGACTGTCAAGGCAGGCAGCCACACGGGCGTCCGCAAGGCCTTGTCCTGTCTGCTGTGGCTGGCAATTTGGCAGATTGCCAGCATGAAAGTGGGCAGCGAGCTTCTGGTCGCCAGCCCACTGGCGACCTTCACGCGTCTCTTGCAGCTTGTCGTGGAGCCTCGCTTTTGGGAGGTCGTGGGCTTTTCCGCCTCGAGGATCATAGGGGGCTTCCTGCTCGCCTTCTTAGTGGCAATTGTCGCAGGAGCTTGTGCCCAGCGCTGGAGGGTCGTCAGTGATGTGCTGGCTTTGCCGGTCGCCCTTCTTCGCAGCACCCCTGTCGTCTGCATTGTGGTTATTTTGCTCATGTGGTTTGGCTCACGCTCTGTGTCGGTGGTGTCCGTCTTCTTGATGGCCTTTCCGGCTGTCTATTACTCTGTGCGTGAGGCTCTCACTGCGGTCGACAAGAAAGTCGCTGAGATGCTCAGTGTCTTCGACGTGGGTGGCCTGCGCCGCGCGCTCGCCCAGACATGGCCCGAGATGCTGCCGTTTCTTATTGCAACAAGCCATAGCGTCTGCGGCATGAGCTGGAAGGCCGGCGTGGCGGCCGAGCTTATCGGAACTCCCCTCGGCAGCATAGGGGAGCGCATTTATCAGGCAAAGCTTCTGCTTGAAACAGGGGATGTTTTCTCTTGGACGATTGCCATCGTTTCATTCGCGGCTTTGTTTGAGCGCCTTTTCGTAAAGCTGCTGAAGCTGTCTGGGAAGTTGACGCTTGCCCTTGCCGTTCAAGGCTGCGGCAGAGGAACCTCCTTGCAGGTGTGCCGAGGCGCCGGCATCAAACTTGCTGATGCCTCTATTGGCTATCCCGGAAAGGTCGTGCAGCAGCACCTCAGCATCTGCCTTCCCGCAACAAGCCGGTGCTGCCTCGTTGATCCGTCAGGTGCTGGCAAAACGACCTTCTTCCGCACGGTGTTAGGGCTGCAACCGCTGCTTGCAGGCAATATCGGCAGCTGCACAGACGATCGGAACATGCGCATGGCAGCTGTATTCCAAGAAGCGCGCTTGATTGAGGCCATGGACGCTTATGACAACGTCGTGCTGGCGGCAGGCCCTGCTTGTGACGGCTCCCACGCTGAAGTGCTTCTTCGCGGGCTTCTTCCCGCCGAAGCCCTCACGGTGCCTGTCAAGCAGCTCTCAGGGGGGCAGAGGCGGCGTGTCGAGCTCGTGCGCGCACTTGCCGCCCCGTGTGATCTCATTGTCCTTGACGAGCCTTTTGCGGCGCTTGATGACACGACGCGACATAATGCGTGTAACGTGCTGAGCCGGGAGCTGCGTGGCCGCACCTTGCTGATGAGCTCGCATAGCAAAAAGGATGCTAGGCTGTTGCACGCCTCTTGCATGACACTTGCTGCGATGCAGCACAGAGGCTAGTGCCTTTCAGAAGAGAAAGACAGGCAAGCAAACAGGGGTCGCGCCTAGCCAGTCACGTGTTTGGTGGGTCAAATAGTGCATTTCGCCGAGTTCTGAGGCGCTTTTTTCCTCTCTCTTCTGTTGAGAGACTAGAGTTGTATGGTTGTATGACACACCAAAACAAAAGGAGGGGCAATGGCATCATCTATGGTGTCTGACAATACCAAGGGAATCGCATCAGAACTCGCTCCTTTTGGCTTGAGCCTCACACATCCGCACCTCGTCGTTGACTGCGCACCAGCGGCTCTTGTCGAGCAGGCGCTTACGCGCTATGAGGGAACGCTCTCCAGCACCGGGGCACTTTGTGTCAAGACAGGCACCTATACGGGCAGATCCCCTGAAGATCGTTTTATTGTCGATACCCCTGACGTCCATGACAACATCGCATGGGGGACGGTCAACAAGCCCTTTGCCCCAAAGGACTTTGAGCGCATCAAAGACGCAATTGTAGCCTATCTCAATGACCGCGATGAGGTTTTCGTCGAGCATTGTCTGTCAGGAGCTCTTCCTGCCCACTCACGCAAGTTTCTTCTTGTTTGTGAACGCGCGAGCCAAGCGCTTTTCGCCCATCAGCTCCTCGTACGGCCAGAGAACCTTCATTCTGGCGCTTTTGGAGAGGCAGATTTTGCCCTTCTTGCAGCGCCGGGACTCAGCTTGGATGCCGAGAAGTTCCATACGCACTCAGAGGCGGTCGTTCTCATAAATTTTCAGCAGCATATTATCCTCATTGCAGGTACCGGCTATAACGGTGAGATTAAAAAGTCCATCTTCTCAGTGATGAACTATCTGCTTCCGGTAGAAGATGGCGTCTTGCCCATGCATTCCTCTTGCAACGTTGATCCCCAAAATGGGTCGACAGCTGTTTTTTTTGGGCTCTCGGGAACCGGCAAGACGACGCTTTCCGCCGATCCACGACGCCTGTTGGTGGGCGATGATGAGCATGGCTGGAGCGACCAAGGCGTTTTCAATTTGGAGGGTGGCTGCTATGCAAAATCCATTCGCATCTCTGCTGAAAGTGAGCCCGAGATATTCCAAGCAATCCGCTTCGGGGCCGTCGCCGAAAATGTCGTGATTGACCCTGTGACGCGAGTGGCTGACTACTTCGATGCGAAATACACTGAAAACACGCGTGTAGCCTATCCCATCAACTACATTCCAAATGCTCGCGTCTGCGGCTATGGCGGCACTCCTGAGGTTGTGATCTTTCTTACCGCCGACGCGTTTGGCGTTTTGCCGCCGCTCGCGCGTTTGACGATCAAAGCCGCCATGTACCAGTTCGTCTCTGGCTTCACGAGCAAGGTCGCTGGAACTGAGTGGGGCATTACAGAGCCGGTCCCCACCTTCTCGTCGCTTTTTGGCGAGCCGTTCATGCCCCTTGACCCACTGCGCTATGCCGACATGTTCGGAAAGCGCATGCAGTCTGCAAAGACGCGTGTCTACCTTGTCAATACAGGATGGACGGGTGGTCCGTACGGAGTGGGGGAGCGCATCAAGCTCGGCTATACGCGCAAGATGGTCAATGCTGCGCTGGACGGATCTGTGGAGAGGTCCCAAGGGTTTCGCCATGACAGCACTTTTAACGTGGATGTGCCGGTAGCAATCGACGGCGTCCCTTCCGAGCTCCTCGATCCTAAGGCCACGTGGAAGGACGCGCAGGCATATGACCGGCAGGCTGCGCGGCTTGCCGAAATGTTCATTAAAAATCAACAGCAGCGTTTCCCGAATATGGATCCGGATATCATCGCGGCAGGACCGCAGCTCAATTAGCGCCACCACTTCGCGCATGGCCGCCTACCGCGTTGTTGCCGTGCCAGATCTCAGCCGCGTGCGCGCAAATGCGGGTAAGGGAGAAATATAAACAAAAAAGCGAGATGAGCTGCGTGCTGCTGCACGACTCATCTCGCATGCCAACACCACAGTGAGATAGTTGTCTCTACGCTAGCTGCTGCGCTTGGAAAGCGGTGATTGCCACAACGCCCACAATGTCGCTTGCGCTGCAACCACGGCTGAGGTCGTTTACCGGCTTAGCGATGCCCTGCAGGATTGGACCGTAGGCCTCTGCCTTGCCAAGGCGCTGCACAAGCTTGTAGCCAATGTTTCCGCTCTCTAGGTCAGGGAATATGAGGACATTGGCCGTGCCCGCGACATCAGATCCCGGCGCCTTGAGCGAGGCAACGCCCTTGTCCAGGGCAGCATCGAGCTGCAGCTCACCATCAGCTGCAAGCTCAGGAGCTCTCTCGTTCACAAGCTTGATGGCTGCGCGCACCTTATCGGCCGAATCCCCCTTCGCAGATCCCTTCGTGGAGTAGGAGAGCAAGGCAACCTTGGGCTCGGTCCCCATAAACTGTTTCCAAGACGCGGCTGAGGCAATCGCGATGTCTGAGAGCTGGTCAGCATCTGGATCAATGTTGAGGCCGATGTCAGAGAAGATGAAGTTGCCATCTTGACCGTATGCGCAGTCAGGAACGCATATGACCATGAAACCTGAGACGAGCTTCGTCCCTGGGGCAGTCTTCAGAATTTGCAGGGCTGGGCGTAGCGTGTTTGCCGTGGAGTGGCAAGCGCCAGACACAAGACCGTCGGCATTTCCCATCTTGACCATCATAGTGGCGAAGTACGTGTTGTCCTTGACCTGCTCGCGTGCCTGGTCGAGCGTTACGCCCTTCTTGGCGCGCAACTCAGCGAACTTTTCAGCATAGGCTTCGGCACGATCGCTTTTCTTGGGATCAATGACGCGCACACCCTCGACGTGAATGCTTTTCGGATCTCCGAGGATAATGAGGTTTGCAAGCCCTTCAGCTATGATTTGCTTGGCAGCCGCTATTGTGCGGGGGTCTTCTCCCTCGGGCAAGACAATAGTTTTTTTGTCGGCTTTAGCAGCTGCTTTCATGCGCGCAAGAAAATCGCTCATCGACGCTCCTTCTTCTTTGTCCATTCTTCCCTGCGGCATCTCTCTTGGTCTTTTGATGCCGTTCTCACATCATTATAGAGAGCCCGCAGCCTCTCGTGCTAAAATCGGGCAGATATCGGGTGTCGGTTTGTGCCTATGCCCGATTCCTTCGTGTCCTTGCCTGAGGGCGGGATGAAACGACAAGACGAGATCGCAGCCCGGTGGGTCTGCGGCATCTCGCGAGAGGAAGACGATGAGTATCACAAACGGCTTACCTGCTGGATTTAACCCTGATAACTATAGGGCCATCGTCGTGGGAGCAGGTTACGCGGGAGCCGTCTGCGCGCGCAGGCTTGCCGAGGCCTGCGGATACAAGGTCGCCGTCTTGGAGCGTCGCAACCACATTGCGGGCAATGCCTACGACCGGCTAGATGACGCCGGCATCTTGGTGCACCAATACGGCCCACACATCTACCATACCTCCAGCGAGCGCGTCCACACCTTCCTTTCCCGCTTCACCGACTGGACTGACTACCAGCATAAGGTGCTTGCAAATGTTCATGGGACGCTGATGCCGGTGCCATTTAACCATCGCTCACTCAAGCTGGCCTTTGGGGAGGAGAAAGGCGAGCGCCTCTACCAGAAATTAGTTGCGACCTTTGGTGAAAATAAAAAAGTTCCCATCATGGAGCTTCGTGAAAAAAATGACCCTGAACTTACTGAGGTAGCTGATTACGTGTATGAGAATGTATTTCTTCACTACACAATGAAGCAATGGGGAAAGACTCCCGACCAAATTGACCCTTCTATCACGGGCCGCGTTCCCATCTTCGTAGGTGATGATGACCGGTATTTTCCCACAGCGCCTCATCAGGGTATGCCTGCCGAGGGCTACACGAAGCTCTTCGAGCACCTGTTTGATCATGATCTGATCCAAGTATTTCTCGATGTGGACGCAAGAGACATACTGTCAGTCTCCGACACGCGCATTGTGGTGGCCGGCAAGCCCTACGGTGGTGAGGTCATCTATACGGGGCCTCTTGACGAGCTGTTCGGGATGGACTTAGGGGCGCTGCCCTACCGTACGCTTGACATGCACTTCGAGACGCTCAACCAAGACAAGTTTCAGCCGGTCGGCACGGTCAACTACACAACGAGCGAGGACTTCACGCGCATTACTGAGTTCAAGAACATGACCGGCCAGGTCATGCCCGGCAAGACGACCATTATGAAGGAATATCCCGGCCCCTATGTTCCAGGCAGTGGCCAGACTCCTTATTACGCGATTCTTGAGGATAAGAACCTCGAGCTGTATCGCGCGTATCGCAAACGCGTCGAAGCGCTGCTCAACTTTCATGTGGTAGGTCGCCTCGCGGAGTACCGCTATTACGATATGGATGGCGTCGTGGCGTCGGCGCTCAAGCTTTCTGACGATATCATCAAGGCGAACAGATAGGTGGGCAAACACGCCGCGGGAGATCAAAAAAATGCCTGATATGCAGAAAACAATCACCTTCGGGATACCCTGCTATAACTCTTCCGAGTATATGGACCATTGCATCAGCTCCATTCTGGATGGCTCCGGCCATGCCGACGATGTTGAGATTGTCATTGTGGATGATGGGTCAACGAAAGACGACACGCTTGCAAAAGCGCAGGAGTGGCAACGTCGCTATCCGCAGATAATACGCACAGTGCACCAAGAAAACGGCGGGCATGGCATCGCGGTACTGAAGGCCCTGTCTGAGGCGACAGGCGTCTACTTCAAAATCGTTGACTCAGACGACTGGCTTGATGGCGCTGCTCTCGCCGTGCTGCTCCATAAGCTTCGTCGCTTCATTGAGTTCAAGACGCGCGTGGATCTCGTTATCGCAAATTACGTATACGAGCACGTCGAAGACAATAAGCAAACAGTCGTCGACTACCGCATGGCGCTGCCGCGCAACAAAATAATAACGTGGGACAAGATCGGGCACTTCAACCTCACGCAGAACTTGCTCATGCATTCGCTGTGCTATCGCACTGACATCTTACGCGATGGGGGAATACCCCTGCCCCCGCACACGTTTTATGTGGACAACATCTACGCCTATGTCCCGCTGCCGCGCTGTCGCACGCTGTATTACCTTGATGTCGACCTCTATCGCTACTTCATCGGCCGCGATGACCAGTCGGTCAATGAAAAGGTCATGATTAGCCGCGTTGACCAGCAGCTCCGCATCACGCGCATCATGATGTATGCATATCATCTGTACGATGACGTCGAGCCCCTTGAGCTACGCAACTACATGCTCGGCTACTTCGAGCTGATGATGGGCGTCAGCTCGATTTTCTCGAAGCTCTCAGACGCCCCTGACGCGGAGAAAAACCTTGAGGAGCTTTGGGAGGAGCTGCGCTCCTACGATCATCGCATGTACATGCGCGCTCGCCATGGACTCATAGGAGAGTCGATGAATTTCCACGGCGAGGTTGGCAGAAAAATTTCCATCTGGTTCTACCATACGGCTCGCAAGATTGTGAAGTTCAACTAAGATTGAGCTGTCTGAAGGCCGCCGCGCCTGCGCTTGGAAGCCTCAGGTAGGACACAAGAAGAGCAGAGCGCAACTCGTCCTGTTGTCCCCCTTCATGTGCTGTGCCTATTTTCTCTTGTCTAGGCTGCACGCCGCCTCAAGCCCAAAGGCCCCCTTTGCCTGCAAGACGGCGTCGACGATGGCTTTTTCAAGAGCTCGAGTGGAGAGTGCGCCGACGACGTCTGGCGGCACTTCCAGCTGCCCTGTCGCCATCACGAAGATCGCGTCGCCGTCATTGGTTGTGTGGGTCGGCCGTATCGCATGCGCATAGGCATCTGCTGACATCTGAGCGACTTTGGTCGCCTGCGCCTTCGTGAGACGCGCGTTTGTGACAATGCAGCTGATGGTCGTGTTAGATCGTGGACCCATGTGACTTCGCGCAAACTGAGGCTTGAGCTGTGAGCGCAGCAGAAACCCTACGCTGTTCATGAACGTCCCATCATCAGCAAGCGTGCCTGCCAATATAGTGCCGCTCTGAGGGTCGACCACATCTCCGAGAGCGTTGACTGCGGCGACGGCACCACAGATGAGGCCTCCTGCCGTTTGCACATTTTCACCTAAGCCGCTTTTCATGCAATGGGCGCTTCCGGCAACCTTTCCCACCGTGCAGCCCGCACCTGCGCCGACATTGCCACGCTCAAGCGGCCTTTGGGCATTATCAAAGGCAGTTTGCACGGCTTGGGTGCCATCTTTTGCTGTCGGGCGAACATCTGGGGCCCCGCAACCGAGGTCGAACACGCAGGCTCCGGTGACGATGGGGACAACGCCAACGCCCACATCGACGCCGATGCCTCGTCGCTCAAGTTCCTCGGCGACGCCACAACTCGCTGCTAGCCCAAAGGCTGAGCCTCCGGAGAGAACGACCGCATCGATCGTCTGCACCGTCTCCTCCGGCCTCAGCAGGTCAGTTTCGCGTGTGGCAGGAGCACCCCCGCGCACATCGACAGCTCCTGTCGCCCCAGCAGGGCAGACGATTACCGTGCAGCCTGTGCCGGCCTTGGTATGCGTCGTGTGACCCGCATAGATTCCTGGAATTTGCGTGATGGAGGAAAGCGTGTGATCTGTCATGTTCTTCTTCCAAAGGGGAGTTGCCACTGTGTTGGATCAAAACCAGAAGCGAGATGGATCCTCAAGGCTCTGCTGCACACGTTTGATTTGGCGCAGAAGCTGAGCGATGGGCAAGCCGACAACATTGTAAAAGTCGCCTTGGATGCCGCGCACAAGACGTCGGCCGCGACCTTGGATGCCGTAGCCGCCTGCCTTGTCAAAAGGCTCGCCCGTCGAGATATACCAAGCAATCTCTTTATCTGAGAGCTCGAAGAAGTCGACATCCGTTGTTTCGTAGAAGCTGCTCTCGGCAACACAGCCCGGCATGGGATTGCCATCGACAAGCAAGCAGACTCCTGTGCTGACGTGATGCCACGCGCCTGAGAGGCGGCGTAGCATCCGACGGGCCTCATCAGCATTCCCAGGCTTGCCAAAGGTTGTGCCATCATCTGTCCAGACGATCGTGTCCGCTGCGATAAGCGTCTGGCCGGCCGCTGCCTCTCGATTGTCCCTGTGGGCAGCCTTGGCCTTCTCGACTGCAAGGCGCTCCACATAGGCGACTGGCGGCTCATGCGCATGTCGGGACTCATCAATATGCGCCGGATGTACTTCGATTTGAAAGCCCTCAGCGCGCAAAAGCTCTGCACGCCGGGGCGAGGCAGATGCAAGGATCATAGCAACAGGCACCTCTTGGAGGCTTTACGCAGCCCTCACCTTGAATGGGCATAAGCTGCAAAAAACGGGGCCACCTTGCGTGGGTGGCCCCTTTATTAGGCGGACGTATGCAAGCTGCCCGCTAGTCAATCTCAATGGCGGAGACAGGGCAGTTGTCAGCAGCCTCCTGAGCGCTGTCTTCTGCGTCCTCGGGGACCTCGTCTACGATGGCATGGGCCTGTCCGTCATCGCCGACCTCAAAGACGTCAGGGCAAGTGCCCTCGCACATGCCGCAGCCGATGCAATCTTCGTTCACAGTTGCCTTCATGATGCTTCCTCTCAGTTTTCAATGCTCATCCGGACCCCCTGTTCGGATGCCAATATACTCTTTGTACACTATCATGGCTTCTTGCGCCACTATCACAAGGCAAAAAAATTCTCTTCGCCCTGCAGCCACGCAGCGCATTCTATCACAGAGTCTTTTGATGTAAATATGCGCCTGAGCCATGAGCGACTGCTATGAGCAGTATTATAGATAAAGCCTCATAATGGGCTTTTTCTTCGTTCTTCTGAGAACTTCCTTGAATCCAATCTTTTCATAGACAGCTGGCAGTCCGGTCCAAAGGAAGGCATCAGGTACGTGATCACTGTATGGCGTGCTTGGATAGGCCTCAACTATATGGGCTTGGTTTGCCCTGGCGAATTCCACAGCCTCTCGTATCAACTCTGAGGAGAGGCCTTGCCGCCTATGAGGTTTATCTATGAACAGACAAGTAATTGACCAGACTGGCTGATCATCCACTTTTTGGAGCGACTTCGATTTTGCCAGACGCCTATATGCTTCCCGTGGGGCGACCGCACACCAGCCGATAGCCTTGCCATCGACATAAGCCAAGACGCCGGCTGGCTCACCTGCGTCCACAATACTCTTCATGGAGCGTTTGTTGGGTTCGCCCTTTCCGGATTCGAACTCAGCTTTTTCAACCCTCCATAGCATGCACCAGCAGCCGCCGCACGCCCCTCTTTTCCCAAACAGGAGCTCGAAGTCCTCCCACCTGGCTCGGCTCAGCGGGTAGACCTTCAAATCCATCTCATTGTTTGCGTACATCAGCATATAGTTGGCTTCCCTCGCAGACGTGGCCATGGCAGCGGTCATAATGCGCGCTGGCGCCGTTAGCTGCCTTGTAATGTCACGGTCTTCTTACCCTTGACATCAATACTATCGTTTCAACATGGAAGGTCTGCGGAAAGAGGTCGACGGGAATCATCTGCGCCACCTCAAAAGAGCCCTGTGCGCGAAAGCGCGCAAGATCGCGTGCCAGCGTCGCGGGATCACAAGAGATATAGGCGATAGAGCGACAGCTTTGATCAGAGAGCTTTTGGATGACAGCCTCACTAAGACCCGCACGTGGTGGATCCACCACGACGAGGTCTGCCTCCGTATCAGGAAACTCGCGACCCGCATCTCCGCCAATTACGTCGACGTTGTCCAGATGTGCGGACGAGAGGTTGCGCCTGAGATCACGCACCGCGGGCCCAAAAGACTCTACGGCAGTGACAAAGCTTACTTGGCGGGCAAGCGGCAGCGTGAAGGTCCCAGCCCCACAGTAGAGGTCCATGACCTCATCGTCCTTCCCAGGCTGTAGCAGCTCGAGCATGATCTGTATCAGACGATTGGCGCCAGCCGTGTTCACTTGGAAGAAGGAGGGCGCAGAAAAGGCCATGCGCTGGCCTGCAACCCGCTCTTCCCAGCATCCCTTGCCGTACAGCACCTCTATGCCGCTTACGCGGCGTGCTTTTTTCGAGCCCTTCATGAGGACCCGCACCGCTGAGCTTGCATGAGTTGCCTCTTTGAGCACCTTGGCCGCCTGCGCTCGTGGAAAGGCGCCCGGCTTGCCCCAAAGGGCGACCTCCAGGTCATGCGTTCCGAAGGAGGCGCGAATCCCCACACGCTCAATTCCTAGATCGCTAGAGCCTGAAAGGTACGCTAGAGCGCCTGAGACGGCTTTCACGGCAGACGAGTGTCGTGCATTGAGGAGGGCACACGAGGGCACGCGAACGATTTGGCCTTGGTCTGACGTGTGCATGCCAACGATTGCCTTCTTGCCACCAAAAGCGCAGGCAAGCTCGACCTTGTTTCTGTAGCCCCAGGGCGCGGACGGCGCCTCGCAGCCACGCACGAGGTGATCGGCCGCATCAGGGTCAAAATGCCCGATATGCACAAGGGAGCTGATGACCGCAGCACGCTTTGCCGCGAGCTGGGCGTCGCGCGAGAGGCTAGCCCATGGGCAGCCTCCGCAGACGCTTGCATAGGGGCACAGAGGCTTGACGCGTGACGGAGACGCCTCAAGGACGCGCACGACGCGCGCCCTATCAAAGGAGCCTCCCGTGGAGATGATGTCTGCCTCTATGACATCTCCTGGCACGGCATGGCTTACAAAGACGGCCTTGCCGTCCTCGCGATGGGCTATGGCATCGGCGCCGTAGGCCATGCGCTCGACAGAAAGTTGCATGGTCATGCTCATTGGCCTCCGAACAGCATCTTGAAGCCCTCGCCAATCAGCCCAAGCGCCCGCTGGAGACGACCTCTCCTCGGAGCCTCAACTCCAGTAGCTTTAGAGTTTGGCACAGAGGTGGGAAAGGAGGAGGCCTTCGGCCTCGTCGCGCTTGGCGCCTTGTGCACAGCGGCACGCTCCGCGGAGGTGGGCGACCGATGTTTGTGGGAGGCGCTTTGCGCGTCGGCGGCCTCAGTGGCGCGCTTGTATGCGCGCACCTCGAGCTGCGCCTGCGCGTCTATCCTCGGTTCGTCGGCTTTGATGGGAATCTTCTCCCAGGTGCCAGCGGCAGTCAGCTGGCGAGCCTTCACGTTGTCAGCAAGCTGCAGGTCCATGTAGGTAGTGACCAGCTTGCGGCAGGTTGGGTCCAGCACAGGGTAGGCGATTTCGACGCGGCGCTCGGTATTTCGCGTCATCATGTCAGCGCTTGAGAGATAGATGGTGTCAGCGTCGACGCCAAAGGAGTACACGCGCGCATGTTCCAGAAAGCGGCCGACGATCTGTCGTACGATGAGGCCGTCCGTCTTACCCGGCACCCCCGCTTTTATGCAGCAGATCCCGCGCACGATCATCACGATGTGCACGCCTGCCTCACATGCCTCGGAGATCTTGTCAATCACGTCACGGTCGGTGAGGGAGTTCATTTTCATGAAGGCGCTCGCTGGTTTGCTCGCGCGCGCCTTCTCTATCTCTCTGTCCAGACCGCTCATCACAAGAGGTTTCAAGCTTGTCGGTGCTACGCCAAGATAGCGATAAGTTCCTTGGAGGTTGCCCAGTGAAAGGTTGCGGAAGAAGAGATTTCCGTCTTCTCCAATGCCGGGATGTGCTGTCAGGAGCATGAAATCCGAATAGAGTTCAGCCGTTTTCTCGTTGAAGTTGCCAGTGCCGAGACAGGTGATGCGGCTGATGGCACCCTTGTCGTGATAGATGATCTGGCATATCTTGGAGTGGACCTTAAAGCCTTCCTGCCCGTAGATGACGGTGCAGCCGGCGTCTTCGAGGCGCTCAGCCCAGTCGATGTTGTTTTGCTCGTCGAAGCGTGCGCGAAGCTCCATGAGGACGGTGACGTCCTTGCCGTTTTCCGACGCCGCGATAAGCGACTCGCACAGCTTTGATCGCTTGGCGACGCGGTAGAGCGTGATTTTTATCTGGATGCAATTATCATCGACGGAGGCTTCGTGGATGAGGCGCAAAAGCGGATTCATGCTTTCGTAGGGATAAAAGAGCAGGATGTCGCCAGCATCTACCTGTTCCCTCATAGGACGCCTGGGATCGACCATCGGGGAGGTTTGTGGCTGGAACGGGTTGTAAAGAAGCGTGGCCCGTGTGTCTGCAGGCAGGTGTTCTTCGAGAGAGTAAACATAGCCTAGGTCGAGCGGCATCCTCACGTGGAAGACACGCTTTTTTGAGAGACCTATCTCAGCCAAGACAAACTTCTCGAGCTCCTTTGGCAGTGCGCCTTGGACTTCGAGGCGCACTGGCTGAAGGCGCTGACGGAGCTTAAGCACCCGCTTCATGTGCTGTCTGTAGTCCTCTTCCTCGCCCACGCCCTCGCCGTCAGGGTCTATATCAGCATTGCGCGTGATGCGTATCGTGGCAGAGGTGGTGGGGACATACTCGCCGAAGAGCTCGGAGAGATGGTCGCGGATGACGTCCTCGATGAGCGTGTAGCGCCACAGCTCCTTGGCAGCAGGCAGCTCGACGACGCGCGGCAGGGCACTTGGCACCTCCACGATTCCGAGCATGCCAGTCTCTTCGGGGCCGTTGAGAGAACAGGTGACGTAGAGTTGCCCGTTGCGCAAATTGGGAAAGGGGTGGCGCGGGTCAACTATCTGTGGGGAAATGATGGGTGCGACCTGTTGCAAGAAGAATTTGTTAGCAGCTGAGCGGTCTGCGTCGCTCATATCATCAATTTTAAGGCGCTCTAGCCCACGCGTCGCGAGCTTCGACTCAATCTGGTCAAGCGCGCGCTGCTGCTTGCTGACGTAATCGGGCAAGACAGCAAATATCGCCTGCAGCTGCTCCGCTGGCGTCTCGTTGGACTTGTTGTCTTTCGGTTGATGTTTGAGTAGCGTGAGGTCTGACAGGCCGCCTATGCGTATCATGAACCATTCATCGAGGTTGGATCCAAAAATAGAGACAAACTTGAGCCGCTCGAACAGCGGGACCGTCTCATCGAATGCCTCGTCAAGCACGCGGTCGTTAAAGCGTAGCCACGAAAGCTCGCGGTTTTGCGTGTAGGAGAAGTCAAGCTCTTCTTCGGAGGTACGAGGAGTTTCACCCTTATGATCGTCTGTTTGTCCTGCATCCATCTTTTCGGCCATAAAAGGGTCCCTTCTTTCGGTACACAGCATGATTACATTCTATATCAGTAAGCTGTCAGCATTTTCGGTGGTAGACGTAAGCAGTGTGTATGTGATAGCTCATGAATAGTTGTTACAAGTTCTGATTTTAACTTACACGATATGCATATAATATCAAATAAAAACAATAAAATTTAATATTGAAAGACGTTAAGACATAAAATTTTATATTTTTAGGTGCAATAAGTTGTTTGACAAATAGAACCAAACTTTTTTTTCTTATTTTTATAAAATACCAGATAAACTGTTATATTTTAATAAATAGCGCTGCTCTTTTTAGCATCTGGGTACCGTTTATGGTAACTTTAATGCCGTTCGAAAGACAGCTTTTTGCAACTGATTTAGTACTACTAATTATTGGATATAGTAAGAATTGTGGTTATAGTGAATGTCAGTGGTAGGCAACTAGGACCACGCGTCATTCAAATCATATAAAGTGCTGCATGCCGGCATGAAAGGAGAAAAAGGCACTATGTTCAAAGGACTGAACGTCCACAGTGAGATTGGTCCGCTGAAAAAGGTTATGCTCCATCGTCCGGGTGAGGAGCTGCTCAATCTTACACCAGGCGATCTCGAGCGGCTTTTGTTTGATGACATCCCTTTCCTAGAGATTGCACAAACAGAGCATGACCGGTTCGCCGAGATTCTTCGCGAGCAGGGTGTGGAAATTCTCTATCTTGAGAAGCTCACGGCTGAGGCCCTTGATGCTCATTCGGGTGCTCGTGAAGAGTTTACACAGGAATGGTTGAAAGAAAGTGGTTTGCGCGGCAAAACCGCTACAAAAGTCGTTAAAGAGTATATGGACTCTATCGCTGATACCAAGGCTTTTGTCGATAAGTCAATCGCCGGTATTCGCCGTGATGAAGTAGCACTGCCTGCTCTTCACGGAGGTTCTTTAGCTGAACTTGTTGGCGTTGACAAAGATTCTGAGACTGATCTTCTTGTTGATCCTATGCCTAACACCTATTTCACGCGTGATCCATTTGCAATTGTGGGACATGGTGTGAATCTCAACAAGATGTTCTCTGTGACGCGTAATCGCGAGACACTCTACGGTAAATACATCTTCAAGTATCATCCAGACTACAAAAACTCACCCCTTTGGTATCGTCGCGATGCAGCTTTTCATACTGAGGGTGGAGACGTGCTGAATCTCTCAGCACACAAGCTTGCTATTGGGATTTCCCAGCGTACGCAGGCAGCCGCTATTGATAAGCTCGCTGAAAACATATTCTGGGGTGAGCATGCTAGTGAGTCTGAGATCAAGGAGATCTACGCGTTTAATATCCCTGTCTCGCGTGCTTTCATGCATCTTGACACGGTATTCACGCAAGTTGATGTCGACAAGTTTACAATTCACCCAGCGATTATGGGTACTTTGCAGGTCTTCAAGCTCACAAAGGGTACTGCAGAAGGTCAAGTCAAGATAGAAGAAATGAATGATAGCCTTGAGCGCATCCTTGCTAAGGCTCTTGATCTTGAATCCGTGCAGCTACTTAAATGTGGAGCCGGGGACCCGGTGGCAGCTGCTCGTGAGCAGTGGAACGATGGTTCCAATACGCTTTGTGTTGCCCCTGGTAAGATCTGTGTCTATCAGCGCAACTCTGTTACCAATGATTTTCTTTATAAACAGGGCCTCGATCTCCTTGTTATTCCCTCGGCTGAACTTTCACGTGGCCGTGGTGGCCCTCGCTGCATGAGCATGCCCTTCTGGCGTGAGGACCTGTAGGGAGTTTTGTACGTGTACAATTTGGGTGCTGAGAGGCGGCTTTGTCACAGTTGTGTCGTGTCGCCTCGATGCCTGTTTGGGTATCGCTGGCGGATGGCCGCTTCGATATAGATGTATGTGATAGAAGTCAATCGGAAGGAATTACACATGGGTGTTAGCATTTCCGGACGCAGTTTCCTTAAGCTTTTGGACTTCACCCCCGCCGAGATCAACTACCTACTCGACCTCTCAGCTGAGTTTAAGCGTATGAAGCGTGCGGGCATTCCCCATCGCTACCTTGAGGGCAAAAACATCGTCTTGCTGTTCCAAAAGACCTCTACGCGCACACGCTGCGCCTTTGAGGTAGGAGCTTATGATCTTGGTATGGGAGTTACCTACCTTGATCCTAACTCCTCCCAGATGGGACACAAAGAGTCTACCGAAGATACTGCCCGTGTCTTGGGCCGTATGTTTGACGGTATCGTGTATCGCGGCTTCGATCAGTCCCAAGTAGAAGAGATCGCACAAAAAAGCGGAGTGCCGGTCTGGAATGGGCTTACTACTGAGTTTCACCCCACCCAGATGCTTGCCGACATCTTGACAGCACGCGAGGAGTTTGGTGATCTGAGGGGCAAAAAGCTTACCTTTTTCGGAGATGCCTGCAACAATGTTGCCAACTCCTTGATGGTTGTCTGTGCCAAGCTCGGCATCAACTTCTGTGCCTGCGGCCCCGCCGCGCGTATGCCACATGCTGATCTTGTTGCTACCTGCAAGGCAATAGCTGCTGAAAATGAGTGCAGCATCACCCTTACCGAGGATCCCCATGAGGGAGCCAAGAACTGCGATGTCGTCTATACCGATATCTGGGTATCGATGGGGGAGTCCTATGACCTGTTCGATGAGCGTATCAAGCTCCTGTCGCCTTACCGTGTAACCGAAGAGCTCATCGCTGAAGCTAACCCTCACTGCATTTTTGAGCACTGCCTGCCGTCTTTCCACGATACCAACACCACTCATGGCAAGGAGGTTGCCGATAAGTTCGGTATTACTGAGATGGAAGTTGAAGACTCTGTCTTTGAAGGCAAGCACTCCCGTGTCTTTGATGAGGCAGAAAACCGTCTACATACGATCAAGGCGGTTATGTACGCGACTCTGAAATAGTTAGAGCATATGGGGCCTTCCGATCTTTCGGGAGGCCCCACTTGGAGGTGAAGTCTTTCGGACGCGTAAATATCTTATGTAAGACAAATGCATTGTGTGTGAAGGGACTATGTCGGGGTGAAAGGACATCAATGACAAAACATGATGATACGACGATCACATCAAGCACATCGGCCGGGGTTGGTTTCTTCGGGCTTGTGGGGATGGTGGTTTCGTCTTGTATCGGCTCTGGCGTCTTTAAGCTGACAGGTCAGCTTGGGGCCGTTGCTTCCCCAGGTGCTGCTATTGTTGCATGGCTTATCACAGGTCTGGGTTTTCTTTTCTTGGCCCTATCACTGGCCAACTTAGGCACGAAGCGTCCTGAGTCAGATGGTGTTATCGCCTATGCAGACGATGGGTTTGGACCATTTCACGGTTTTATTTCTGGCTGGGGTTACTGGCTTTCAGCATGGCTTGGCAATGTTGCATTCGGCACAATGGTTGCTCAGACCTTGGGTTCTGACTACTGCTTCGGTCAAATCTTGCCCGGTTTCTTTACCGTTGATGGCAACCCAACTTTTGGCGGCATCCTTGTTGTCTCGGTGGTGCTGTGGCTCATCACGTTGCTCGTTATCCATGGCGTTGAAAGTGCTTCGTTTCTCAACGCTGTTGTTATGGTTGTAAAAGTTGCTTCGATTGCACTGTTTATTATGTTTTCTCTGTTTGCCTTCAATGCGGGTATATTCACGACCGATTTCTGGGGCAATCTTAGCTCAAGTGCTGGGATCATTGCTGATGCAGGAGGAGATGCTCTCGGCAGCGTTACCAACCAGATCGAGCAGTGCTTCTTGATCATGATGTGGACTTTCATCGGTATCGAAGGTGCTTCAGTCATGTCAAAGCGCGCTGCTAAGAAGTCTGAGGTTGGCTCTGCGACTGTTCTTGGCCTTGTAATCTTGTTGGTTATTTATATCGGCGCTTCGATATTACCCTATGGGGTTATGCCCTATAAGGACTTTATTGATATTGCGTATGATCCAAATAGCACCCCTGCGATGATTCTTGTCTTTGAATATCTTGCACCTGGTTGGGGCGGTGCTTTTATCTCTTGGTCCATCATCATTTCTGTAATCGGTTCGTGGCTCTCCTTTACTATGCTGCCTGCGGAGACCACCTCAGTTATGGCAGAACATCATCTGCTGCCAGCAAAGTGGGATGAGCGTAACTCGCATAATGCGCCGCAGTTCTCTTTGATCATAGTTGGTGCGCTCACAGAAATCTTTATTATCGTGGCAACTTTGTCCTCAGATGCCTATAATTTCGCATTTTCTATGTGTACCGTCACAATTGTGATCACCTGGGCATATGCAGCAGCCTATCAGTGCAAGTACTCGGCTGAGCATCATGAAGGCGCCCAGCTCGTAGCCGGCATCATCGCTCTTGCTTTCCAGGTTATTGCTATGTGCCTTGGAGGTAACTGGCAGTTCTTACTGACAGCCTGCCTTGGCTACATTCCTGGTTTCTTCTTCTATGCTGCTGCACGTAAGGAAGTCGGTGGTGGCCTTTCAAAAGCAGAGATAGTATCTTGCATAATTATTGCAATTATTGGTGTTTCCGCTATCCCGCTTAATATGGCAGGCATTATTTCTGTCTTCTAAACCTAGTTGACTTTCTTTTGTCTTTGCGGCCTTAGCCTCTCAAAGAGGCTGGGGCCGCAGCTCAATTGGATTGTGACTACAAGGAGTGATTAAATATGCATATCAGTACCATTGGCGTGGAGGAATGGCTTAATGTCTGGGAGAAAAGTGCCACCTGGGATATCGCACAATCTACTATATCTTCGTTGACGATGGATGAGCTGCTGTCGCTTGATGGGAAGCAAGGAGCGACATTTTATGAAGAACTTGGTCGCGAAAAGATGAACTATGGTTGGATCGAGGGATCTCCTGAGTTCAAAGAGCAAGTGGCTCAGCTCTATAAGAGTTCTATCGAGCCGAGGCGTATCCTACAAACTAATGGCGCCACGGGCGCCAATCTTAATGCTCTGATGGCTATCGTGCGTCCTGGAGATCATGTAATAGCTGAATACCCGACTTATGCTCCTCTCTATGAAATACCAAGAATGCTTGGTGCCGATGTCGAGTACTGGCATCTCAGAGAAGATCTTGACTGGCAGCCAGATATAGAAGAGCTTAAAGAGCTTGTACGCCCTAATACAAGACTCATCTGTATCAACAATGCTTCAAACCCGATAGGCACAGTTCTCTCAGCAGATACGGTCCATCAGATTGCTGAGATCGCCGCCTCGGTAGGCTCCTATGTACTTTCTGATGAGGTTTATCTACCTATGGAAGATACCGAGCACTATGTATCGATGGTAGATGTCTATGAGCATGCTATCGTGACCAATTCCATTTCTAAAACTTACTCTGTTCCTGGCGCGCGTATTGGTTGGGTTATTGCTGACAATGAGGTATCTGATCTTATTCGCACTTATCGTGACTATACAATGATCTGTGGTGGTGTCTTTAATGATCTCCTTGCAACCTATGTACTGAGAAATAAAGACAAAATCCTTGAGCGTAACCGCAAGATCGTCTTGGGTAACCGCAAGATCGCACAACAATGGATTGATGGACAGCCACGTGTCTCTTGGGTGGCACCTCGTGGGGTATCCACCTCATATATAAAATTGGATATACCTGTAGATGATGAGGAGTTTTGCAAAAAGATACTTAAAGATGAGGGAGTACTCCTTGTACCAGGAAGCCGTTTTGATTTGCCTTGTGGAGCTCGTCTGGGCTACTGTGCGCAGCCTGATATATTGCGTGAGGGGCTCAAAAGGCTCGGGAAGGCCTTAGCTAGTTTCTGAGATAACAGGTTTTCAAAGAAGAAGGGGAGCTGCTTTTTAAAGACAAGCTAATCAAAGTACGGGAAGTAGCATTATATGCGTTTTCCGTGCTTTTGCTTATTGTGAAAGAGGGAATAGTCCGATCCTTGAGGGGTAAGTTTGGAGCTAGTGCTTGCCAAAAGCTGAGTACACAGAAACAGGGTAGTGATTGTGGACGCGCCTGATATCAAAGAATCAACGCGTGAAGAGCGTGCGGCGTTTGTTAACAAGCGTTTCCCTTGTATTTCGGATTGTGACTCATGTGATATCTGTGCGACCTTTCATGGTCTGGATGCCTCTGTTGCTCTTGCTGACTACATTGCTGGCAAACAAGATTATTTTAAGTGTGCCTAGCCGCTATCGGCACTAAACTAGTAAACCATTCCCATTGCCTCACGTACTTCATCAAGAGTTTTGTTGGCAATCTCATTGGCATGGCGATTTCCCTCGTGAAGGACGTCTTTTATATAGTCAAGGTCATGCTCGTAGCTGTGGCGACGCTCGCGCAATGGCGCAAAGTACTCGTTGACGGCGGTGGTTACGTAGCTCTTCAGCTGTCCGGAACCACCCATGCCGATCTCTGCGGCGATTTCTTCGGGCCTTTTGTTCGTGCAAATGGCAGCCGTGGTAAGCAGGGCAGAGACGCCTGGGCGCTTTTCGGGGTCAAACGTGATCATGCGCTCTGAGTCAGTCTTTGACTTCTTGATGAGCTTTGCCGTTTCCTCCGCGCTCATCGAGAGGGAGATCGCATTGCCGTATGACTTGCTCATCTTTCGCCCGTCGAGGCCTGGGAGCAAAGGGGTCGATGTGAGCAAGCCGTCGACGTTGGGAAAGACGCTGCAGTGGAAGCGCTCGTTGAAGCGCCGTGCGATGGTGCGTGTGATCTCAATGTGCGGGAGCTGGTCTCGCCCGACGGGGACTACGTTGCCCTTGCAAAAAAGGATGTCGCAGGCTTGATGGACCGGATAGGTAAGAAGCAAGCCGGTGAGCGCATGGCCTGAGGCCTCTTGCTCGGCTTTGACGGTGGGGTTCCTCTCGAGCTCCGATTCCGAGACGAGCGACAAAAACGGCAAAATGAGCTGGTTTTCGGCAGGTACGGACGAATGGGTGAAGATCATCGTCTTATCAGGGTCGATGCCGCAGGCAAGATAGTCCATCACCATGTTATAGACGTTGTCTTGAATGTGGGCGGTGGTGTCACGATCCGTAATGACCTGGTAGTCAGCGATCACAATGTTGGTGTGGACGCCCAGTTCCTGTAGGCGTACGCGTTCCTTTATCGTCCCAAAATAATGCCCTAGGTGAAGGCGACCGGTGGGGCGGTCTCCTGTGAGCATCGTATAGCGCTCAGGGTGCTGTGCAAGATCTTGTTCAATTTCTTCGCTACGCTGCTGCGCCGCTTCATAGCTTCCCTCGTTGGGCATGGATGTGGTCCTCCTCCTGCATGCGACTATTCATCTCGCTTGCCTATGATAGGCCAGACGCGCGCTTTGGCGGGTTAGCATTCATGATCTTTCGCGCCTGCCGCCACGCCGGGAACTGCTCGTCCATCAATGCATAGAAGGCAGGGGAGTGGTTGGCCACGCGCAGATGGCACAGCTCGTGGACGACGACAGATTCAAGGCAGCAGATCGGCAGGCGAGCAAGCTCGGTGTTAAGCGTAATGCGGCCTGTGCGCACGTTGCAGGAGCCCCAGCGGCTCACCATCGGACGCAGCCGCCACCTCGTGCACTGTACGCCGAGTGCGTCTTCGTAGCGCGACAAAAGCGTAGGCACGCGTGAAGAGAGCCAAGCCTTTTGGGAGGCAAGCTCCGCTTGGCTTGGCGCAGGCTGTGCCGCGGCTTTGTCGCGTGCCAAGAGGACCTGTCTCCGCTTCTTGGCTATCCACCTCTGGTGTTGGAGAAGGAGCGGCTTGGCGTCAGACAGCGTTGCCGTCAGCGGCACGGAAAGACGCACAGAGCCGTCTGATCGAATGCGCACGTTATAGCGTTTGACGTCTTTGCGAAAGACCAGCACGCAAAAGTTGCAGACAGTGCAAGAGCCGAGATACGTTTCGGTTCGGTTTTTACGCATAAACAGCTCCATTACAATTCTGTCCGCATATGGCTGACGATGAAATCATATAATGAGTCAGCTCGTATGAGGAGGCGACATGGCCAGTTCTGAAGGTACAGATGCGGCACGGTCAGCACTTGAGGCTAGTTACTTGCCGCTTCTAAAACAACTAAGCCCTTCCCATCAGCAAAGGCTCGACGATGAGGCTATCGGCCATCTCAGGTCATCGAAGCTTTGGAAGCAGGCAAGCGTTGTCCTCCTTTATCCTAGGCAAGCAGGTGGCGTGCGCATGGACGAGCTTGCGCGCCGTGCGTTTGAAGACGGCAAAAGAGTTGGACTTTCCGTCAGTCGCCCCTTCGCTTCTCGTGCTGTGACAGAGGCAGATGCAAGCTTCAAGGGCGGGACAACATCGAAGGATCCTCTTGCGCGCACGCTCGACTTTATTGAGATACATGAGCCCTCTTGCGCTTGCATGCCACGTGGAACCGTAGAGCTTTCGTGTGATGGCACAAGGGAAGCCTCTGAAGGTTCTACGACAGGCTTTTCCTGCGCGGAGCTATTTGCTTCTTTGTGCGTTGTACCGGGCCTCGTTTTTGACAGAAACGGCTTTCGCATAGCAGCGGACCAAAGCCTCTATGATCGCTTCCTCGCGTTTTACCCAGGCTACAAGGTGGCCCTTGTGCACTCTATGCAGGTTAGTGGCAATCCATTGCCTCATGGCAGTGAGGAGATTCCTGTCGACTACGTGATTAGCGATGGGAGTGTATGGCGCTGCCGACGTCGCGTGTCATAGAGCTTGCTGCCCCGTTTACGTGTGAGTATGCGTCGTCTGCCGTTTACCTGCTGTTTATATAGCTCGCCTACACGATGTCGCCTGTATACTCAACAAGACAGGATACTTATGACCAGAAAGGCACTTAACTGCATGACGCCAACTGAAGCTGCCCGCTCGGTTCTTGCATGTGTGGGTGGTCGCAATAATATTTTATCTAACTCTTTGTGCATGACTCGTCTGCGTCTTCGTTTGGCAGATCCAAAGACAGTTGATTCCAATGCGCTTGAAGCAATTCCTGGTGTTTTAGGGCTTGCCACACGCGGATCAGACGGCCTAGAGGTCGTCTTTGGGCCCCTGCTTGTACAGGATGTCTATGCGGCATTTGTGAAGCTTACAGGATTGAATCCAGAAGAAGCCGAGGTGGCGCAGGGGACCTCACCGCTGTCCCGGTCGCTGCGCGTGCAGATAAGTCCTTCGCGCGTGCGCTCCTATCAAGCGCAATCAAGCGCCTTGGGCCATGAGGTTCCGCTTGATCCCAATCCGGCTGGAACGGGAGATGATCCGGTAGATGATCTTGCAGGCCTCAACAAGCTCTTTGAGCAGGAGTCCGCGCAAGACATGGGCTTGGACGAGGATGAGGGGCAGCATGATGGACAGGATGCGCTGCGCGATGATGCGGGACCGCAGCTTCTTGTGATCAATGGGCCCAATATCAACATGCTTGGCATACGAGAGCCTGAGCTGTATGGCATGCAGACATATGATGACCTGCTTGTTCTTTGCAAACAGGCTGCGCATGACGCTGGCTTTTCAGAGTGTGCATGCTTTCAGTCGAACCACGAGGGTGACATTGTAGACCATATTCAAGATGCCTATCAGGTCTATGATGGCATCGTGATCAATCCGGGAGCTTTTACCCATACCTCCATAGCCATACTTGACGCCCTCAAGGCAGTGAGAATTCCGGCAATCGAGGTACATATTTCTAAAATTGACACACGAGAGAGCTTTAGGCAGCTGTCATATGTGCGCAGCGCTTGCTTTGAGACAATTGTAGGCATGGGTATCGAGGGGTATCGCAAGGCCATCAATGACATGGCTGACCATCTGTCTAGCCTGTAACCCTCAGTCAGCTGTGTCACCATCCCAGCCTAATGCGTTACAGATGGCTTGAGCATCGCCTGCGGGTGTGCCCGTGCAGCCTATGCGGATATCTGACCATTTCCGGTAAAGCTCCATGCGCGCCTCGGCCAGCTTTTCGACGCCTATGCTTCGCGAAAGAGGCCTGCCCCTGGTGGGCAAATCCTCAATAGGCCGGTCAAGCATGATTATGTAGCCATTCTGATGGAGAAGCCAATAGTTTTCCGGGCGCATGACAACACCGCCGCCGCATGCGATGACAAGGCCGGAGCTTGCCCCGTAGCGTGCAAGCAGCTTCGATTCCAAGATACGGAAGGCCGCCTCACCATTTTGCTCAATGTAGTCTGCGGTCATCTGCCCTTGTTCAAGGCGAAATGCTTCGTCGAGGTCGACAAAGGGTCTTCTGAGCTGGTGGGCGAGGGCAGTCCCCGTGCTTGTCTTTCCGACGCCTGGCATGCCAATGAGACAGATATTGGACGATTGGGCCTCGAGCCTCTTCTCGATGCGACAGACCTCAGCGTCGTCGAGGTGTTTGCCTTGGAAGAGCTCAGAAGAGAAGCGGGCTTGGGCCACGAGCATAGTGAGGCCGCTTTCGTAGGGAAGACCCCTTTTCTCTGCCTCTAGGCAAAGGCCTGTGCGTTGCGGGTTGTAAATGACGTCCAAGGCGCCACGCAGACTTTCCAGCGCCTCGAACGCATGTGAGCTAAGCGGTGAGGCAGGGCAGTGGGGAAACATGCCGACAGGCGTAGCGTTGACCACAAGGATCGCGTCGCTATGACGAGTCGCTACTGTGGCATAGTTGTCGGCTCCGTGCCGCGATATGACAGCCGTCCTAGCGCCGGTATCAGCAAGGGCAGCTTGGACGGCTTGGCTTGCTCCTCCTGAGCCGAGCACGAGCACCGGCTCATCGGTGAGGGCCTCTTGGGCCGTTTTGTTGAACTTTTGCTGGCAAAAGCGCTCAAGCATCCAGCTAAACCCTGCAAGGTCAGTATTATCTGCATAGATGCGCCCGTCGGGACGATGAATGAGCGTGTTGGCGACGCCGAGTCGCTTGGCGCGAGGGCTCGCTTCGTCTGCCAGCTCGAAAGCATTGCGCTTATAGGGTATGGTCACGTTGAGGCCCTGCCACGCACCCGTACGTATGAATGGAGCAACCTCTGCAGGCTCCAGCTCGTGCAAGGCATAGGGGGCAGAGCCCAGCATAGTATGGATCTGCGGCGACCAACTGTGTCCAAGCGTCCTCCCAAGCAGGCCGAACGGCGCATCTTCATGTAAGGTTCGCTCTTTCACTAAAGCACCTCGCTATAGCTCCCGAGGTAACGCAGTTCCTCGCAAACATCTCCCAAGGACTCCATGAGCTGCTTGAACTCTGGAGCCGCCACGGGGCAGTCGACATCGAAATAGAACATGAACTCGAAGTCTCTGCCCTGGATTGGCCTACTCTCAAGCTTGATTATATTGATGTCTAGTGCATAGAACTTCGCGAGCACCTTAAAGAGCGACCCAGGATTGTTACTTACCACCAGCATGAGCGAGCTTCGATCTGACCCTGGGTAGATGGTCAAGTTTCGAGAGATACAGGCGAAGCGCGTGTAGTTGTCATCCCGATTTTGTACGGAGCGCGCCAACGGAACAAGGCCGTAGAGCTCCTCGCAGGCGCGGGAAGCCAGGGCAGCAACATCTGTGCGCTTTGACTCGGCAACTATCTTAGACGCCACAGCAGTGTTCTCACAGACGTGCACCTTGACGCCTGGAAGGCTTTGCAGGTAATGGGAACACTGTGCGATCGCCTGCTCATGGCTGTAGATCACGTGGACATCCTTGATGGCGGTACCCTTTTTCGCCAGCAGATTATGGTCTACCTTGATTCGGCAGGTGCGCACGATGTGAAAGTCATGCTTTGTCATGAGATCGTAGACCTCGTTTACTGAACCTGCCGTGCTGTTTTCGATAGGTAGCACGCCGTAGTCAGAAAACCTCTGCTCAACTGCGCGAAAGACGCCCTCAAACGTATCAAAGTAGCTGATGTCAGCATGTTTGAAGAAACGGTCGGCAGCTATTTGGGAGTAGGCTCCCTCGACGCCTTGGCAAGCAACGAAAGCACTTTGTGGGAAGAGTGATGGGCTAGCGGCAAGCGCAGCTGCAATCTTTTCCCCCAGCGGGTTTGCCCTTGCAAGGTCAGCATTCTGACGGGTGCGTGAGGCTTCCATGAGCAAAGACATCAGCACTTGCACGTAGCTTTTCATGTCATCGTCGACTTGTCCGGCTGCCTCTTGCAGTATCTTGCGCTCACGCTTGCGATCGACAATGGAGAGCTTGTGCTCTTTTTTGTAAGACGCCACGTCATCAGACAAAGCTATCCGGCGTTTGAAGAGCTCAACGATCTGTTGGTCAACACCATCGATACTAGAGCGAATTTCTTCAATGTCCTTCATAGAGCGTACCTCATCTTTTCTGTAGCTTGTTGGCGGTTGATATGAGCCCTGTCAGGAAGAATGGGTCCCGTGGCAGGGCTAGTCAAATCGCGCGTCAGTCGGTGGGTCAGGCGGCCAGGCAAGCCATGAATCAAGTACGGCAAGCGCAGCCACGGCCTCAGCCACCGGGACGGCACGCGGAACGATGCAAGGATCGTGCCGCCCCTTCACGCGCAAGGGCACCTCCCTTTGCGTCGTGAGATCGACAGATCGTTGCTCTTGGCCTATCGATGAGGTCGGCTTGACTGCCATCCGAAAGAGCAACGGCGCGCCAGTCGTGATGCCGCCGAGGTTTCCGCCCGCATAGTTTTTTGCCGGGCGGACCTTTCCGTCCACAATTTCATAAGGGTCGTTATCCTGGCTGCCGCGGAGCTTTGCCACGCCGAAGCCCATGCCAAACTCGAGGCCCTTTACGGCTGGGATGCCAAAGATGGCTCGTGCCAAAGTGGACTCTATGCCATCAAACATGGGGGAGCCAATGCCGGCAGGAAGCCCTGTCACGACGCATTCTATGCAACCGCCGACAGAATCCGCTTGGGCATGGGCGGCATCAATTGCCTCGCGCATGTGCGCGCCTGCATCCTGATCAAGCACGGGAAAAGCGCGACCGTCCGAGAGCATGTCCATCTGGGTGGCGAGAGCGCTGGCCTGGCGAGAGCTGCCGAGGGCAGCAAACCCTTGGTCGCTGATGCCTGCGATCTCGAGTATGTGGGCGGCTATGCGCACGCCATGGCCTTCGAGCAGCTGCAGTGCGATGCCGCCCGCAGCGCAAAGCGGTGCCGTGAGACGTCCTGAGAAATGGCCTCCGCCGGCGAAGTCCTGCTCCCCATGCCATTTGACCTGGGCCGTCCAGTCGGCATGGCTCGGTCGTGGAACGTCGCGCAGCATGGAGTAGTCTGAGGAACGTGTGTTGGTGTTCTCGATGATGAGGGCAAGAGGTGCCCCACAAGTGCGCCCATCGGGATTGAGCCCAGACAGTATGCGGATGGCGTCAGCCTCTTTGCGCGGCGTGGACCAGCTTGCGTGTCCCGGCGCGCGTCGCGCCATGAATGCGGCCAACCTCCTGGCATCGATGCCATGTCCAGAGGGGAGGCCCTCTATGACACAACCAACAGCCTGGGAATGTGACTGCCCGAACACAGTAACGCGTAGTGCAGTGCCGATGGAAGAGGGCATGTCAAACCTCCTCGCGATTATGCAGAGCTACCTGGCCACCAAGTGCCGCAAAGTCATCGAAGAAGGCAGGGTAGGACTTTGCGACACATTGGGCACCGCATATTTTGGTAGCTGCCTGTGCGTATGCGGCGATGATGGCAGCCATCATCGCAATGCGATGGTCATTTGCCGCGTCGACGATGCCGCCTGAAAGAGCGGGGGAGCCTTCTATAACAAGATCATCGTCTCCTGTGATAGCCGCTTTGACGCCAAGGCGGGAAAGCGCCTCGGAGACGGTGACTAAACGATCGGATTCTTTGAGGCGCAACCTTCCTGCATGTGTGAGCCTTGTCGTCCCCTGAGCGAAGGCAGCAACGGCCGCGAGAGGCGGCACCAGGTCAGGGAAGTCTGCCACGTCGAACGTCTGTCCCCACAGCTGGGCGCCTGAGACGGAAACGGTATGTGGTCTGCGCTCGATGCGAGCTCCAAAGCGCGCAAGCGCAGCGAGAATCATACGATCTCCTTGGAAGCTTTGCAGATCAAGCCCCCGGACTGTCACAGGCTTGCCCCCAATCGCCCCTGCTGCGAGCCAAAAGGCCGCATTTGACCAGTCGCCTTCTACCCTCGCTGCTTTGGGGACGCTCATGTGCGGCTTGCCGTCGATTGCGTAGCATCTGTAGGAGGAGCCTCGCATGATCTCCTCAGAGATCCTTACCCTTACGCCAAAAGTGGCAAGGGCGTCTATGGTAAGGCGTATGTATGGGGCTGATTGTATCGGCTGTTCAACGAAGATTTTCGTACGCTCGCTTAAAAGTGGCGCTGCAAGCAGCAAGCCACTGACGAATTGTGATGAGATATTGCCAGGAAAGACATAGCGACCAGATTGAAGCTGACCGGACGCGCACAGAGGAAAGCTGCCCTTTTGGGAAAGATGGCAACCGTGGGAGCAGATCTGCTCGTAAAGGGGAGAAAGTGGGCGCTGAGCAAGCCTGCCATGGCCTGTCAGACATGCCTTCCTCCCGAGAGCGCAGACGACTGGCAGAAGAAAACGCAGCGTAGAGCCGGACTCGCCACAGTCAAGAAGAGGCCTAGACCCATGGTCTGCTGTATTGCTTGAGTCTGCCGCAATGGGGCTGACGCGAAAGCCGCGCCTCGTTCGGGTGATATGCGCGCCGAGCGCCTCGAGGCAGGCGATGGTGGCATCGATGTCTGCTGAAGTCGTGCCACAGTCGATGTCAGTTGCCGACGGGCATATCGCAGCCAATATGAGCAGGCGGTGGGCCATCGATTTCGAGGCTACCGCATCTATGCCGCCAGCAAGCGGCTTTGGCTGAATGATCACGTACATGCTATTTTCCTGGTTTGCTGCGGTTGCAGCCCAATTTAAGAATACGACGCCAACTCTCCAGTGGCACTTGCTTGACATGCACGTCACCGATTGCATGTATCTCCACCAGGCGCATCTCGCTCCCATGGCGTTTCTTGTCGGAAAGGGACCGGCCATAGAGGCGATTGATCGGAATGGATGTGTCGGTGGGGAGCCCATGAGCAGCTACCACTGTCTCAATACGCTGGGCCGTCTCAGGCTCGCATATGCCGAGCGCTGCGTCTGCCCATGCCATACAAACGAGGCCGGCGGCGACGCAGGAACCATGGCCCCACGCGTAGTTTTTTTCCGCTTCGATTGCGTGCCCGATTGTGTGCCCGAGGTTGAGCTGCTCGCGAATGCCGGATTCCCGTTCGTCAGCGGCTACGACGTCTCGTTTGAGCTTGATGCAGCGGCTGACGACAGCTTCGACGCGATGGGGGTCTGAGATCCCAAACGGCTGCCGCTCCAGCGATGAAAAGAGCTCAGGGTCTCTCATGACGCCATATTTGATAATCTCCCCGCAGCTGTCCTCAAGCAGGTTCGCAGAGACAGTGCGCAGGCACGCTGTGTCGGCAACCACTGCAGCTGGTTGCCAAAAGGCCCCGGCAAGATTTTTTCCAGCGTCGAGATCCACTGCCGTTTTGCCACCCACTGATGAGTCAACCATGGCAAGAAGCGAGGTCGGAATCTGTATGACTGCGCATCCTCGCATGTAAACAGCTGCAGCAAAACCTGCCAAATCTCCGATCATGCCGCCGCCGAGTGCCACAACGACATCGTCGCGCGTGAGGCCAGAGGAGGCCATCTGCTCAAGCAAGCCCGTGAGCGACTTCATTGACTTGTGCGCTTCTCCAGCTTCGACCGTGACGGTGCTGACTACATATTCAGCCTGTTCGAGAGATGCCTGTGCGCGACGGCCGTATAGAGGCATAACATGGGAGTCGCTGACAAGAAATGCCTGCCTGCCGCCTACAGACGCTCTTGCGACGCTGCCGATGTCATCGAGCAGGCCAGCTCCGACCTTGACGTCATACTCGCCGGATGCCACCTTTACATGGATGTCCTTCATTTACCGGGATTCCTCTCTTCGGAAACAGGCGTTTGGGCCTCCGCCTCTTTCTTGAGACGATCACCCTCGGCTAGAAGATCATGGAGGCGTGCAGCGTCACATGCATCGATGGCCTCCTTGTATTCTTTCAGATGACCGATGATGAGCCCAAGCTCCTCAGATAGGTTGTCAGCGTTGTCCAAAAAAAGTTCCGTCCACATTGAAGCATTCAGACGGGCCACGCGAGTGAGGTCTTTGTAGGAGCCCGCCGAGAAGCCCTTATGCCTCAATGCCTGCGGACTTTTTACGTACGCATTCGAGACAACGTGAGCAAGCTGGGAGGTGTAGGCGATCATGCGGTCGTGCTCTTCGGCGCTTGTTAGGGTCCAAGAGCCAAAACCGCAAGGCGATAGCAGCTCTTTGAGGCGCAAGAGCACGTTCGCGCGGGCAATGTCATCCATATGCGCCGGCGGCACGACGACCATAGGGGCTCCGTGAAACATGTTTGCGCGCGCATGGGCGAAGCCAGAGTATTGCGTGCCAGCCATGGGATGGCAGCCAATGAACGTGAAAGGCCTTGCATCAGCTATTGCAAAGCAACGCTTGCAGACGGCGCGCTTGATGCCATTCGTATCGATCACGATGGCATCGGCGGAGATGAGGGGGGCCTTCTCATTGAGCCAATCCATAGAAGACTGAGGATACCCGGCAAGTATCAATAGCTCGCATGAGCCTATGGCAGCATCGTCAAGCTCGCCATCAACAGTTTCAATCATTGCCATCTCAAGCGTGGAACGTGTTCGGTTCCATGCGTAGACCTCATGGCCCCCGACATGCTCAGCCTTCGCGAAAGACCCGCCCATGAGCCCTAGCCCCACGACGCCAATACGACCAGGAACAAAAGTGGGGGCAGGCGATGAAAGCTTGTCCTTGTCCATCAGCTCAGTCAACCTCCGTCGTAATAGCTTCTCTTATTAACGCGATCCGCTTCATGGCCTCGGCGAACATCTCGGGGGTTAGCGCCTGGGCGCCGTCTGACCATGCTTGCGTAGGATGGTTGTGCACCTCGATCTCCAATCCGTCAGCTCCGGCTGCCGTAGCCGCGTAAGCAACCTGGCGCACGTAGCGAGTATAGCCGGTGGCATGGCTCGGGTCGCCAACGACCGGCAGATGGGTGAGGTGGTGCAAGACGGGAATCGCATTGATGTCAAAAGTGTTGCGCGTGCGCGTCTCGAAGGTACGTATGCCGCGCTCGCACAAGATGACGTTTTCGTTACCCTCGCTCATGATGTACTCCGCAGCCATCAACAGCTCGTCGATGGTACCAGCGATGCCGCGCTTTAGCAGGATGGGCGTCTTTGTCTTGCCAACCTCCTTCAGAAGGGGAAAATTCTGTGAGTTGCGCGCGCCGATCTGCATCACGTCGATTTTCTTGTCGACGAACAGCTGGACGTCGCGAGGGTCCATGACCTCGGTGACAATAGGCATGTCAAGATCAGCAGATGCCTCGAGCAGCAGATCGAGTCCTTCCTCGCCCATGCCCTGGTAGGAATAGGGGCTCGTGCGCGGCTTGTAAGCCCCTCCGCGCAGCATCGTTGCGCCTGCGTCTTTTACCGCGCGGGCGATCTCGAAGAGATTCTTGCCCTCTACGGAGCATGGGCCGGCCATGACTTGAAAATTCCCGCCACCAATTTTGACTCCGTGCCCGCAGTCGACGACCGTGTCTTCCGGATGGAACTTCCTATTGGCTTTCTTAAATGGCTCAGAGACGCGTTGAACGCGCTCTATGATATCCATGCTTTCAAGCAAAAAGGGGTCTATGCGCGTCGTATCGCCGATGATCCCGACAATGGTCTCGTTTTCGCCTTTGGATACGTTGGTCTTGTATCCGCGGCTCTCTATCCACTTAACAAAATGGTTCAATTGCTCGGGTGTGGCACTTTCCTTGACGATGGCGATCATACAAATCCTTCCGCGGCGTAACTAGCGTGCAACCATACTAGCAGGTATGAAGTTCTTTTTTATGCTGCTGCGGAGGGTTAAAACTAAAAAGTAGACTTGGTTTTCAGTATGCAGAGGCCAAGCCCTTGCTTACCTGGTGCCCTCTGAGGGGTTCGAACCCTCGACCTTTCGCTCCGGAGGCGAACGCTCTAATCCACTGAGCTAAGAGGGCGTGTGTCTGGCATTATAGTGAAAAGTGGCAACGAAAAACAGGATGAGTATGGGTACAAGCATGGCATGCAATGGTGACGTGTTTATGGAAGAGGCGAGAGCGGCGCACGGTTCAAGCAAAAAAGATCGCAGCTATGGCCTCACGTCAGCAGAGGTCGCTGAGCGCGTTGCGCATGGTCTTGTCAATAATGACACTGAGGTTAAGACCAAAACCATCGGCCAAATAGTGGCTGAGCACACGTTTACCCTTTTTAATGGCGTCAACCTCGTCATGGCAGCGCTTGTGCTTTTTACGGGTCAGTTTCGTAACCTCCTTTTTCTTGTGATCGTGGTCGCGAACCTTCTTATCAGCGTATTTCAGGAAATACGATCAAAGCGCATGGTCGATAGGCTTCATGTACTCACAGCCGCCAGCGTGCGTGTCCGCCGGGACGGCCATGAGACATCAATCCCCGTCGAGAAGGTCGTCCTAGATGATGTTGTGCTTATTTCCCATGGAGATCAGGTTCCTGCCGATGCCGTCGTTATTGAAGGTGAAGCAGCACTCAATGAAAGCCTCCTTACCGGAGAGGCCAACCCTATAGAAAAAAAGCCGGGGGACCATGTCCTTTCTGGCTCCTTCGTTGACTCAGGCGCTTTGGCTTGCCGTGTCGAGCGCATCGGCAAGCAAGGCTATGTGGCACGCATCAGCGCTGAGGCAAAGTATGTGAAGGCTGTGCACTCAGAGATCAAAGACACGACGGATATGATCGTGCGCATCGGCACCTATGCTCTTATCCCGCTGGGCGCCTTTCTTTTCCTGCGTACGTATTTGCAGGATAGCACGACGCTCAATCAGGCGATCCTTACGACGGTCTCTGCAGTCATTGCCATGATACCGCAGGGGCTGGTGCTGCTTACCTCAACGGTGCTGGCCATAGCCACGACACGGCTCGCCAGAAACAGCGTGTTGGTGCAGCAGTCATACTGCATTGAGACTCTCGCCCGCGTAGACACCCTTTGCCTGGACAAGACGGGCACGATCACAACTGGTCGCATGGAAGTCAAGGAGGCTTGTGGGGTTGAAGGCCACGATGAAGATGAGGTTATAACAGTTGCAGCCTCGATTGTGGCAGCTAATGCTACCGACGCAAACGAGACAGCTCGCGCTGTCGAGTCGTGGGTCAAGGCCAAGGGCGCCCGAGCAGTGGAAGCCGCTCGTGCAATCCCATTTTCCTCGCGGCGGAAATACTCGGGCTGCATTGCGGCAGACGGCCGCGCCTTTGTGATGGGTGCGCCTCAGTGCGTGCTTAAGGATGGCATTTCACAGGTGCAAAAATCGCTTCGCTCGTTTGACGAGTCAAAGCGCATGCTCGTCGTTGCGGAAGTGGACGGTTTCGATGACAACTATGGCATTCGTGGCCCTGCTCGCCAACTAGGCTTCATTGCAATTCGTGACCAAATCCGCCCGACTGCGGCGCAAACACTCGAATATTTCAAGCAGCAAGGCGTTGAGCTGCGTGTTATCTCTGGTGACGATCCTCGTACAGTTTCTGCGATTGCGCAAAAAGTCGGCGTGCCGAATGCAGAGCGCTCCGTTGATGCGTCTATGTTCAAAAATGAAGCTGAGATGCAAGACGCTGTTCGCAGCTACAGGATCTTCGGTCGGGTGACGCCTGAGGGTAAACGCGACTTGCTTCGCGCTCTCAAAAATGAGGGGCATACTGTCGCCATGACAGGTGACGGGGTAAACGACATTTTGGCTTTGCGCGAGGCAGATTGCTCTATAGCCATGGCATCTGGCTCCGCTGCCACGCGAAACATAGCGGAGATCGTTCTCGCTGATAATGACTTTGCCCATCTGCCAAAGGTTGTGGCAGAAGGTCGGCGGTCTATAAATAACCTCCAGCGATCAGCCTCCCTCTTTCTTGTGAAAACGGTTTACGCGGCCGTGATGGCGCTGATCTGCGTTCTCTTGCCGCCCTATCCGTTTATACCGATACAGGCTTCCCTCTTATCCGGTGTGATGGTTGGCATCCCATCTTTTGTTTTGGCCCTCGAGCCTAATGGTGATCGCATCGAAGGCTCGTTTTTGGAGCACGTCTTATCAAGATCGCTTCCGGCATCGTTGGCAATTACGGGAGCACTATTGGCTACCATTTTGGTTGGGCGGGGTCTCAGCTGGTCGTTTGAGCTTGTATCGACGATCTGTATGCTTCTTGTAGCGGCCGTTGGAACTACGCTTGTGTGGCGCATCTCTCAGCCACTGAACTGTCTGCGTCAGAGTTTGCTTGTTTGCATGGTCGCCTTGATGGTGCTCGGATGCACCGTCTTTGGCCATTTTTTCGAAGTTGCGGACCTGGCGGGCGCGGGGTACATCTTCTGTGCCATAGTGGGCTCGGCGGCCGTGTATGTCTTTTTGCGCGCCTATGAGTGGTCATGTGGTCCGGCGTTGCAAGCAGGCCTTCTCCGCAAGGCTGTCTCTAGGCTGAAGCACTTCTACGCAAAAAAGAACAGGGATCGCAGTAGGTTTCGGCGCTAACAATTCAGGTTAGCTGTAGGATTGCCCTTTAATGGTTCCGCGCGAAGACAAGCTCTGTACGGGTATTACTATGGCATATGAGAAAACCATGTATAGTTGTCAGGTTTTCAAGCTAATGTGAGCTACTGTGAGGCATGCTACATACGTTTTGTTTTTCCCGGAGGTTTAGGTGATCTGTCCGAACTGTGGTACGCACATCCCTGACGACGCCTTGCGCTGCCCAGCCTGCCATGCAGATATTGGGCTTACGCGCAAGCTGCCCCGTCTTGATGCGACATGGTGTCCAAGCTGTGGTGCTCTTGTGCCAGAGGGGGCTGACGTCTGCCCAAGCTGTGGGATGCCCCTCATCCCTGCAGCCGTCGCTTCACAGAAGACCCAAGGGACTGGTGCCGTCGATGACAGTCTTGACGAGGCCTTAGAGCACGAGCAAACTCATGCGATGCCGCGTATCGAAAGCGCGGTCCCCTCAGGGCCGGACCCCTATGATGAGACGGCGAAGCATGATCACATGCCTCGTGCGCGGGTAATCCTGCTTGCCTCCCTGGCCTCCCTTTTGGTTGTGGGAGGTACCATACTTGCCATAACTCATCCGTGGGATCCGAATGCCTTCTCAACAAGGGCCACCGAACCCGCCGACACATCAACGGCTGGCTATCCTGGTGAGATTTCAACCTTGACGGGCCAAGACTCCGAAGGCTCGGATACTCAAGATGACACAGCGGTTTCTGCCGACCAGCAAACCTATGAAAAGCTGACAGATATATACACACAGCTCGGTGACATTGAAGGCGAACTCTCTGACAGCAAGGACAAGCTTGATGAAATCGCACTGACCGGAGCCCTGTCGGATCGCGTTACTGCGAGCAACAACCAGCAATCTGTTGCCATTGAGCTCTCGAATCTCATCTCATCTATAGATGACGTGGACGTATCGACGGGAACCTATGCCGACAGCGTCCAGAACATGAAGACGCTTGGCAACTACCTGCGCAATTGGTCAGACGCACTCACAGAGGCTTGGACGCTAGCCGCCGGATACGATGACCCTTCAGGTCATAGAAGTGACATTTACGAATCTCTTAAGAATGAGGAGGATGACTCAGGCAAAAATAGCTATCAAAAACTGTTTGATGACAACTACGCGTCGTGGGAGCCACAGGCACCCGCGACATAGGAGTACTTTTTAGCAGGAAGCGTCTGCCGAATATGTGAAAGGCGACAGTCGCTGGTAAAATCACATGAACAGACTCATGAGGATTTGGACGGGAGCCAAGGAAGGTCTTGTGAGTAGAGTTGGCTGCCTCGTCCGTCGTTAGAAAGAGAGATATCCATGGGGTTCTTTTCTGAGTCGCTTTACACTCCCCAATATCAGATAAAAGGTGACGAGTTGGCTGTCTTCTCAATCAACAAGGGACGGATGCGTGTTGCTCTTGATGGACAGGGTGCGCCGATTCATATGGCTAACTTTTACGAACTGGCATCTTCAGGCTTTTATGATGGTCTAAAGTTTCATCGCTATGGCTCGCGCGCAACAGCCGGATTCTGCAGGCTTCCAGTTCTATTTTTTTCTTGGGCCACAACGCGAGCTAGACAGCGGCTATACGGTGTTCGGTCAGACCGTTGCCGGTCTGGGTGTCATTGCTTCACTTCGTGCGGGGGATATTATTGAGTCATTGCGCATCGAGCATCGTCAGCGCTAGAGAGTGAAAAAGCGTCGCGACAGCGATGAAGTAAGGAGCAAGGTACTGTGAACAAACAAGTATTTGAGGCGGGCAAGACTGCCTACCGCCAAGGCAATATCGTGCAGGCAGCAAATTTGCTCGTGCAGGCGAAGCAGCCTGGTGAGGTCTCTGGCCAAGTAGACCATCTTTTGGGCAACTGTTACATGAAGCTCGGTCGCTATGACGATGCTGCTGCCGTTTACGCAAACGCCTTGCATGATGCTGGATATGGCCACCTGGGGGCCCTTGCCTGCAATCGTGGTCGTGCTCTGCTTGCTGCCGGAAAGCCGCAAGATGCCATTGCCTCGCTGTCTATGGTTGCCAAAGACTCCAGCTATGCCACCCCCTATAAGGCGCAGCTAGCTCTCGGCAAGGCATACATGGCTGTTGGCGACGCGCGCAATGCAGGCGTGGCCTTTCGCAGCGCTGCCATCGACGAGGGTAATCCGAACCCGACAGATGCTCTTTCAAGGCTTGGCGACTGCTTTATGAAGTTAGGGCGGGCTGCTGATGCCGTAGAGGCCTACCGTACCGCCTTAGACTTTGTTACGCCGTCAGAAAACCAAAATGCGATCTATGCGGATATGGGCCTTGCCTACGTTGCAGCAAACCGCATGTCTGAAGCAGCGGATTCTTTCGCTCGTGCCACAGCGGATGGAAGCTATCGGCTTGCGCCTGAGGCGCAAGCCGCTTACAACGCTGCTCGCAAAGCCCTGTCTGCGAAGACGGCAGGCAATCCCTCCGAAACTGATGCCTTGCTTGCCGCTGCAGGCTATGGAACAGCGGCTGAAGTCGATCCCCTTGATCCTCTGGGAAAGTCAGGCGAGTTCATTCCCTCACCGGAGGACACAGGCTTTTTCTCTGTCACTGAGGATGAGCTCGTTGCAGAGGATAAAAAACAGAAAAAGGTGCATCGCAAGCACAAGCACACGGGACTTAAGGTCTTCCTCATAATACTTGCCATTTTCTTGGTCATTGCGGGTGCTGCAGTCGCGCTGTATTACCATGGCTATGGATGGCCTACAGCTGAAAGCGTCTCGGAGGAGCTTTTCAACGACGCATCTTCGGGAGAGGACATATCCGCGCTTTTCGCTGGCTCGCTTTCCTCTACGGCACGGGAGCAAATAGAGAAAACACTGCCCACAGGCGTTACTTCAGTGGACGTGGCTGGCGTTGACCGCTCTACCTATGACAGCACGGTGCTACTTAGTGTGACGCTTGCAGAGGGAGGAACCCAAAGCTATGAGGTTAACCTCTCGCGGGATGGCATAAGCTGGAAAGTAGCTGACGTTACTGTCAGCTATGCTTCGCAAGGTGGATCTACAGCTACAATTGACTCTGGATCTAGTCAATCCGCTACGAGTTCGACTTCGGCAGACGATGCTGATAGCTCCGCAAGTACTGCTACGACGGACTAGCTTGGTCTATCATTTCAGGGCAGTGGATGTGTACGCAACGCATAGAGGGTAGGGAAGATGTCGTTTTTCGACATGCTCTTTGGAGAATATAGCGGTGACCTTGCCATCGACCTTGGGACGGCAAACACGCTCGTCGCGGTCCGTGGCCAGGGCATCGTGATCAATGAGCCATCCGTCGTTGCCATTGACAAAAGCGAAGATCGTGTTCTTGCAGTTGGCGCAGACGCCAAGCGCATGATCGGTCGCACCCCTGGCTCCATCATTGCCGAGCGGCCGTTGAAAGACGGCGTTATTGCTGACTTCGACGTGACTGAAGTTATGCTTCGCTACTTTATAGAGAAGGCTCGCGGGTCTCATGCTCGCCAGTATCCGTGGTCGCCTCGGCCTCGTGTCGTCGTGTGCGTGCCGTCGGGGGTTACATCGGTAGAAAAGCGCGCTGTCTTCGAAGCTACAATTCAGGCAGGGGCTCGGCAGGCCTATCTGATTGAAGAGCCTATGGCAGCAGCGATTGGCGCCGACCTGCCGATCGAAGACCCGACCGGCTCCATGGTGGTCGATATTGGAGGGGGCACGACCGAAGTTGCCGTCATAGCCATGGGTGGCGTTGTGGTGTCCCAGTCAATCCGCATTGCAGGAGATGAGTTTGACCAAGTCATCCTTGAGCACGTCCGGGATGCGTACAACCTCTCAATTGGCGAGCGTACGGCAGAGGATATAAAAATCAAAGTCGGGTCAGCTGCGCCTTTGGCAGAGGAGCTTGATGTAGAGGTCAACGGACGAGATGTGATGAGCGGCCTGCCCAAAACTGTGCGCATCGAAAGCGAGGAGATTCGGCGCGCTCTCGATCGGCCTCTTGATGAGGTGACCAAGGCGGTGAAGGATGCTCTTGACATCACGCCTCCTGACCTTGCCTCTGACCTCATGTACTATGGGATTCTCCTTACAGGTGGCGGAGGCTTGCTACGCGGGCTCGACTCTCGCTTGCGCGATGAGACGGGCGTCCCGGTAAACGTCAGTCCGACAGCCCTTGAAAACGTCGTGAATGGTTGCGCCAAAGTCCTCGAAGCCAATGCGCTTGCAGGCGGCTTCGTCCAGAGCGCAGGCGAATAGAGGCGTGAGTATGCCTCGGAATCTCTTTGGTTTGAACAACGGCCCAGCTCAATTTCGTCGCAAAAACTCAGACAATGGCATGAGGCTGGCCCTTGTTCTCACTGCATTGTCACTAGTCCTGTTTACCTTTAGCGGTCGCGAGTCAGGGTCCGGTCCTCTCACGACGATACGCGGGGGCTTTCAAGTCATAACAACGCCTGCGCGTGTCACAGGCTCCTTTGTCATGCAGCCTTTCCAAGGGCTTTCCAACGCGTTTGCCAATCTTACCGCTGACCAGGAAACACTTTCAGAGCTTAAGTCAGAAAACGAGCAACTCACTGCTCGCAATGCAGAGCTTGAGGAGGCGGAGCAAACAGCTACGCGCTTGCAGGGGCTGCTAAACCTTCAAGATACGTATGATTTGCAGTCGACCGCCGCACGCATCATTTCAGGGTCAACCGATTCGTGGAGCAGCACGGTGACGATTGACAAAGGCAGCCTTTCGGGGATCGCTGTGGGCATGCCAGTTACCGACTCTGCGGGTGTCATTGGGCAGACCATCGAAGTCAGCGCCTCCTCTGCGACGGTGAGGCTCATCTCTGACGAGAATTCCAGTGTGGCTGCTATGGTGCAGTCTAGCCGTGCTCAAGGCATGCTGAATGGCTCGGCTGAAGGAAGCTTGCAGCTTACAATGGTCACCAGCGATAAAACAGTCTCAGTGGGGGATACCATTGTAACCAGCGGTCTCGGAGGGATCTTCCCCAAGGGGTTGCCTTTGGGCACCGTGACAAACGTCACTCACAATGCCGGCTCGTCTTATCTTGACATAGTGGTGGAGCCACTTGTTTCGACAGAAAACTATGAGGAGGTGCTTGTTGTAACATCACTTACCGAAGATCAACAGGCGACCGCGGATGACATCTCTTCTGCTGACGCACAGGATAGCTCCTCGACATCGACAAGTGATGACTCCACTTCATCTTCGACTGCTGACGCCTCGTCAGAGTAGGGGGCCGCATGCAGGTTAGGGACACAAATAAGGATCGGCGTGGCATAGGGACGCTTGCCATTGTGTGTGCGGTCCTTCAGCTTGCGATTGCTCCTAATATCGCCATTGGCAACGGCAGGGCAAACATTGCGCTTGTCTTTGCCGCATGTGTCGCCCTTTCAATCGGCGGTCGCCAAGGAGTCCTTATGGGCTTTCTTTCTGGGATGTTTTTTGATCTATCTACGACTGGTCCCATTGGCCTTATGTCTTTGTTGTTGACCGTTGCCTCTTTTTTCATGGGCATTGAAGAGCGAAACCGCATGTCAGACGATCCTCTGGGGTCTTTTACGCTCTTTGCTGGTGTGTCATTTGTCGTGACCTTGCTTTATCACCTTGCCATGTTGCTTGTAGGGCAAGCAAGCTCGCTTTTTGACGTACTGGTGCTCAGGACCTTGCCTACCTATCTTCTTACATTGCTCACCTTTGCTATTTTTGAGTACTTCATCGTTCGTCGAAGCGGTCCGATCCGAGGCAAACATGGCGGCGGTCGCTATACGCTAGGAAAGATGTAGGCGATCGTCATGAGCATGACGATCTTGATTGTTTTGGCATGCGTTGCAGTCGCTGTGGTGCTCATTATCATCTTCTTTGTCTTTGGGCGCGGTGAGACGCGTTTTACCTTTGATATAGGAGGATCAGCGCCACGGGCTGCAGGCGGCTCTGACACCTCGGCTGACACTAACTTCAAGACGAGACTCAATGGACTCGCCATTTTTTCGGGAGCTGTTGTCACAGCGCTGCTTGCAAAGCTGTGGTCAATGCAGCTGCTGTCTTCTGACAGCTATACGCAACAGGCTGAATCCAATAGGACTCGTACCATATCAACTGCAGCACCTCGAGGGCGCATCCTTGACTGCAATGGCGTTGAGCTCGCCACGAACCGGTCATCACTGACGGTGACGGCAGATTCCTCAGTTGCCGATGACCGCCTAAAATGCCAAGTGCTTGGTAATTTGATAGGCATGCCCTATATGGCGGTTCGTCGCAAGATACAAGACACCACTGAAGGAGCGCAGTCGACACGAACAGTGGCTGTCGATGTTTCGCGCCATGCTGTGGCATATATAAAGGAGCGCTCATACCTCTTTGAAGATGTCGAAGTCGAGCAGCGTACGCAACGTCTCTATCCTCAAGGTACCCTTGCAGCCCATGTGTTGGGATACACTGGCACAATCACCTCCGATCAGCTTGATTCAAGCAACAGCGACAGCGATGAAGGAACGATTGACTATCAGTCAGGTGACGTTGTCGGCCAGTCTGGTGTTGAGTATCAATACGAAAGCGTGTTGCAAGGAGTTCATGGGGAGCAGACCGTCTATGTGGATGCAGATGGGAATGTAGTTGACTATGCTACGTCCGTGGAACCGCAGTCTGGCTCTGACATCATGCTTACTCTTGATGTGACCATTCAAAAAGCAGCAGAAGACGCACTCTCGTCAGTGATCTCAACCGTGCGCAGCAGCACAAACCCCAATTGCACCTCTGGCAGCGTTATATGCCTCGATGTCACCAACGGTGATGTAATTGCCATGGCTTCGATGCCGGTTTACTCGCCAAACGTGTTTGTCGGCGGGATATCGACCACCGATTGGGATGAGCTGTCAAGCGACGAAAGCGGTTACCCCTTGCTCAATCGGGCAATTTCGGGGCAATACCCGTCAGCCTCAACGATAAAGCCCCTCTCAGCCTTTGCCGCTCTTGACGCTGATTTGGCCAACTCTTCCTCAGAATGGGATTGCACAGGCTATTGGACAGGCTTTGGTGCAGCATATGGGCAGTATTGCTGGAAACATAGCGGCCACGGATGGATGACAGTGCAATCCGGTATAACGTTTTCATGCGATGTGGTTTTTTATGAGATCGGCAAAGCCTTTTACTATTCCGACGACCCAGAAGGCCTTCAAGAGACTTATCGCAAATGGAATCTAGGCTCTCTCGAGCAGATTGATTTGCCGAATGAGGCTGAAGGGCGTGTGCCTGACGCTGAATGGAAATGGAACTATTTCACGTCCTCATCAGATGCCGACAGAAGCTGGCAGGGCGGGGACACGACCAATTTAGCTATAGGTCAGGGCGATCTGCTCGTCACACCTTTGCAGATGGCTTGCGTCTATGCTGGAATAGCCAACGGAGGAGTGTGCTATAAGCCACATGTGCTAAAAAGCGTGCAGCCGCATGAGGGGTTGGGCTCTCTCATTGAATATAAAAGCTCAGAGATCTTCAACGTCGACATAGATCAGGCCAATTTGGCTTTGATACGAACAGGGCTTGAAGGTGTCATCTATGAGGAGTCTTCTTCTCAAGCGTCACATTGGACCAACATGAGCGAGCGCGTGGCAGGGAAAACGGGGACAGCAGAGGTATCGACAGGGGAGCCGGACGCATGGTTTGTTGCCTGCGTGCCTTCAGACGCTCCCAAATATGTTGTCGCGTGTTGCATCGAAGGCGGCGGATATGGGTCGCAAAGCGCGATGCTCGTCGTGCGCGACGTGATCGGCACCATCTATAACGAGCCAGATACTTCGACAGAGTCATCTTCTACGGACAGATAGGAGGGCAAGGAGATGAGTTCAGGAAAAACTGCAAATCAACCCCCCACTGTCTTGGGCAAAATCGAGAAACGTCTGTCGAAAGGCGGTAGGCGCAAAGCGAAGAAGGGCCGGTTCGGTGAATTGTATCTCGGGGCACTGATCCCGGTTCTCTTGCTTGTGGTATATGGCATCGTAGTCATCTGGTCAGCGTCCCTTACGATCTCAGAGGCGTCGTTTCCGCGTCATCTCGCCGGCATTGCCATAGGTCTTGTGGCTGCTGCTTTTGTTTGGCGACATGACTACCGTGTGATGCAGACCTCCAACCTCGTGCTTTTCATTGTCATAGTCGCGCTCATCTTCTTGCCCAGTGTCCCTGGGTTTGGGTACTCGGCAAAGGGCATGACGGGATGGGTGAAAATACCGTTCATTGGCCTTCGTTTTCAGCCCTCAGAGATCGTCAAGCTGTTCTCGATCTTTTTGATGTCTTCGTTGGGAGCTCAATATAACGGCAAAATAAATACGCTGCGTGAGTATCTCACGCTTTGTGGCGTGCTTGCATCCATCTTTATTCTCATGGTCACCCAAGATCTGGGCACCAGCCTTATCATCTTCGTTGTAGGTGCCGCCATTGTCATTTGCTCAGGCGCGAAGCGAAGCTGGGTGCTTATCACGATTGGCATCGTTGTAGCAGGGGCAGCTCTCGTCATCGGCACCTCGCTGGCGCCAGGACTGCCGCACATCCTAAAAACATACCAATTGAACCGCCTGCTTGTCTTCATAGATCCATCGGTCGATCCAACAGGCGATGGCTACAACTTGCAGCAGGCCAAGATCGCAGTTGGGTCAGGAGGCTTTTTCGGCAAGGGGATCGGCAACGCAACACAGGCTGGATCGGGATTTCTGCCTGAGGCGCATACCGATTTCGTGTTTGCCTTGCTTGCGGAAGAATTTGGATTTTTGGGAGCCGTCTTGCTGCTGCTCCTGTTTGCATGGGCGATTTTTGCAACGATCAGTCTCGCCCAAAGGTTGGACTCACCCTATGCCAAGCTCATTTTGGCAGGCATTGCCACGATGTGGACGTTTCAGCTACTGGAAAGCGTCGGCATGTGCATCGGCATTATGCCCATCACAGGCATCCCGCTTCCCTTCATAAGCTTTGGCTCGTCGTCAATGGTCGTTCAGCTCACTGCGGCTGGTGTTGTGCAATCCATTTGGCTGCACCGTCAAAAGTCCGCCTAGCCCCTTAGAGCGTCAAAGTCCCTATGAAGGGCCGATCCGCTAGAATCAAGAAGACCACATCATCATGAGGAGAGGCGCATGGCAGCTCATAGCGGATTTTCGTTTTCACGCATCATAGATGTTCTTGGCACAGGTAGAGCTGCAAGGCAAGATGGCTCCGCATCTGTTAGCTTGATAGTCATTGTGGATTCAGGCGCTTCCCACGAGCTTGCCTGCTGGGTACGCGATGCGCTCGTAGCAGAGCGTACGTCTGCGGCAGTGCATGTGATGGCATTGCCAGCCGGCTTATCTGATGCCGGCGCTATCTGTGACGCGTCCATCGTTCTTGTCGGCGACAACAAAAGCGGATGTACGCAGTGTGCGTTGAGATATGCCCACAGAGGGGTTCCTGTAGCGCTTCTTGCCATGAGCCCGCTTGATATGCCATCGCTGCCTTCAGAGGAGCTAGCTGCGCTTGTTTCTCCTCTTGTCGCCCAAACGCGCCCTAAGCTGGAAAGTCTTCTATCCCGGTGGCTGATCGATGCCACAGACAAGCCTATTGCATTTGCAGCTTCGTTTCCTTTCCTGCGCAAACCGCTTGCTCATTCTCTAGTCATGCGATGCGCCGTTGAGAACGCGACCATCGGCGCCGTCGACATCATCCATGGCTCAGACTTGCCTCTCATGATGGCTAATCAGGCGAAGCTTGCGTTTGAGGTCTCCTCTTCATATGGTAAGGACATCTCGTTTGACAGCATTGCTGATGCCGCAGCTGTCATTGCAGTTGCCTATGGCAGCCGCGGCATGTGGCGGGCCGTCTCAGCTGCTGTTCCCTCGACCATGTCATGGGTCGTCCGGGCACTGCTCGCCTTTTTGAATACGCAGGCGCTCGGACTGTTCCTCATTGCCCACTGTGACGACAGAATAGACCAGTTGACTGAGAGACTGCATGATTTGCCATACCTAAGTGGTCCTGTCAAAAAAGAAGCGGAGATCCCTGCTGATCTCAAGCTAGTACCGGGCGACGAGAAGCCCCGTTATGTAAGCTACTGATAGAGCTCAAAGTTTTAGATGGCTTATTTTGCAGTTTGTCGTGTTAGATGGATGATTTTTCATTGACTGAGCAGCTTATCGCCTGTATGATAGATAGCCGTTGCATCGATACCATCGGTAATGAAGGGTTCTCATATGTACGCAATCGTTTCGACGGGTGGCAAGCAGTACAAGGTTGCTGAGGGAGACGTTATCGACGTCGAGAAGCTTGATATGCAGCCCGGCGGTAAAGTCGACCTGGATGTTCTCATGCTTGCAGACGGTACGAAGACTATCGTCGACCCTCAAGAGCTTGCTGGGCAAAAGGTCGTCGCTTCCGTTGTAGACCAACGCAAAGCTGACAAGGTTCTTGTCTTCAAGCTTCATAAACGCAAGCGCTATCATCGTACACGCGGACATCGTCAGCAGCTTACAAGGCTCAAAATTGAGTCCATTCCCGGTAGTTCTAAGACAGCAGCTGAGTAGTTTCATCATTGAGGAATAGGTAGGTAAGACGATGGCTCACAAGAAGGGTCAGGCAGCATCGCGCAATGGGCGTGATTCCAATGCACAAAGGCTTGGTACAAAGCTCTATGGCGGCCAATTTGTCAAGACAGGCCAGATCATTGTTCGCCAGCGTGGCACGCACATTACGCCAGGCGATGGCGTCGGCCGTGGCAAGGACGATACGTTGTTCGCGCTACAAGACGGCACTGTGCAGTTTGTGAGGGGCACGAAGCACGTAGTAAATGTTGTCCCCGCTGAGTAGGTGCTAGATAGGGCAGATGATTGAAAGACTGTGACTGCGAATCCTTTTGCTATCATGTATGGCAAAGGGATTTTTATGCTTTCTGTTTCTTCATTTGTTTCTATTTGAAGACAAAAAATTGTGTTAGCGACACCGTACGTGTTCAGCTTTGTTATAGTCGCCATTGAAATCAAGAACACGAGGCAAGAACACGAGGAAAAAAGAAGGGAGCAGACCATGACAGACTTTGCCACAAAGGTGGGTATGAACTGGTGGTGGCACAACTGGTCTTGTCTTGGTCGACTCTGAGTCGCATAGTGTCGCATTGCATTGCGAAGACGACTTCCGGGGTTTGGCCGGGGGTCGTTTTTTTGACCCCTCCAGTTGTGCATACATGTAGGAACCCTTTCAGTTAGATTGCTACCACCTACTTTGAGGAGAGATCATGTCAAAAGATGCAAATGCCATATCTGCTGCGCAAAATACAGCCGTGCGCGAAATAAAAGATGCTGACGTCCATGGTAAGTTAGATGTGTCGTCGCTTGTGCTCGTGGCAATTCTTCTTGCGGCTGCATTTATTTTGAATGCAACAGTCGGCAACGCCCTTGCCATTACGGGTATTAAGCCAGAATTTTGCATCGCCGCATATTGCTTGGCGATTTTGCTCATTCGTCCCCGTCTTCCCCAAGCGGTCCTGATTGGCATTTTGGCCGCCACAGTCATCCAAATCACAACGTCGATACCTGGCCTTGAGTATGTGGCTGACATTCCCGCTTCTGCAGTCATGTGTCTTATTGTTACGCAGCTCTTCCATGCTGGTAAGCCGGTGTACCTTCCCTTCGCTGCGACGTTTCTGACGACGGTAGTTTCTGGCCTGATTTTTGCAACTATCGCCACCACTGTCGTGCTCGGTGGCGCACTAGGCTCAGTGGTTGTAATGTTCCCCATAGTCTTTGGTACCGCGCTTGCGAACGGCATCGTCGTTCAGGCCCTTTATCCAGCTCTTAAGAAGGTACACAGGACGCGTGCATAGGCAAGCCGTGCAAGGCGGCACACCAAGCGGTCATTTGCGTTCATTCATTGCGATCATAGAAGATAGGACGTTACTCTTATGTCTGAAGAAAATAAAAAGAATCAAGTTCGTACAGTTAGCACTTCCGCAGAGCACGGAAAGCTTGGCGTAAGTCAGCTCATACTCGTAGCAATCCTTCTTGCAGCAGGTTTTATACTCAACATGACACTTGGCAATGCACTTGCCATTACGGGCATAAAGCCGCAATTCCTCATTGCAGCCTACTGCCTCGGCATTCTCCTTATCTGCCCAAGCGTGTCCCAAGGAGTGCTGATAGGTTTACTTGCGGCTGTTGTCTGCCAGCTGACGACCTCAATACCTGGCCTTAACTTTTTGACGGAGGCAGCAGGTGCTTTAGTGATGGCGCTCTTTGTCGTCTCGCCTCTCGCGCACAAAAAGGCGCTGCCATTTGTTGGCGCCTTTTGCTCCACGCTAGTATCTGGCCTGTTGTTCGCTTTTCTCGGCACTCTCATCATGGGAGCAGCTCTTCCGACGGTGCTGGTGAAACTGCCGCTCGTTTTTGGCACAGCGATTTTCAATGCGATTGTCGTCCAAGCTTTGATCATACCTTTGCGCAAGGTCGTTGGGCGTTAACTATCATTGTCGGTTGATGTTGCTAGGCGGTACGTCCGTTGCCAGCAGGTCGTCTGCGCTCAAGGGGGATGCAAATAGTGTCACAGCAGGACGCAAACACCACATCTGAGGCTCTCGTTAGACTCAACCATGTTTCGTTCAAATATGCTTCGAGTGACCAAGATGCGCTTTCTGACATTTGTCTTGAGGTCAACGAAGGGGACTTCGTCGGCGTGATTGGTCCGTCGGGTGCCGGCAAGACCACGCTTGCGTCCGTGCTTTCTGGCGCTGTGCCCCATCACAGCGGAGGTGAGTTTCGCGGGGCTTGCATCGTAGGAGGGCTTGATACTTGTGACGTGCGCCTAACTGATGTGGTGCGTGTTGTGGGATCAGTGTTGCAGGACATCGACGCGCAGATGGTCGCCGCCAATGTCGAGGACGAGATGCTCTACGGCCTTGAGAACTTCGGCGTCCCCCACGACCGCATCATGGATCGTTTAAAGAGCGCTCTTGAGACTGTTGGCATATCAGACTTGCTGCATCGCGAAATATCTACGTTGTCGGGGGGGCAGAAGCAAAAGGTTGCGATTGCCGCGATTTTAGCGCTGCAGCCTCGGGTAATGGTGCTGGACGAACCTACAGCCGCACTCGACCCGGCCTCCTCGCGCATGGTGTTTGACGTTCTTCGCAACTTAAACGAGCATGAGCACTTGACGGTCATCGTCATAGAGCAAAAAGTTGCCCTACTCGCAAAGTATTGTCGCCGGATCGCCGTGTTGAACAAGGGGAGCATCGCGCTGTATGGGACTCCCCAGGAGGTTTTTTCCCGTTCTGAGGAGCTGCGGCGCATAGGCGTCGATTGCCCGCGCGTCACGCGTGTGTCGAACAAACTACGTGCCGAAAGCCTCATCAGCGAGAAGTCTGCCTACCTGACGTCTCTCGAGGCAATCGAGGGGATCTCTTCTCTTGTCAGAGGCGCAGGTGCCTGTGGCAAAAGCGTTGGCATAGCACCGAAAAGAAGCAAAGAGGTGCAGAGCGCTCAAGCCCAGCTTGCACAGACAGAGGCCACAGATCCGCTTTTGGTCTTTGACCACGTCAATTTTTCCTATGGTCCACATGCTGCTTCGGTAAGCGACATTTGCCTACAAGTCAGGCCCGGAGAGCTTGTAGGCATCATCGGCCAAAATGGCGCCGGCAAAACAACCGTGACCAAGCTCATGAACGGTCTTCTGAAGCCTGATTCAGGCCGCGTCGTTATATGTGGCCTTGATACGGCGAGTTGCAAGACAAGCCAGATCGCCCATTACGTTTCAACGCTCTTTCAAAATCCAGATCACCAAATCTGCAAAAACACTGTACTGGAGGAGATCGCTTTTTCTCTTGAACTGATTGGTGTATCGCATGAAGAGGCGCTCGCTCGTGCAGGCGATGCGGTGAGGTATTTCTCGTTGCCGCCGGATGCATCTCCTTTCACGTTGTCGCGTGGACAGCGGCAGATAGTTGCTTTGGCATCGACAGTCATCACGAATCCAAAAGTCCTGATCCTTGATGAGCCCACAAGCGGCCTTGACTACCGCGAGTGTATGGTCGTCATGCGAGCAGTCTGTGCGGCACGGGAGGAAGGCTGCGGGGTCGTCATGGTCTGCCATGACATGGAAGTTGCCTCGGATTTCGCGACGCGTCTGGTTGTGATGGGGGACGGGCACATCCTTGCCGACGGAGATCCCATTGAATTGTTTGGCAAGGCTGAGCTGATGCAGGCTGCCTGTGTTGCCCCTCCACAGATCATGGGCGTCTCCTTGAAGCTTGCACAGGAGCTCTCACCATCATATAAAGGCGTTTGCGAGGTCAGCGACCTTGTGCGCGTTACAGAGGGATTGGTAAAGTAATGGCTGGGTTTCTTGACTATTCAGAAGGCACCACGGCTTTGCACCGTGCGAACCCCCTCACCAAGATCGCGTTTGCCGTCTCCATTTGCGTCGCCACGTTTCTGGCGAGCGATGTGCGCGTTCTTCTTCTGTTCATTCTGCTTGAGCTTCTAGTGGGCCTTTATGCTGGGATCGGGAAGAAGACCATCTCGCTGCTCGGTGGGTTTGCGGTACTCGGCTGTGTAATGTTTGTCATACAAACAGCCGTGGTACGTGATGGCACGGCCGTATTCCTCTTCATGACGGATCGCGGAATTGACACAGGCGCCCATGTAGCTTTGCGGCTTATCGCATTTGCACTGCCGCTCATGCAGATGTTGACGCTTACCCGACCAGTGGATCTGTCAAATGCAGCTGTCGAAGTGCTGCACATTCCCTATCGCTATGCGTTTACCATTACAACGGCTTTGCGCTTCGTTCCTATTTTTGCTTCAGAAATGAGTCAAATCATCGAAGCTCAGACAGCGCGAGGCGTTGGATTTGACGAGGCCCGAGGCTTGCACAAGCTGCGGCTGATGCTGCCCTTGGCTGCGCCGCTTCTCATATCGTCGGTTGCGAAGGCAGATGACACTGCGCTTGCAGCCGAGGAGCGAGGATTTTATTTGCGTACAAGGCGCTCTTCTTACAAGCGCTATCCATTTCGTGCGGTAGATTTATCCTTCTTTGTCATTGCTGCCTTGATAATTGTAGTTGGTGCTCTATTCTAGGTTTTCATACCCGCCGCTCAGGTCTCGATGGCCTACCATATGAGGTGTAAGAGGAGGCTTTCGTGGCAAGCGACTTTACTGATCTGTCAAGAGTTTGCGTCTGCGGTGGCGATGGCGGCGCAGGATGCATGTCATTTCGCCGGGAAGCGTTCGTGCCGAAGGGTGGACCTGATGGCGGCGATGGCGGCCGCGGCGGCGACGTCGTGCTGCTTGCTGATGCGCAGCTTTCGTCACTTATCGACTATCGCTACAAGCATCATTTTCATGCAGAGCGCGGGACGCATGGCCAAGGCTCTCGCCGTCACGGCAGGGACGGGGAAGATCTCATTCTTCATGTGCCCGTTGGCACGACAGTGTATGAGCTCGACCCGACGACAATGGTTCGCCGCTATCAGATTGCAGACCTCACAGCGCCCGGAGAACATGTTATTGTCGGCCCAGGCGGCATCGGTGGCAAGGGCAACATACATTTCGTCACTTCTGTGCGGCGTGCTCCTGCCTTTGCTGAAAAGGGGGTCCCAGCACGTGAGCATTGGCTGGAGCTCGAGATGAGGCTTATGGCCGACGCCGCCCTTGTTGGCATGCCCTCTGTTGGGAAGAGCTCAATCATTGCGCGCATTTCAGCGGCTCGACCTAAAATAGCCAGCTATCCTTTCACCACGCTTGTGCCGAATCTCGGCATGGTGCGTTCGAAGGATGGAAGTTCGTTTGTCGTGGCAGATGTCCCAGGCCTCATCGAGGGTGCCGCTGAGGGAAAGGGCCTTGGTCACGAATTCCTCAGGCATATAGAGCGTACGGCCGTAATTTTGCATGTTGTCGATGTTACAGGCGGCTTTGAAGGTCGAGACCCAGTGAACGATCTCGAGGTGATTGACAGAGAGCTCGCTGCGTATGCGGCAGATCTTGCTGTGCGTCCCCAAATTGTCGTTGCTAACAAATGCGACATGCCTGGCACTGAGGCGGCGCAGGCGCGCCTAGCCAAGGCTGCGGCCGAGAGAGGGCGTCCGTTCTTTGCCGTTTCCGCGGTCACGGGGAAGGGCTTGCCTGCTCTCGTCGCCGCGTGTTCTGGCGAAGTGGCCCGGCTTCGCTCAACCATTACAACTTCAGAACCGGTTGAGCTACTCAACGAGCAGCTTGAACGCAAGAGACGCCAGCGTGACACTATCGTCAAGGTCACTCAGGAACAAAGGGGCGTTTGGAGAGTTACGGGCGACGCCGTAGAGCGGATGGTTATACAGACTGATTGGGATAATGACGAATCCATAACGTACCTGCAGCATCGCTTTGCCCGCGCAGGCATAGAGGAGAAGTTGAAGAAAGCTGGGGCCTCTGTGGGGGATGAAGTGCGCATACTCGATTACGAGTTTGACTTTGAAGGCACTGCACCAACACAAGAAGCCCCTGTGGCCGAAGGAGCTGGCATCGAAGGCGGCAAAGATCTCAGCACGACGGTCTCCGACAATAATGAGGAGGATATTTGATGGCACAAGCAGTGCCTGTCGGCGGTACAGTTGTAGCCAAAATCGGGTCTTCTACGCTTGTTGATGCCGACGGGAGAATAGATGCAGCCTTTGTGCAAGCGCTGTGCGACCAGATTGCCACACTTGTGCATGGAGGCATCCATATGGTACTCGTATCTTCGGGTGCCGTTGCGGCTGGCTTTGAGCGACTTGGCTTCTCACAAAGGCCCTCTGACATGGCAACGTTGCAAGCATGTGCCTCAGCAGGGCAGGTTGCGCTTGCAGAGGCATATAGCGAGGTACTCGCTGAGCATGGCATTTCGTGCGGACAGGTTCTTCTCACGCGCCGTGATGTCATAGATCGCAGCGGTTATCTCCATGCACGTACAACGCTTCTCCGTTTGATTGAGCTTGGCTGCGTGCCTGTGGTCAACGAAAATGACACTGTATCTGTTGCTGAGTTTACTTTTGGAGACAACGATACGCTTGGCGCCATCACAGCCACACTTGTCAGTGCGGATCTCTATGTGATTCTCTCAGACGTCGAAGGACTGTATACGGCTAATCCTCAGGATAACCCTGATGCTCAGCTCATTTCTCATGTCTCTAAGGTTGATTCTCATATCTCAGCTATGGCAAAAGGATCTAGTTCTACTTTAGGGACTGGTGGTATGGCCACGAAAATCCGTGCAGCACGTGCCACACTTGCTGCAGGCATTCCAACAGTGATCTGTCGGGGCAGGTCTCCTCATGTACTTGTAGATGTTGTGGGCGGTCAAGCAGTCGGCACTCGTTTTGAGCCGGACGAGCAGGCTCATGAGACGGGCAGGAAGCTTTGGATTGGTCTTGCTGAAATCCCTCAAGGTTCAATCAAGCTTGATGCTGGCGCTTTGGAGGCCGTTCAGGAGCATGGGGCTTCTATTTTGCCGGTGGGTATTACGGAAAGTATGGGAACATATAGCTCCGGTGATGTTGTCAATGTGCTAGCTCCTGATGACACGCTGGTAGGAAGGGGCGTTGTCCGCTATAGCAGTGAAGAGATGAAGCAGATACGAGGGCTCAGGTTAGATGTGATTAGGCGCTTCATGCCTGAAAAAAACGGGATGCCGGCCATACACCGAGACGAACTGCTCATATTTTAAGCAAGGAGGAGCATTATGTCAGAAGCTCGACAAAAGGCAGCAGCAGCAAAAAAAGCTTCGCGCATACTTGCACAGGCGACTGATGCGCAGCGTCGCCAAGCAATAAGAGCTGCTGCCAAGCGTATCGAAGATTCGTCAGCAGAGGTGCTTGAAGCCAATGCGAAAGATGTCGCAAATGGTCGTGCCTCTCACATGGCAGACCCTCTCATGGATAGGCTTCTGCTTACCGATGAACGTCTCAAGGCCCTTGTAGCTTCGATGTTTGAAATTGCAGACCAGCCTGATCCTTTAGGGAAGGTCCTAGATGGCCGTACGCTTGCTGCGGGCGTGCGTATGGAAAAGATAAGCGTTCCCCTGGGTGTCGTGGCCATCATATATGAAGCGCGTCCCAACGTGACCGCAGATGCGTTTTCTCTTTGTCTGCGCTCAGGAAACTCATGCGTCCTCAAAGGCGGATCAGCTGCAAAAAGTAGTTGCCAGGCAATCGTGCGACTCTGCCGAGCGGGGCTTGAAGACGCCGGGCTTCCACGTGACTGCGTCACATATATAGATAGCACAGATCATGCTGAAACGGCTGAGCTCATGCGCGCAACAGGACTTGTGGACGTATTGATACCCCGTGGGAGTGCGCGCCTCATCAAGGCGACCGTGGAGCAGGCAACAGTGCCAACCATAGAGACCGGAACAGGTAACTGCCACATCTACCTCCATACAAGCGCGGATTCTCACATGGCGACCGACATTGTCGTCAACGCCAAGACGCAGCGTCCGGGAGTATGCAACGCAGCAGAGTCCTTGTTAGTCGACACAGCTGCTGCCCAGAGGCTGCTTCCCCCGGTAGCCTCAGCTCTTGTAGACCGTGGCGTTGAGCTGGTGGGGGACGATGATGCGCGCCGTATTTGCAAGGAAAACGGCATGCCCATGGGTGAGGCTACCGAAGAGGATTGGGGAAAAGAATACCTAGACCTTAAGATGAGCGTTAAATGCGTTTCGGGCGTCCAAGAAGCGATCGCTCATATCAATCGCTATGGCACTGGTCATTCCGAAGCCATCGTGTGCACTGACTATGCTGCTTCAGAGGCATTTCTTGCTGGCGTAGACGCTGCAGCTGTGTATGTAAACGCGTCGACACGCTTTACTGACGGCGGTGTCTTCGGCCTCGGTGGAGAGATTGGCATCTCGACGCAGAAACTTCATGCCCGTGGTCCCATGGGTGCAGACGCCCTTACGACGACGAAATATGTATTGCGCGGTGACGGGCAGGTACGCAAATGAGCACCTTGCAGGATGAAGTGCCAGCGCATCACACCATTTCAGGGCAAGGAGCGGAGGCATCCTCTGTCAAAAAAGGAATTGTGATGGCCGGCGATCTGCCTTCGCTCGGGGAAGATCCCAAGCGAAGATATCGCCTGGGCATCATGGGCGGCACGTTTGACCCTATTCATAACGGCCACCTTGTGTGTGCAGAGACAGCGTTCGATGCCTTGTCGCTTGACGTGGTGGTGTTTATGCCTGCGGGAGTACCCGCTTTTAAACAGGGGCAGCATGTTTCCTCAGGTGAAGACCGCTACGCCATGACCCTTCTTGCCACGTCAGACAATCCACACTTCACGGCAAGCCGTTTTGAGATTGACCGAAAGGGAGTTACCTATACAGAAGAGACATTGGCGTTGCTTCGGCAGCTCTATCCTTCTAATGTGGATCTTTACTTCATTACCGGGGCCGACGCGATCGCAGAAATAATGCGTTGGCGTGATGCAGAGCATGTCGGCAGGCTCGCTCATCTTGTCGGGGCAACGCGTCCAGGCTATGATCTCGTGCATGCCCGCCAGGCAATTGAAAAGTCAGATCTTAATTTTGATGTGACGTATTTAGAAGTTCCTGCTCTGTCAATATCGTCTAGTTATCTACGCAAGCGAGTAAAGGCAGGGGAGAGCTTGCGTTATCTTACGCCAGATTCTGTGACGGGATATATACATAAGCACAAGCTCTATGGCGCTCACGCCTTTCGCTATGGGGCGGGTGTAGCCCGTTTTGGGAGAATCGCAGAGAAGGATTTAGATGCCAAGCAATAACTTCGGGCAGATCCAGCAGCCTTTTTACACAGAAGATCAACGAAAGGAGATCGCTCGCGTACGTCAGGCTTTGAAAGTTCATATGGCTAAGGCTAAACCAAAGCGTTATGCTCATTCTCTTTCTGTGGCAAAGACGGCGACATCGTTGGCCCTTATGTATGATGTCGATCCCTACCTCGCCTGTTGCGCCGGCCTTCTGCATGACTGGGAAAAGGTTTTCGACAACGACCAGCAAATAGCGTCTGCCCACGAGCTGGGGATTGATCTAGGCGTTGATCTGAGCCTTGTCGGCAATTTGCTCCATGGTCCGTTGGCTGCTCGTCGCTTACCAGCTGTCTTTCCGGAGCTCCCATCGGCAGTTTGGCAGGCCATTGCGCGCCATACGATGGGCGCAATTGACATGATGCCACTTGACATGGTTGTGTTCGTAGCAGACGGAATAGAGCCCCTGCGCGCAAAGACGCCCTCTCTTGAGAGAATTCGTCATCGCGTCGGCAAGGTTTCTTTGACCAGCCTGTACTGGGAGTCGTTCGTAGGAGGCATAATCTACGTATTGCAAGGCGGAAGATATCTCTATCCAGGCACGTTAGAGATATATAACGCGCTTGTGCTTCGCCATTTGCCAAACCTAGGCTAGCTTGCCACATAAAGATGGGTAAAACTAGCGTCAAGTATATCAAGTATGTGGAAGGAATGCCTTATGGCAGTAACGCCTCTGGAGTTAGCCCGTACGGCTGCAATAGCAGCAGATGACAAGAAAGCTGCAGATATCGTTGTCATTGATCTTTCGCAGGCCTCTGATATTTGTGACTACTTCGTAATCTGCACCGCGAGAAGCAAGCCGCATTCAGACGCCATCGTTGAAGAGGTCAGGGAAAAAGTCAAGGCTAATTGTAATGAGCGGCCGCTTTCTGTTGAGGGCAAAGTGGGGTCCTCGTGGGCTCTGATAGATTTTGGTGTTGTGGTCGTACATGTCTTCCGCCCAGAGTCGCGTGACTACTATCGCTTAGAGCGCCTATGGGGAGATGCTCCTCGAGTGGACTTTGGTTTAGAAGGAGCTGTAGAAGAAGGGGACGACAAACAAGCTGTGGCGTTGCAAGAAGGCTGATGGCGGGTGACATGGTTCCTAAGGACATGCTTTATAACATGATATAGGTGTATGCCTTATGCAGCAACCAAGTGTTGGCACATTGCCTGTGGTATCACGCTGGCAAGGCCGAGCAATTGGCCTTATGGATCTTGATGCCTTTTTTGCCTCTGTTGAGCAGCTCGATCATCCCGAATGGCGGAATCTTCCCGTAATCGTAGGCGGCTCTGCAGACAGGCGTGGCGTTGTAGCGACAGCTTCCTACGAGGCCCGCCGTTTTGGTGTGCATTCGGCTATGCCAAGTGCCATCGCCGAGCACCTCTGCCCTAATGCTATTTGGACGCGAGGCGACTTTGCCAGATACCGAGAAGTCTCGAACCAAGTTATGAGTATTCTGGTTGATGAGACTCCGCTTGTGGAGCAAGTTTCAATAGATGAGGCCTTCTTTGACATTACTCCCGGGAGGTTTTCATGTGAAAATCCGCTTGAAATTTGCCGTCGCATACAAAAGCGTGTCGCGCAGCTTGGTATAACCTGTTCCATTGGGCTGGCCTCCAACAAGACGGTGGCCAAAATCGCATCTGAGCGCGACAAGCCACGTGGCTTAACAGTTGTGCCCCCTGGGGCAGAAGCGCTCTTCCTTGCTCCCTTGCCGGTGCGAGAAATGAGCGGCATCGGCAAGGCGGCTGAAAGCGCGCTTTCAGCCATTGACGTTCACACACTTGGAGAGCTCGCAGCATGTGATCCATCTAAAATGCGGCAGCTGTTCGGCGTCCTCGGACCCCGCATGGTAATGCGGGCGGCTGGTAGGGAGAGCAGCGCTGTGCGGCCGCGCGCCCAGACAGAGGAAATCAAGTCTATTTCCCATGAGCGGACATTCGCAAATGACCTCACAAACGCCAAAGACATTCGTGCAGCGATAGAGTATGTGGCGGCGCTCACAGGCACACGCCTTAGGGCGAAGGGCTTGCAGGGCACAGAAGTGACGCTGAAGCTTAAGTTCGATGCAGCTCATGTGAAAACAGCCTGCAGTCGGCTTGAGGCTCCGACTGATGACGAGCGCGCCTTTGGGAGGGTGGCTCTTAGCCTGTTGGGGGAGATATGGCAACCAGGACTGCCAATAAGACTTGTTGGCGTTGCTATCAGCAGATTTGGAGATGCCTGCTCTCGGCAAATGTCCCTTTTCGAAGAAGATCGCACTGATCATAGAAATCCAAGGCGTGATTTACGATCTCTTGCATTGGCGACAGATGAGGTAAAAAGGCGTTTTGGTGAACAGAGTATTGCATATGGCCACGATCTGCGCTTGCAGCAAACCCTGTCGAATACTACGCCCAAGAACAAGCGTGACTTTTGATACTGCTCTGCGGCTCTCTACCAATCCGTACTTAGCGGTCATGTTAGCTTAAACATAAGCCATAAACATACCCTATAGGGTAACTGTGAAAGTAGTGCCATCTGCTTCGTTACTCTGAGCAGCTATTGAGCCTCCGTGGGATTCTGTGATGCCCTTTGCTATGGCAAGACCTAAACCGAAACCACCGGTTGATCTGCTCCGCGCTTTGTCCGAGCGATAAAAGCGATCAAAAACATGCTTGAGGTCCTCTGGGTTGATGACCTGTCCGTGGTCATTGACGACAAGATGGACCTTATTGCTCTCCTTGGTGAGTTGGACAGTGACTACAGTTTTCTCGCCAGCATACTTTATGGCATTATCTATAAGAATCTTAACGAGGCGAGCAAGCCAGTCTGGATCTCCTGTGATATGGATGCCCTCTTGTACCTTCTCGTCGATCGAGCAGCCGTGTTCAAACGCCATAGCGTCAAATTCCAGCGCCGCACTTTGAACCATATCGGAAAAATCAACATCTACCTTACGTTTAGCGTTTGCATCTCCTGCAATGGTCTCATCGGTTCGAGCGAGCTCAAGCAAATTTGTAACGAGGCCTTGCATTTGACATGCGGCTTCGACAGAACTGTTGATCCATGAGCGACTGTCTTCGCTTAATGTCTTGTCCTTCTGCAAAATGCCCATATTGGCGACAATGACCGCCAATGGCGTCTTGAGCTCATGGCTCGCGTCAGCGACAAAGCGCCTCTGTTGAATCCATGCTGACTTGACAGGGCGCAAAATCCAGGAGGAGAGCCACCAAGCCGCTATGAACAAAAGGCCTAACCCGCACACAAAGCCAACGATGCTTGTTATGAGCTGGTTTTGGAAAGCCACGTCTATGTCGGAGGTATCGGCCAAGGCGATCTTTGTGCCACCGTCAGGAAGGCTCTCGCTTTCCCACGCTACATGAGAAGATCTGATGCGGCCTGAAGTCTCGCTTGAGGCTAGAACGATCTCTATCACGTCACTGAGCGTATCTTGGTTGATGGCTGAGAGGCTTTCATTGGTAGTGAGGAGGACACCTTCCTCATCAAGAGATACGGTAACCACCAGACGGCCTCCTGAGGAGTACTCAGAAGGCTCATTTGTAGAGCCACCGATCATTGGCAAATCATCGCTTTGAAGTGCCGCGTCAAGCGAACGATAAATGAGCTGCCACTGTGTCGTATACGTACTCCATAGTGACGAGCCAAGCATGAATGCAAGGACGATGCCGACCAACGCAACGACGATGAGGACAAATTTGCGGCGCAGAGTGCCTATCAAGGTCGTTACCTTGCCGTGTCGAAAGACTCAAGGCGGTAGCCGAGCATACGCAGCGTTGTGATCTGAACGCCTGAGTGCAAATGGCTGAGCTTCTTGCGTAAGAAGCTCACGTAGGCCTCAACGGAGTTCTCGGACGCGTCTGCGTCAGAGCCCCACACACGGGAAAGGAGGTCCTGCTTGGAGAGGACGCGGGCTGAAGAGGCCATCAGTGTGCGCATGACTTCAAATTCCTTCCCCGAAAGGTGCACGGTGCGCTCACCACAAGACAGGTCATGCGTTGAAAGATCCAAAGAGAGATCCCCAAAAGTTGCCGTTTCTAGCATCACATCACCTGAGCGCCGGGTGAGAGCACGTAGACGGGCAAGGAGCTCCGGTGGCTCAAATGGCTTGGTCATGTAATCATCGGCACCGGCATCAAGTCCAGAGACCTTGTCAGTTGTAGAGGTTCGTGCCGTCAGGAGCAAGACAGGGACCGAGTTGCCTTGACGGCGCAAGTCATGGACGATGTCTAAGCCACTTTTCCCTGGCAACATAATGTCAAGCACTATCGCGTCATAAGATCCCGTCTCAGCCAGGGCCAGGCCTGACGTGCCGTCGTAGGCTGCCTCAGTATTGAAGTCCGCATCTTGGAGAATTCTGCAGATTGCATCAGCAAGGCTGCGCTCATCTTCGACAACAAGAATGTTCATGGTAAATGCCTCCTTTAATTTGGAGGAATCTTAACCCGTAAGCCTTAATTTCTTCTGAATGTTTGTCAGCAAACGTCGTATTTTGCTACCTGAATACGATTCATCCACAAAAACAGCACCTTGCAGCCGCATTTGCTTGTACAGCCACATTTGCTTGTCGTATATTATTATGCTGTTTGTTTGGGTTATGCGACGCGGCCCATGCCGAAACTACGTGCGTCGCTTGTCTGGAGGAGTTTTCATTGGCAGTCAAGATTCGTCTGGCCCGTCATGGCGCCAAAAAGCACCCGTATTATCGCGTTGTCGTCGCGGACGGCCGTATGCCGCGTGACGGTCGTTACATCGAGGAGGTTGGTCGCTATAACCCGCTGACCACCCCTAAGACAATTCAGCTTGATCTCGAGAAGATTGATGCATGGGTGGCCAAAGGGGCTCAGACTTCAAGCACCGTGTCCCACCTGGTTGACATCGTTCGCAGCGGTGCGCCTGCGCCAGAGAAGGTGCGTAAGCCTTCGAAGAAGGCTCAAGCTAAGGCGGCAGCCGCCGCAAAGGGCGGGGAGTAGTCCATGGCAGACGGCATCGCAGCGGATGACTCTGCCGTCGAGGAGGCTGCAGACGCGCAAGAAGAGCTTTCGGATGATGAGGGCTTTGCCTCCGATAAGATCGCAGACCTTGTGGAATACATCGTATGCGGGCTTGTCAGCGACCAAGATGCAGTCTCACTTGATGTGACTGACCGCGAGGATGGCTCGCTCATCGAGGTGAGCTGTGCGCCACAAGACGCAGGCAGGGTTATCGGCAAGCGTGGACGCACTATCAAGGCCATCCGTACCCTAGCACGAGCGCTTGCCTCACGCATAGGCACCTCAGTTGAGGTGGAGGTTGCAGATTAGGTTGCGTCGTGCATAGGCGGTGGTGTCGCATAGCGGTTATTGCCAAAGCGCACGGCAGAAGGGGGCAGCTGGTAGCTGAGGCTGCCGAAGGCTTTCCCCCGATGCTTGCCGCAGGCATGGCTGTAGCGGTGCTACCGCCCTCTTTGCAAGCGAGCAGATACCACACAGTTGAATACGCTTCTATAGCGCGTGAGACGCAGGGTCAGCTGATTGTGCTGTCAGGGGTGCACGATCTCGAACATGCTTGTTCCCTTGTTGGCCACTCGGTACTTGTGGCTTCAGACGATGTGCCTTCTAAAGCAAAGAGGAAAGGCATTTCTTTTTTGGCGGGTCGCACTGTTCGTGATCGAAGGATTGGCTTGCTCGGAGAGATCAAGGAGGTCATGGTCGGCGCTGCCCAGGACATTTGGGTCGTTCGCGGCCCGTTAGGAGAGGTCTATGTACCGGCTGCCCAAGGCGTCGTAGTCGAGCTGCCGGAGGAGGGCGAGATCCTCATCGATTTGCCCGATGGAATAGTCGGTCTGTGAAGGGGCAAGAAAACCATGCTCTTTGAAGCCATTTCCGTCTTTCCCGAACTCTTTGAGCCGTATCTCAGTACCTCCATCATGGGCCGCGCTCGGCGACGCGGCATTTTTGACTTCTCGTCTTATAATCTGAGGAATTGGACGCGTGACCGCCATCGCACGGTGGATGATGCCCCGTTCGGCGGATCACAGGGCATGCTCATGAAATGCGAGCCGGTTTTCAGCGCAGTACGCGATGTCTCTGCGGCACAGCATACAAAGCCATGCATCATCTTCTTTTCCCCTTGCGGCAAGCGCTTCGATGAAGGCGTTGCCGAGAGGCTGTCTAAAGAGCAGAGGGTACTTTTTGTATGCGGTCGCTATGAGGGAATGGACGAGCGTGTCTATGAGCTTGCTGATGAGACGCTTTCCGTTGGTGATTATGTGCTCAGCGGGGGAGAGCTTGCAGCGCTTGTTGTGATCGACGCAGTCGTGCGCTTGCTGCCTGGTGCTCTCGGCGACGAGATGAGCGCAAAGGATGAGTCGTTTTCGGATGGCCTGCTTGAGTGCGCCCAATACACCCGCCCTGCGGATTTCGAGGGGCGACGCGTGCCAGGCGTCCTGCTTTCTGGCGACCATAGTGCCGTAGCGCAGTGGCGGCGGAAAAACGCCATTGAGCGCACTGCTCGTTGGCGTCCCGACTTGCTCGCGAAAGCTCGGCTCACCCAAGAGGAGCGCCAGCTGGCGAAAAGTCTCCTCACGCATTTGAAGGCGGACTTCGAAAGTGGTTCGAAATGAGCGGAAGGCAAAAACGGCAATCACCAAGTGATGAGATGCCCTTGCGAGCTCAGCGCACAGGAGGCATGCCTGGCTGGCTTGAGTGGGTGATCGTCTTTGCTGTGGCGATTGTAGCAAGTCTGCTTATACGAACATACGTTGTCGATTTCTATGAGATCCCCTCTGCCTCGATGCTTGAGACTATCCAAGAGGGCGACCGAGTGATCGGAGAGAAGATCACCTATCGCAGCTCTGAGCCCAAAGCTCAAGATATTGTGACTTTTGAGGATCCGCTGGACAAAAACACGACGTTGATTAAACGCGTGATCGCTACAGGCGGCCAAACCGTCGAGCTCAAAGATGGGGACGTCTATGTGGATTCTGAGAAGCTTGATGAGCCTTATACGCTCGGAAAGAAGAGCTTGCCGCTCGACCAGCAGGCGCCGGGTGTTGTCGTGAGCTACCCCTATACGGTGCCAGAAGGTTATGTATGGGTAATGGGCGACAATAGAGAGGACTCACTTGATTCTCGTTATTTTGGCGCTGTATCAATCTCAAGCATTACCTCGCGGGTAATCTGGACCTATTGGCCGCCTTCGAGTTGGGGTGGATTCTAGCGTGTCGCATGATGACAGGGTATGGTAGGCGAGTCATGACGAGTACTGACATTGGGGGATGCAAGAAGATGAGTGACAGTCCGTTGACGTTTCAGGACATGATTTTGGCTCTTGAGCATTATTGGGCACACCAAGGCTGCACGGTTATGCAGCCTTACGACAGCGAGGTCGGCGCGGGCACCTTCCATACGGCGACCCTTTTGCGCTCGCTTGGGCCACAAGCGTGGAGAACATGCTATCCGCAGCCTTGCAGGCGTCCGGCTGACGGCCGCTACGGCGAAAACCCCAATCGGCTTCAGCACTACTATCAGTTTCAAGTTTTGATCAAGCCCTCTCCGGTCGACTCCCAAGACCTGTATCTCGGTTCTCTTTCGGCGATAGGACTCAATCCTGACGAGCATGACGTGCGCTTCGTCGAAGATGACTGGGAAAGCCCTACTCTTGGTGCGTGGGGCCTGGGCTGGGAGATCTGGCTCAATGGCATGGAAGTCACACAGTTCACCTATTTCCAGCAGGTCGGGGGCATCGAAGTCGACCCTGTGCCAGTGGAAATCACCTACGGCCTCGAGCGCATCGCTATGTACGCTCAGGGCAAAAACTCCGTCTATGACGTTGTGTGGAGCTATCTGCCAGATGGAACGCCCATGACCTACGGCGACGTTTTTCTTGAGAACGAGCGAGAGTTCTCAACCTATAACTTTGAGGTTGCCAACGTTAACATGATGCGTAACAAATTCGATGACTACGAACGTGAGTGTCACTCCTGCCTTGAGCGGAAGCTGCCGCTACCTGCCTATGACTGTGTTATGAAGTGTAGCCACTCGTTCAACCTCCTTGACTCCAGGGGAGCCCTTTCAGCTGTCGAGCGTGCAAATTACATCTTGCGTGTGCGGACGCTCGCAAAGCAGTGCTGTGAGGCATACCTCGCGGAGGTGGCCTGCGACCAAGGGGATTCCAGCCAGAGGGGGGAGGTGGCATAGATGATCGAGACAAAGGACTTCCTTTTGGAGATCGGCTGCGAAGAGATGCCTTCTTCTCCGCTTATCCACGCAACTAAGCAGCTTGGCGAGCTCATAGCTTCTGGCCTTGGAGAGGCGGGGATCTCTCATGGCAAGCTGCGCGTGATCTCCTCTCCGCGCCGTCTTGCCGTGCTGGTTTTTGGCGTTGGGACCCGTACGCGCGAGGTGCACGAAACGAAACGTGGGCCGGCGGCGAGCATCGCCTTTGACAGCGACGGCAATCCCACTAAGGCCGCCTGTGGTTTCGCTCGCAAAAATGGCATCAAGCCAGATCGCCTTGTCAGGCATGATGATGCGGACGGGAAAGAGTACGTCTTTGCAGAAAAGAATATTCCTGCTAAGCCAGCCATGCCCATTCTCTCTGATCTTTGCGAGGCAGTAATCGCCGGTCTTGAGTGGCCAAACTACCGCAGTCAAAGATGGGGATCTGAGCATGTGAGCTTTGTGCGGCCTATTCGCTGGATTTGCGCCTTGTTCGGCCACGACGTAATCCCGGTGACGTATGGCGACGTGCAGAGCAGCAACTTCACGTTTGGCCATCGCGTGCTTGGGAAGGGTGCGCGCGTGGTCAGCGAGCCTTCTGTATACGAGAAGGTGCTTGAGGATGCGCACGTATTGTCCGCGGAGAAAAGGGCCAAGGTCATACGAGCTGGCATAGCAAAAGTCGAAGAGGAGCGCGGCGGAGCTCACGTAGATACGCCAAAGCGGACGTTCGAGGAAGTGGTAAATCTGTGCGAGTGGCCAACCGTGCTTGTTGGCAAGTTCGACGAAGAGTTTCTCGCTGTTCCGCATGAGATAATCTGCGAGTCGATGCTTACCAATCAACGCTATTTTCCAATTTATGACGCTCACGGCGATCTTACGAGGGAGTTTGTCATCGTAGGAAATGGCGATCCACGATATTCAGCGACAATTGTCGATGGGAACGAACGAGTTATCCGGGCTCGTCTTGATGACGCGAAGTTCTTTTATCAAGAAGACCTCAAGGTGCCGATGGATGATTTTGTCGAGCGACTCGATAAGGTCATCTTCCAAGAGCGCCTTGGCACCGTTCGCCAAAAGACAGCACGCCTGGAGACCATAGCCAGCGACATCGCCAACCAAGCAGGCGCCAGTGCCGTGGAGGTGGAGCATACTGCCCGGGCGGCTCATCTTGCGAAGGCGGACCTCGTCTCGCAGACGGTTGTGGAGTTCACGAATCAGCAGGGCGTGATGGGTGGATACTTCGCTCAGGCTGCGGGGGAGCCTGACGATGTCGCAGAAGCGATTCGTGACCATTATCGCCCCCGGTTTGCTGGCGACGCCTTGCCCGGAGGCTTCGTCGGCAAGTGCGTTGCCCTCGCAGACAAAATCGACACGATTTGTGGCATGTTCGCGATCGGCGAGCCGCCTACGGGCTCTGCTGACCCCTTCGCTGTACGTCGTGCCGCCATTGGTGTCATTGCGATATTGCGGACGTTGCCGGAGGTCTCTCTTCCCAAGTTGATTGAGTTCAGCCTCGCTACGCTCACGGGCCAGGGCATCAATTTCGATGCAGAGGCCGTTAGCGCCGACATCAGGCGCTTTTTTGCAAGCCGGCTTGCGACCATTGCAAAAGGCGAGCATATCTCGCCGGACACGATTGCGGCAGTGTCAGCCGTCGGGGTCATTGACCCAGCAGAGTTTCTTGCTCGCGCGCATGTCCTTGAAGACGCCCGAGCTCAGCGTCCTGAGATTTTCGAGGATCTTGCTGCTGCCTACACCCGTGCCGCGCATTTAGCTGATTCCAGCTTGGGCACCGAAATAAATGAGGCCATTTTAGGTGACGCTGAGCGCGCGCTGCTCAAAGCATGTACTTCCGGTCAGGAAAATGTGAAGATGGCGTTGACGAAGGGGGACTATGCGGGAGCTTGTGATGCTCTCGCGGATCTAAAAGAGCCCATCGACCGATTCTTTGATGATGTTCTTGTTATGGACGAGGACACTGGCCTCAGAGAGAACCGTCTTCGTCTGCTCAACCGATTTGCGAGCGTTTTTACGGATGTGGCCGATATCGGTGCTCTGTCTCGAAAGAAATAGGGAAGAATCTGCAAGTATTTACATGGATGCGTATAGGCGTCAAACCAGTTGTGACGTCATAGGTGGCAAGGAGGTACCAAGTACATGACAGAATTCATTACTGCCGGCGAGGTCGCGGACGGTCCAAAGCCTGTGGTCTTTGTATTGTCAGACGCTCGCGGCAAGACTGCAGTAGGGGTGGTTGAAGCTGCTGCAGACCAGTTTGTCGATGATGCCATAGTCGTAAAACAGCTCGGCAATGTAAGCAACGTTGAGATGGTCTGTGACTATCTTGACAAAAATCGCGAGGAGACAACGCCAACCGCTGTGTTCCACACAATCGCTGACAAAAATCTCCGCCGTGACATTAGACGCGAGCTGGACAGGCGTGGCATTCCTTCGGTCGATCTTCTTGGCCCGGCGATCACCGTCATAGCAAGCCTCACCGGCGAAGAGCCGCAAGGCGTGAGCGGGAGGCGTACGAGCGTCTCGATTCAAGAGTTGCTCTAGGGCCTGTCGAGGCAACCACCCCCGGGGGCGTTGCCTTCTGTTGTGTGCTGACCTTGCATGCCTTGACGAGGCAGAGGATTTTCTCTGTTTATTTTTGACACCTTCGCCCTTCCATTGGTAGAGCTACTATGGAAGCGTTGGTAGTAAGGGGGCGGGACCTCCGCCCTAAGATTGCGAGACCGAGGAGTGTGTATGGCTGAGAAGCACGTGTACCGCTTCGGCGTTGACGAGAACGGCGTTGACGTCACCGAGAAGGCTGGGGCGACGCCTGACGAAGCGAAGTGGATCACAGGAGGCAAGGGCTGCAACCTCGCAGAGATGGCAAGCATCGGCTTGCCTGTTCCTCCGGGATTTACCATTGACTGCCAAACCTGCGTTTGGTATTCAACTCATAACAATACCTGGCCAGAGGGAATTCTTGACACCATTGCGAAATATCAGGCTGACCTAGAAAAAAGAATGGGCAAAAAACTCGGCGATGCCAATGACCCATTGCTCGTCTCCGTGCGCTCGGGTGCACCATTTTCAATGCCTGGCATGATGGATACAGTTCTTAACCTCGGTCTTAATGACACCTCTGTGCAGGGCTTGATTAAGCAGACGGGCAACGAGCGCTTTGCGTGGGACTCCTATCGTCGCTTTGTCTCCATGTTCTCCGACGTGGTGATGGATGTCGACAAGCAGCTGTTTGAGGATGCGCTCAACGAGAAGAAGGCTGAGAAGGGGGTCAAGCTCGACACAGAGCTTGACGCTGGTGACCTCAAGGATCTCGTAAAGACCTTCAAAGAGATCTTCTGCGCCAACGTGGACGGTCAAAAGTACCCTGAAGTCGTCAAAGACGGCAAAGTCTCCTTCCCTGACGACCCTTATTTGCAGCTACGGCTTGCTGAGCAGGCAGTCTTCGGTTCTTGGATGAATGATCGCGCGATTGTCTATCGTGCGGCTAACAAAATTCCGGACAACCTCGGCACCGCGGTGAATGTCCAGACGATGGTCTTTGGCAATAAGGGCAACACCTCTGCTACAGGTGTCGCTTTTACTCGTAACCCCGCAGATGGCACCAACGAGCGCTACGGGGACTTCCTTGTCAATGCCCAAGGTGAAGATGTCGTGGCCGGTATACGCAATACGCAGCCGATCGCCGATCTTGTCAAGATCCCTGAGCTCAAAGAGGCTGGCGAGGAGCTTTTCCATGTCTTTGAGGTGCTTGAGGACCACTATCACGATATGATGGACATCGAGTTTACGATCGAGCAGGGCAAGCTGTGGATGCTCCAGACACGTGTGGGCAAGCGCACCGCTTTGTCAGCCCTTCGCGTCGCGATCCAAATGGTGCAAGAAGGGCGGATCACCAAGGAGCAGGCTGTCATGCGCGTCGCCCCCGATCAGCTTGACCAGCTTCTGCATCCGCAGTTCGATCCGTCTGCGAAATACGATGTGCTTACAAAGGGCATGAATGCAAGCCCCGGCGCAGCTGTGGGCGAAGTCGTATTCTCATCGGCTGACGCTGTTGCAGCAAAAGAGGCTGGGACCCCCTGCGTGCTCGTTCGTTGGGAGACGACTCCAGATGACCTGCGTGGCATGGTTGCTGCCGAAGGCATTTTGACAAGCCATGGTGGCAAGACCTCCCACGCCGCAGTCATTGCGCGTGGGATGGGTGCCCCTTGCGTTTGCGGCGCTGAGGCGTTGCAGATCGATGCGAAGAACAAGGTCGTTAAGGTTGCCGGCACCGATGTGGTGCTTCACGAGGGCGACGTGATCTCCATTAACGGTACAACAGGCGACGTCATCGTTGGCGCTGTGCCTCTCGTGCGCCCTGAGCTGACAGGCGACCTCGAGACCATGTTGCAATGGGCTGACGAGATCCGCCTTGATCCAAACCGCGGTCACGCCTTTGGTGTGCGTGCCAATGCTGACAACCCTGCAGACGCCCAGCTCTCCCGTGACTTTGGTGCTGAAGGCATAGGCCTCGATCGTACAGAGCACATGTTCTTGGGTGAGCGCAAGCAGCTCATCCAGTCCTTCATTCTTGCCGAGGACGATGAGACCAAGAAAAATGCCCTCGAGAAGCTCTATGAGGCTCAAGTCGGCGACTTTTATGGCATGTTCAAGGCCATGGATGGCAAGACCGTCATTGTGCGCCTGCTCGACCCGCCTCTTCATGAGTTCCTTGACGCCCCTCGCGATCTTGACGTGAAGATTGCCCATGACGAAGAGCGCGGCATGGCGGAGGCTGACCTCGCGCGTGAGCGCGAGCTGCTTGCAAAGCTTGACTCGTTCCAGGAGGCTAACCCAATGCTCGGCTTGCGTGGTTGCCGGCTTGGCATTGTCTACCCCGAGCTTAATGACATGCAGGTGCGTGCCATCACCACGGCAGCATGTAAGCTGAAGAAGGAGGGCTTTGATCCGCGGCCTGAGATTATGGTCCCCCTCATCTCTACTGACGAGGAACTCAGGCAGGTACGTGAGCAGATCGAGGCTGAGGTCAAGAAGGTGCTTACTGCCGAGGGCGTTGAGCTCGACATGCCTATCGGCTGCATGGTCGAGATACCTCGTGCTGCTGTGATGGCAGACGAGGTGGGCAAGTACGCTGACTTCTTCTCGTTCGGCACCAACGACCTTACACAGATGGGCTTTGGCTTCTCACGTGATGACGTCGAAGGAACCTTCATCGGCACCTATCTTAAGCGCAAGATCTTGAAGACCAACCCCTTTGCGACGCTTGACCCTGGCATAGCTCGTCTTGTCGACATGGGCGTTAAGGGAGGGCATGCGGCCAATCCTCAGATCAAGTGCGGAGTCTGCGGTGAGACTGGCGGCGACCCTGAATCCATCCAAATGTATTATCAGCTTGGTCTCGACTATGTCTCCTGCTCCCCGTATCGCGTTCCCATCGCACGCCTGGCGGCCGCGCAGGCTAAGATACAAACAGAGGGTGGACCAGCTAGCAAATAGCAGGTGGACTCTTGCCATTGCTTCCCGCTCGGAATGAGTATTTCGAGCGGGTTTTTCTTGTAAAATGCCTTAGCACTTGTCCTTGATGAGCCAGAGGCATACAATACGGCATCGTGTGTGTGACTATGTGTCGCGCATGAGACGACGGCACCTCTAGAGATAGGAAATCGTATGGATTATATCAAGGCAATTGAGCGCCAGCAGCTGCGAGACGACATCCCTGAAGTTACAGTTGGCGATAATGTCAAGATCCACTATCGCATCAAAGAGGGGGATCGTGAGCGTGAGCAGGTCTTCCAAGGTGATGTTATTCGCATGAGCGGGGAGGGCTCCCGCGAGACCTTGACAGTGCGCAAGATGAGCTTTGGCGTGGGCGTTGAACGCACATTTCCTGTGCATAGCCCCAAAATCGCTAGGCTGGAGATCGTGCGGCACGGGCAAGTGCGTCGTGCCAAGCTTTACTTCCTGCGTGAGCGCGTGGGCAAATCTGCTCGTCTGCGTGAGAGGCGCATCTAGCCAAGGCAGCTCATTTCATTTATTGGCCGTCCCTTCTTGGGACGGCTTTTTTTCTTGGGGCCCTACACTTCGGGCAAAGTCGTACCAAGGGAAGGCGCATGTCAAAGCAAGCGCAATCAACTCATACAATTTCAGCATATCTTAAGGCTGCCTCTTTTGAGGAGCTGCCAGAGCTGCTGTGCCGCTATGCCGCTGATCCGAGGCAGCAGGTGCACCATGCGGTCGAAGTCGCCCAGCATCGCTATGAAAGACAGCGCTTAGATCGAAAGCGCGTGCGCGCCATGTATGAGCTTCAGGAGCGTCTCGGTGGCCAAGGTGTGATAGTTGGTGTGGACGAGGTGGGACGGGGAGCTTTAGCTGGGCCCCTTACCGTAGCGGCAGTCGTGCTGCCCCGCAAGCCAGTCGTCTGGGGCCTCAATGACTCAAAGCGCCTGAGTGCGCAGCAGCGAGAGAAGCTTGCACTGTGCATCAAGGAAGTCGCAAGTGCAGTTGGCATTGCCCATGTCCAGGCTGCCGATATCGACCGATATGGCATGAGCGCCTCCCTGCGCAAAGCTATGGCATCAGCTGTGGCAAACACAGGCGTAGACCCAGGCTGCGTATTGATTGACGGGAACCCTGTGCATGCACATCCCAAGGAGAAGACCCTCATAAAAGGCGATGCGAAAGTTGCTGATATTGCAGCCGCCTCAATTGTGGCCAAGGTCACAAGGGACCATATCATGATGACATACGATGAGGCATATCCTGACTACCATTTTGCGGCATGCAAGGGCTATGGCTCAGCGGCTCACATCGCAGCCATTAAGCGCCATGGCCTCTGCCCTATCCATAGGGCCTCCTTCTGCACTCACTTCATAAATTAGATCGCAGCTTCTTAGACAAGCCTGTCAATGCAACATCCCTTCCAGAGGAGGAGAATAGACTTTGCTCGACTTAAGGCTATAAGACAAGCTGCCCTTGCTATTTTGCCACATGCTGCATGCCAACTTTTGCCAAGCCTCCGCCAAGCTCCCTGTTCCATTATCTAGATACACACATTTGGCTGAAGGGAGAGGCAATGGAGACGGGTGCAAAGGCAGCTCTAGATAGCGGGGACGCTGCAGTAAGAGCAAAGTCACAAGCTGCCGCTCGCGATTTGTCGGGCGACTTCACTGCTGGCGATCTGAACGACATCTCCCAGCGGCAAATGGGCGGCTTAGGAGAGCGACTTGCTGTTCAATATCTCAAAGAGCGTGGATACGAGGTTTTGGAGCGCAACTGGCAGTGCCCTTTTGGCGAAGCCGACATCATAGCGCGAGACCCCTCAGACAAAGCAATCGTCTTTGTTGAGGTCAAGACAAGGTTCAAGGGCAGAGACGACGCGCGCATGATGCCTGAGGTTGCTGTCAACAAGCAGAAACAAAAACGGTATAGCAACATATCTACCTTTTACTTCAAATCTCATCCCGAGATGAAGGCATCGCGGTTTGACATCATCGCTGTCAATATCATTCGGAAGGGCCTTGCCCATATCCACCATATCTTATGGGCCTTTGAAGGCTGCTGATGATATGGATGCCCAGTATTGTGTGCATACCGCAGTAGTCCGTGGCGCCGAGGCGCTTCCAGTGACAGTTGAGGTGTCAATGTCGGGAGGTCTTCCTGGCATGACAATAGTCGGCATGCCTGATGCCGCTGTGCTTGACGCCCGATCGCGTGTACGCTGCGCCTTGAGGAGCTGTGGCTTCAGCTTGCCACGCCTTCATGTGACAATAAATCTTGCGCCAGGGGAATTGAGAAAGACTGGCACTGGCTTTGACTTGCCAATCCTCGTGGCTACCTTAGCCGCGACGGGCCAAATTCCCCATGCGGGCATTGACGGCTGTCTGTTCGTCGGGGAGCTGGCACTTGATGGAAGTGTAGAGGGGGTCCGTGGTCTCGTTGCGTATGCGATGTTTGCGAAGCGCGAAAGCCTAGCACTCGTCAGTGCCCCTAGTGTTTCTATTCCGTTGAGCGTTCGAGATGTGGTGAGGCCGGTACGCTCAATCTCTCAGCTTCGAGGTGGAGTCACACATCTAGAGTCCGCTGCAGTCATCAGTAACTCTTTTGACAATGTGCAAAGCCCGGCGAGCAGAGAGCAGAGACTCGACTACATCGACGTGATCGATCAAGAAGTGGCTAAGCGTGCCTTTGTAATAGCCGCAGCAGGAGGTCATGGGCTGCTCATGGTTGGCCCGCCTGGTTCTGGCAAGACGATGCTCGCCAAACGTATGCCGACGATATTGCCTCCTCTTAGCGATGAAGAGCAGGTAGAAACCTTGTTGATTTACTCTGTTGCGGGCGTATCCACCAATGAGGCCGCTACAAGCAGGCAACGCCCTTTTCGCGCGCCGCATCACTCCGTCTCGCTTGCTGGCATGGTGGGAGGAGGAAGACCGGTACTGCCAGGGGAAATATCCCTTGCACACCGAGGTGTCCTGTTCCTCGACGAGCTGCCAGAGTTCTCTCCGAGTGTCTTGCAGGCGCTCAGGCAGCCTTTGGAAGACAAAGAAGTGCGTATCGTACGCGTTGACGGTACGTATCGTTTCCCCTGCGATTTTCAGCTTGTTGCTGCAGCGAACCCCTGCCCCTGTGGCTACCTTGGGGATCCCGGGCATCAATGTAGGTGCACCCCAGCGCAAATAGAGCGCTATAAAGGCAGGATCGGCGGGCCACTGATGGATCGAATAGACCTTGTGGTCTGTGTTGCGCGCCCGCGAGAGCGACGGGTGATTGAGGGAATGACCGGCTTGAGCTCCCAGCAAATGTCTGAGCAAGTCATGGACGCACGTGAGTTTTCTGCTTGGAGGAAGAAGCACACAGCAGTGCCGGAGGTGGCGAAAAACCCTATACAAGCAGCTCAGTTCGATCATGAGGCCTTGGCGACGCTTGAGAGCATGGCACGGCGCAAAGCCTTCGGCGGGAGAGCCATCGCACGTGTATCGTACGTGGCGCGCACGGTTGCTGACATCTCAAAACGGGAGCGCGTCAACCATGACGATGTAATGGAGGCATGCTCGTTTCGGGTGATGTAAAGTTTGGGAAGGAGCGTTGCCTGTGATGGGGGAGCGCTGGGAATTGCATAGCGGCGATGAAGACTATCCTACCTGCTTGGGGGACCTAGAGTGTCCTCCTGAGACTGTCTATGGGAGAGGTGACCCTGCAGCGCTTGAGGGGCCTCATATTTCAGTTGTCGGCGCACGGCGCGCAACGCCCTATGGCTTGGCGGTCGCGGCAATGGTTGGCCGCATTGCGGCAGAATGCGGAATCGTCGTTGTATCTGGAGGAGCTCTTGGCTGCGATAGTGCTGCGGCGAGGGCTGTTCTTGCGGCTGGCGGACGTACCGTTGTGGTTTCAGGGGTTGGCGCTGATCTCGTCTATCCGTCAAGCTCAAAAGACGTGTTTGACGGCGCTATAGAGAAGGGCGGAGCAGTCATCTCACTCGTTCATTGGGGCATGGGACCTCGCAAATGGTCCTTTCCAGAGCGCAATCACGTCATTGCCGCGCTCGGCGAGGCGCTGTTTGTCTGCGAGGCAGGGGCTAGAAGTGGTACGACGAGCACGGCTGAGGTTGCTTCAAAGCTTGGTCGGCGCCTCTATGCCGTCCCCGGCTCTATTTTTTCTCCACAATCTGCTGGAACCAACCGCCTGATTTCGGAAGGGGCAGCGATTGTGTGCTGCGAAGAGGAACTCGAGATGATGATTTCGCTAGACTTTGGTAGGCTACGTCTTGTGAAGGATGGCTACAGCCGCTCCGAGGGGCGCGTCTTGTCCGCTCTTGTTGCGTCACCAAGCCGCCCAGATGACCTCGCGGCTCTCCTTGGGGAAAATCCGCTCACACTTCTGCGCACCCTCTCCGATTATGAGTCTCGTGGTATCGTTGAGCGCCTGTGGGACGGCCGCTATGCACCAAGCAAGGAATACCTTTGCTCTCATACTAGGCTTGAGAAACGCTGAACCAATAGAATAATGCTTGCTGATGTCAATGGGCAAGGCTATAGGGGGGACACCATGGAAGCGCAGGTAAGCATCATTGGTGGGGGGCTTGCCGGAAGTGAGTGTGCTCTTTCGCTCGCCTGCCGAGGCATCCCTGTGAAGTTATATGAAATGCGTCCGGATCATCAGACGCCGGTGCATAAGACAGGGCTGCTAGCAGAGCTTGTCTGCTCTAACTCGCTGAAGTCCATGAGGCAAGACAGTGCGGCAGGATTGCTCAAGCGAGAGCTTTCGCTCATGGGATCAGAGCTTCTTGGCTATGCACTAAAGGCGCGGGTCCCGGCAGGGGGTGCGCTTGCGGTCGATCGCCTCATCTTTTCTCAGCTTGTCAGCGAAGCGGTAGAAGCCTCTCCAGAAATTGAGCTTGAACGCGAGGAAGTGACTGAAGTTCGAGGTGGCCCTGCGGTCATTGCGGCGGGACCCCTATGCTCAAAAGCACTTTTTGACTGGCTTTCACAGCAGCTTGGATCCGAAAGCCTCTCCTTTTTTGATGCAGCTGCGCCCATCGTCGATGCCGACTCTCTTGACCAAGAGGATATCTTTGAGCAGTCACGCTATGCAAAAGACGGCAGCGGAGATTATCTTAACTGCCCGATGGATCGCGCCACCTACGAAGCATTCATTTCCGCACTTGTGTCAGCCCAACGTGTCGAGGCCCGAGATTTCGAGAAAAGAGAGCTCTTTTTTGCTTGCCAGCCCATTGAGGAGGTAGCTCGCACGGGCCTTGACTCCTTGCGCTTTGGCGCGCTGAAACCTGTTGGCTTGATTGATCCAAAAACTGGCAGGCGTCCTTGGGCTGTTGTGCAGCTGCGCTCTGAAAATACGTCGCATACGGCATATAATCTCGTTGGATTTCAAACTAACCTCACTTGGTCGGAGCAGCGGCGTGTGTTTCGCATGATCCCAGGCCTTGGCTCTGCAGACTTTTTTCGCTATGGCGTGATGCATCGCAACTCTTTCGTTGACAGCCCCCACGTGCTTGCGCCGGGCTTCCGTATCCCGCACACCGACATCCGACTTGCCGGTCAAATTACCGGCACTGAAGGCTATACAGAGGCTATAGCGTCAGGCTTATTGGCAGCTCTAAACGTCTATGCTGAGCTCACCAATGCCACGCCAGTGCAGCTCCCTCGGACAACTGCGTTTGGCTCACTTGTTGCCTATGCAAGCGATCCCTCGACTAGCTCCTATCAACCCATGCACGTCAATTTCGGCCTTTTCACTCCACTTGAGGAGAAGAGGCTAAATAAGAAGCAAAGATATGCAGCTTATGCTAAGAGGGCTCAACAGGATATGGAGCGCTACGTTGATTCAAGGCCTGAGCTCTTTGGACGTTGGCGGGGAAGCTGGCCTGAAGGGGAAGATTTTGCATGAGTGAAGAAGACAGTCGGGCTAGACTGCGCCAAGAGGAGCTTGCTCAGTTTAAGCACTATGTCACGAGCTATGTTCGATACCTCTCTGGCGTTGACGGCTTTTCTGCCCACACGGTGAAGGCTTACGAGGCCGATCTTCGACAATACTGTGACTGGGTCGCTCGTGAAGGCATAATGCCGCTTGATGTGACGCATCGTGAGTTGCGCCGCTGGCTCGCAGAGTTTTCTTCAAGCCATTATTGTGTCTCTACCATTGACCGACACCTATCGAGCGTCAAGGGCCTCTATTGTTGGCTTGTTCATGAAGGCCTGACTGACAAGGACTGTGCTGCTGCCCTCGTTGGCCCAAAACGTGACCAGACCCTTCCTCATACCATGAGCGCCGAAGAGGTTGAGCGCCTTGTCAGTTCATGTGACATGGCTACGGACCAGGGACTGCGGGACCGCTGCTTTCTTGAGCTCCTCGCAGCTACCGGTGCTCGAATCTCTGAAATCAGCGGCCTCGATGTCCCCGACTATGATGCAAGCAGGCGTCAGATTCGACTTTTCGGCAAGGGGTCTAAAGAGCGCATAGTTCCTGTCTATGAGATGGCAGTTGCCTTGTGCGAAAGATATCTCAAAGAGGCGCGACCAAGACTTCTGGCGCATGCGAGGAGACCGAATTGCGACACAGCGGCATTCTTCATCTCCTCGCGAGGTCACCGCATGAGCGCTGCCGCACTTCGCCGTAGCTTCGAGCGCCACGTGCGTAAGGCGGAACTTGACCCAGCATTAACCCCCCATGCCATGCGACACACGTATGCGACTGAGCTTCTCGCGGGAGGTGCTGACATGCGCAGCGTGCAGGAACTGCTAGGGCATGCCGACCTTGCCACGACGCAAATATACACTCATGTAAGTATCGATCGTCTCAAGGATGCAACGCGCAAAGCCCATCCGCGCGCTGAGTAGTGACTGCCATGGGCAGCAATCCTCATGTGAAGACCATTTAAAGACGCTGAATATACGCTGGGCGCAGTGCCTAAATTTGTGAAGTGCTATACTTTTTAATCGTTGTGCAACCGCATGACAGACTACGCACGCGCAGCTACTTGGGAACCATGGTGCTTGCAACTAAGCCAGGTTGCAGGTGGTCTCCTAGGAAAGATACTGCGCGGAGGATTAACCAGGAGGCATATATGGCTGCGAAGATCACGATTCAAACGCTGCTTGAGGCGGGTTGTCATTATGGACATCAGACCCGTCGTTGGAACCCAAAGATGAAGCCGTATATTTTCGGCGAGCGCAATGGCATCTACATCTTGGATTTGAAGCAGACCATCATTGATGCAGACAAGGCATACACCTTCCTCAAAGAGACTGCCTCAAAGGGCGGCACTGTTCTTTTTGTTGGCACAAAAAAGCAGGCCCAAGAGGCAATTACCACACAGGCTCAGCGTTGCAACATGCCCTATATTGATCAGCGCTGGCTAGGTGGCATGCTCACCAACTTTGTAACCATGCGCTCCCGCATTGATCGCATGGAGGAGCTTGAGGCAATGGGCGAGGATGGCCGTATGGCTACGCTTCCCAAAAAAGAGCAAGCGTTGCTTGGCAAGGAGCTCGAAAAGCTTCAGAAAAACCTCGGTGGCGTTCGTGATATGAAGTCATTGCCGCAAGTCCTTTTTGTGGTTGACACCAAAAGAGAAGAGATCGCAGTCAAAGAGGCCAACCGCCTTCATATCCCCGTGGTCGGACTTCTTGATACCAACTCTGACCCTGACCTTATTGACTATGGCATTCCTGCCAATGATGATGCTATTCGCTCTGTGGCGCTGATCTGCGAGCTGGCTGCTGATGCAATACTGGCAGGCTCTGGCAAAGAGCAGATTTCAGCCGAGGAGATGGGCGGCGCTGCTGAGCCGGCTGCTGACGCTGCGCAAGCAACCCCTACTCCCTCTCAACCTGCCCAAGAGGAAAAAAGCTGACGCTCCTTCTGTTGAATAATCTCAACGAGATAGTAATTTCAAGACAATAATTTGATCCAAGGGGAGGTACTATGGCACAGATCACCGCTGCACTTGTAAAGCAGCTCCGCGAGATGACAGATTCTCCAATCATGGAGTGCAAGAAGGCTCTTGTTGCTACCGATGGGGACATCAACGCCGCTGTGGACGAACTCCGCAAAATGGGCGTTGCAAAGGCAGTAAAGCGTGCCGGTCGCGTAACTAATGAGGGCACTATTGCAGCCTATGTCTCTGATGATGGCAAAACGGGGGCGCTTCTTGAGCTTTCCTGCGAAACCGACTTCGTCGGAACAAATCCAAAGTTTACGGGCTTTGCCGCCAGTCTCGCCAAAGTTGTTGCCGATAATGACCCTGCTGACCTCGACGCGCTGAAGAAGTGCTCCATGGGGACAGGAACGGTTGACTCGGAGCTTACCGAAATGATCCATGTTATCGGCGAGAACATGAAGATCATGCGTTTCCAGCGCATCGTGTCTTCTGGGGCGCTTTCTAGCTATATCCATCTTGGTGGCAAGCTCGCGGATATCGTGAGCTTTGAATTTGGCGACCCTGCAACAGCCCAGAATGAGGACTTCAAGGCGTTTGCCCATGATGTGGCCATGCAAGTTGCCGCCGCCAACCCTGTTGCCGCCCGCAGGGAAGATGTGCCCTCTGATGTGCTTGAGCATGAGCGTTCGATTTATGCGGCCCAAGCGAAGGAATCCGGCAAGCCTGAGTTCGTCCAAGAAAAGATGGTCGAGGGTCGCGTTAATAAGTACTACAAGGAAAACGTCCTTACCGAGCAGATCTTTATTAAAGACTCCAACACCACGATTTCTGAGCTCGTCAAGAAAACTTCAAAAGCTGTTGGTGATGACATCAAAATTGTGAATTTCTCCAGGTTTGCTTTCGGTGAAAACGCGTAAGCCAGTTCGATATGGTCAAGGGGAGGTCGACGCGAGTCGGCCTCCTTTCATATGTCAAGGTTGTCTATCTGCCTATATGCCGTCTCTTGATGAGTTGGCCTTTGGTAGAATCTCGTTCGGACGAATTGTATGCAAGTGAGCTGTGGCCTGAAAATGGGATGGAGGACAGGCGTGTCCGAATACAAATATAAGAGGGTACTTTTGAAGTTGTCTGGCGAGGCGCTGATGGGCTCAAAGGAGTTTGGCATTGACGCAAGCATGCTGGAGCACATAGCCCGCGACATCAAGCCTGCTCATGAGTCTGGCATAGACATTGCGGTCGTCGTTGGTGGTGGCAACATTTTCCGTGGGCTCACAGGAGCGGCCGCAGGGATGGATCGTGCCCAAGCAGATAACATGGGCATGCTTGCCACCGTGATAAATGCCCTTTCGCTGCAAGACACTTTTGAGAAGGCAGGCATGGATTGTCGCGTGATGAGTGCAATCGAAATGCACTCGGTAGCTGAGACATACATTCGCCGGCGTGCCATTCGCCACCTTGAAAAGGGACGCATAACCATCTTCGCCGCTGGCACTGGCAACCCATATTTCACGACAGACACTGCTGCTGCCCTGCGAGCCTGCGAGATCGGCGCTGACATCTTGATGAAAGCAACCAAGGTTGATGGTATCTATGATCGAGACCCTGTCGTTTATCCCGACGCAAAAAAGTTTAATGAGATAAGCTACACAGAGGTACTGCGGCGGGACCTGAAGGTTATGGACTCGACCGCCACAGCGCTTTGCCATGATAACCATATGCCCATTATGGTGTTTAGCCTTGACACGGAAGACGTTTTCGATCGCGCGCTTAGAGGCGAGCCTGTAGGAAGTATCGTAGTTGAGGAGGACAAGCAATGAGCACGTATACCGATTCTGCTCACAAGCACATGGACAAATGCATTGAAAATCTCAAGATTGGCTTCTCAAAAGTGCGCACCGGGAGGGCAAATCCTCATATTCTTGATTCGATCAAAGTAGACTACTATGGGCAGGCTACCCCGATCACCCAGCTTGCAGGAGTGAAAGTCTCAGAGGCCTCGACACTTGTCATCGAACCGTGGGACAAAGGCTCGTTGCGTGCCATCGTAAAGGCGATCGAGTCATCTGATCTTGGAATTACGCCGAACGAAGATGGCAGCTCCATCCGCCTGCCCTTTCCCAAACCCACCGAAGAGCGTCGCCGTGAGCTTACCAAAGAGTGCAGCAGAATTGCAGAAGAGGCGAAAATTGCCATTCGAAATGCTCGCCGAGATGCAAATAACGCCGCCGAGCGGGATGAGCAGCTCTCAGAAGACGATGTGAACCGCGAGAAAAAAGCCATACAGAAGCTAACTGACGAGTACGTAAAGAAAGTCGATGGTCTGCTAAAGACCAAAACTGCCGAGGTCATGGAGATATAGTTGGAACGCGACGAGGCAAAGCTAGCCCAATATTATGACAATGCACCAGCAGACATATGCCTTTCAGATGTCGACCTTGAGCGTATTCCGCGTCATGTCTCTATCATTATGGACGGCAATGGGCGATGGGCCACAGCCCGTGGTCTCGATCGTTCTGAAGGACACGTCGCAGGTGTCGACTCGCTTCGCGAAGCGGTGACAACGAGCGTGCGACTTGGTCTTGACGTTTTGTCGGTTTATGCGTTTTCCACTGAGAATTGGCGCCGTCCCCAGCATGAAGTCAATCTTCTCATGCATTTGTTCGCGACAACTCTTGTAAAAGAAATGCCGCTTTTTCATCAGGAAAATGTGCGGCTTCGCTTTTTTGGTGACCTCGAGGCGCTTCCAAAGGAAACCTATGATGTTTTCGAGCGAGGTCTTGATGAGACGTCCGATCACACAGGCATGACCTTTGCCCTTGCAGTCAATTATGGATCGCGCGCTGAGATCGTTCGTGCGGCCCGCATGCTTTCAGAGCAAGTAGCGGCAGGCACACTTGAGCCCGCAGACATCAACGAGCAGGCGCTTGCCTCGAAGCTCTATACGGCTGGTCTCCCTGATCCTGAGCTTTTGATACGTACCTCAGGTGAAAGGCGCCTCTCTAACTACCTTCTTTGGCAGCTCGCTTACACGGAATTCTATGTTACTGACGTTTACTGGCCGGATTTCTCTCGATGGGACTTTTTACGAGCGATTAAAGATTTCCAAGGCAGGAAGCGGCGTTTTGGGGGAGTGGTCAACAAGTGAGTGGTAACGAGGAGGAAAACGCAAAGGACCGTAAGGCATGCCATGATGGTGCTGCGGGCATCGACAGAGGGATCGACCGTCTCGAGGAGCGTCGAAGCTCGAAGGCGGGCAAACGAGCTGCCGGCGAGCTTCGAGGACAAAGGGTGCGTGGCGGAGCAGAGAAGGTTCTGGCTCGTACGACCTCGGGTGCTATCTATGCAATCCTCGTTCTTGTCTGCATCTATTTAGGCCCCTTTGCCACCACCTTGATTGTTGCTGCGATGGCATGGCTTTGCTGCTCTGAGTTCTTTCGCATGGCACGGATGACAGGCCGTATGCCAAATGAAATCGTGGGGCTTACAGCAGCGGTGATCTTTCCTTTGGCCGAGCTTTTCGGCGGTCATGAATGGGTGTTTTTGGCTGTGCTTCTTCTCCTCGGCTCCTGTGCGATATGGTATGTCGCAACCCCACGAGCTACCGTTAGCGATGTAGCTCTCTCTGTTTTTGGCCCGCTTTATACCTCGTTGATGTTTTCTTGCATCGTGCTCATTCGGCAATGTGACCCGGGCTATGAAGGAGCGCTTCTCACGGTTGGCGTCATGGGCTCGGTGTGGCTCAATGACGCCACGGCGTACTTTGTTGGTTCTCGCTTTGGCAAGCACAAGCTTGCGCCAAGGATATCTCCCCACAAGTCAATCGAGGGCTTTTGGGGAGGCTTAGCGGGGGGTCTTTGCGTTTGGATCATCGTTGCCTTACTCGGCGTTCGGGGCATTGAGCTTGCCGATGCCATTCCCATAGGGCTTCTTGTGGGGGTCTCAGGAGTCATTGGAGATCTTTTCGAGTCTAGGATTAAACGTGGCGTGGGCGTTAAAGATTCGGGCAATCTCATGCCAGGCCATGGTGGCATGCTTGACCGTTCTGACTCTATGCTTTTTGCTGGAGCGGTGGCTGCTCTTTTGTTACTGGCCGAAGGGATTATATGAGCATTTTCGAAGATACGGCACCGAGGGCGTCAAGAAGGCGCCCTTTGCGCATCGCTGTATTAGGCGCTTCTGGCTCCATTGGCACGCAGACGCTTGACGTGTGCCGCAAGCATAGTGACAAGATTAAGGTAGTTGCCCTTTCTGTGCGCCGTTCCACAAACTTTTTGGTGTCAGCTGCGCGAGAGTTCGGCGTCACGCATGTTGCTGTTACCGAAGACGAGCATGCCAATGACTCCGTAATGGAAGATTTGCCAGCAGGCTGTGAAGTCCATAGCGGATATGACTCTATCGTAGACCTCGCTTGCCTGGATGAGGTGGACTGCGTCGTTTCGGCGGTCGTTGGCTTTGCTGGTATTAAGGCGGGCTATGCTGCCATACAGGCTGGCAAGGTGTTGGCATACGCCAACAAAGAGACCATTGTGGTAGCCGGTGACCTTTTGATGCCACTTGTGAAACCGGGCCAGCTTATTCCCGTCGACTCCGAGCACAGTGCCATCTATCAGTGTCTTGTTGGGGAACGCGCGTCAGATGTACATTGCATCTGGCTTACGTGCTCCGGGGGGCCATTTTATGGCATGAGTCGCGGCGAGCTCGCTGGCGTTACGGCAGCAGATGCCCTAAAGCATCCGACGTGGAAGATGGGCCCAAAGATCACCATCGATTCCGCGACACTCATGAATAAGGGGCTTGAGGTGCTTGAAGCGCACCACCTGTTTGACGTTCCCATCGATAAAGTCCGCGTACTGGTTCAGCGCCAGAGCCGCATCCATTCCATGGTGGAGTTCGCAGATGGGGTAGTGAAGGCTCAGATGGGACCTTCTGATATGCGCATCCCTATTCAATATGCGCTCAGCTACCCACAGCGTTGGGAAAGCCCTGTGCAGCGCATGGACTACTGCAAAGAGCCACCAATTTCTTTTGGCGAGGCTGACGAGGAGACGTTTGCCTGCTTGGCGCTTGCCAAAGAAGCAGGATGTCTCGGCGGTACCATGCCATGTGCGATGAATGCGGCCAATGAGGTCGCTAACAAGGCGTTTCGCCTCGGAGCTTGTGGCTTCCTCGATATTGAGAATACCGTGCGGCGCGTTATGAGCTCCACTCAGGTTGAGCCGGTGGAAGGCATCGAGCAACTTGTGTACATAGACGCCGAGGCTCGTCAGCGTGCTCGCAGACTGCTTGGCCTCGACAAAGGTGAGTCATGACGGTACTATCGGCCATATTCTGGGGAGTGGTCGTCCTTTCACTCCTTGTGATGCTGCACGAGGGCGGACATTTTTTGATTGCTCGCGCCTGCGGTATGCGTGTGACAGAATACTATCTTGGCATGCCTTGCAAGTTGCATATGGCTTACAAGTCAAAGAAATACGGCACTGAGTTTGGCGTCACGCCGATTCTGCTGGGTGGGTACACGCGCATCTGCGGCATGGAGACGTTGGGCGATGAGAATCTGGCGCAGGTGCTTGCCTGCGTACAGCGCTCAGGTACGACAAACGCCTCGCGTATCGCCGCAGAACTCTCCCTTGATGTGGATGATGTCATCGATGACCTGCTTGCGCTTAGCGATTGTGCCTCCATACATGCGCTTGGCGATGGTGGCAAGGGCAAAGAGGCCCTTGAGACGTATGAGACCTGTCGTCGTGATGTCCATATGCTGACTGAATACGACCGGGGACACAACTTTGCGGCTCAAGGCACAACCGAGGCAGGCGTCGCGCGTCCCGTTGATGACCCAGCAGACTTTCTTAGGTCAGAGCAATCCCATACCTATACTGGAAAGGGATTTTGGAGACGCTTTTTCACGCTTGTTGCCGGAGCTGCGGTCAATATCGTTTTAGCTTTTCTCATTGTTGTGGCCGTGGTCATGTCCGTTGGCTATGAGACAATTGTAGACTCCAATGTCCTTGGCGGGGTGCAACAGGGCTCACTTGCCGAGGAAGCAGGTATACAGGCTGGTGACGCACTTGTACAAGTCGACGGCGTCGCTTGTTCGAATTGGACGGACATAACAGCTGCGGTAGAGCAAGCGCTCGACAAGGCGCAGCCCTTTGAAGTGGCCTATCAGCGCGACGGGCAGACATACGATACTATGATTGAGCTGCCAGAAGACGGCAGCGCAACGGCCATAGGCGTCCTGGCGTCGACAATGACCTCTTACCCAGACCTTCTTGAGGCGTCGCAAATGGCGGTTTCGTATGGATGGCTTGTTGCAAAAGCTGCGGTAGAGCTCATCATGCCTCAGCATACGATCGAAATCCTCAATCAATCCACCTCGGTCGTTGGCATCTCGGTCATGGCCTCGGAGGCAGCCAGCAGCGGCATAGAAAATCTTCTCCTTTTTGTGGCAGCCATTTCAATGTCTCTCGGCTTTATGAACCTTCTTCCCATCCCTCCTTTGGATGGGGGGAAGATCCTTATAGAAGTTGTGCAAGCTATCACTAGAAGGCCCCTATCTCCAAAGGCGCAAATTGCCATTAGCTATGTAGGGCTGGCCTTCTTCGTGTTTATTTTCCTCTATGCGCTTCAACATGACATTGTGAATTTTGTTTTGGACTAGGGGAGAGGACCTATGTGCGATCACACACAGCAGCTGCCGCGCGAGCAGACTCGGCAGGTGCAGGTAGGCGCAGTTGTCATCGGCGGTGGAGCACCGATTCCGGTGCAGTCCATGTGCAATACCAAGACGACGGACGTCGCCGCCACGTTGGCACAAATCCGCGATCTTGCAAAAAATGGCTGTGACATCGTGCGGGTGACAGTGCCTACGCAAGCAGCGGCGGATTCGTTCGTCCAGATCTGCGCTGCAAGTCCCCTTCCGGTTGTGGCTGACATCCATTTCGACTGGCGTCTCGCAATCTCGGCCATTAAATCCGGGGCTGCGGCAGTGCGCATAAACCCAGGCAACATCGGCTCTTTTGACCATGTCGACGCCATCATTGACGCGGCTGGTGAGGTAGGCGTTCCTATCCGCATAGGAGTTAACGCGGGCTCGCTAGACAAAGCAATTGCAGAGCAAGACAAGCTGAGCATAGCTGACAAGCTTGTGCACAGCGCAATATCATTTACCGACCATCTTGAGCGTCGAGGATTTTATGACTTCGTCCTTTCAGCCAAGGTGCATGGCGTACCAGAGACAATTGAGACAAACCGCAGACTCTCCCAAGAGCTGCCTCATGTGCCTTTGCACATCGGCGTAACTGAAGCTGGAACGCGCCGCCAAGGCACTGTCAAAAACTCGATTGCCCTTGGCGTGCTCCTTGCTGAGGGCATCGGTGACACCATTCGCGTCTCTCTCACAGATGACCCCGCCGAAGAAGTGCGTGTGGGCTGGGAGATCCTTTCGGCCATAGGGCTCCGCAGACTGCATCCCGAACTGGTGAGCTGCCCTACGTGTGGGCGCACGCAAGTCGACCTCATCGGCATCGCACGACAAGTGGAACAGCGTTTGCAACAGGTACGCACGCCTATCAGCGTTGCCGTAATGGGCTGCGTCGTGAATGGACCAGGAGAGGCAAGGGGCGCCGACATCGGCGTCGCTTGTGGCAAGGGGCAAGGTATGATCTTTGTCAAGGGCAAGACGGTGCGCAAGGTAAAGGAAGATGAGATCATCGATGCCCTTTTTGAAGAGATCGACCGCCGCTGGCCTTCTTCCTGACGCCCTGTGCTTTGAGCCGAGGCTTTCGCCTTCTCCTTAGGCAGTTGGTTAAAAATAGCTTCAATCATTGCAATGGTAGTGAGCGGCATTAAAATCGTGCAATGTCGAGCTTCATCTTGAAGGGATCTGCGCCTTGGAAAAATATATGAGAATGACCAAACTTTATGCTCCCACGCTCAAAGAAGACCCTGCTGAGGCTGAGTTGGCAAGTCATCGGTTGCTACTTCGTGCCGGCATGATACGCAAGGAGGCTGCTGGGCTTTATAGTTACTTGCCTCTCGCTTGGCGTTCCATTCTCAAAATAGAAAACATCATTCGCGAGGAGATGGCTGCCATTGGCTGTCAAGAAATGATGACACCTATTCTTACCGACGCTGAGCTTTGGAAGCAATCCGGCCGTCTCAACGCCTATGGCCCCGAGCTGATGCGCATCAAGGATCGCCATGATCGGGAATTTTGCCTTGGGCCGACGCACGAGGAGACGTACACTGACCTCGTGCGAGGAGAGCTGAGGAGCTACAAGCAGCTTCCCTTGATGCTTTACCACATTCAAGATAAGTTCCGTGACGAGCTGCGTCCCCGCTTCGGCCTTATGCGCAGCCGTGAGTTCATTATGAAAGACGCCTACTCTTTTGCAGCCGACCAAAAGAGCTCTCGAGCTTGTTATGAGCAACAGAAGGCTGCCTATGCACGCTATTGCGCGCGCTGCGGCCTTGTCGCCTTGCCTGTGGTTGCTGACACGGGCGAGATCGGTGGCGACACATCTGTAGAGTTCATGGCTCTTGCCGATGCTGGTGAGGCTGAGCTTGTCTATTGCGATAACTGCGGGTTTGCGGCCGATGTGGAGGCTGCGAGCGCCACCTGCGCTATCGTCGAAGACGTCCAAGGGGAGATGAAGAAGATAGCAACTCCCGGAGTGGGAACGATAGCTGAGCTTTCTGAGATGCTCGGCGTGCCTGAGGCGGTGACACGCAAGGCCATGGCGCTTGTCGATGGCGAGGGCCTGCCGTGGATCGTCGTCGTGCCTGGCGATCATGAGATGAACGAGTGCAAGGCAGCTCATGCTTTTGGGCATTACCATTTGATGGGTGACGCTGAGCTTGTCTCCTTTGGTCTGCATAAGGGCTTCATGGGTCCTGTCAAGGTGCCTGAGGGAGTGCATGTGGCCGCAGACGTCTCTCTTGAAAAGTCCGAATGGTGGCTTGTCGGCGCAAACGAGGAAGGCTTTCACCTACGCTCTGCCAAGCCTGGTAGAGACTTTCAAATTGAAAAGTGGGTTGATGTCATTACAGCCAAACAAGGGGATCTCTGCCCGAAATGCGGCAAGCCTCTCAAGGGCGCACATGGCATTGAGTGTGGTCAGGTTTTCCTTTTTGATGACAAGTACTCGACGCCTATGGGAGCTACGTTTACTGACATTGACGGCACGCAAAAGCCATTGCTCATGGGAAGCTATGGCATAGGGGTGTCGCGCACACTGGCAGCTATCGTTGAGCAGCATCATGATGACGCTGGCATCATTTGGCCAGTTTCTGTAGCGCCCTATGAAGTCGAAGTCATTTCGCTTGACGCGAAGGGTGAGGTGCTCTCTGCAGCTGAGTCAATGGCCTCTGATCTCACAGCCGCAGGGCTTGATGTTGTGCTTGATGATCGCAAGGAACGCCCTGGAGTTAAATTTGCAGATGCTGACCTGATGGGCTTCCCGTATCAAGTGATCATAGGAAAGAGAGGTTTAAAGGGCGGGACGGCAGAGCTTAAGAGCCGCGCAACCGGAAAACGCCATGACGTCGCGCTTAACGCCGTGGTAGACGAGCTGTCAAGGAAAGTTGTCTCGCAGCGGTCTGACCTTGCTAAATAGGTGGGCTTTTGCAAATTACTCAGCTGTTTTGCTTGACCATAGGTTCTGCTCTGGTATAGTAACTACCGCACCAACGCATGGGGATATAGCTCAGTTGGGAGAGCGCATGACTGGCAGTCATGAGGTCAGGGGTTCGAACCCCCTTATCTCCACCATGAGAAAAGCGGGCGGCGGAGGTTACCGTCGCCTTTTTTTCTACAAGCGTTAACGGGCCCGTGGCGCAGAGGTCAGCGCAGGGGACTCATAATCCCTGGGTCGTAGGTTCGAATCCTACCGGGCCCACCAGGAAGCTAAGGGCTATCGTGCATCTGCGCGATAGCCTCTTTGCGTATAAGAAGCATGGATGCGAGGGGCCGGGAGTGAATCTAAAAAAGCTCGCAAGGCAGTTCGTTGATTTCGCCGCAGTTGGTGTGATAGCTTTTTTAATCGATTACGGCATTTTGATGTTCCTGTCGCAAATCGTTGGTTGGAACCCCGTCTTCTCCGCATTTATCTCCTATGTGATATCTACCATATTTAACTACGTGGCATCAATGCGCTTTGTCTTCACCCATCGCGCCGACTTGTCTAGAAGACGGGAATTTATCCTGTTCGTCATTTTTTCCATGATTGGCTTAGGGATGAATGAAGTTATTATTTGGGCGGGGACAGCGTCTTTTGGCAACGGCCCTTATGCGGTGACTGCTTCAAAGCTTGTTGCCACCTTAATCGTTGCCCTGTGGAACTTCTTCAGCCGCAAGCATTGGCTTGATGCTGGGGAATAGCTTGTTCGATCTGCCTAACCTATAGAGGCTAGGCGCAGGGGAGGGAAATTAATGACTGCGGAAAGCAAACGACTCAAAGTTACCTGCCTTATAAGCCTTTTCTTCGGCGTTGCTGGGATATTCTGCTCACTTATGCTGCCCATCGAAATCGGCGTCTCTGTCTTTGCTCAGCTCTCTGCCCTTGCAGTGAGCATTTTGTCCATAGTTCTAGGGATTCATGGCGCAAGGGCTGCCAACTTGCCTTCAAGGGCAAAGGGCCTGCGCAGCTTTGCTCTCGTAATAAGCATTCTTGCGTGCGGTGCATTCGTGTTTGCGGTCTACAAGGGGCATGGCTTCACGTATTTTGCCGCCATGTGTTTGGTGGCAACTATCCTTGATCTTTTGGTTACAATTTTCGCTCATGTAGTCAAGCGTGCCCTTGATCGTGCATGATTGTAGGAAACGAAGGTATTCTCGCTGACATGCAAAAGCGACTTCTGATATAGTGACAAATCGTTTGGGCGACTAGCTCAGGGGTAGAGCGCTTCCTTCACACGGAAGAGGTCGCTGGTTCGAGGCCAGCGTCGCCCACCATAAAA
>ENA-UOOM01000150-UOOM01000150.1-fermentation-metagenome-genome-assembly--contig:-NODE-150-length-87610-cov-4.130067_pt1 | contig 87610 bp, 87 predicted proteins | sample MGYA00245781_ERZ724031 | MGnify/ENA primary metagenome ERZ724031 (study PRJEB28704, sample SAMN03018317) | fermentation metagenome | biome: anthropogenic terrestrial biome; feature: soil; material...
GAAAATGCCCTGCATTTTCAAAACCTCAGTGCAGGGTTAAACATTTTTATTCATCAAGTATAATCGACAACTTAGTTGTCATTAGGAAAATGCTTTGCATTTTCACAATCTCAGAGCAGGGTTAAACATTTTTATTCATCAAGTATAATCGACAGCTTAGTTGTCATTAGGAAAATGCCCTGCATTTTCAAAACCTCAGAGCAGGGTTAAACATCTGTGTTTATCACTTTAAAAGACATAAAAAACGAGGAACTGATATGAGATCAAAATTAATTGATGTCTGCAGTAATTTTGGTATCAACGACGATTGTATCGACTGCAAAGCAATTTCAAACGGGCTTATCAATGACAGCTTCTGGATGAAGTTCAGAAACAATATTGCTGACAGGGAGTATATGCTCCAGCGCATTAACAGCAATGTCTTTAAGTCACCTGAAAATGTTATGGAGAATATTATACGGGTGACCGAGTACATTAAAAAAGCGTATGAGGCATATGGTGACAAGGATTACCGATCAAGTTTAGTCTTTTTTCAGACGAACGAGGGCAAGTATTATTATGTAGACGAAAGCGGCGGTTATTGGAGATTGTCCAGATATATCAGAAACTCCATTGTAGTAAACAATACCGACGATTTGGACATTATACGTGAAATCGGCTATGCTTTCGGTAACTTTCAGAACAGTCTGGACGGCTTTCCAGTCGGATTCCTGCATGAGACCATAGTTGATTTTCATAATACAAAAAAAAGATATGTTGCACTGAAAAACGCCATTAACAATGCAAGAATAAGCAGGCTAAACGAAGCGACCGAATCTATAAGCTACCTTTTGTCGGTAGAAGACGAGGCTTGCAAGCTTACAGAGCTTGCCGATAACGGTATTTTGCCCTACCGCGTTACACATAACGACACAAAATGCAATAATGTCCTCTTAGACGAGGATACGAGAAAAGCGCTATGTGTAATAGATCTTGACACAGTTATGCCCGGTCTGATCATGCATGATTTCGGCGATGCGGCAAGATATATATGTAACACAACTGCCGAGGATTCCAAGCTTTTGAATAGGGTTTCAATAGATATGGATAAATTTACTGCCCTTTCTCAGGGGTTTTTGTCGCCGATAAAAGACACCCTTACAAAAGAGGAAGCGGACAATATGGCCAACGGTGTTTTTGTAATGGCGACGGAGCTTGCCGTAAGGTTTTTAACGGATTACCTTGAAGGAGATAGGTATTTTAAAATCAATTACTCAGAGCATAATCTCATCCGCGCAAAATGTCAGATTGCTCTTTCGAAAAGAATAGCTGAGAACCTTCAGGAGATGAATAAGATTGTTAACGATATTATCCATACGGAAAAAATAGAAAAAAAGGCATCCTGCCTCGCTTGAACAGATATAATAAGAGTTAAACGGTATCAGACTTTATTGTCAGATGCCGTTTTTTAGGCAGATAGAAAGATTCTATCGCAGACAGCGGGAAATTTATATATCCCCGCGTTATTGTTTTATTATTGATTTCATGATACAATATTGCCTATAAAAACCATTGGAAAATTTTCTATAAGGGATCACAGATATGAGTTTTTTAGTACAGACTGTAAATTCACCGCCCGGTTCGATAAAAAGCGATATTGCCGAAACTTTAAGATACCTCGGATACGGTAAACATGCACCTGACACGGATACGGCAGCTTTGATTGATGAATGCATTAAGGAATTTAACCCTGTTATTTCACCACGGTGCTGTTATATCCGGGTTCCCGTTGTCATCAGTTCCGACTCTGTTGAGCTTGGCTTTGGTGAAATAAAGAGCAGATCGCTTTGTAAAAATCTCGGGGGCTGCGATGAAGCGTGGGTTTTTGCCGCAACCATAGGGATCGAAGCTGACAGAATGATAGCAAGGTACGGTAAAACCTCACCGTCAAAAAGCGTTATAGTGGACGCTCTGGCATCCTCCGCAATCGAATGCTGGTGCGATGAAATAAACAGGATGCTCTGCATCGACCTTAAATGCCGTCCGCGATTTAGTCCCGGCTACGGGGATTTCGATATAGGTCATCAAAAAAGCTTGATGTCATTACTCGACACGGCGGTGAAAATCGGCCTTACACTTACCGATTCAATGCTTATGCTGCCAACAAAATCCGTCACAGCCGTTATAGGAATAAGCAAAAATGAAGACATGCAAAACGATTGTGATATATGCCTCTCCTGCGATAAAAAAAGCTGCATGTATAAAAAATGAGGTGTTTTAGTATATGAATATCAAAGAGAAAATCAAGAGCTCAAGAGTATATTTTGACGGCAGTATGGGCGTAATGCTGCAGAGCTTAGGACTTGAGCCGGGTGAGCTGCCCGAGAATTGGAATCTTACCCACCCGGAAAAAATAGTCAACCTGCATAAGGCTTATCTTGAAGCAGGTTGCAATATAATCTCAACGAATACTTTTGGAGCTAACAAGCTCAAGTTCTCAAATCTTGATAAAGTTATAGAATCCGGCATTGTTAATGCGAAAAAAGCAGTTTCCGAATGTGCCTATATGGGTGAGGATCATTATGTCGCTTTTTCGATGGGACCGCTGGGAAAGCTCTTAACACCTTTCGGCGACCTTGAATTTGAGGATGCCGTGGATATTTTCTCGGACAGTGTAAAAATTGCCGCGAAAAACGGCGTAGACCTCATTATTATCGAAACTATGAGCGATTCCTATGAAACGAAAGCAGCGGTGATTGCGGCAAAAGAGAACTCAGACCTACCGGTTTTTGTAACTAATGTATATGACGAAAACAAAAAGCTTTTGACGGGTGCTTCTCCGGGAGCTATGACGGCTATGCTTGAGGGACTCGGTGTTGATGCAATAGGCATTAACTGCTCGCTAGGACCTAAGCAGATGCGGAAAATCATACCCGAACTGCTTGAAAACGCATCGGTACCTGTTATAGCAAACCCGAACGCAGGACTGCCCCGCGCCGAAAACGGGAAAACCGTTTTTGATGTCGGTGCGGACGAATTTGCAGCGGTTATGAAAGAATTCGCAGAGCTTGGAGTAAGCATTATCGGAGGCTGCTGCGGTACCACACCGGAATATATAAGAAAAATGATCGAGGTAACAAAAAACCTTCCGTTCAAACGCGTATCTGATAAGAATAAAACCGTCGTATCCTCCTATTCCCACGCGTTGTATATAGAAAACGAGCCAATCCTGATAGGTGAGCGAATCAACCCTACCGGAAAGCCTCTTATAAAACAGGCTTTGCGTGATGGGAATTTTGACTATATTTTAAGTGAAGCGCTTGCACAACAGGAAAAAGGCGCACATATTCTTGATGTTAACGTAGGACTGCCTGAAACCGATGAGGTAAAAATGATGGCGACAGCAGTAACCGAGCTTCAGGTTGTTGTTGACCTTCCTCTGCAAATTGATACCGTAAACACCGCCGCTATGGAAAGGGCGATGAGGCTTTACAACGGAAAACCGCTTGTCAACTCTGTAAGCGGCAGCGAGGAGAGCATGACGCAGATATTCCCTCTCGTGGCAAAATACGGCGGAGTTGTCGTCGCACTCACCATTGATGAAAACGGAATACCCGATACTGCCGAAGGAAGACTTGCGGTTGCTGAAAGGATTGTCAGGCGTGCTGCGAAGTTCGGCATAAAACCAAAGGACATAATAGTTGACCCGCTTGCTCTGACTGTTTCCTCAGATACAGGCAGCGCAAATATAACTCTCGAGTCGATACGACTTATCAAGGAAAAGCTGGGAGTAAAAACAAGTCTCGGTATATCTAACATCTCCTTCGGGCTGCCGAACCGTGAGATAATAAACTCCGCCTTTTATGCAATCGCTTTGCAAAGCGGCCTTGACTGTGCAATCATAAATCCTTTTTCCGAGGATATTATGAAAACGTATTACAGCTACAGAGCGTTGCGTGGTATGGATGAAAACTGCGTAGAATATATCGGTTTTGCATCGGGAAAATCAGAGCGCAAAGCATATGTTGAAAACTCCGAAGACGGTGCAGGAGAATCTCTTCAAAATGCCATTGTTAAAGGTTTGAAGGAAAGAGCGTTCACGATTGCCTCTAATCTTTTAAAAACCTCTCCTCCGCTCGATGTTATCGACACACAGATTATCCCGGCGCTCGATATTGTGGGCAGAGGTTATGAGGAGAAGACCGTTTTTCTTCCTCAGCTTCTTATGAGCGCGGAGGCGGCGACCTCTGCTTTCAGGGCTGTAAAAGCGGTTTTGCCGCCGACAGACAGCAAAAACGAGAATAAAATAATCCTCGCCACCGTCAAGGGAGATATTCACGATATCGGCAAGAATATAGTAAAGGTTCTGCTTTCCAATTACGGTTTTTATGTGATCGACCTCGGAAAGGACGTACCGCCGGAGGTTATATGTGCCGAAGCGATTGAGCAGGAAGTAAAGTTAGTCGGTCTGAGTGCGCTTATGACAACCACTCTGCCGTCTATGGAAAAAACCATAAAACTGCTGCGTCAAAAAGCTCCCGACATCAAGGTTATCGTCGGCGGAGCTGTTCTTACAAAGGAATATGCGGATATGGTTGGTGCGGACTGTTATGCAAAGGACGCCATGGAGGGTGTCCGATATGCTGAAAAGGTTTTTTCCGAAAATGAATGATTTTATATTATAATATTTTAGCATTCGATTGAAATTTAAAATACACTATGATATAATAATACCGCATTAGGAAAACACAAAACATTCTCTATAAGTTTAACCGAATATAATGATGGAATAAGCTCTCAAAATATATATGAAAGGCATAGGTGAACCAGATGAAGGTCATTGTTACGGGGGGAACCGGTTATATCGGGTCGCATACCTGCGTCGAGCTGATTAAAAAAGGGCATGAAATTGTAATAATCGACAATCTTTCAAACTCCAAAGCGGATGTAGTGGATAAAATTGAAAAAATTACAGGTAAAAGACCTGTTTTCTACGATGCGGACATACTCGATCGCAACAAAATAGACAAAATTTTTGCGGCGAATAAGGTGGATGCAGTCATTCACTTTGCGGGCAAGAAAGCTGTCGGCGAATCGGTTGAAAAACCGCTTATGTATTACTATAACAACATAACGGGAACGATTAACATACTCGAATCAATGCTGAAAAACGGCTGTACAAAATTCGTTTTTTCCTCCTCGGCTACAGTTTACGGTGCGCCTAAAACAGTTCCTATCAAAGAGGATTTCCCACTCTCTACCGCGAATCCCTACGGAACTACAAAGCTATATATTGAAGGGATTTTACAGGATTTATATAAAGCAAACAAAGAGCTGAGCATAACTATTCTGCGTTATTTCAATCCGATCGGCGCACATCAGAGCGGTCTTATCGGTGATAATCCAAACGGCATACCCAACAACCTTATGCCTTATATAACAAGGGTTGCAAAGGGTGAGCTCAAGCAGCTCAGAGTGTTCGGAAATGATTATCCCACACACGACGGCACCGGAGTCCGGGATTATATCCATGTAGTCGACCTTGCGAACGGTCATATCAAAGCGATTGAGAATATGGAAAATCCGGATTTGAGAATCTACAATCTCGGAACAGGCAAAGGCTACAGCGTGCTTGACATTGTAAAAGCTTTTAAAAAGGCGACAGACATTGATATTCCCTATGTTATAACAGAAAGGCGTCCCGGAGATATAGCGGAGTGTTTTGCCGATGCTTCAAAAGCAAAAAGAGAGCTTGGGTGGCAGACCGAATACGTTCTTGAGGATATGTGCAGGAGTGCCTGGAATTTCGAGCGAAATGCGTAACGGCTTTTTTACGCGCTTTATGTCGGGAAGATGCGGCATAGACGAGCTTAATATTTTTATCGCGGTTGTTCTGATTATTTTGAGCGGAGCTTCATATTTCACTCAAAATGCAATATTATACGCAGTTGAGTTCCTTATATTGCTGCTGCTGCTTTTTAGAATGCTTTCTAAAAACATTGAAAGAAGAGCTACGGAAAATAGGGCGTCTATAAAGCTTTTATCACCTCTGACAAAATCAATCAGAAGATGGATGCACCGTATAAAAGACAGAGAAAACAGGTATTACAGATGTCCGAGGTGCTATGCAAGACTTCGCGTTCCCAGATACAGAGGAGAGATAACGATAACCTGCCCTGTCTGTAATCACAATTTCGATAAAATGACATAAAAACAGCTGTAATCATATCAATCTGATAGATTACAGCTTATTTTATGCGTTTAGGAATTTATCTGTAAAAAGTGAACATCCGTAAGAGCGGTATTCCTCAATCTTTTTTCTTATAAGCTCCTCGCTTACACCGAAATGAGCCGCAAGGCAGGGTATGCAAAGAAATTCGGTCGCTCCTCGGTTGATCAGCTTTTTCGTAGCACCGATGTCGTCGCTATCAAGAGCCGATCCGCACTCTTTACATACCAAATCGGCAGAATTATTTTGCATCAACGAGCTTTCCCCTGAGAACCATGCAAGTATGCGGAAGCATAACCGGAGCGCGGTAAATATCCTTGTAAACACCGATATCCTCGCCTGTCCAAAGGTTTGTAAGCTGCAGAGCTTTGTTTGCCGAACGATTTATTCCGAAGTTATCGAAAGGTATCCACGGGCATTGATTGTTGTCGGTCAGGTTGAAGAATCCGATAGCGATATCTCCGCCCTCAAGAGATTTTACCCAGGTCATTATGTTGGTATTATTGTCTGCAAGGTACGGTTGTCTTCCCGCCGGATCCTGATTTAATGCTATGATATCTCTGTTTGTGAGTATTTCCTTTGTCGCGTCGCTCATATTGCGGACGTCGCAGCCTATCATAAGCGGTGAGTTAAGGAAAGCCCAGAGGGAGAAGTGTGTTCTGTACTCCTCATCCGTGCAGCCGTCGAGCGCGACATTGCCCTTGCCGTACATTCCCACAACGAGCATATCCATATCATTGAAGCAGCCCTGCCCGTTATAAGGCTGCAGCTCTACCTGCTTTAGTGCAAGCTCCTTGATCGATTTCCATGTATCGACAATATCTCCGGTGGAGCGCCACATATGAGCGCCGGTTTCCTTTATCCATTTATGTGTCTCATCGACCCCCCAGCTGCAGGCGGAAAACAGAATATCCCTTCCGCAGTTTGCAAGCGCGTGACCCATTCTCTTATAAAGTATGTGTCCCTTCTGCCAATATGGTCTGAAACAGTAATCATATTTTAAGTAGTCAACGCCCCACTCCGCAAAGGTGGCGGCATCGATAAATTCAAACTCAAACGAGCCCGGATAAACCGCGCAGGTATAGTTTCCCGCACAGGAATACATCCCGAACTTAAGTCCTTTGGAATGAACATAATCGGCGACTGCCTTCATGCCGTTCGGGAACTTCTCTTTGCTCGGAACAATCCTGCCGTTCTCATCACGCTGTCTTTCCGACCAGCAGTCGTCAATTACAAGGTATTCATAACCTGCTGCCAAAAGGCCTGTGTCAACCATAGCGTCCGCGGTTTCCTTTATCAGCTTTTCGTTGATATTCGGCCCGTAAGTATTCCAGGAATTCCATCCCATGGGCGGTGTATGCTTGATCATGATTTCTATACCTCCAAAAACATTAATTCCCGCTCATTCTAACATAGACGGGTTGCTAAAGCAATACATTTTACCATAAACTATTAAAAATTATTGCATTTCTTCTTGAAATGTATTATACTGCTTTTGGGTCGGTAAGCTTAAATAAACGGTATAATAATATAAAAAAGTACTTATCAGTTACCCTGATAATTGCACTTACCACGCCGCTCTTTTTACGCGACAGCAGCGGACGTTCATATGCGATAAAATTGCTTATGTAGGAAAAAGGTGCTTGAAATAAAGGATATTAGGGTATCCGAAAGAATACCCGATTACATTGTTTTGGAACTGCCGAGTGATTTTCGTAAGACGGAACCATTTATTAAAGGTGAATTCTACTCTATCGTAGGATGGAATGACTGATATTAACAGACTTATTTATTGCAGCTGAATTAATTAAAATAAAAACAATAAGGAGATTTGAGCAGATGAAAAAAAAGCTATCACTTATTCTTGCAATCGTCCTGATGATTTCCCTGTTCGGCATCATCGGGTCGCTCGCCGCTATCAAAACCGTGTATACGAACATAGCGGTGGGAGCGACCTATGAAGCCTCCGAGCCTTATACGCTTAGAACTTATCCGAACGATTATCAGCTTATCGACGGTAAGGAGCTTACCGACGGTGTAAAAGCGACCACAGCTTACGGCACGGAATGGCATGCATTTTGTGACAACACAGGCGATAAGAGCCCGTATTACATCATTGTCGACCTTGCCGAAAAGAAGAACGATATAAAAAAGCTTTCTATCCAGTTTCAGGATAATACCGGAGCGGGAATAGTAAAGCCCGTATCTGTAGTATATTCCGTTTCTGACAACGGAACCGATTTCACAGAGTTGGGAACCGCAACCGAATCCGGCAGCGGAGCATATCTTAATTATGACCTGATATGCTCGACACCAGCAAGCGGCAGGTATTTTAAAGCTGTAATAACCAAGGGCGGATTTTTCACATTTGCTTCCGAGTTTGAGATATGCACCGGAGAAGAGGTAGAGGTATCCGATGTGAGCGAGGAATCCGATGTGTCGGGTGAACCTCCCGTATATGACGATCCGGACGAGACAATTCTTGCGGTGGATAAAAACTCGCAGTGTTATATTTCGGGTGATTACCTGTGCGGTGTTCCTATGAATACCGACTATAAGAGCTTTTTGGCTCTGCTTAACAGCACCGTCGGAATAAAGGTTCTGGATAAAAACCGCGCGGTCAAGACGAGCGGGGCAATAATCTCCGGTGATTCCGTAGTAAAAACAGTCAACGATGAGGAAGTTGACACGAAAATCATTATGATTGACGGCGATGTCAACGGTGACGGCGAAATAAAGGCAAACGATTATCTGCTTATTAAGAGAGCATATCTCGGAACATATACCCTTACGGGCGTAAACTTCCGTGCCGCATGTATTACTAACGGAACAAGCATAGTCGCTCAGGATTACCTGAAGATAAAAAGAGAATTCCTCGGTACATACAGTATTCATACCAAATATGAGAATCCGATTACGGAGTATGATATGACTTTCACCGCTGTTTCCGCTTCCATGTACAGAATGAACTGCACCTATGAGAACAAACCATTTTCCCTTACCTTTGACAAGAAAACATGGGGAACATGGAACATAGGCACATGGACATATGACGGTAAAGCTCTTGCCGGCGGCGGTACTGACTGGGAGTATGTATTCAGATCTTCACCCACAAGTTCGGGCGGAACCGCATTCACAGGCGGCAATCACGAGAACGAAAGACTTGTTGAAATAAAATTCTATGACGGTTCGACGAACAAGGAGCTCAATCTTTCCGTCGGAAAATCTGAGAGCATTAAAAATCTTAAAATAGTTGAAAAGACTCAGATACTGTTCGACAAGACCACAACACCGTTCTGCGATGTTGTGCGTACTTACCGTGTAGCCGGAAACAATATAACCCTCGACGTCGAATACAGCTATATCAAGGATGTTTATTTTGAACTCTCCTACACCTGTATGTTCCCTATTGCGAAAACCTACGGCTTATATATACAGTTCAACAATCTTGACGGTACAAAGAAGAACGTTGAGACGCTAAAGGTAGGTGCGTCTGATTATTCCGGTCCTCAGCACAGCTCACCGGCACTTGATTGCACTATGTGGGGATATCTGAACGATTCCTATAAGTTCGATGTAAAGGTATATACCCTCGGGGATTCGTGTGATTTCTTCAAGAACGATAAAAAGACCTTCTATTGGGATATGAATACCACACATAATAAGTTGTATTATTCAAAATATAACATGGGTTCTAAAACTCTCGTGAAAGCAGGCACAACCCAGTACACAAGAAGCTCATGGACCTTCTATATCGACGAATCGGTTGGCTAATCAAAACGATTGCTTAAAGCGTTGAGCGAGTCAAGACCGTGTGATCTTAATGGTTGCACGGTCTTAAATAACTGTTGAAAAAATAAAAAAAGTAATGTATACTCTCTATATAGATATACGGCCAACAAATAACTTCATTATTTTATAAAATAATTTTAAAACAAGGAATGTTTACAGATATGGAACAGAAAAAAGTAAAATTACTTGGTATAATTGCTGTCATAAGCTGGGTAACGACGGTTCTTATCAACATTGCCGCATATTTTATGCTGCCGGATACTATTATTACACAGATAAACTTTTCCTCTGAAAAAAGCTATATGCAGACCCTGACATATCTGATTATAGTTACGGTATTGGTTCTCATCTCTGCCTGTATGACCATATTTACCGGAAGGAAAACCAAATGGGTTACCTTGACATTAATTCTGTTTTCAATCAATGTAATCTGCATATTGTTAAATCTATTATAAGCTCTGAAAGGCGAAGAAAATGAACGAACGCAGACCAATAAAAAAGAATAATCCACAAAAGCCCGCAAACAGCTCAAAAGCAAAAGAGGGCGATGTAAAAAAGCCCTCCGGCAAGGGTAAAAAAGCTACAAAGTGGGCTATACTGTCAGTTTTATTTATCGTGCTGCTCATCGTTGTCGGGTGTCTTACCATCTATTACATACTTTATGACGGAATCCCCTTTGTCGAACGTATAGAACCCTATGTAAGACCCGCTTTCCCGGATGAGGACGATTTTTCGGTAGATTATGATATAAGCACCGATGAAAACACCGTTCTTAAAACCCCCATCTTCTTGGAAAAGCCGATAGATGAGAATATTATCAATATATTGCTTGTAGGTTGTGATTCCGCCGATGGGGGGAGCAGCCGTAGCGATACTATGATGATGCTCTCTTATGACAAGAGAAGCGGCAGAATTGTGCTTAATTCGTTTCTTCGCGATTCCTTTGTTCCTATAAAGGATCACAACTGGAACAGGCTGAACGCTACCTATACATATGGAGGAGTAGGGCTTACCATCAATACTATCAACGAGGTATACGGCCTTGACATCCAATATTTTGTCTCGGTGGATTTCGAGGGGTTCGAAAGTATTATCGACAGCATCGGTGGTGTCACCCTGACAATAACGGAGGCGGAAGCAAAATACCTTAACAAATATTCTCACGCCGAGGTTTCTGCCGGAGAGGTCAAGCTTGACGGAGCGACAGCACTCGAATATGCGAGAATCAGAACCGGTATAATAGCTTCTGAGAGCGGTGATTTTAACCGTACCAATCGTCAGCGAAAGGTTATAACATCAGTTATAAATCAGGCTCTGAATGCCGAAAACAAAGAGGTGCTCAGCTTGCTTAAGACCTGTTTGAATTATGTAAGAACAAACCTCGGAGCTAAAACCATAATCGATCTCGCCTCTGATTTTCTGGATATGAACAATTTCGACATTACGGGATATCCCATTCCTGCCGAAGGAACTTGGAAATATGATGAGTTCGGAAAGATGTCTATAATCAAAATAACGGACGAGGGATTTGATGAAAACATCGAAATCCTAAGGCAGAGAATATACGGCTAAAACCACACAGCACTCTTCTCTGATTTTTTGAAGTAAAAACTGCACGGGTGTGTTTCCATCACGGAAACGCACCCGGTGTTTTTTTACGGCATATAATTAAAAGAGGATATACAGGTCATGTAATAATACCCGTCAGAAAGGAAGGGTACAAATTTCTATGAGTGTAACATTCGTCTTATCCTCAGTGACTTATGCTATGAAAGCACAGGATTTGCTAAAGAGAGAAAGCATTTACTCATCAATAATACGCTCGCCCGATGTCAGAGCTATCAAGGGCTGCGGATACGGTATAAAAATTCAATCCAACTGTGAATCATATGCAAAAAAGATTCTGCAGCTTAACGGGGTATCCATATTGGGATGCATTTATGACTGAACAGTACAACTGATTATTATAAAACATCATCACATAAACGAAAGGTCTGTATTTTATGTACTATTTCGATAATGCCGCAACCGGTTTTCCGAAAAGCGAATATGTTTTTAACGCAATGAAGGAGGCTTTTTACGAAAGCGGGAACGCAGGTAGAAGCGGCCACGACGCAGCTATAAAAGGTTCCTTGATACTTTATAACTGCCGCAAAAAATCCGGCGACCTTTTTGGATGCGAGCCCGAACAAGTTGTGCTGACAAAAAACGCTACCGAAGCATTAAATCTTGCGATAAAAGGTGTTATAACAAAAAAAACTGTAAAAAAAGGCGAGGTTCTTATCTCCTCGCTTGAACATAATTCCGTGTTAAGACCGGTTCTTTCGCTGTGTTCTTCTGACAAAATGACAAAAAAACAATTCGAAGTGGATTTATACGATGATGATAAAACGGTTGAGAACTTTGAAAAAGCGCTTGGTAAAAAAACCGTTTTGGCGGTCGTCACCCACGCATCGAATGTATGTGGCAGAATTCTTCCCGTTAAAAGGCTTATATCGCTTGCGAAAGAAAACGACACTGTTTTTATTCTTGACGCCTCGCAGACTGCGGGACATTTTCCCTTTACTATAGAGGAACTGGGAGCTGATATAATATGTATACCCGGTCATAAGGGTTTGTACGGACCGATGGGTACCGGTCTTATGATAGTCAGCCCGAAGAGCAAGCTCAGTTTCAGAACAATAATGGAGGGTGGAAGCGGAACGGGATCGTTAGATTATGGGATGCCCAAGCTTCTGCCTGAACGCCTTGAGTACGGAACACAGAACAACTGTGGCTTTGCAGGACTTACCGCCTCCATTGAGGAGCTTGTTTTCCCCGTGCACCTCTGTAAGCTGTTTGAATACCTGCTCGAAAAAATGCGTGCCAGAGAAAATATTTTATTATTTGGGGAACCTAAGGATAATACCTATGATTATGTGCCGGTACTGCTTTTCAACAAAAAAAACGCCCTCTGTGAGGAGCTTGCTGCATATTTGAACGAAAAGGGCATATCTGTCAGAGCCGGGTATCACTGTGCCCCGCTCGCCCATAATGCGCTTGGGACTATAAAAACAGGCGGCGTTCGAATCAGTCTTGGCAGATCGAACACCTCCGAAGATATTGATTATCTGATGAGTGTATTATGAATTCTGTCCCGCCACAAAACCCGTTGAAAAGGCTATTTGAAGATTATATCCGCCCGTGTAAGCATCCACATCGATTATTTCACCGGCAAAATATAGCCCTTTTACCAGTTTTGACTCCATTGTCGAGGGGTTAATCTCCCTTACGCATACACCGCCGCTTGTTACAATCGCTTCGCTGACAGGACGGGTTGCAGTTACGGTAAGCGGTATACCCTTCAAAAGCGACAAAAAGCTCTTTCTTTCTGACTTTGTTATCTCATTTACCTTTTTTTTGTCCGGAATCCCCGATAGAGCTATAATCGGTTGTATTATTTTCTGAGGGAGCAGTGCGGACAAGCTGTTAATGAATTCCTTGTTTTTATTCGCCTCAAAATCACGCAGAAGCCTCCTGTCAAGCGTCTCTTCGTCAAGGCCGGGCTTCATATCTATCTTTAGCTTACAGGGAAAGACTGAGTTTAAGTGCGCCGATGCAGAAAGTATTATCGGTCCGGAAACACCGTAATGTGTAAACAGCATCTCACCGGTCTCCGCAAAAATCTCCCTGCCCTCTTTATTATAAAAAGAGGCTCTTACATTCTTTAAAGACAGACCCATGCAGTCACGGCAAAAGCTTTCCATGACGACAAGGGGTACAAGAGACGGTTTTAAATCGGTTATCGTGTGTCCTGTCTGTGCCGCCATTTTATAACCGTCGCCGGTAGAACCTGTAAGCGGGTATGACATTCCGCCCGTTGAAATAATCGCCGAGCGACATTTTATGACTTTATCCTCGCTGTTGGCGGTATACAGAACACCCTCTACCCTGCCACTGCTTTCAATGATTTTTTTTGCTTCACCTCGAACGAAATGTACTCCCGCGTTTTTGCATCCTTTCTCAAGACAATCGGTTATATCCCTTGCCCTATCGCTTACCGGAAAAACCCGCCTACCCTGCTCTGTCTTGACGGGAACCCCCCTGCTCTCAAAAAACGTCATGGTGTCAGCGGGTGAAAAAACCGTTAATGCTTTATATAAAAACCGCGGGTTGACCGTTACGTTTTCCAAAAACGAATCAATATCACAGTTGTTTGTTAGATTACATCTTCCCTTGCCTGTGATATTTAACTTTCTGCCGCAAAATCTGTTCTTTTCGACAAGAATTACACTTTTCCCGCATTCCGCAACTGTCAGAGCCGCCATCAGACCTGCAGCACCACCGCCGATTACGCAAACATCCCATATCTCTGTTCGGCTGCTATTTGTCCTTGTCATAAATATTATATTCCTCCCAGATATCCTCAAGCTTTGCGAAGCTCTGGGATATCTCCGTGCGTTTCCGTTGTCCCACCGCTGCGATAAGCGCATTTATCATGGCAAGCGGAGCTACGAGGGAATCGACAAAGGAGGCGGTGTCGTTTCCGGCAAAAAGAGTTCTGTCTGCCATATCCGCAAGAGGAGACTGCTTACTGTCGGTTAGTGCGACTACAGCAGCGCCCTGTTTCTTTGCAAAATGAAGTGCATCGACCGTTCTTTTTGAATATCTCGGAAAGGATATGCCGAAAACCACATCACCCTGTCTTACTCTCAACAGCTCCTCGAAAATCTCGCTGCCGCTCGCATTGTGCACCAGTTTTACGTTATCGAGAATCAACGACAGATAAAAATTCAGAAAAGATGCGAGTGAGGTTGACGAGCGTGTTCCGACGATGTATATCCTATTGGCATTGAGAAGCAGGTCTACAATACAGTTGAATTCGTCCCTGTCTGTCTTGGCAAGAGTGTTTTTGAGGTTCTCTATATCCGCCATAAAGCTTGCGGTAAATATGTCGCTCCCCACACGCTCTTCCGCCACCTCAATACGCTGGACTGAGGTAAGTTTGTTTTTTATTAAGCTTCTAAGTGCCTGCTGCAGTTTTGGATATCCGTCGAATCCAAGCTCGTTCGCATACCGAACCACCGTGGATTCACTCACGCCAGATTCCTCGCTCAGTTTCTGCGCGGTCATATATGCCGCCGAGATGTAATTTTTAAGCAGATACTCGCTTATTTTTTTATGCCCTTTTGAGGATTTTTCCATACTGCTCTCTATAAGTGCAAGTACGCTTTTGTTGTCGGTATTCTTTACTTCTTTCTGCATAATTCCTCCGTTTTTTGGAGATTGTTTATTAGTACAGCTATTTAAGCTAATTGTACCACAAAAATTGAATTTTATCAATGTGATACCGTTTCTTTCTGAAATTAGTACGAAAAAGGAACGACCTCCTTATAAAGAGGCCGTTCATGTTATTTTTCATGTATTAAGGTTCCAGTCTATCTCGTAGCCCAGCAGCTTGTTACAAAGTGAAAAATGCCTGCATCCGAAAAATCCGTTATATGCAGATAATGGGCTCGGATGAACTGCGGGCAGCACATGATGACGGGGATTTGTAATGAGTGACGCCTTCGACTTTGCATACCCGCCCCATAACAGGAAGCATATCGGTTCGTCCCTCTCATTCAGGCATTCTATCGCTCTGTCAGTAAACTTCTCCCAACCCTTGCCCGCATGACTGCCGGCTTGTCCTTCCCTGACAGTAAGCACTGCGTTAAGGAGCAGAACACCGTTTTTTGCCCATTTTGTAAGATTACCGCTTTTTGGAGGAGTAAATCCGAGGTCATCCTGCAGCTCTTTATATATATTTACCAATGACGGCGGCGGCTTGACTCCGTCTTTTACTGAAAAGCATAGACCGTGCGCCTGCCCTTTTCCATGATACGGGTCCTGCCCTAAAATAACCGCTTTTACGTCATTGTAGTCGGTAAGCTTAAAAGCGTTGAAAATATCGTTCATATCGGGATAAACGTCAAAATTCGGGCTATTATACTCCTGTTTCAAAAAAAGCCTTAGCTGTTTGTAATAATCCTTCTCGGATTCGCCGCCTAAAATGTTATCCCAATTATTTCCGAATCTGAACATTATTTTGTACCGAAAAGTCGGTCGCCCGCGTCCCCGAGACCGGGTAGAATATACTTTTGCTCGTTGAGCCTGTCGTCAACAGCACATACATATATGCTCACATCAGGGTGATTATTTTGAACCTTCTCTATTCCCTCCGGAGCCGCAACAAGATTCATCAATATGATATCCGTACAGCCCTTTGCTTTCAGACAGTCTATTGCGGCGGAAGCACTTCCCCCGGTAGCAAGCATAGGGTCGAGTAAAATAACCGTTCTTTCAGTAACGTCAGGCGGCATTTTAAAATAATATTCCACCGGAAGATGGGTGTCAGGGTCGCGGTACAAACCTATATGCCCCACCTTTGCAACCGGCACTATAGATAAAAAGCCGTCGACCATACCGAGACCGGCACGCAGAATCGGCACTATCGCCATCTTCTTGCCCGACACCTTTTTGCAAACTGCTTTACAGAGAGGTGTTTCTATCTCAATATCTTCGAGCGGCAAATCCCTGGTTATTTCATATGCCATCAGCATCGAAATCTCGGACAGCAAATCACGGAAATCCTTTGCTCCTGTCTCTTTTGCACGCATTAGCGTCAGCTTGTGCTGTATCATAGGATGACTCAATACAACTAAATTTCCCACAATTATTATCCCCTTTTTGTGTCTTTAACTTCCGGTAGCGCTTTATCTTGCTTATTTTATCATATCACAATTCAAAAATCAATTATTATTTGATCGATTTATACGGTTTTTTAAATTTTTATGATGGTTGACAAAATCAACCAGTAAAGGTAAAATGTATCTTGTTAAAGCCGAATGCGCGTAAAAAAACAAAGGAGAAAGTTTTATGTCTGTTATATACTCTGGAGAATGCGCCCAATTTCAATTAAATACTAAAAGCTTTACCTATCTTATGCAGGTGAGAAACGATTATCTTTTGCATCTGTACTGGGGCGAAAAGCTTGACGAACGTGATCATTCATATATGTTCTGGGAGCAGGGAAGAGCGGCGTTCTCACCCCGTCAGGAAAATTGTGAGGGGTTTATACTTGATGATATTCCGCTGGAATATCCCTGCTGGGGCAGAGGAGATATGCGTACCCCGGCGATAGAAATTATAAATCCCGATGGCTCGAATATCATTGATTTACATTATGAGAGCCACGATGTTATTAGCGGAAAACCGGAGTTAAAAGGACTCCCCGCTGTTTATGCGGAAAAAAGCGATGAAGCCGAAACCCTTATCATCACATTAAAAGACAGCGTAAGCAAAATAACCGTTAAGCTTTATTATACTCTTTTCGAAGCGCTTGATATATTATGCCGTCATGCCGAGATAATTAATGATTCCGATAAAAGCGTTTTTATAAACAGAGCGATGTCGGCTTCGGTCGATTTTGACCGCAAGGATTTTGATATCATATCCAATTACGGCACGCATTGCAGGGAACGAAACATTGAGCGCAGTCCTCTTAAATACGGCAGGTTCAATATGTCGAGCAGGCGGGGTGCTTCCTCCCATGTCCACAACCCTTTTCTGATTATGACCTCGCCGTCCGCAAATGAGACCAGTGGCGACACCTATGGCTTTGTTTTGGTATATTCGGGTTCGTTTACCGCCGAGGTTGCCGCAAACCAATTCAGCTCGGCAAGAACAATAATCGGGCTCAACAGCGAGGAGTTCGGATGGAAGCTCCATTCCGGTGAGAGTTTTACTACACCCGAAGCCGTGCTTTCCTATTCCCCCTGCGGTCTTGAGAGTCTCTCGGCTAATTACCACGGAATTTTTCGCACAAGGCTTTGCAGAGGCAAGTACAGGGATACCCGCCGTCCGGTGCTTTTAAATAGCTGGGAAGCTTGTTACTTCAGCTTTGACGAGGAGCGTCTTAAAAAAATCGGTACCTGTTGCAAGGATATCGGCATAGAGCTGCTTGTTATCGACGATGGATGGTTCGGTGTCAGGGATACCGACAACTGCTCACTCGGCGACTGGGTGGTTGACCGTCGCAAGCTGCCGAACGGGATTGAGGGTATTTACAATCATTTAAAGCCGCTCGGGATTGATCTCGGAATATGGTTTGAACCCGAGATGGTGTCACCGAACAGTGATCTTTACCGTGCTCACCCCGACTGGTGCATCCATATTCCCAATCGCCCGCGCTCACAAGGCAGACATCAGTTTATGCTGAATCTTTCGAAACCCGAGGTATGCGATTATATATATGAGTCCGTTGCTGCGATTCTGAAATCGGGTATGATTAAATATGTCAAGTGGGATTACAACCGAAACATGACCGAAATCGCAAACGAAAAACTCCCCGCTGATCAGCAAAGGGAGGTTACGCACCGTTATTATCTCGGCTTGTATTCGCTTCTCGAAAGGCTTGTTACTACATTTCCCGATATTTTGTTCGAGTCCTGCTCCGGCGGAGGAGGCAGGTTCGATGCCGGAATGCTTTATTATATGCCTCAGGTCTGGACCAGCGATAATTCCGATGCTATCGAACGCCTGAAAATACAGTACGGAACATCTTTGGTCTATCCGCTCTCGTCGATGAGTGCGCATGTATCCGCATCGCCCAATCATCAGACCGGTCATGTCACGCCGTTCGATACCCGCTTTACTGTTGCGCTTACCGGCTCTTTCGGTTACGAACTTGATCCGACCTCGCTCTCAGATGAGGACAAGGCATCTGTTTTGCGTACTGCCGGAATTTATAAGGAATACGGCGAGAGGATCTGCAACGGAACTTATCACCGCTTACGAAATCCGCACGAGGAGAACTGTTCAGCCTGGTGCATCGTGTCCGAGAATAAGGATACCTGCATAGCCGGTTATGTTTTGACTAAAGTAAGGATGTATGAGAACAATGAGCGTATTCGTCTGCGCGGACTGAAAAAGGACTGGATCTATATAGAGAGGTTCAGCGGCAGGGAATACAGCGGTGCGGAGTTATGCGGATACGGTATCCCCGCTCCACTCACCCTTGAATACCAGAGCTTATTATGGATTTTCGAGCGTAAAGAATAACACATCAACCAAATATTCGGGACGGCATCGCCGGGAGATTGCTCCCTGCGATGCCGTTTTTCTTATTGAACAAAAAAATTTATAAATTACTGTATAAATTTGCCTGTGAACGCAAATATTAATTGTGAAGACGAAAAAGTCTCTTTATATATAATAAACGCACAGTTTCTAATGAAGAAAGGAATGTATGAAAATGAAGAAAAGCATAATTGTCCTTGTGGTCATATTTATCTGTCTGTTCTGTATTCCGGTCGGTGCGCAGATAGCGGTATCCGTTGGAAAAGCTTATGAGCTGGTCACTCCTGCAAGCTCTGCATACCCTGATACTTCCGCCAATAAGCTGACAGACGGTATTTTTGCATTACCGAATACGGATACCTCCGATAATCCGCAGAGCTATTATCAGAGACCGGAATATGTAGGCTTTAATCAGACCGCTGCGGACACAAACGGAAATTTTGTAATTATTCTTGACCTCGGGGAGGGTATAACCGATCTTACGGGCTTCGAAATCAGCTACCTTAACCAGACGGATATAGGCATATTCTCTCCGGAATCCGTTACATTCTCTGTCTCCGACGTACGTAACGACGGATATGCCGCTGTTGGTACGGCTACCATAGATGATTCTACGATGGCGGGAGTTACGGAGATGAAAAAAGTTTCTGTAACACCAAGCGGTGTTATAAGCGGGAGATATGTAAAGGCAGAAATTAAAATAAGAAAAAACATCGCCGATGAAAGCGGAGGTACTTTTAATGCGGGTTGGGTTTTTCTTGACGAAATCACTGTAAGCGGAAACGCCGACACAAGCAGCGGCGGGATCAGCGAAACGAACAGCAGCACAGATAACAGTATGCCGCAGACAGGTGACGGCATTGTTTTGCTTGCATATGCAATACTTGCGATTACCGCGATTTGCATTATCGGGTTGATTATCAGCAAACGAAAGCTGGAGGAAAATAAATAGAAAGGAATACTCTTTAGCTGATCTTCTCTGATAAGCATTAATAAATCGAAAAAAGCTGCTGTGTGTTTAAAAAAACCGCAGCAGTTCTCTTTTTGTGACCATATCGCATTTACTTTTCACATTCTGCATTTATCCATATCGACACGCCCATCCTCCAGAAAAACAACCCCTTCGTTCTCCAACAAAATCCTTTGCTCGTTAATTCCTCCGAAAACAAGGGCGGTGCTAAGACTGCCGTCCTTTTTTACGACTCTGTGACAGGGTATTTTTCTTTGGTCGGGATTCATATGCAACGCGTAACCAACCACTCTTGACCAGCGGTGATTACCGGCAAGATTAGCTATCTGCCCGTATGTCGCCACCTTGCCTTTCGGAATTCTTTGTACCTGCTCATATATTAGTGAAAAGACTGACATAATAAAATCACCCTTTCTTGGAAACTATACTTACAGTGTATATTATACTATTAAATATAGAAAAATCAAGTATTGGCAGTATGGCCGTTTATTTGCTAAACGACTTTTTCAAGGAAAGTCGTGCTTTTGGACAAACAGGTCGTTATTGCTTTATTTATGACGGTTTCCCCAAATTAATTAATAGTTATTTAACATAATTATTTTGTAAAAAGCTATTGACAAACGTTAACGTTACGATTATAATTGTATATAGAGTTAGCACTCGCTCAGTCGAAGTGCTAATTTATTCAGAACGGAGGGAGTCGGGCGATGAAACTGAGCGAAAGAAAAAAAGCGATTTTAAAATCAATTGTTGATAATTATATTGCCGGCGGCGATCCCGTAGGTTCTAAGGTTCTTTCGGAATCGTCCGAGTTCAAGCTCTCAAGCGCGACTATACGCAACGAGATGAGCGAGCTTGAGGAGATGGGTTACTTAAAGCAGCCGCACACCTCAGCAGGCAGAGTTCCGACCGCTTTAGGATACAGAACCTATATCGACAGTCTTATGGAGCGTTATGCTCTGTCTATGGAGGAACTTCAGGTTCTTGACGATTTGCTCAGCACCAAGCTCGGAGAATTCGGCGCTTTCATGGAGGAAGCGGGCCGGGCGATAAGCGATATGACAAATTACGCCTCGTTTACTGTTTTAAACGATTCGGTCAGCGTAGTGAACAGGTATGAAACGCTTTATGTCGATGACTATAACTTTCTTCTTATTATGATCTGCAGGGAGGGCATTATACGCAACCGGCATGTCAAGGTTCATGAACCGGTGAATAAAAAAATGCTTGCCGCCGTTAAAACAGCTTTAAACGAACTGTTTACGGATATTTCAGCGGAGGAAATAACTCTGCCGATTATAATGAAATTTGAGGAAAAATTAGGAAGATACAAATCTATTTCATCTACAATTCTTCGTGTAATATGCGAGATGCTCGGTTCTTACGACTGCGAAAAGGTTCATGTTGACGGCGTTACAAAGCTGTTCTCATATCCTGAATTCTTTAATATCGCAAAGGTTCAGAGCGTTTTGGGCCTGCTTGAGGAACGGCGGAAATTTACAAAGCTGGTAAAAAGCGCTATACCCGGTCACACAAGTGTTTTTATCGGCGATGATGAGCAGAGTGATGTTTCGCTTCCCGATACTGGTTTCGTGTTCCATCCTATTTCCATAGGGAACAAAGTAATCGGTGCGATCGGGGTAATCGGTCCAAAGCGTATGGATTACAAAAAAGTCATAGCCTCACTGAACTATTTTGCCGCAGGTATTACCGATACTCTGAATGAAAATACATTGAACGAGAATCCTATCAACGATAATACAGATACTACAGGAGAAAACGAATATGGAAGACAAAAAGACAACGGGTGAGACCATCGACGAGTCACTGCAAAATCAAAACACGCAGGTCGGAGCGACCGACGAAGTCGAGTCAGGTAAAGGCGAACAGGAAAAAAAGAAGAAGTCGAGCCGTGATTATGAAAAAGAAATAGCTTCTTTAGAAAAAGAACTTGAGGAGCAAAAGGAAAAATATCTCCGTGTTGCGGCGGAGTATGATAATTACCGGAAGAGAACGCAAAAGGAAAAAATCGAGTCCTACACAGACGGCATTATAAAAGCTGTAATGAGCTTTCTGCCTCTTATCGACAATCTTGAAAGAGCACAGGAATACGCAAAGGACGACGAAGGGCTCAAAGCAATTTTAAAGCAGCTTGCAGAAATCATGCAGTCACTTAACATTAAAGCGATAGAGTCCGACGGTAAAAATTTCGACCCGAACCTCCATAATGCGATAATTCACGAGGAGGACGAAAATCACGGTGAAAATATTGTCGTGCAAACCTTGCTGAAGGGTTACACGCTTAACGACAGGGTTATAAGACACGCGATGGTCAAGGTTGTAAATTAGACTGAAGCGCGGACATAAATAACGAGTAAAAAAAATATATAAATTTCGGAGGTATATTATTATGGCAAAAATTATCGGCATAGACCTTGGTACTACAAATTCCTGCGTTGCGGTTTTTGAGGGCGGAGAGCCTGTTGTTATCACAAACGCAGAGGGCAACAGAACCACACCTTCAGTCGTAGCGTTCTCAAAGAACGGCGAGAGGATGGTTGGTCAGGTTGCAAAAAGACAAGCGATAACAAATCCCGATCGCACGGTAAGCTCAATAAAAAGGGATATGGGAACAAATAAAAAGGTTTCTATTGACGGAAAGAACTACACTCCGCAGGAGATAAGCGCAATGATTCTGCAAAAGCTGAAAGCTGATGCGGAAAGCTATCTCGGGGGCAAGATAGCGCAGGCAGTCATCACTGTTCCGGCTTATTTCTCAGACTCTCAGCGTCAGGCAACAAAGGACGCCGGCAAAATTGCGGGACTCGAGGTTCTTCGTATTATTAACGAGCCCACCGCTGCAGCTCTCGCTTACGGGCTTGATAAGGACATCAATCAGAAAGTTCTTATATACGACCTCGGCGGCGGAACGTTCGACGTTTCACTGCTTGAGATTAGCGACGGTGTTTTTGAGGTTCTCTCAACCTCCGGCGACACGAAGTTGGGCGGCGACGACTTTGACCAGAAGGTAATGGACTGGATGGCAGATACATTCAAATCCGATACCGGTATTGATCTGAGAAGCGACAAAATGGCAATGCAGCGTCTGAAAGAAGCTGCCGAGAAAGCCAAGATCGAGCTTTCGGGAATGATGAGCTCCAATATTAACCTGCCCTTCATTACCGCAGACGCCACCGGACCTAAGCACTTTGATGCAACGCTTACAAGAGCGAAGTTCAATGAACTTACCTCCTCTCTCGTCGAAAAAACAATGGGACCTATGCGTCAGGCACTTAACGATGCCGGATTGAAACCCAATCAGGTCGACAAAATTCTTTTAGTCGGCGGATCAACACGTATACCGGCTGTTGTAGACGCGGTCAAGAACTTTATCGGTAAAGAGCCTTTCAAGGGAATCAACCCCGATGAATGTGTCGCTATCGGTGCTGCTATTCAGGCAGGCGTTCTCGGCGGTGACGTAAAGGATCTTCTGCTGCTCGATGTTACTCCCCTTTCACTCGGTATAGAAACACTCGGCGGTGTTTTCAACAAAATTATTGAAAGAAACACTACAATACCGGTACAGAGAAGCCAGGTTTATTCCACCGCAGCGGACGGACAGACCTCGGTTGAAATCCATGTTCTTCAAGGCGAGCGGGAAATGGCTTCCGGTAATACTACTCTGGGCAGGTTCGTGCTCGACGGAATCGCACCGGCACCGAGAGGAGTACCGCAGATTGAGGTAACTTTCGATATCGATGCAAACGGAATAGTCAATGTAACCGCAAAGGACAAGGGCACCGGCAAAGAGCAGCATATAACCATTCAATCCTCAACAAATATGAGCAAATCTGATATCGAAAAAGCCGTAAAGGACGCAGAGATGCACGCCGAGGAAGACAGGAAGCTCAAGGAGACGGCAGAGGTAAAGAACAATGCCGAGAACCTCATATTCACCTCTGAGAAAACAATAACCGACGCAGGAGATAAATTAACAGAGGATGATAAGAAACCTGTACAGGATAGCATCGCAAAGCTGAAAGAGAGCCTGAAAAACGGAGGAAACGACCAGATTAAAGCGGATACCTCAGAGCTTGAAAAAGCGATCTATGAGCTTTCCTCTAAGCTCTACAAACAGCAGGGCGGAACGGATCCGAACACGGGCGACTTTAGCGGCGGCACCGACGGAAACTCCGGACCAAACGAGGACGGTGTCTATAACGCAGATTTTACGGACAAATCTAATTAAGCCGTAAAAGCGGTTATAATAAAAAAGTTACAGGCAATGCGGCCTTTGCCGTATTGCCTTAACTGGGGTAATGTTCACAAAAAAGCATAATAGTATTCCGGAGCCATTTACCAACGACAAACGGCTCTCCGGTTATTCTGCTTATACTTAAAAACATCAGCGTCGTTGGAGAAAAGAGTCCGAAATATGGCAGAGCAAAAACGGGATTATTACGAGGTTTTAGGGGTACCCAAAAATGCAAGCGAAGCTGAAATAAAAAAGGCGTTCAGAATCTTGGCGAAAAAATACCACCCTGATGCCAATACTAATGACAAAAATGCCGAAACAAAGTTCAAGGAAGTCAATGAAGCTTATTCGGTTCTGTCAGACTCTGAAAAAAAAGCTCGTTATGACCAGTATGGTCACGCCGGAGTCGACCCGAATTTCGGTGCGGGAGGTTTCGGTGGCTTTGACGGTGGTTTTGATATGGGCGATATTTTCGGGGATATTTTCGGAAGCATGTTCGGCAGCTCACAGAGAAGGAGCAGATATTCAAACTCGCCCTCAAAAGGTGAAGATATCGCTTACAGAATCACTTTGTCCTTTGAGGAAGCCGTGTTCGGATGTAAGAAGGACATATCCTATAGCCGCGTAGAAAGATGCTCTACCTGTGAGGGAAGCGGAGCAGCAAAGGGTTCGACACCGGAAACCTGTCCTGCTTGTAATGGCAGCGGTCAGATTACGACACAACAGCGCACTCCCTTCGGTGTTATGCAATCCAGCCGTATTTGCGAACGGTGCAGGGGCAAAGGAAAAATAGTAAGCCGGCCATGCAGCGACTGCCACGGAAGCGGTTATATCAAAAAGCAAAAGAAGTTAGAAGTGGCTATACCCGCCGGAATCGATGACGGTCAGAGAATCGCATTAAACGGTCAGGGCAGTGCGGGTGAGAACAACGGTCCTTACGGTGATCTGGTCGTACTTATCTCTGTACGCCCGCATCACATTTTTGAGCGTGACGGATATAATCTAAACTGCAGTGTACCTATCACATTTGTAGAGGCAACCCTCGGCGCAAAGATACTCATTCCTACTCTTGAGGGTAAAGGCGAGTTGACTATTCCAGAGGGAACACAGCATGGAACTGTTTTTGCGATAAGGGGAAAAGGAGTTCAAAATGTAAATGGGAGAGGCAGAGGTGACCTGTTCGTTACTGTTGAAATAGAGATACCCAAAAACCTCAGCAAAAAGCAAAAGGATGCGCTTAATGCTTTCGGTGAGAGCTGTGATGACGTTAATTATGCAAAAAAGCAATCCTTCTTTGATAAATTCAAAAAGTAACCGATAAGAAGAATTCGAAAATATATCAATAAAAACGAAATATTTTTCACGGACAGGTTTTCTGTCCGTTTTTTGTTGATTTTTATATCCCGATATGTTATATTGTTATATTAAGAGTAATATGTATTCTGTTGAATATAATTTAAAATATCGGAGATATGAAAAATGAAGGTAGAGATATTATCTCATACGCCAAACGGGGATAAAATAATTGCCGCAGCAGCAAAACTCTGTTACTCCTCTTCGGAGATAGACACCCTTTTAGACGGGTTGACCGCTGAGAGGACAGATAGTTTTCTGGATATGCTGACATCCTTAGGTCACGAGAGTCCTTTTGAGCATGTAACTTTTACCTTCGGTATCGAGGGTGTTTCGAGAGCGGTGCTGGCTCAGATAACAAGACACAGGATAGCATCTTTCAGCGTGCAGAGCCAGAGATATGTAAACAAAGAGAATTTCACATATATTATTCCTCCAGCGATTATGAATAACCCGGAGGCTCTTGCGGAGTTTACCGCTGCAATGGAGTATGACAGAGCGCGTTATATTAAAATAGCGCGTATACTCACAGAAGAAAAGAAATCGCAGCTAATAGCCGAGGGCAGGGATGAAAAGAGTGCCGAAAAAATCGCACAAAAAGCCGCCTTCGAGGACGCGCGTGGCGTACTGCCGAACGCCTGCGACACAAAAATAATTATGACAATGAACATACGATCTCTATATAACTTCTTCAACCTGCGCTGCTGCAACCGCGCACAGTGGGAGATACGCACCCTTGCGACCGAAATGCTCCGCCTTTGCAGAGGAGTTTATCCCAAGTTATTCGAAAAAGCAGGTCCTCCGTGTATATCGAGTCCCTGCCATGAGGGCAGCATGACCTGCGGTAAAATCAAAGAGGTAAGAGAAAGCTTCGCTTCATTATAAAAAAAGGTAACGGTATATATGAGAAAGACCCTTATCGCCATTGACGGGTTGGACGGATCGGGAAAGAGAACCCAAACCGAGCTATTAATTGAATACATGAAGAAAAACGGAATTGAGCACCGTTATCTTTCGTTTCCCACTTATGACAAGTCATATTCTTATTATGTCAATATGTACCTTTCCGGAGTTTTCGGAGAAAACCCCGAGACTGTCAACGCTTATGCCGCATCAAGCTTTTTTGCGGCAGACAGATACTGCTCCTATATGCTCGACTGGAAAAAGGATTATGATGAGGGAAAAATCATAGTAGCAAACCGCTATACTACCGCCAATGCGGTTCACCAGCTCTCAAAACTGTCCGAGAGCGAATATGATACCTTTTTGGACTGGCTTTACGATTACGAATTCACGAAATTGGGGCTGCCGAAGCCCGATGCCGTTATATATCTTTCTCTCCCGCCGGCTCTTTCGCATAATATGGTTGATAAGAGATGTGCGGAAACCGGTGCTATAAAAGACATTCACGAAAAGAGCGTATCCTTTACCGAAAAAAGTTATAAAGCGGTTCTTTACTCTTCCGCTAAATTGGGCTGGCATAGAATAGACTGCAATACGGGCGACAAAATGCGTCCGATCAATGAAATTCAAGAGGAAATAGTACGCTGTCTCAAGGAAAACTCAATATTATGAGCACACCCATAAGTCAAGAGGACTTTTTAAAACTCAAAACGCTTTTCATGGAAAGTTTTGACGAGAGCGATGCACTCGCAGAGGAAATAGTCGGTTATGCGAAAACTTACGGGGAGATCCGTTTCTTATCCGATAACGGTAAAGTAATTACCATGCTTTGTCTTGCCGAGCTTGAAGATGGTTATAAATACCTTTTCGCGGTCGCAACAAGCCCCTCGTACCGCGGCAGAGGCTTGTTTTCCGATAACTTTTCCGTTTACGCAGGAAAAAACGAGAATATCATCTGCATTCCTCAGAGCGATTCGCTGTTTTCGCTTTACAGAAAGCTCGGTTTCACGCAGGAAATCTTTATATTTAATACAAGTGTAGTAGGTGACGGCTCTTTACGCAAGCATCTTCTTTCAAACTATGATATGGATTTTGAGATGCTGTACCGTATTTATAAAAGCAGTTGTTTTTATCCTAAAAAGCCAAAGGAGCTTTTTATGTCCACTATGCGATGCCATCTTTTATACGGCGGAACAGTTATTTCGGACGGGAGCTTTTATGCTCTGTGCGGAGTTGGGGAAAACAGTAGAAATATCTATGAGATTTGCGTTCCAAAAGGCAGCGAAAACAGAGCCGCTGAACTTATTAAAGGCTGCGTTTCGGGTGTTGCCGCCGCAAGTCTTGCCGCAGATTTTACAACTTCATTAAGGAACTCGGGGCTGACATACAACGCAAAAAGGATTGCCGCTTTTAGACAGGGCGCCGATATCCCCAAAAATAATATAAACAATAGTAGCTGGAAAAGCTTATACATAAATATACTTTATAATTAGCTTTATAAAAAAGGAGTTTTCTTATGATAATATATCTACTTCTTGCAGACGGTTTTGAGGAGAGCGAGGCTATTGTGCCGGCGGATCTTCTTATGCGTGCAGGTGCCGATGTGAAGCTTGTTTCAATTTCGGAGAGCTTGGCTGTCAAGGGAGCGCATAACATTACAATCAACGCAAATATTCTGATAGACGAGGTGTCAAAGGACGATATGGGCTGCCTTATCCTGCCCGGTGGTTCTGAGGGTACGCGGCGCTTGGGAGAGAGTATAAAAGTAAAAACACTCATAGAAGCAGCAGTATCAAAGGGAGTTTATATAGGAGCGATATGCGCCGCGCCGTCAATTCTCGGCAAAATGAACCTTTTGGACGGCAGGCGCGCTGCTTGCTATCCCTCCTTTCAAAATGAACTGTCTCATAGTATAATTACCGGTAAAAAAATTGAGCATGATGATATTTTCATCACTGCTGAAGGCATGGGCGTATCCTTTGAATTCGGATATAAGCTTATCGAGCTTCTATATGGAAGCGGAATGACCGAAAAGGTAAAAAACGCTGTAAGAGCTGAAAGCAAAACCGAATAGCTTATAACTGTTTTTCGATCTTTATTCGGAGGTAAAGGGTATATGGGTGAGGAAAAAAGCATATGGTATAAGTCGCCGGTCATCACTACACCGCTGCTCGTCATTTTTGTGTTTATTTTACTTGCTTTGAGCCGTGTTATCCTTGATAATCAACCCGATAACGAAAGCAATATATTTCTTGTTATTTCAATAATACAGATCTTTGTATTGATTTTACCCTGTGTGCTTTATTATCTACTAAAAAGCAGAAACCTTTCCTCACCCCTATTTATCTCTCTGCCCAAGCCATCACATATTATTTTCACAATATTTACGATGCTTTTGTTTATTAGCGGAACCCTATTAATAAAATATATATATTATGTAGGCGGCGGTCAGACGACTTCTCTTTCGGGCTATTTTGACGAGTATGCGGGAGACACGGGAATAATCGGTATAATTTTATCCCTTGTAGTTGTTCCCGCCGTATGCGAGGAGATATTCTTCAGAGGCGTTGTACTGAGCGAATACCGCAGTATGGGAAGCGTCAACGCGGTTATAATGTCCTCTCTCTGCTTTGCGATGCTGCACTTTTCGATAGAGAATTTCCCCATATATTTGTTTGCAGGAATAATTTTTGGGTTTGTTACCGTCATCACAAGGTCAATAATTCCTTCAATATTGATACACCTTGTAAGCAACAGTCTCTCGGTGTTCGGGAGCGATTTGTTTCTAAGGGTAACCGTTGAAAAAAGCGGAGCGTTTTTTGCAGGTTTTGTCATTGTTGTTATCTTCGGGATTTCCCTTCTTCTGGTCATATCAAAGCTCGAACAGATTTATTTTTCATATGCCGAAAAACCACCTATAACAACGCTGCCGCCAAGCAGTCTTTCATATGTGCCAAAAGTTTTTCTATCCCCCTCTTTCATTGCATTGATCGCAGTTTTCGTTATAATTGCAGTCTCAACATAAATAAAAGATTTTTACTAAACCAGGAGGTGCTCTGTATGCAGGATGACAAAAACGATAAAATGAGCGCCAAAGAAGCAGGCGACGAAATAATAAATATTCTTGACAACTACCGCAAGAAGCAAAAAGAAGAATCATCTGAACAAAAAACACAGACCCTTAATGAAAAAAAACCGGAGGAAAAACCGCTTGTTGCTTTTGAAAAAACAACCGTGACTGATTCAACATCGGTTCACTTAAGCAGCACGGAGGAAAACCCGGAAGAATCCGATGCACCCATAAACCCTCATTTATCTGACACAGTTGATCTTGACGCTCTAAAAAACGCACAGGGAATAAGTAAAAACGAGCGCTTCCGCAAGGAGAAAAAGCCCGCTAAAAAGTTTGCGCTCGCACTCGGGAGCAGTTCTTTTCTTTTCAAAGCGTTGTTCTATATTTTATTTATCCTTATAATATCGGCCTATCTGTCATATTATATCATCACAATCGGAAACGATGTTTTCGCTCTTGTAAAGAGCTCCTCAGACGTGACAATATTCGTTCAGGAGGGTTCGACGCCTGAACAGATTGCGTCTGTTTTAAAAGAAAAGGGTATAATCGAATATGAATGGGTTTTCAAGTTATATATGAAATACCGTCTTGATGAGGATTCTACCTTTGTACCCGGGGATCATGTCCTTAACGCTTCTATGAACTACACGAATATAATTGAGGATCTTACGGTAGAAAATGTTGCAAAAGGTCAGGTCCGAATCGTCATACCCGAGGGTAAAACGGTGGATGAGATTATTGATCTTTTTCTTGAGAACGGAATAGGAACCCGCGAGGGCTTTGTTGATGCCATCAACAATTACGATTACAACTGGGATTTTGTAAAAGCGCTTGACACACTCGGTTATCCCGACAGCAGAAAATACCGACTTGAAGGCTATTTATATCCCGACACCTATGATTTTTACCTTGATACAGATGAGGTCTGGGCTATAAACAAGCTGCTTGCCAACTTTGATGCTAAATTCTGGAGCTCATACAATCCAAAATCCGAAAGTGACTACAATACATCATACAAGGCGATAGCCGATTCATACGGAATGACCTTTGATGATATTATCACTCTTGCGTCCATGATAGAAGCGGAGGGCAACAATGCGGAGGATTATTACTATATCTCTCAGGTGTTCCATAACAGGCTGAAAAGCACCTCGCCGGATTTTAAAACGTTACAGTCGGACGCAACGACATTATATGCAAAAATATATATCAGAGGTATTACGGACAACCGGGAACTGTATCAATCCGATTTGGATTATAACAATCCCTATAACACATATGTTTATGAAGGTCTTCCCTGCGGTGCGATATGCAACCCCGGAACAGACGCTATCGCTGCAGCGCTGGATCCTATGGAGCCGGGCAGAGGTCAAGCCTATTACTTTGTGTCAAACAAAGCCGGAAAAACCTATTATGCGAAAAATCTTGACGGGCACAATAATAACAAAGCAAAGGTAGATATAGATAACGCCGCCATAGAGGCGGGCACTTATATCGGATAATAGTTCAATGAAAACAGATGTCGGAAATGAAAAACTGAGAATACCCGAGATTCTATCACCTGCGGGCAATCCGGAAAAGCTGATCTATGCTTTAAACTACGGTGCGGATGCCGTATACTGCGCGCTTGACCGATTCGGAATGCGCTCCGCTGCGGATAACTTCACTTTAGAAGAGCTCAAAGACGGGATCGAGTACGCCCATTCACACGGAAAAAGACTGTATCTCACCCTTAATACGATGCCAAAAGATGCTGAGCTTTCGCACCTTCCTGAATATCTTTCGTCTATTAGGGATATAAGACCCGACGCTTTTATAATTTCTGATCCCGGTGTTATGGAGTATTTAAGGGAATTTATTCCCGACGCAGTAATTCATCTTTCCACACAGGCTAATACAATAAATTCCGCCGCCTGCCGCTTCTGGTATAAAAACGGTGTTAAACGAATAGTTCTGGCAAGAGAATTGTCGCTTGAGGAAATAAAAAACATCCGGTGCGAAACACCGCCCGATCTGGAGCTTGAGTGTTTTGTGCACGGTTCGATGTGCATCTCCTATTCTGGACGCTGTCTTCTCTCAAATTATTTTACTGACCGTAACGCAAACAACGGAGCCTGTACTCAGCCCTGCCGCTGGAAGTACTATTTACACGAGGAGAAACGTCCCGATAACCTAATAGAAGCTGAGCAGGACAAAGAGGGAACCTATATTTTCTCCTCAAGGGACATCTGCATGATAGAATATATCCCCGAGCTTGTGAAAGCGGGAATAGACAGTTTTAAAATCGAGGGCAGGGTAAAAAGTGCGTATTATACCGCGGTAACTGCAAACGCCTATAAAATGGCATTGAAAGACTACAGCATCGATCCCGACGGTTATGTGTTCAACCCCCTTTATAAAAAGGAGGTTGAGAGCGTCAGCCACAGGGAGTTTGATACAGGATATTTTTTCTCATCCCCCGCTTCGAATGCGAATGTTGTAAAAAGCAATGAGTATATTAAGGACAAGTCCTTTTTATGCACGGTAAGCGAATATGACAGTGAAAGAAAGCTGGCGAAATGTATACAACGCAACAAATTCACCACCGGTGAACGAGTAAACATTCTCTCGCCAAACACCACGGGACGTGATATCGTCGCCGGCAGGCTTTTTGATTTGGAGATGAACCCAATAACTTCTGTACCCCATGCGAAAATGGAGTTTTATTTGGAAATTGACGGTGCTAAAGCCGGAGATATTATAAGAGCAATCTGAAGGGAAAGTAATGTTAAATAAGCTTGTAAAAAGCAGAATTACAATTATAGCCGGACATTATGGATCTGGAAAAACAAACATCTCCGTCAATCTTGCGCTTGATATGGTACGTTCGGGGAAAAAGGTAAGCGTGGTTGATTTTGACATCGTAAACCCCTATTTCCGAAGCGCCGATAATATAACGGAACTCAACGCTTTGGGAGTCCGTGTTATAGCTCCCGAATTTGCCAACACCAATGTCGATATGAATACTCTTCCAAAAGAATATTATACGATATTTTCGACAGACGATTATTGTATAGTTGATGTGGGCGGCGATGCGGACGGCGCGACGGCTCTTTCCATCGATTACGATAAGTATATAAAAAGCGGTTATACAATGTTTTATGTATTCAACTGCTACCGTCCGATGACAGCGTCTCCCGAGGATGCGTACAAAATTCTTTTGAATATAGAAAAAACCTCTCACCTTGCTTTTTCCGGTATTATTAACAATTCCAATATTGGTAAGGAGACGACTGAAAAACTGGTTCTGGAATCTATTCCGCTTGCGGAGGAGCTATCCAAAATCTGCGGACTGCCCGTTTTGGCGACAACTGCACTTAGAACAATTGATATCGGTAATGCGGTAAAAATAGAGAATAAAACCAAGCAACTATTTTAGAATAATAAATTTACAACATAAAGAGGAATGGAAAAATGAACAAAGTGACCTTTAAGAGCGATTTGTGTAAGGGCTGCGGATTATGTGTTGAAGCCTGCCCTAAAAAAATCGTTTTGCTCGACGAAAAGGAAATAAACGCCAAGGGTTATCACCCCGCACACATCATCGACATGGATAAATGCATTGCCTGCGCGATGTGCGCTATTATGTGTCCCGATGTAGTCATAAAAGTTGAGAAGGGGGATAAATAATATGGCACAGAAATATCTGATGAAGGGCAACGAAGCAATCGCAGAAGCCGCAATACGTGCCGGATGTAAGCTTTTCTTCGGTTATCCGATAACTCCGCAGACAGAATTGTCCGAATATATGGCGAAAAATATGCCAAAAAGAGAGGGACTATCCCTGCAGGCGGAAAGCGAGGTAGCAGCGATAAATATGGTTCTCGGCGCTTCGGCTGCCGGAGCAAGAGTTATGACCTCAACTTCCGGACCCGGTATAAGCCTTAAAAGCGAGGGAATCTCATACATAGTCGGCTCTGATCTGCCATGCGTAATAGTGAATGTTCAGAGAGGTGGTCCGGGACTGGGCGGTATTCAACCTGCGCAGAGCGATTATAATCAGGCGACCAAAGCGCTCGGACACGGAGATATGCACCTTATAGTACTTGCTCCGGCTTCGGTTCAGGAGATGGCTACACTCACGGGCGAGGCATTTGACCTCGCAGATATATACCGCACACCGGTTATGCTGCTTGCAGACGGCGCTCTCGGACAGATGATGGAACCGGTTGATTTTGAGGAAAAACCGCACAGAGCTCTTCCGAAAAAGGACTGGGCCTGCACCGGACATGGCGGAAGCAGAAAACATAATATTGTAAATTCTCTGTATATAGAACCTGAGGTTCTTGAAAAGACTGTTGTTGACCGCTTTAAGAAATACGAGCAGATTGAGCAAAACGAGGTAAAGTATGAGGAATACCTTACCGAAGACGCCGAAATTATCATTGTCGCTTACGGAATAACCTCCCGTATCGCAAAAACCGCAGTGAGAAACGCAAGGGAAAAAGGTATTAAAGCCGGTCTGTTCAGACCTATTACTCTCTACCCTTTTCCTGAAAAACAGCTTGATGCACTCGCTGATAAGGAGAACATAAAGACCTTTCTTTCCGTCGAGATGAACATGGGCCAGATGGTTAAGGATGTCAAGCTTGCGATAAGCTGTAAAAAGGATGTGTATCACTTCGGCAGAACAGGCGGAGTTATACCCACCCCCGACGAGATACTCACAAACATCGAAAAATATGTTGGAGGTGCAAAATAATGGTAGTATTCGACAAACCAAAAGCACTTACGGAAACGCCCTTTCATTATTGTCCCGGCTGTACACATGGCATAGTTCACCGCCTTGTAGCCGAGGCTATAGACGGATTGGGGCTGGAAGATAACACTATCGGTATCGCTCCGGTGGGCTGTTCGGTATTTGCATATAATTATTTTAACTGCGACATGATAGAAGCTCCTCACGGAAGAGCGCCCGCCGTTGCGACCGGGGTAAAGCGTGCCGATCCCTCAAAAACGGTTTTCACCTATCAGGGAGACGGCGACCTTGCCGCAATAGGAACTGCTGAGACTGTACACGCGGGTGCACGGGGCGAGAATATAACAATAATCTTTATAAATAACTGCATTTACGGAATGACCGGCGGGCAGATGGCTCCCACCTCCCTTATCGGGCAGGTGACGACAACAACTCCGTACGGCAGAGACCCGAACCTCCAGGGGTCTCCTCTGAGAATATGCGAGATGCTCTCTACTATAGACGGCGTAGCATATGCTGAGAGGGTTTCGGTTGATAATGTAAAAAACGTGCTTGCCACAAAGAAGGCAATAAAAAAGGCTTTTGAGATACAGCAGAAGAAAATAGGGCTTTCTATCATAGAGGTGCTCTCAACCTGTCCGACCAACTGGGGGCTTTCGCCCACAAAAGCTACCGAATGGCTACGCGAAAATATGATACCATATTATCCGCTCGGTGTTTATAAGGACAAGACAAAAGAGGAGGGCGAGCAAAAATGAGTGCGATACTTTTAGCGGGTTTCGGAGGACAGGGAATACTTTTTGCCGGTAAGCAGCTTGTCCGGGCAGGCATGGAGTTGGGAAAGCAGGTAAGCTGGCTCCCCTCTTACGGACCCGAGATGAGAGGCGGAACCTGCAACTGCTCCGTCAACGTTGACGACGATGCGATAGGTTCCCCACTTGTAACAAAGCCCGACATCTTAATCGCCATGAACCTGCCCTCTTTCCAAAAGTTCGAGGAAAAAGTGGTAAGCGGCGGCATAATGATTCTTGACAGCTCGCTTATAAACATTAAAACGACCCGCAATGATGTAAATGCATATTATATACCAGCTACCAGACTTGCGGATGAAAACGGTTTGAAGGGTTTGGCAAATGTAATAATGCTCGGAAAGCTCATCAGGGTGGGCAGTCTTATGGATTATAAATTCTTCAGGGACAGTCTGCAAGCTTCATCCCCGAAATCAAAACCTATGCTTGGAGAGTTAAATTGCAAAGCGTTCGATATCGGATATAATTATGAAGATTAGCAAAACTACATTCATTAACGATAACAAGCTTTTCGTCAGCGGAATAATTGTTGCGGCAGGCAGCGGTACCCGTATGGGTACGGTTGCAAAACCTCTTATTAAACTCGGGAAAAAGACGGTTTTCGAATTTGTTCTCGCTGCTTTTGCAGCTTCCGCAGTGGATGAGATAATCGTTGTATGCAACGATAAATCCGCGTTTCTGCCGCTGATACCTTCTGATATTAATAAACCCGTTCTTTTTGCGGAGGGCGGCGAGACGAGAGCATTATCGGTATATAACGGTGTTTCCGCTTCAAATAAAAAGAACGGGCTTGTATGCATACATGACTGTGCGCGTCCTTTTGTCACTCCCGAGATAATAAACAATGTCATAAAAGCCGCATCCGAAAGCGGAGTTGCTACGGCTTCCTGTACCGTAACCGATACAATCAAGTATGTCAACGGCGACACGAATACAGTCTATACGCCCGAGCGTAAATATCTGCTGTCAGTTCAGACTCCGCAGGCTCTGATAAAGAATATCTACACTGTATCCTTCGCACTCGCAAAGAAACAGGGTTTATCATTGACAGACGAAACGACTATGGCTGAAAACGCCGGCTTTAAAGTAACTTATGTGGAATCATCAAAGGCAAATATAAAGCTGACTACTCCGGAAGATATAAAAACCGCAAAAGCGATCCTGTATCTTACTGAACGCGGTGATATGACTCTTTAGCGAACCTCAAAGGAAGAAAAAAGTATATGAAAAAATTTCGTATTGGTCACGGCTATGATGTTCATCGCCTTGTTCCAGACAGAAGCCTTATACTCGGCGGCGTGGATATTCCTCACGAATCCGGTCTTGCCGGACACTCAGATGCCGATGTGCTCCTGCACGCGATATGCGACGCACTTTTAGGAGCTGCCGCCATGCGTGACATAGGCTTTCACTTTCCAAACAGCGATATTGGTTATAAGAATATCTCATCACTCGTACTGCTTGAAAAGGTAAGGGAACTGTTGGAAAAAAGGGGATATGTTATATGCAATATCGACGCCACCGTAATTGCTCAGGAACCAAAGCTCTCGCCCTTTATACCCGATATGACGCAAAATATTTCTGCTGTTCTTGGAATACCCTTGAATGATGTAAATATAAAAGCAACAACCGAGGAGAGTATGGGATTCACAGGACAAAAGCTGGGCATCGCAGCTCATGCCGTCACACTGATACAGGAAATTTAATCAAACTTTATAGGAGCGGTTATGTTAAAGCATAAAATAAAGGGCGATATAGTAACCCCGATGAGGATTATTAAAAACGGTGAGGTGTGCTTTGAAGCGGACGGTGCTTCAAGCAGAATCATCTATGTCGGTGCGTGCAAAAAAGACGACAGGGAATATAATGTGATCGATTACTCGGGAAGATATGTCGCTCCGGGTTTTATTGATATCCATGTGCACGGCGGCGGCGGACATGATTTTATGGACGGCACAGTCAATGCTTTCCTCGGAGCAGCAAGGCTTCACGCCTCCCACGGAACGTCCACCCTGCTCCCGACAACCCTCTGCTGCCCCGATGAGGAACTGTTCAATGTTTTCGATGTGCTGGAAAAAGCAAGGAATACCGAAAACGATGGCGCTTATCTTGCCGGAATCCATTTAGAGGGTCCGTATTTTTCCGCCGCACAAAAGGGAGCGCAGGATGAAACTTATCTAAAACTCCCGGAAAAAGACCATTATACCCGAATTCTGAATGCCGGAGCCGGTAAAATTCTGCGCTGGTCAGTTGCACCGGAGCTCAAAGGTGCCCCGGAGCTGGGTGCGGAGCTTAGAAAACGCGGCATTCTTGCGTCCATCGGACATTCAGACGCTCTGTACGAGCAGGCGCTCGAGGCATATGAGCATGGTTATACAATGCTTACACATTTCTACAGCGGTATGAGCTCTTTGGTCCGCAAAAACGGATACCGCTTTCCGGGACTTATCGAGAGCGGCTATATGATTCCAGACTTTGATGTGGAGGTTATCGCAGACGGTTGTCATCTCCCCGCTTCCATGTTAAAGCATGTTTACAGGACAAAGGGTGCGGGCAAAGTGGCTCTCATCACCGACGCCATGCGCGGAGCAGGACAAACGGAAGGCGAATCCATTCTCGGCTCTTTAAAAAACGGAATAAAGGTTTACATAGAGGACGGCGTTGCTAAGCTCGAGGACCGTATGGCTTTCGGGGGAAGCGTTGCGACTGCCGACAGACTTGTACGTAATATGGTACAGCTTGCTTCAGTCGATATCTGTGATGCGGTCCGTATGATGACGATGACTCCGGCACGGCTTGTAAATCTGAGAACAAAAGGCTCGATTGCAGCAGGATTCGACGCTGATTTTACGATTTTTGACGATAATATAAATATCGAGATGACAATATCAAACGGCAGAGTTATCTATAAGAAAAGCTAACTGAAAGGCATAAAAAGATGATAAAAACAGGAAAAAGCGATCTTTTGACTTATAAAATTTACGAAACAAGGGAGCAGATGGGCATCGCCGCTGCTGCCGAAGCGGCACTTGTGATTAAAGCTTTGCTATCGAAAAAAAGCGAGATAAATATGATTTTTGCCGCTGCTCCATCACAGAACGAGTTTCTCTATTCTCTGATTCATGATAAGAGCATTGATTTTTCAAGAATCAACGCTTTTCATATGGACGAATACATAGGTCTTCCCTCGGAAGCCCCGCAGGGATTCGGCAATTTTCTTAAAAGAACGATTTTTGACAAGGTTGCTTTTAAATCAGTCAATACTATTAATACGACTGCAAATGACCCCGAAAAAGAGTGCGAAAGATATGCTGCATTGCTGAAAAGTTATCCCTGCGATATAGTTTGTATGGGAATCGGTGAAAACGGTCATATAGCTTTCAACGACCCTCATGTTGCTGATTTTGACGATAAAAAGACCGTTAAGGTAGTTTCTCTTGACAATACCTGCCGTATGCAACAAGTTAACGATGGATGCTTTGCAAGGATAGATGATGTTCCAAAATATGCTCTTACCCTGACAATACCTGCCTTAATTGCGTCTGAATACATTTTTTGTATCGTTCCGGCAAAAACTAAAGCAGATGCAGTCAAAGCGACTCTGACCGGACCGATTGACGTGTCTTGTCCGGCAAGCATATTACGAAAACATAAAAACGCCGTTCTGTATCTTGATACAGACAGCGCATCCAACATATTAAACTGACAGCTTAGATTTTATGGAAAGGGATTTTTATCATGATCTTTGAGCGAATGGAAATCAAGAAGGGCGTTTTCGTATCGGCGGTAAAAACCGATAAATTCAAAACCAACCTTCTCACCGTAAATCTGCTCACTCCCCTGTGTGCGGAGACCGCCTCCCTCAACTCGCTGCTGACGGATGTTATAAAACGAGGAACCGTTCTATACCCCAATATGCAGATCCTCCACAAAAAGCAAGACGAACTGTATTCGCTCGGACTGAACGCATATGTACAAAAGCGCGGCGAGCTACAATTGATAACCTTTGAGCTCAGCGCGATTGACGACGCTTATACCTTCGATGGTATGAACCTTCTCGAACAAGCGACGGAGCTTTTGGGGGAGCTTATTTTTAATCCGGTTACAGAAAACAGCGTTTTTCGCGCCGAATATGTTGCTCAGGAAAAAAAGAACCTGATCGATTCCATTAAAGCTCAGATCAATAATAAATCCTCATATGCGATAAAGCGCTGCCATGAGATAATGTGCAAAGGCGAGCCCTTTGCGGTAAGTGTCGCCGGTGAGATTTCAGCGGTGGAGAAAATCACGCCTGAACAGCTTTATGCGCAGTATAAGGAGCTTCTTAAAAATGCCGCCGTCGAGGTTCTTTTTGTGGGTAACAGGGATGCTTCCGAAATAGCTGCATTATTGGCTAAACACCTCCCTTTCACCGAAAGAAAACCTTTTATCAAGGAAACTATCGTCAAAACGACCGCCGATGAGGTTAAAAAGGTCACCGAGAAAATGCAGATTAACCAATGCAAGCTCTCCATCGGAATGCGGATAGGAACAAGCCTCAAGAGCAAGGATTATATCAAGTTTTCGCTGTTCAACGAGCTTTTCGGCGGCTCGTCTACGAGCAAGCTGTTTTTAAACGTGCGTGAGAAAAAAAGTCTTTGTTATTACTGCCAGCCTGTCGTGGAGGGTGTTAAGGGAGTCATGGTCATCGCCAGCGGTGTGGAATCAAAAAACAAGGATACCGCTTACGAAGCGATTATGGAACAGCTTGAAGATGTTAGAAACGGTGTCATCAGTGATGCCGAACTTGGGGACGCAAAACGCTCACTTGAGAACGCTTACCGTGAGATTACCGATAGTCCCGCCTCAATCTGTGCCTGGTATATTTCAAGAATAATCACAGGCAGGTCTGATTCTCCGGAGGATGCCGCAAATAGCATTGCTTCGGTTACCAAAACAGATATCATCGTAATGGCAAAACGTCTTGTGCTGGATACTGTTTACAGTTTGGAGGGCTAATTATGAGCTTTGCGGTAAAAGAGAATAAAACACTTAATGAAAAATACTATTTTAAGAAGCATAAAAGCGGTTTGTCGGTATATGTTTTTCCCAAAAAGCATTCAAATACATTTGCTTTAATCGGAACAAAATACGGCTCGATCGACACGACATTTAAGACTGACAGAGATTCCGATTTTTTAACCATACCAGACGGTGTGGCACATTTTCTTGAGCATAAGCTCTTTGAGGACGAACATGGCAACGACGCATTTCAACGTTATGCGAAGTACGGAGGCAATGCGAATGCGTTCACTTCCTTCGTCCGTACTGCTTATCTGTTCTCCTGTACAAACAATTTTGAGGATAACCTTGAGGTGCTCCTCGATTTTGTAACGCACCCGTTTTTCTCGGAAGAATCGATAAAAAAGGAACAGGGCATCATCGGCGAAGAAATCAGAATGTACCAGGATAACCCCGGCTGGAGAGTCTTTTTCAATATGCTGGGCGCAATGTATGTGAACAACACCGTGCGAAAGGATATTGCGGGGACTGTGGAATCCATTTCACAAATCACGCCGGATATTCTCTATAAAACTTACAACACCTTTTATAACCTTAATAATATGGCTTTGTGCGTGTGTGGTGATGTTACTGCAGAGCAGGTAGAGTCAGTATGCGATAAGGCTTTAGAGCCCTCAGAGGAAATTACAATCGAAAGGATTTTCCCGGAAGAACCCGAACGCATTAACCAAGAACGTGTCACTCTTGAGCTTGAGGTGGCACAGCCTATCTTTAATATCGGTATAAAGGATGTTCCGGTTTCCTCACCGGAGGAATCGATAAAAAGAGCCGCAGTTTATGAGATTCTGTTGCAGCTTTTATTCGGCAAATCAAGTGACTTTTACAACCGTCATTATGAAAGCGGCCTGATAAACAATAAATTCGCCGTCTCCTTTGATCACGACAGAAATTTTGCTCATATAGAAATTTCCGGCAGCTGCGACAACCCCGACGATGTAAAAAAGGCTGTATGCGAGGAGATCGCCCTGCGCAAGAATGTTTTCTTCACCAAAGAGGAGTTCGACCGCGCAAAGCGTGTCGTATATGCAAATAATATCTACAATTTCGATTCTACGGAAGTGATAGCAACAGGTTTTCTTTCGTTTGTTTTCTCGGGCAATGATATGCTCGAGTACCCATCGATAGTATCATCAGTGTCATATGAGGAGTCTAAAGAACGGTTAATGTCCTCTTTTGATATAAACAAATGCGTAATAAGCATAGTTTTCCCAAAGAAAACACAATAAAACAGGAGGTAAACAAGAATGTTATCGGTCAATCGCATCACATTCCCCGGCTTGAATTTGGATTTTAATATCGATCCCATCGCTTTTTCAATCGGAAACATCTCCGTTAGGTGGTATGGAATAATACTCTGTACGGGAATAATCGCAGCTTTTCTATATTTTATGAGACGCGCATCCAAAACAGAAAGTATAGATCCCGACCATGTATATAACATTACGCTCCTTGCCGTCATAATAGGTATTATCGGTGCGAGATTTACTTATGTTATCACAAACCTTGAGGATTATGATACCTTTTGGGAAATGATAAATATCACACAGGGCGGTATAGCTATTTACGGCGCGATTATATTCGGGTTGGTTTCGGTGCTGATCTACTGCAGAATCAGGAAGTTAAATACCTATTCAATTCTCGACTCTATCTCCCCCGCGGTTATGCTCGGTCAGATAATCGGCAGATGGGGTAACTTTGTCAATGCGGAGGCATACGGCTATTCAGAGGGTATAAATAACCTTCCCTGGAGAATGGGTGTCGACAGAGTGGAAATAGACGGTGTTTTAGATTATACAATCGAATATGTACACCCCACCTTTTTCTATGAATCATTGTGGAATCTGATAGGCTTTCTGATAATAAACTTCGTATACAGAAAAAAGAAATTTGACGGACAGATATTTTACCTTTACATATTATGGTACGGTTTAGGTAGAGGGTTTATAGAGATGCTCCGTACCGACAGTCTTCGTGTTTTCGGATTTAAGCTCTCGGTAATTATCGGCTTTGCATCGTTTATTATTGCTGTAATCATGCTGTTTGTACGCGCAAAAAAGTCAGAAAAAGAGCTTGCCGAGGCTACAAGCTATACAAACAAATATGATGCTTTAAGAGTTGTGGCGAACAAAGACGAGAAAGTCGAGGCTGTTCCTTTTGACAATACCGAAAACGATGAGGAGATAGATGAGGACAGCAGTGAAGACAAGGAGGCTCTTGAAGAACAGGATACGCTTGACGGTGAAAAAGACGACGACGATGACGAAGACGATGACGAAGACGATGACAGTGACGGGGAGTAACAGATGGCAATCATTATCGATGGTAAAATCACTTCTCAAAAGGTAAAGGACGAGGTTTTTTCAGAAGTAAAAAAGCTCACGGAAAAAGGTATGAGAAAACCTTGCTTGGCAGTTGTTTTAGTTGGGGATAACGAGGCATCAAAGATATATGTTCGAAACAAGAAGCGTTCCTGCGAGGAGGTTGGTTTCATCTCGCTTGAGTATCTGCTCCCGGCGGATACAAATCAGGAGGAGCTCAACACGCTAATTGACAGTTTAAACTCTGATGATACCGTCGACGGGATACTCGTACAGCTACCGCTCCCTGAGGGACTTGACGAACAGAGCGTAATAAACCGTATTTCACCCCAAAAGGATGTGGACGCGTTTCACCCGCAGAATGTCGGAAGGATTACGCTCGGTAAACCAAGTTTTCTCCCATGCACACCCGCAGGAGTAATGCGTCTTCTCAGTGAATACAATATAGAGATAAGCGGCAGGGAATGCGTTGTTGTCGGCAGGAGCAACATCGTCGGAAAACCGATGTCTTTGCTTCTGCTCTCAGAGAACGGAACGGTTACGGTCTGCCACTCACGCACGTATGATCTTGCACAAGTGACAAAGCGTGCCGATATTCTTGTGGTAGCTATCGGTGTCGCAAAAAAAATCACTGCCGATATGATTAAGGAAGGTGCAGTAGTAATCGATGTCGGAATGAACCGTGTCGATGGCAAGCTTTGCGGCGACGTCGATTTTGAGAGCTGCTCCAAAAAAGCCTCCTATATAACCCCGGTTCCCGGCGGAGTCGGTCCCATGACTATCGCAATGTTGATGCAGAACACCCTTACCGCTTATAAGATGCATATCAATCAATCATAAAACAATTTAAACGGCAATACGGCGGACAAAAATGCCCGCCGTATTTTTATGCTTTTTTTCTGTTATACCCAGCTTGTTGTCCAACCACTTTCATCGTCTTCAAAATCCGTATAAGGAACAGTGTAATTAACGTTCATCTTATAGCTGCCGAGTACATGTCTTTTTACCATCAGGTAAATGTATGCCTTGATTTTTCCGTCAAAATCATCATCACCCGCCGCTAAAAGCTTCGCTTCGCCCGGTATAGTGTAGGTACCGAGATAATGCCGCTTAATATGAATGTAATCCATCGCTGTCAAAATACCATCCCCGTTTACATCACCAAGAATAACCGCCGTATAGGAGTTACCGTTTAAAGAAACCGTAAAACCCGTTCCGATATAAGTGTCTTGACCCGAAACAACAACTGCGCCGGAAGTACTTTTTATGTCGATTATTGTTTTATACAGTACTGCCGCAAGCTTGTCATAAGTGGTCTTTTCAGGGATTCCGTAAAGATAAGCACCCTTTACGGTTGGCTTAAAGGTCATCTCCTCCTCCGCTGCCGAAGGAGTAGCGCAGAGAGCAACGAACGATATAACTGCCGCCAGCATCAGCGACAACAACCTGAGTCTGCGCCTCAAATTCAAACCTCCTTACTTATATGCCGTTTCTATATTTTTACCCATTCTCCTGGGGTTTTTAACGCTTTGTTCCCTGCCTCGATAATGCCCATAATAGATACCGTCTCGTCATGCTGAGCTTTTATATCACCCGTGTTGAAGAAATCGCACATCGCAGCTATAAACCGCGGGAAGGTATTGCTCATCTGAGGGATAATTTTTGTTCTTCCGTCCGAATAGTTAACGGTCATTCCGAAATCTACACCGGTCCAACCGTAATGACTCATGACGGCACGGCGTCCGCAATCGAATTCGATAACCATGGATTCGTATTTCCCGCTGCCTATTGACATAATTCTTTTTGCATTGCTGCCCATAAGGATTACTATCGGTTCTATCTGATGTATAGCATAGGTGTCGAAGTTACCGGGACCTCTCGAATTTATGAAAACAATATTCTCCCTGTCAACTCCGTCAAGCTCTGTTGCAAATCTCAATGCCGAGGTTGAAAAGAAGGGCGTTCCGCTCTCCTCTGCGATAGCGACGAGTTTTTCGGCAATATCCTTTGACAGAGAAAAAGTCTTATCAACATAAACCCTCTTTCCGCTTCTGAGCGGTATCTGGCACAGATCCCAATGATGCTCGGGATTATCGGGCGAAAGTACGATCAGGCAATCGCTCTTATCTACCACTTCCTGAATGGAGTTAAGCCTTTTGACCCCGAACTTTTCACACCATTGATCTGTAGTAAGCCCGGCTGGTTTGTCTATTTCGGCATAAGCGTATGCCACCTCGAACTCGCCATCGGTAGCATCTTTTATAAACTTTGGATAATTATTTGCGTGCCATTCATCAAGATAATAATCAATAAATCCTATCTTTTTTACTTTTATATCAGGATTCTTAGAGCCGAGAAAATCAACAGCCATTTTAATATCCGCATACGGATTTGCGCCACATTCCCTCTCTATAGTTAAAAATCCCTTGTATCCGATATCCTCAAGAGCTTTGATATAAGCATCGAAATCCACTGCTCCCTCACCGAGCGGAAGCTCAAGGAAGTAATCGGACATTCTCATATCCTCTATCCCGCCCTCTGCAAAGAAATCATAAATAATTTTAGGGACGGTCTGCTTCTTCATTATGCCGTCTTTGGCATGGGTATGAACTATATACTTTCTCAAAGTATATACTGCTTTTACGGGGTCATCCCCGGTTACCATAACAAGGTTGGCAGGGTCAAGGTTTACGCCGATTCCTCTGCTGTCCACATCCTCGATAAATCTGGCAAGAGTTTCCGCCTTTTCGGGACCTGTTTCGATCGCAAAGGTAACGCCTATAGAAGCAGCATATTCGCCGATCTCCTTACAAGCTGCTTTCATAATATTATAGGTCTCGTTTTTCTCTGACGGAACAACGCCGATATGTGTTGTGACAACCTTAGTTCCCAGCTTTATTGCAAGGTCCGCAACCGCTTTGCTCGCCGGTATTTTGGTTTTATTCTCCTCTGTATTCTGAAAGCCGTGACCGCCGAAATCGCCACAGAGAGCAGATATGACAAGTCCTTTTTCATCAAGAAGTGCATTTATCCTTCTGACCTTTTCTTCATCAAAGGAGGAATATATCATCTCTCCGTTTACAACGTAAAGCTGGATGCCCTGCGCTCCAACCTCAACGGCTTTATCAAGCGCCTGCTCAAACGGTAACAGAAAAGAGTCTGTGATAACTCCGATTTTAAATCTCTTGCTCATAATTCCTTTAAATCCCTTTCTTTTGCTTACTTCATTTATGCTTCTGTTTGTTATCTTATGATATTATTATATTGTTTTTTTGATAATAATCAATAGCTTTTTTTAAATACCGTTTTCTTTCATATATTTTTTGATTTTTTCAAACGCGCCTTTTTCAAGCCGCGATACATATGAACGTGATATTCCGAGCATTTCGGCGACCTCCCTTTGAGCATACGTTCGTCCGTTGGCACAAAGTCCGTACCTGAGTATTATAATCGAACGTTCCCTTCTTGTAAGTGATTTCTCAATCGCCTTATATATCAGCGTACTCTTTATTTTTACATCCAGCATCTCCACAATATCGTCATCGCATGCGATTATATCCATATAGGTAAGCGGATTGCCGTCCTTATCTATATCTACCGCCTCGTTTATTGAAGTCTCGTTTGAATGCTTCTTCTGGGAGCGGAAATACATAAGAATTTCGTTTTGCAGGCACTTGCCCGCATATGTAGCAAAACGTGCTCCGTTTGCAACATCAAAGGAATCTATCGCTTTTATTAGTCCTATAGTGCCGATTGAAATCAAATCTTCCTGTTCCTTATGCGTTGTGTAGTACTTTTTTACTATATGCGCCACAAGACGCAGGTTATGCTCTATCAGCTTGCCTCTTGCCTCTGCGTCTCCCTGCTTGCACAGATGAAAAAGCCGCTGCTCCTCATCTCTTGATAATGGCGGCGGAAATGCATAGGTATTGGATGTCCGCAAAAACATATATATAAATCGGGACAGAAATGTAATAACAAAAGAGAGCATAGACATAAGTCACCCCATATCATTCTATGCTCTGTCGTATAAAAAAATCACGAAATTATAACAAAATCTGCAAATTTACGAACTCCACATTATTATAAGAACACCGTTTCTTACGGAAACCGAGCTCGGCACGCCTATGAATTCGTTGCTCACTCCGAGCGGCATATCGCTAGTAAGAGTTGCGTCATTAAGCGGGAACTTTAATCCGCTCTCATATACTCCCTCTGCCTTGCTCCCACTGCAGAATACTGAAATTACTCCTTTTTCTTGCGTAGAAAACTCTATGCTTCCGTTTCTTATAACAGTTACAATATTCCCTTCCCCGAACAGAAATCCGCGTCCGTCCCGCTCTGCGATAAAAGCGAGCGTCTGTATATTCGCTATTGTATGATCAAGCCTGCCGCCGATCCCGCCGTAAATAAAAAACCTTTTATACCCCTTTTCCATGCCGAATTTTACGGCAAAAAGCGTGTCGGTGTCGTTTTTTTCTTTTGGTAGCCGTATTATTTTTACGCCGTAAGGCGATTCAAAAAGCGAGTCGAAATCCCCGATTACATAATCAGGCTTTATGCTATTCTTACGTAAATTAACATAACCTCCGTCCGCAGCCAATACAAGGTCGGAGTCATTAACGCAAAACGTAATATCCTCAGTACTCATTGCACCGAATATATGGCAAACCGGTTCGTTTTTTTCATTTTTAGTTTTATCCATAATTACCCTCATATTGTTATATAAAAACTGTATTATATATTACCACATAAAAAGCAAAAAGTCGACCATCAGATCGGCTTTTTGGCTTTTTGGGTAAAAAAACAGCACATAAAAGGTAAGAGGAAAAAGAGTTATATTTGTTCTCTTATATTCAGGGTTACTTGCATATCTTTATTTGTCACCTGTTTATTGATAAGCCGAGTTTTACACAAGCTGTTATACTGCGTTTACGGCTTTTCTCATATCTTTTCATTAGAATTCTTTCGGTACCGGCTTTGTTATTGAACTGTTTATTCTAATCCGGTCTGAAAGCTCTCCAGCCAGACAAGCAGCTTAATAGTGTTGTTATATATACTTTCTGCAACAGGTGCTTCAATAAAGCGTTCCGAGAATTTTTTATAGGAGAACGGGTAGTCGCTCATGTAGTAAAACATAAGGTCCACCATATATTCCTCGTAATCGTCCCTTTCCTCTTCAAAGCGTTTTCCGGCTTCTGTATTTAAAAATGCATCATTATCCGCCAATTTATTCGCAAGGAAAGGTATATTATGCGATTTAGTAGCTTCCTTACCCGTATGGCAGATTATCATTCCTTTCAGCATTCTCTCGACAGATTGCTGACATAAAACCGGAACATATGAATATCTCTGCGCGTCTAAAACAATCTTTGCAGTTTCTATATCGTATTGTGATAATTTCAGCCAATGCTCATACTTTTCATATCCTGTCATGATTAACCTCTTTCGGTATTCTGTACGAGTTCACCGCTATCAACCAAATCCTTCAAAGCTCTTGTTACCGTTATGTCGTATGTGTCGCTTAATGAATACAACTCGTCCGCCGCTTCGGAAAAAGTTTTTGGATTATTATAAGGTCTTTTTGTCGTCATCGCATCGAAGCTGTCTGCGACCGCGATTATTCTCGCCTCGAAGGGTATCTCTTCACCCTTGAGCCCGCAGGGGTAACCCGATCCGTCCATTCTCTCATGGTGAGCATATGCAATATCGACGACTTCCTTTGAAAATCTTCCGGTAAGAAGCTTCTTTGTGTAGGTTGGATGCTTAAAAATCTCCTTAAATTCCTCGTGATTAAGAAGGCCGTTTTTAAGCAGAATCTCATCGGGCACAAAGCATTTTCCGACATCGTGGAACTTGCTCGCCATAATAAGATTATCGTTTATATTATCCATATTTATCTTTTGTGAAATTTGTAGACAATATTCCGTTACTCTCGTGCAATGATACCTTGTATATTCGTCCTTTTCGGTGATTTTATCGATTAAATAATTCAAGTCGCCGTAAAAATCATCGAGATACTTGAAAACGGGTCCCGTCGCCAAGTACAGGATTTTCAACTCTGTATTGCTCTTTAGCAACACCTTTCCCTTCAAATCCCGAGTGTAGAAGCAGTCGTTTTTATCAAGCGTAATCTCCTCGTCATTTGCAACAAGCGTAAGATTGCCTTTGAGGATATAAAAGAATTCTATAAAATCTTCCTCTGTCGTAGGAGTAATCCACATCAGGGAATCTTTATCAATATGCTGAAGCATAATTTCCAGATTATTATGCTCCATGAGTAGAAAAAGGTCCTTTTTGTCACCCTGAACCAAAAAATCCACCTTTTCCCTTTTAATAAAAATTCCGTCCATAAGTTTTTACTCCAACTCCCGCTCAAAATCTATTTCTACACCGTTTTCGAGTATTTCCTCCACGATTCCCACTCTGTCATCCAACTCGGATTCGTAAAAAACCTGAGGTTGAATATCCACAGGGTATTTACTGGTGATTTTGATTATCTTTCTATGAGCGTCAATGAGTGTCTCATTGCTTTTGATAAAAAAGGCAATGTCAATATCACTGTCCTTATTATATGTACCGCTGTAATACGAGCCGAACAGATAAACCTTAATTACTGCGACGCATTTGACCACCCTGCTTACAACAGAGTTTATTATCTCACTTATTTCGGGTGTCAGGGAAGGCGCGTCCATTTATCTTTTTATGACGATAAGCGGATCGATATAAACAATTTGACCGTTTATTTCGTAGGCCTTATACTCGCAGACCACCTCTATGCCGAGTTTGGCTGAGATATTTATCGTTATTGCTGCAAGTGCTTCTGTTTTCGCAACAAGCTTGTCTATGTCGGGATTCTGCTCATTCATCGCTCTTTGAACGAGATTCTCTATCCTCATATTCGTACTGTCCACAAGCTTTTGAACAAATGCAAGACGAATTAAATATCCAAAATCACTTCCGCTGTGGGATGATTTTACAACTGCAGCTTCATATACGCCGCAATTATGAGAGGCGCCTTTTGCCGATACGGCTACAGACGCAAAAGAAAACATAAAGACAACAACCAGGATAAAAGATAAAGCTTTTTTCATTTTTTCATTCTCCTTTTTAAAACTACCATTATTCTATTTTAACGATAAGCTATGATATTAATATAAAAAAGTTAAAATAAAAATAACAGCCGAAAACAGTTCAGCTGCCAAAATAAATAATCACAGTTATACATATGTAGTTGATATTTATTTCGGTAACTGGCAACCATAGAGATTATTCCCCTTAGGCCCTTTAGCTTCGCGCCCTTATCTTTCGATAAGTTTGCCTTTGCGTGGGAGCTCATAGCTCAGATTCATAATATCATGTATTTATTTATCTGTCAATAGTTTTTAAAAAATCAAGTAAAATTGTTGTGCACCTTTTATATTGTTTTTTTCGTTAATGCTCTGGCTTGACAATAATAGATACTTTGCAGCAATCATCATTCATTAAAGTGCTTTCAACAGTTATGTACTTGCTGTCGATTTTGCTAACTTCGGATAACATAGCAATCATAGGGTCAAGGCACCAACCATTACAGGGGTTCGCTCCACCCATTTTTTTTGATAGCGCACAAAGTTTACACGAAGTTGTTATGGCAACATAGCCATCATTGGTTTTTTCTACTGACCAGTTTGCGCATCCATAAATTTCTGAAAGCATATAGAAGACGTCTTCGACGCTTTGGATGCCCAATTGCTGATTCAAATAGGGCGCTGTCTGTGTCTGCCTCTCTTTTCGTTTTTCCACAATTTTATCCAGTGCCCTCAGTTGCTTATAGGTATTAACAGTCTCCGCGACAGATGCTGCATATGTGTTTTGCAACATAATGAGTCTTTTTTCGATTTCCATTTTAGCTCTCCTTATTAATATTATTGTTTAAACGTTCGTTAGCCATCTGCGAAATATAAAACGGCATTTTATGTGCCGACTTATGCTTATATAAACATTTGAGAATTATCCGCAGCTTTGCAGAATAATGGCGATCTCTTCTCTGATTTCATCCTCGGGTAAATATCGGTTTTTCACAACAATGTCTATAATCATTGTCTCAAGCAAATGAACCAGTGTTCTTACTATTACCTTTTCATTATTAACATTTTTCGTATATGGTTTGAGAATTTCACGGTGCCTTAATAGTATACTCTTTTCCCACTCATCCATATGATCCATCAGTTCCTCGTCGCCGTCAAACGACAGGTAAACCTTGATGCCAAGCCGATATACTTGTTTATCGTATTTGCTCAACGAGTTCAAATCGTAAATGAATTTCGTATAAAAATCTATAATATTATCAATATTCAAGAGTGATGCCTGCTTTTTTAAAAGAATAAAATATTCCTTCTTAATGATTTCATCGAACAATTCTTTTTTATTTTTGTAATAATAATAGATCATAGGCAAAGAGCAGTTCACGTCATTAGCGATATTACGTATCGTTGTTCCGTGATAACCGTTTGCGTTGAAATGCTCAACTGCCACTTCCTTTATGCGCTCTCGTAAATCCTTTTCAACCATAAGGCACATCCTTTTACCTAACGTTAGTTAGAATTATAACATACAAAACATGACTTGTCAATAGTTTTAATATAAAATTTGGGTAATGAAAAAAATCGAATAAAATTGTGATGTACTTTTTACAGAAATTATGAAGGTATAAAGTTATTTACAATGTTAAATTTATCTAAAAAAAGCTCAATTGGGAGCTTTCTTGCTCGCAAAACTTATTGAGATATTCAAAAATCTCGTTTATATCGCTCATCACGCCATGAGCCTTGCATTCGGCATAAAAAATCTTCATTAAAAAGCTGTTATTATCGCTTGTAACCTCATAGGAATACCCATACTTGCGATGGTATTTTTCGCGTAGCTCCGGAAAATTCTCGTCCAGCTTCTTATAAAAATATTCACGGTCACCCTCGCGCAGGGTTACACCTATACCAAAGCAAATAATACCTTTTACACCTGCTTCAAAGCAGTAATTTAGTATTCCACGCAGATTTTCCTCGGTATCGTTGATAAAAGGCAAAATCGGGGAGAGCCACACTACTGTTGGAATACCGTTTTCCCGCAAGACTTTCAGGGTCTCAAACCGTTCTTTTGTGGTGCAGACATTTGGTTCGAGAATTTTACAAAGACTTTCATCATATGTAGTGAGTGTCATCTGCACAACAGCTTTGGACTTACCGTTGATGCTTTTGAGTAAATCCAGGTCGCGAAGAACACGACTTGACTTAGTAATCAATGTTACGCCAAAACCGTATCTGTCGATTATTTCAAGACATTTTCTAGTCAAACCGAGCTTTTCCTCACAGTGCATATACGGGTCACACATCGAACCAGTGCCTACCATACACTTTTTTCGTTTTGAGCGCAAAACCTTCTCAAGAAGCTCAGGCGCATTTTGCTTGACTTCAACATCCTCAAAATCATGCTTCATTTTATAACAGGTCGAGCGGCTGTCGCAATAGATACAACCATGCGTACAGCCGCGGTAGATATTCATACCGTTTTTAGCTGAGAGAATTCCTTTTGCGTTGATAAAGTGCATTTTTATTTCCTCATGATTTTCTTATGGCTAATACTCATTACACAGCGGTTACCGCCGGTTTTAACGCTCTCGATTAGCTCAACTTCTGTGTCACATTCCAGTACTGCATCAAACAGTTTCTTTGTGTAACCGAGCGTGCAGAGACACCATGTTTTTGAGACAATACCATCCACACGCTGAACGCAATCGCAATAGCAGTGCGGATAGGAGAAAAACAGCACTGCGGTATTTTCAACAGCATTCCCCTCATGCCAAAGGCTGTGATTGCCTCCATATGCAGCATTATACTTTTCGCAGAATTCGTCAAGGCTTTCAGACTCTTGATACAGTTTTTTAACAGCTTCTATATATTTAGGAGGAGGAGTACAGGAGCAACCCATGCGGATTCGCTTTATCTGATCATCATTATAGTTGTTTTCAAGATAACTACAAACTTCGTTCGCCCACTTGAATTTTCTTTTGAAATCAGCAGATTTAGACAGATATACTATCTCTGCCATGCTGTCCGCTGCTTCTTCGCCGATATTATTTCTCACACTCTCATATAGGCGTATGGATTTTACATTATCATTTTTCGGCATAGCTTTTCTCCTTTTGGGCAAGTAGTGTATACAGTGTTACCCATTTGTTTGGTTGTTCGGGTTTGTCCATCAAAATAGCTTTCTTTGTATTTGTCGCTTCAAGTATGTATTTTCCGTCTGTTTGCGGTTTACTGTCCAATATGTTCCATACACTTTTCATTTGCGGGATATTGCCAAGCCCAAGCCTGCACATCGCATACAGAATCGTCATTATGTGAGACATTACTCCATCAAACAACCCGATTCTAGTATCGGCAATTATCTTCCCTGGCTCGATTTTACTGTAGATCATATCCCTGCTTGTAAAATAGCTAATCAAATCATCATACTTTTTCCCGCACCGATAATTTTCGGGTAATACAGAATATAAATATAACGCCGGAACAGTCGCAGCAAAGCAGCTTTTGGGTTCTTGACCTTTATGACTGCTTTTCTTCCATTTACCAGATAACCACCGTCAAACCTGCCTTTATCAACGAAAATATCTATCATTCTTTTACGCGGGGATCTTCTAAATATCCAAGTCTGACAAGTGTACTTAAAAAGCTTACCTGACGGCAGCTGCCTAAATTATTCTCATCCAACAAATAGGCATAACCTAATTCTTTTTGAACGAAGTATTCTTGTTTTTCTTCACCCGGTGTTAAAATCCAATCGATAATCGGTATGATGCGTTCGTCATCACCCGATAAACCTAATTCAGCAAGTATGGTTAAGTAGTTGAAGGTGGTCCAATTGCCGTAATATTCAGGCTTATGGGGAAATAATCCTTCCTCGTTCCGCTTTAAAAATATCCGTTCTACATTCTTGCAATGTTCAATTTTTCCCTTTGCCACTATGACTTCTTTATTATCGCTCGAATAACCTAAAAATTCGGTTAAAGTCCTATACCGTATTGATGGTTCTTTATCTTCAAGTAGCCAACTTATTACTTCATTATTCACATTGTTTCACCTCATGATATTCATATTTAAGCCTTGTCAGCCTTTCAAGCCCGTCCTTGTCCCATTCGGCAATTTTATTTTTAATCCACTCACATGGATACTCACTACAAACACCGCAAAAATATGCGTTATGCTCTTCACAGCATTTATAAATCGCACATCCGTCAGACAATAACTTTACGCATTTGCCTTCCACTTCGCGGCAACCTTTACATTCACCACTTTTCTTGTAGCCACAATCATCACAGCAGCCACCGCAGGGGTTTATCTTAGTAAAGTCCGGTTTATTAACTTTTAACTCTCCTTACTCATATCAAAGTATTGCCTACCGTCTTTCTCCCTAAGTCTCCCGTTTTCGGGAGACTTTATATAAGGCTGTCGGTCTTTTATATACGCATATTCAGGATATTTTGCAAGAGCGTTTCGCAAAATACAAAACAAAACAAGGTGTATCATTTTATCGTCGTCACTGTTCATGACGCAGCTTTTATTTGAAAGCCAATTCAACATTTCGTCTTTATATTTTTCTATTTCATTCTTTGCCAATTCAAACGGCAGCTCGGACAGGCAGAGCCAAAAATACCATTTTGAAAACCATAGGCGTTTCTTGTTGCCATAATGACGGTTATAATTATCGATTCGACTTTGTATCCATTCTTTTTTATATGGAGCAACAGTAGCAAGAAAGCGCAGCATAATAAGGGATGTGTCAAAGCATTCACCGACGCCGTCATCCTCGTTGCCGAAACAGGTGGTTTTCAGCCGGGAAAGCGTTTTCCCGATCATTGATTTTACTTCAGGATCATCCGACGCAAAAAGATGCAGCAGCCGCAGTATCTCAAGCTCGTACATATTGGCGGACAAAATATGTGTTTTCGGTGTCTGATTGAATATTGTCTTGTATTTCGTTCCGTTGTTGTAAGGCGGTATAAAGAAAAGTGGATACATCTGACGTCCGTTTTCATCGGTGTTGTTTGGAAATTTCACTCCGGTATAGAAGCGTTTCGCTTGCTCCGGAGTTGTTCTTGCCGCCGTGAGCTGACGGACAATATTTTGTTTCTGTATTTCGGTCATCTCACCGCCCTTGATAAGGTGGTGATTGGTTTTTATCATCAACTCTGAAGCAGTCATTTCGTCAATCCTTATTTTTAAACAAATCAAGCCGTTCCGTCTCACAATAAGGAATTATCAGATTTGTAACTTCCTCAGCGGTTATACCCATATTACACTCACCGGGATTATGACCGACGCCGCAATCACCGCAGGTATGGTAATCGCCACATTGCAAACAGTTTGTAAAGTTCTTCTTCTCAAGGCAAGCAAAAGTTTTTGTATAACAGCCTTGTTTGCCTTCACAATAAGACGGTGAAAAAACACCTTCCCCCCAACCCTCTTCGACTCCATAATAGCAATGATGGTCCATAATAGCAAATTTTCTGCTACCCTCAAAATCGTTTTCATTATGCCGTTTTTCTAATAAGCATAAATCACAGCGAATTCCACTGGGATATTCATCTAAATCCACGGTTAACTGCTCAAATGGACGGCGTTGATTGATAGATGCTGCTTTTTTTAATTTCCCGAAAACATCATCAAGTACAGATTCATCAACTATTCGGAAAACATCCTCAATAATATTGATATGAAAAACACCATCATCAAGGGTGAAAGCAGCTAATTGTTCGCCACATGAATTGAAAATAAGCGACTTTTTTCCATCCCAAACTTCATCAGCAACATAGAAAAACCGAATATGCCCCAGAATTTTAAAAAACGCTGAGTACGCTCCCTTTAGCATCGGTTGTAATTCCTTCGGCGGCGTTAAAATCCTTCCGTCTTCTAAAGTTATATGTTTCATTTTACAATCACCTCAATTTCCATACTGGAATGGAACATACGGCAGAATAGCCCATGTAACATCATCTGCAGATATGTTTCTTGGCTCTAAGCTTCTATATCCAACGGTTGCTTTTTCACATGGATAATTTATACAATCAGAGCAAGCACTAAACTGTTTTGTAAGCAAACATTTTAACGACTCACATAACTCATTTCCATCACAGCAACAATGACAATTGGGTGTATCACAACCAGTACAACGCATATCCCAAACGGAGCCTCCATATACAGCATTAAGATGCGGGATTAGCATTTCCCTGAATTCTTCAGTAATGCCAGTATAATGAACGCACAAATCGCATCTGTGACCGCACTTACCATATAACGCATTTCCTTTCGGGAACGGCTTGCGATTGGGATTTTTCTTGATAAGAATAAGCTTTTTTATCACTTCTAATTCTGCAAGCGTCGCCACATCAATAAACATCCATTTACCGTCATGATAGGTTTTGGTATTATCGTAGTGATCTTTTATGTACTGCGAAAATTCCTCCCTAATAGCTTCGAATTTCTCTCGTTCAGCTCTGCCAAAAATAATTAGGAATGTATATTTGTCCTCACGAATATCAATCGTAACAATGGTTTTCGCTCCTTGCTTGAATTTAACTTGGTCTTTACCGTTGCCGACTTCATCCAGCTTGTACTTACCTCGCATGAATTTGACGGTTTCGTATTTAACCCTTTCAAACTCGGTCATAATAAATCCTCCACTTCCATATTATACCCGTTCAATCGGAATGCATATTTCAACAATACCCTCGTTAAATCGATCACCGAAAATCTCAACCACATACTTTTTGCCGTTTATTTCTCTTTGTCGGTAGACCGCTCTGTTATCACTTAGCCATTTATCCATATTATCATTTTCGCTGTCGTAACCGTTTACCGCAACTACATCGAAAACAGCGTATTCGCTTTCGGGAATTGTCAATGTCATTAAATCGGCGTTTATAGGGTTTTCCTCTTCCACCCCCACGAAACAGTCACAGCTCTCTTCTTGGTAAAAACGCACCTCATATGAATTCTTTGTCTTATTTAGGTGCATCTTTTCAAAGCTGTTCCATAATTCTGATGTTTTGTTCCCGTCTCCAAACAATCCGACAAGGTTTAGGGTACTTATCTTTTTAATTCTCATATAATACCTCCCATTATTTACCTTATCTTACTATACTAAACTTGACAACTATATGTCATATATCATAATAAAATTTGGAAATTTTCTCACTTTTTTCTTTGATAATCCGTCGGATATGCTCAGGCTCAATGACTTTGACATACGTTCCGAAGGAAAGAATATATCCATAAACCCAATCGTCTTCGGGAAAATCAACCTCAAGGGTGTATGTGCCGTCGCCATTATCATGAATTTCAGTATCATCATAATCATCATACAGACGATATAACGCACCTTCGGTAAACTCCAAAACGCAGTGAACGGGGTTTTGCCAGCCGCCGGGATTATCTGTATCCGGCAGTTTCGGTGTATGCGAAAGGCATTCGTCCCGCTTGAATTCTTCATCAAGTATCAAAACACGCTTTATCCGTGATATGCGGAAGGTTCGAAAATCTCCGCGTTCACGGCACCAACCCCACAGATACCACGCCTGATATTTGAAATCCAATCTGAGCGGTTCAATTTTACGGGTAGATTTTTTATTCTGTGCATTTATGTAGTCAATTTCAATAACTAGGCATTTCATAATCGCAGTTTTTATATCAACGAATTTGTTGTAAGCGTTAGGATTTGAGCCCCAAGGGGTGAAATCCACCGTTATCCAATCTAAAACGTTGTTTTTAAATATACTTCCCAATTTTTCAAGGACAGCATCAATCTCGGGATATTTCGTTGACTGCAAGGAGTTCAGAGCAAATAAAATGCTGTTTCTGTCGCTGTCAGAGAGCATTGCACGATTTATGGTATAATCCTCCATTATGGAAATGCCGCCGTTTATACCTTTGGTTGTGTAAATCGGCACGCCTGAGGAGGAGAGTAGATCAATATCACGGTAAATTGTCCGCTGTGATACACCAAACCGAGCGGCAAGTTCCGCCGCCGTAACAGTCTTTTTATTGAGCAGTATCGTTATTATCTCGATCATGCGATTAAGCTTCATGAAACTCACCTCCGAGAGTAATATACCATTCATTCCTGACAACTATATGTCATATTTAAATTGATTAATTGCCGCTTCCCGTGAGTGAGAAGCGGCATATTTATTTAAATCACATAATATTTACGGCTGATTTTTCACATTCATACGCCGTCTTTAAAAGAACGGCAACTGTTTTGCGGTTGTCTTCTACTGTTAAGTCGATAGATTTTTTAAGATCAAATGCTTTTTGCCAGCAATCATAAACCGATTTATAAAGCGTAGCAAGCTCCGTAAGACTATACTTGTCAAAGAACTTCCAAGCATACCACTTTAACGCTCCGAATGTGCCGAGTGCATATTCCATATTAAAGCAGGTGGCAAGTGTGGCATCTTCGCTTTCAAACATATCTATCAATCTGGGATAAGCTAAAAGTCCTTGTGCGTTTTCGCACCATTCCTCACCGTTTAGGTGAGCCTTTGCCAGTTTTAAAGTATCTGATATGATATCATCATTGGATTTATCGGTTTTGCCGGTAATTGTAACAACATTTAGCATCGGCATTTCACGGTTGCCGAGTTTTGAATAATCCATTTCGTCAGTAGTGCCGTTGATACAAAGGGTTGCAAATTTCTGCGTTTCGTCATCGTATCCTGTTATCAGTCCCCATTCAAGAACACCGATATCCCACGCAATTACGGGAATACCACGATCTATGCTGGCTTTTATTTTTGGTAAAGTGTTCAGCCTCGCCTGATTTAACACATTTTCAGGCTGCCAAAGACAGCAATCATATGTAGTTTCGATTCCGCCGTTTAATATCCATGTCGGTTGTCTGCCGAAATCCCATATGCTTGTCTCGCTGGGGCATAGGTCAGCTGATATCCACATCCGAAAGGCGAACCCACTTGTGGCTACAATATCCTCTGAGAGGTCACTGTAAGGACTGTTTTTCACTGCACAGGAAAGTGATTTTGCAAAGGAAAAGAGATAGCCCGTGGGGTCATAAACATCATTCCACGTAATGTTTAACTTTTTCATTAACAACACTCCTTTTTAAAATATATGGCTCAAGCCGGTATAATTGAAATTTATCGGTTTAACTCCGTTTACAAAGCGTATGTAATATGTCTTCGTTAACTCATCAACATCCTCAATAATACCTTCTCCGAAAACCTTGTGACGAATTTGATTTCCTTTTTTATAGATAGTCACCTTTACACCACTAAATTCTCTTGCCTGATATGCGGATTGCACTTTAATATCTTCGGGTACTTCACCTACCATATCAAGCAGGCTTTTATCTATATCAAATAAAAACCTTGACGGTACTTTGCTATACCCTTTGACTCCGAAACCTTCACTTTCGGTAAAATACAGATTTTTCTTTGCTCTTGTAATTGCAACAAAACAAAGTCGGCGTTCTTCCTCCAGAGCATCGTTTTTGCGTTCCTCTAAACTTCTTGCAGAGGGGAAAATACCTTCGGTAAGACCAACTAAAAATACATTATCGAATTCCAGTCCTTTAGCAGTGTGAACAGTCATTATTTTTACGCAGTCGGATTTATCCTCAATATCGCTATCCCTTAAAAGAGTAATCATCTGCAAAAAATTTGCCAAAGATAAGTGCTCGCCAAACTCTGTTTCCTGTGTTACTATGCTGCGTAAAAGCTCGGACACATTATCAAGTCTTTCTATGTCGCCGCTCTCTCTTATATACAGCTCGTAACCCGTAAGCTTCATGATTTTTTGTAAAAGCTCTGAAACTGAAAGAGTGTCTGCCTGTTCCTTAAGCTCTTCAATTGAAGTTAAAAACTCTTTGGCTTTACATCCTTTAAAGGCTTCCAGACAAACGCATTTCGTTAAAGCATTATAAAGGGATGTGCCGTTATTCTTGGCGTAATTTTTTATAATATCAATCTTGATTTTACCGATTTTCCGCCTTGGTGTGTTAATGACTCTTAAAAATGACAAGTCATCATCCGTATTATTGACTAACCTCATATAGGAAATGACATCTTTAATTTCGGCGCGTTCATAAAAGCCTATCCCGCCGTAAATCACATAGGGAACATTTGCGTTTAAAAATCCCTGTTCAACAAATCTCGATACATAATTTGAACGGTAAAGCACAGCAAAATCAGCATATTTTCCGCCGCTTTCCTTATGTTTTATAATTTTCTCACAGATAAATTTGATTTCTTCTTTATCATTTTTCGCATGATAATATACGACAGTTTGTCCACCTTGTTTTTGGGTGAACAAATCTTTTTTTACACGGTTATTGTTTTTTTCAATCAGTGAATTTGCAACTGCTAAAATAGGTTTTGTGCTGCGGTAATTCTCACTCATAATAATATCTTTGCATTTTATATCAAACTGATTTTCAAAACACTGATTATTAAGCCAATCCTCAAAATCGACAAGAACGCTCATATTTGCGCCGCGCCATTCGTAGATGTTTTGATCAGGGTCCCCGACAACGAATAAATTTCTATTTTTTTCACTTATTCTGCGAATAAGCTTAAACTCTTTTGCGGTTATATCTTGAAATTCATCTACCATTATGTAGTGAAGGTGTTTTTGCCACTTCTCTAAAACATCGGGAAAGGTTCTGAAAATATATATTGTAAAGTTTATAAGGTCAAAAAAGTCAAGTCCGAAATATTTACGTTGCTTTTTTATATAACGAAAGATTATCTCATCCGATTTTTTATCTGAAGTGAGAGTGTCATAATCAAAATCAGGATCGGAAAGATACTCAACATAGGTGATGAGATTTTTATAATAGCGAATTTGGTCTATCATAAACTTAAAGCTTGCGGTATCCATTTTGATGCCCATCTCATCATACACTTCTTCAAGTATTTTTTTCTGATCGATGCTGTCAAGAACAATAAAGTTTTCTGGATAAAACAGCTTTGAAATATCCTCCCGTAAAATACGGGTGCAAAAGGCGTGAAGTGTTGCGACGAAAGATGTGTCAAACTCCTCACCAAGCATAAATTTGATGCGTTTTTTCATCTCATTTGCAGCTTTGTTGGTGAAAGTGATACATAGGATATTTGACGGTGATATACCAAGCTCGTTTACTATATATGCATATCGGTGGGTAAGTGCTTTGGTCTTTCCTGCACCTGCACCGGCTATTACTCTAACAAATCCCTCGGTCGAAGTAACCGCCTCTTTTTGAACTTCATTTAAGCCTTTCAAAATATCTGTCATTTTATTTTCCTCTCAATCGGGATATAAATATCCTCAGAAAAGATACGGCTTTGTTCTACATAACACTCAAATTGATATCCGCCTGTATATTTATAATCACTTTGTGGTAGCCATTTATTACAAATGTAATTCCATGTTTTATGTATGGTATTTACAAAGTTACTGTGGGTTGTTGGCGGAGTTGGGAATAATGCATGCAAGCCACCGCTTATCAGTAACTCGTGTGTATTTGATATATCACCATTAGCTTGTTGTGTTTTAATGCCTATATAGTAATCAAGCTTTTTGTCATTTTCATTCCATACACAAACACCGTAATCCATAACAGTTCTTCCCCCCGATAATTTTAATGATAACTTTTTAGCATTATATCTATTCCAAAAATTCGGGGTATAATCTTCATCACTTTTATAAACCGTTAATTTTATACTTGGGAGAGACACTATTTTAGCTGTAACAGAAAAATCTGTTGTTTCAAAGGCAATACGCTCATATGATTTCAAGCTGTTTTCTACTTTTTTGTATTCGGTGGGTAAAATATGGTGTTCTGATTTAAAGGCACGTATAAAATTTTCCTTGGAATTAAAGCCATACTTATAGGCAATATCTGAAATGAATTCATTCCCTTTTACAATTTCTTTTGCAATCTCAGAGAGTCTTCGTTTTCGAATATAATCGGCAGGAGTAAGTTCTGTTACATATTTAAACACACGCAAAAAGTGGTACTGCGAATAACCGCTTACTTTCGCACAAGCAGCTAAATCAATATCCTGTTGCAGATTTTCTTCAATGTAGTCAATCGCCTTTTGAATGTGTTTTAAATATTCCATATTATTTGCTCATTATATCCTTATTACAGTATTGATGATTGATAAAAATTGCTGAATTAAGTTTTCGCAACATTTGAGTTGTTTAATATCAAAAATTGTCATAACCAATTATTTTATACAACTCTGCCAAACAGTTGCTTTTCCATCGGCGAACTCAACATTACCAATCGAACCATTAATAACCTGCATTAGCGGCGGGACATGGCCAATGTCGGCATCGTAGATAACCGGTACATCTAAGCTGCCAAGCCCCTGATTCAGAGCGTCAAGCAAAGTGAAGTCGCGTTTATCATTATATCCGTCCGGGCGGCCTATAATTATGCCTTTACAATATTTGAACCATCCTACCTCACGCATTTGCCAGAATGTCCGATAAATATCCGGTGCAGCCATCTCGCAGCTTTCCAGCGTCCAGATAATGCCGTCGTTTTTATACTTCAGCAAAAACGCATCAACCGAAGCAAAACGGGTACCAAGCAGTTTGCACAGAGTATCCATACAACCGCCGATCATTCTGCCCCTAAAAGAAACGTTAGTGTTGTCCTGTAGTGACTTCCACGAAGAAGGATTATTAAGCCTGTATATTTCCTGCGTAAAATCATCCCAACTCGTATACCCGCTCCATTTATCCCAGCTTTTCTGTTCAGTTTCAAGATTAGACATAACATAAAAAGCACGTAAATCCGCTTCATGTATGCGGGCATACCCCATATTCAAAAGGTTCGAGCCGTGAACTGTGGCAATATCGCTTTTTATAGTCAGCGTAAAGGTGAATGTGCTAACATCAGAATAACCGCAAACCCATTTTACAGGCAAGTACGCTATCCTCTCAAAGTCTAAGAACGGCAGCATATCCATCAAAAACTCGCCTCCCCACGGAGGCATGATGACGGCAACATCAGGATTTTCATATAGGCTCATAAATTCCGACGCACGGGTCGCACTGTCTGCGCTTACGCACTTGATAGCACTACGAGCCGAAGCGGTTTCAATTACGTTATAACCCAAAGCCTTAATATTAGATATGGCATTATCAAGTCGGGTTGACAATACTTCGCCCGGTGCTCCGGTAGACGGCGCACAAATGCCAATGGTATCGCCCTTTTTTAGTAGCTGTGGATATTTCATTATATTAACCCCTATTTATAAGTCATTTCATCAGAGATTCATACAGTTTATTGCACTTTCATGGTCACATCTTCCTAATAGATTTGTGCCTATTATATCAAGCCATATAAAAAATTACAACAGTATTATCACGATTGAAAAAATATTAAAACAATATTTTGCAAAAGTGTGCTTTCGTACCATAAATTATGTTATAATGCGAACATTACGAATATACAAAAAACGGAGGTAAGTATGATAAGCTACCGAAAAGCAAACGCAGAGGATATATATCCTGCTCTTGAACTCGCATTAAAGGTATTTATGGAGTATAATGCGCCGGGCTATGAGCCGATTTCAATTCTTAATTTCAAGACGGACTGCGTTGACAATCAAAGCTATATCGATAGCCTTAAATCAGGCGAAAACGTAATGTTTGTCGCATTATCGGACAAGAAAATCATAGGTATGGCAGCAGAACGGAAAGGGCATGTATGGCTGTTATTCGTAGATGGAGCGTTCCATCGGCAAGGTATTGCGACAACTCTGATGGGTAATATTGTCTGTGCTCTTAAACTGAAAGGGTACGATAAAATTTTTCTTGATTCATCGCCATATGCCATACCGTTTTATTTAAACTTTGGTTTTAGTCAGATAGGAGAAGCGAAGAATAAGTACGGTTGCATTGTTACCCCAATGTCTTACCAGCCAAACGAAATTTGGGATGTACTCGACGAGCATTGGAATAAGACCGGACGTTATCATGAGCGCGGCAGGAAAATGCCAGCAGGAGATTATCACCTTGTCGTTCATGCGTGGAAGCACAATGGAAGGGGCGAATGGCTGATCGATAGACGTTCGCAGACAAGAGGTACAAGTGTAGACGGAAAATGGGAAACCACAGGCGGCTCTGCTATCGCAGGTGATGACGGTTTAACCGCCGCTCTGCGTGAAACCAAAGAGGAATTAGGTATAGACCTCAACCCGCAAAAAGCAACATTGTTCCATAGAACTGTCCGTCAAGGAAATGACGGACAAATCTGGCTTCAGGAAGCATGGGTTTTCGAGTGGAATGGTAGTATCGATGAAATCAGCTTTCAAGAAAGCGAAACCTGCGATGCAATGTGGGCATCTTCCGAAAAAATTCGTAATATGATGGCAACGGGCGAATTTTTAAGCGAATGGTTTTATCCTTATTTTGACGAAATGGTAGAAAAATGGGGATAATCCGCATACATTTTACCATATAAAAAGAAGCCTGCATATAGCGGCTCCTTCTAAATTTTTTATTCTTAAACCTTTTTCTTAACGGGAATCCACATTTCGGAATAATAATTCTTGTCCCGTGTGCCATCCGGGTATTTTGTGGGATCGTCATATAGCTCAATACAGTAACCGGCAGCTATTTCATATTCCCTGCAGGCGGGAAGCCATTCGGAGAAAACCTTGCTGTTTAAATCCTGAAAAGCTGTCGGCATGGGGCCTTTACACGGGAAAATTGCCCAGCTGTAAGCCGGTATCACTTTAGTGACACATCCTTCGGGAATATCCGCCGCCGGATTGTAATTATCGGCGATAAGATATTCAAAGGTGTCGCCTGTCATGTTTTTATCATGGTTGATACCGTACATACCGCAGATAAACTTGCCGTTTCCCGCAGCGTAATGATCGTTCCAGAACTTCGGAACCTCAGTTTTCGCATCTTCGTACTTGAATGTTTTTGATACACCGATGACTGTAAAGCTGTCCTTTTGATTGATTTTGTAGTCCATAAGATAACCACCTTCCAATGCTATTTTTATTTTCAGCGGTGCGAAGGATTTCAGCATTGCATCTTCCTTTCGCACAAACGAAGGAGTGACTCCGTGGAAACGGGTGAAAGCCTTCGTAAAGCTGTCAGGGGAATCATAGCCATACTTCAAGGCGATATCTATCACCTTGACATCTGAGGATACAAGCTCGCTCCCGGCAAGAGCGAGTCTGCGTTTGCGGATGTATTCCATAACAGTATAACCGCAGAACATCGCAAAACTCTTCTGAAAGTAAAAAGGCGAAATGTTTACCTGTTCTGCGATGCTGTTTATGGATATATCTTCGGTAATATGATCCTCGATGTACCGGATTGCCCTGCTGATCGACTCCATCCATTCCATGCTTTCCACCTCCTGCTGTAAAAGCAGTATATCAGAACGTTAAAATGTTTACCCGCCTTTCCGTGTCATCTTTTATCCTAAAAAGCGCGTCCTTTGAAAAAAGACGCGCTTCATTTATCAGAAACCGAGCTTTTGGTCTACTTCATCCGGGTTGACAAAATCAGGCTGTAACGAAAAGCTCCAGCGTGCAAGCGTGTCCCAATGCGTTCCCGCTTTTATAACTGTTGGGGCGTTTGTCCTGAACATGGAAAAATACAGCTTATTCTGCGAAGGGCTCATATCCCACAACCTCGTCTTGAACTGTGATTTTATCTGCATTTGCTCCGCACTGTATATCTCTATGATAAAATGGTATTGAGGATTCTTTTCTCCCCAGATTTCCACCTTTAGTGCATCGTTGTTGTCACTGAAATTTGAGCCGAAGTTTGATTTCCCCACCAAGGGTGTCTGAACGGTTTTTTCAGTACCGTCCTGATTATAGAATTTCGCCATGTTCCCGTATGCTTTGGAAATGGGGAACATTGTCGAATAGCTCGTATAGAAATAAGTGTCATGCACAACATCAATGTTGCACTCCAGAAAAATATCCTCACCGTTGAATATATATTGTCTTTCCATCTCCATTATAATGTTTTCTTCTTTATACTCACCTTCATAAATGCGGGTATGCTCAACCACATAAAGACCCTGTGCCGTGCAGACCTTACCCTCCTCAAGTGTAAGAGGGTTTTTCGTCTTTGCATCATAGAAGGTTAGGTCTGTGAATCGGTCGTTTACCTTTGTGTCGTCGTTCATATCTGTTCCGCCGACACCGTAATCCCCGTGATTCCCCCCGCGGAAAGTGGTATTTCCGGCAGAAAGTCCGCAGTTATAAACATTCTCACAATCTGTCGAATCGGTCACGAATGTTAAGGTTTTACCGTTTTCGTCCTTGTATCTATAAGCGCCGAGTATATATGTCCCCCACCTTTTTCTGGTGAGCTGTGTCTGGTATTCCGCTCCATTATCATAAACATAAGATATGTTATAATACCCGCCTTTTTTTACAACTCTCATCTCATGATATGTGTCGAAGGCAAGTATTTTCGCATACTTTTCGTCCAAAGTTTCCACCTTGCTTTCCTCAGTATTGCTCTCTAAACTCTGTTCGCCTGAATTATCCGTATTCTCTCCGCAAGAAAAAAGTGCCATAGAAGCGATAATCAGCACAAGTATCGTCGATATTATCTTTTTCACTTTTCTACCAAACCCTTCCGATATATTGAATATCATTATATATTGCAATAAATGTTATGTCAATACGAAATGCAGACTGTGTATCAACCATGCAGGAGTATGTAATAATTTGTTTTGTCCTTTTCGGATTTATGTTAAAATAATATTGACATTTGCAATTGTATATGTTAACATATAGGTAATATTAATAAGTGAGGGGATTTATTGTGAAGAGGAGCACTTTGCTGTTTTCTTTAATCGTATTTATTATAGCGATTCTTGCATTTCCGGCACAAGCTGCAGACAATGTTATAAACCTTCTTGACGAAAGCGGTGCAAGCTGGGAAAACAAAGATGCAAACAGTAACTCAATTTCGGTAAACTTTACGGGAGGTAAAATGATTTCAACCGCACCCGGCGCATGGCCATGGGTAACGGCTACTCTTAATACACCTGTTGTAATAAAAGAAGCTGATAATGCCGTCTTGAAACTGACCTTTACAGTAGAGGACGACAGTGCATGCACCTCTATACGTCTGCTTTCAGGTTCAGATGCAATATACACGCATCATTTTATCGAGGGTGGAGAGTATGACGATTCGGGTGATATTAAGGCAGGGACATATGATATTTCGATGAAAGTATTTGATCTGCAGGCCTTTGCCGGAACGGCAGACGATAAATACCTCGGTAAAAAAGCTTTGGTTCTCAACGACTCAAACGAGCTGGTTATTGACGGTTTTCAGGTCTGGTGCTCGGGACAGTCAAGCGATATCACCGTAACTATAAGCAAGTTCGAGATAGTGATACCTGACAATGAGTCGGAGACTTCCGAGGAGTCGGAGGAATCAGAATCCTCAGCAACCGAATCAGCCGAGGAATCGAGTGCCACAGTCTCGTCCCAAACCTCAGATGAGCCTAAAACCGGCGATAAAGGTTATACAGGCCTTCTTGTGATAGTTATTGTGTCTGCGGCGCTTTCATCCGCTGTATTATTAAAGAAACGCTCACGGCATAGCAACTAAAGAGCACCTTACTGTTAAGAAGCTAATACCGGTATAATACTAAGACCGCGGGAGAAATTCCTCCGCGGTCTTATATTTTGTTTATTCCTCCATCGCGGCTTTCCGGGAATTTATCTCTCTTATCGTCTCAATATCGAACTTTGGTTTACGGTCATATGTATATATTCCGTTTTGCTCCTGCTCAACGTCTGTAAGCTGTGTATAACAAAAGGCGCACAGCTTGGGGTTGTCAAGGATAGCCGTAGTAAGACCTCGGTAACGCTCCGTAAGCTCCTCGACACTTTTTACACGTTCTCCATATCCCCAACCCTTATCATCATCGGGATTCCACCATATTCCGCCGTACTCGCTGATAAAGCAGAGTGTCGGCGGCAATGTTTTTATAAACGGTATAAATCCGGAATCCACCTGCTTTCCTTTCCTTAAGGGCTCATATCTTGATTTGAACGTAAAGGGATTCTGGTCGTAATCGTGTGTGTCCTCCATATCGGTTTTATCAGTACGGTACCAACCCGAGGTGTCTATCACCGGCCGTGTTCTGTCAAACTCCTTTGTCAGCTTATACGCATCAATGACTAAATCTGTTATATTTTGAGCATCGCTGGTCTCATTGAACGGACACCATCCGATTATGGAGGGATGATTATAATCACGCTTCAGAATCTCAAGCCATTCAGGTAGAAACGCTTTATGCGCTTCACCGTTTTGAATATTTAACCCCCAGTTGGCGTGTTCCTCCCATACCAAATAGCCTAACACATCGCAATGATATAGGAAACGCTCCTCAAAAATCTTCTGATGCAGACGAGCGCCGTTGAAGCCCGCCGCTTTTGACAGCAGAATATCTCTCTTTAAGTCCTCATCGGTGGGAGCTGTGTAAATGCCGTCGGGATAAAAGCCTTGATCCAGAACCAATCTCAAAAACAACGGTCTGTCGTTTAAATAAAACCTATGATCGGAATAATATACACTCCTCATACCGAAATAGCTTTGTAACGTATCCTCTTCAAGAGTGAACACAATATCATAGAGCAGCGGCGAGTCAGGCGACCACAAATGCAGCTCGGACAAGGTGATACACATAACGGCATTTTCGCCATAAATAATACAAGATTCCCTGCCGACTTCAACGCCGCGATAATACGCTGCCGCAACCAACACTCTGCCGCTGGCGTTTGCACATTCCGCCTCGACAGTCAACCTATTTGAGTGTATATCCGGCGTCATTTTAAGGGAAGCGATATAGGAATCGGGAGTGTTCTCCAACCATACGGTCTGCCAAATCCCTGTCGTGCGGGTATAAAAGCACCCGAATGATTCCTTTTGCATGGACTGCTTTCCGGACGGCTGTGTTCCCGAGCGTAAATCATCCTCGGCACATACCGCGATAATATTACCGCTTTTCTTTAAAAGTGATGTTATATCAAGTGAAAATGAGGAATATCCGCCCTTGTGGATACCGGCTTTTTTTCCGTTTACAAAAATATGTGCCGTGTAATCGCACGCTCCGAAGTTGATATGAGTGCACCTGCCTGTTTTTAGCCAGCTCTCCGGCAGCTCAACTTCCCTTTTGTACCATACGCAGTCCATAAAATCGGTGTTTTCAACACCGGACAGACGGCTCTCCGGACAAAAGGGCACATTTATCCTGCCCCCAAGAGGTTTTTCGTCAGGGTAACCCTCGGATATACCATGCTCATAGCTGTCGATAACAAACTCCCAAGACCCGTTTAGATTCAACCATTCTTCACGCATCATCTGGGGTTTAGGATAATCATTTCGGGGTATGTTCAAATGTTTACCTCTTAAATATCTTTTTTGTTTGACGCTGCTTTGTCAAGCTTGCGGTTTCTGAAATATAATGCCGCATCTATGCTTACAACAATAAAATTAATTACATAGAAAACCGTAACGTAATTTATGTTGCCTGAAACAATCTTAGACGCTATACCCGCTGCATACCCAAATATAATCAGCAACAGAAAAAACAGGCTTTTCCCCTTCGCCGTTCTTGCTTTGTACGATTTTATTATCGAGAGCGGCCATGAAGCACCGAACGATAAAACCATGATAACCTCCAAAACCTCTGACAACTCAAGTGATTTAAAAAACTCTGCCATAAATACAATAATACCTCTCATTTATCTTCTATATTTTTATTAGACTGTTAATGCTCCTGCCTGTTTTTAAAAAGCTGTCCAGGTTTGCTTCTGTTACATCCAGCAGACGTTTTCTTGCCTCTATTGATGTCCATGCCGCGTGCGGTGTAATTATGCAGTTCCTCGCAGTCAAGAGCGGATTGTCCGCCTTTGGGGGCTCGATGGCAAGAACATCAAGCGCCGCACCGCCCAATTTGCCCGAATTAAGCGCTTTTGCGACATCACCCTCGTTTAAAATTGCTCCTCTTGCAGTATTTATTATGAAAGCGCCGTCTTTCATTTTACTGATAAAACCACTGTTAACCATTTCTTTTGTTTCGTCGTTAAGCGGACAATGCAACGAAATGCAATCGCTTGTATAAAGCAGTTCATCAAGCCGCATATAATCCACACAGTTTTCGCTGCCCGAATAACGGTTTTTCGTAGTGGCGACAACCCTCATGCCAAACGCCTGTGCTATATTTGCCACCTTTTTCCCGATTGCACCGCATCCGATAAGCCCGAGTGTTCTTCCGGCAAGCTCAGTATACCTCGTTTTTTCGTAATGAAATCCCGGAACGCCGGTCCACATACCGCTTTTCACTATTTGCGTAAAGCCGCTTATATCAGTTATCAGGTGCAGTAATAAAGTAATTGTAAACTGCGACACCGACACGGAAGAATAGCCCGGCACATTGCACACCTCAATACCCCGTTTTTTACAGGCGTCAAGGTCAATCATATCGTATCCTGTTCCCAAAGCACCTATGAACTTTATTTTACCGCATTTTTCCAGTAAATTCTCGTTAATTACGGCTCTGTTTGTAAACACAGCCTCCGCATCTGCACAGCGTGACGCTGACAGTGCCGGAGGTGTATGATCATATATTACCGCTTCACCGTACTTGTCAAGGAAATCCCAATTCAAATCCCCCGGATTGACCGCAAATCCGTCTAAAACAACTATTTTCATATATAAGCCTTTCTTTTATCTTCTGTGCCAATAATAACATTTCGACTCATATATGTCAATGAATAATTTGAATTTTCACGATTTTAGCATTGACAAAAGCGGCGTTTTATTATATTATATAAACATGTTCACGAGGGAAAGAAATAAAATATATGTGGGTGTAGCTCAGTTGGTTAGAGCGCTTGCTTGACATGCAAGAGGTCGTTGGTTCAAATCCATTCATCCACACCAAAAAGACTGTCGGTTTTTATTGATAGTCTTTTTATAATATAATGGAAATAAATAGTTATTTATGATATTATATAGGCAAGGATTATTTATATTATATGGGGTACAGAAGGAATGGAAGTAGAACTAAAATTAGTTACCATAGGTGAAAAGGAAATACTTAACAACCTGTTGGAAAAGTACAATTATGAGTTCTCTCAATATGATAAAGTGCCTTTTAATGAAATCGGTTTATTTAGTTATCGCTATTTAGATAATTATTGGACAGATGAAGATAGATTTCCTTATTTTATTATTGTAAACAAAAAACTTGCAGGTTTTGCTTTAATAAATAAGCATCCAGAATGTGATAAACCTATTGATTGGGCTGTTGCAGAATTTTTTGTTTCTTATAATTTTAGAAGAAGCGGTGTGGCTACAATTGTGATGAAAAAAATATTTGAAATACATAAAGGCTATTGGCATATTAAATACCACTCAAAAAATGTAGCAAGTAGTATCTTCTGGAATAAAATAGCAGAAAAGCAATCAAACAACAATTATGAAGTAGTTAAGGGTAATGAAAATTATTATGATGGGACGGAAGCAAAAGTCTTATTTTTTAACGTTGAATAAGATATAGATTATGAGCAAAATGTGAGTATAATATACGCATCTTTTTCATTATCTCTTTACAAAGAAACGGCACTTTAAGATAGACAGTTGCCGTTTCTTTTTTGTCCTCTTCTTTTTTGCACTTCCATTTCAATTATCGTTTTCGCGCTTATCAAAGTACTTGACAGGATATTTTATCAGTGATAAAATACACTTGTATAGGTATCTGAAAACGGAGGCGGGATTATGCGTAAATACAAAAAAATCATTGTTCGCGCGCTAATGCTTAGCCTTGCGTGGATTATTTTTGGAACCTCCGCATATGCGTGGCTTACATCAATATTTAAAAGTGACGTGCCCGCGGGCTTTACGGGGGGTAATTCAAAAAGCCTTGGATTGGAAATAGGTACGGTATCAAACGGCGGGACAGAAACGGATCGTATATTTAGTGAAATTGCCTCTGGCAACGAGGAAATACTCATGCTTGGGTTTTCCGAGCCGGAAAAGGCGGCGGATAACAAATACTATATAAATTTATCGGATATGCAGTTTGGGAATATAGACAGCATTACTGTTTTAAATCCCGAGAACATTGTCTATTTAAGGTTGACAATACCGCGGATTTTGGGAAATAATGTTCATTTTAAGCTGTATTACAATAATTATGCTTCCGGGTTCAATCTCAATATTTATGAAAACCTTTACAATGAGAACAATGAAATCATCGGTAGCGAAAATATATTTGAGGTATTACCCGCAGCAGAAGCCGAAGGACTCAAAAATGTACTGAACGAAACCAAACAAACGAAAGGCAGCTTTCTGAGATTTCAATATTCTTTAAGCCCGCTTCTTATTGCGAACGGTCAAATGATGGACCAATATGGCGTTGAGGTGTTGGATTTTTCAGAAGAATACGTCGGTTTTGGCGAATACTCAGAACTTGACACCGGTGAAATCATTGAAACATACAGCGGCGGATATAATAATATTGAAGGCAACGATTTCTATTATCTGTATGTCAAAATAACTCCAAACTTAGAGAGCCTCGGTTATGCGTTGCAGCATTTAACCGAATATATACCTTGTTTTATTACCTTTAGCGTCGGAGCGCAATTTGAGATTTTAAACAGCTGATGATAAGAGAAACCAAAAAAGGAGAGGGAGGATTATATGTCTATTTATGTAAATAAACCGGATAGAAAGATTAAGAAGTCCTTAGCAATGATTCTTCTTCTTTGCGTTTTTATAATTCTCGCTGCTTCTGTCAGTCTTGCTTATTTTTCCAAAAGGGATGTTTATCAAGGCAATTTCGGCGTAAAGCTTGATTTAATGTTTGACCGTCTTAACAGCACAGCGCTTTATGAATATCAGGTTAATGTGTTAGGCGGTCAGAGCGAGCCCGCCGCAGATTGGGGATCGGAGAAAAACCCCTATATCATATCAAACATAAAACACCTATACAACCTATCCTCGCTGCAAAATAACGGTTTTTTTCAAAGTCAGTTTATTGATTACAATTACGATATCAACGGATATTACATAAACGGGAGCAGCGTTATCCCTTATTTTATTGTAAGTACAACAGACGGTAAACCCGTAACAATCGATGGTATGGATTTTAATAAAGATATATCGCCTATCGGAACAGATGAATTTCCTTTTGTCGGTTCGGTCAGGGGCAGCTTTTCGGATGGACAATGCCTGGTGGCAGGTAAAAGCTCCGATGTTTCTGCGCTTTACCGTATAACGGTTTCCGGCAACCCAGCCGCTGTGGATTTCGGTCTTTTCGGCAACATAGGCTATTTGGGTGAAGAAGCGGAGTTGGGGCAGAGCTTCTCAGGAGTCAATACGACTATATCGGACATAGTATTAGCTGATGTCCAAATAAAAGCAAAGTCCTCTTTATGGAATCCGGTTACTTCCTATATAACAGATCATGTCTTTATGTTCAGTAATATGTCAGCTCAGGACAGCCAAAACACGCCTCACGAAAACCACCATATAGGTATACTTGCAGGCCATGTCAGTTACGCTCAGATAGACCGCATAAGCGTTTATTACAGCAGCGACGATATTATAGCTATAGATGTGCTTGATACGACCGATGTAAGTGGTATTAAAGCAAACTATACGTCGGTATGCGGTATAATGGGTTTTATCGACAATATAAATCCCGAAATGGACGATAATGGAAATGTCACCGCAGGTTCGGGATCAACTATGGGCGATATTTCATACGGAGTGACGGGCGGCGGCGGTCTTTTATCCGGAACGCAGAGAGGATATGTGCTTGCCAGCGAGATATATGAGAATTATAAATACGGTAGCGGTACTCCTGACACTGACGGCAGTGTTAACATTTATAATGCAAAAAACGTCGAAGGTGAATCCCTTTGTACGGAATGGGTAAGAAAAAGGCTCTTTTGGGGAACTGAAAATACCGGCAGATATTATTTTTACGACGGAGTCTTCACCTTTGCTTTATCTAATACATCGGATACTATAGAGACCATATGGCCTGATATTATAATTAACGACACCCCGACCTCCTCACTACCCACCTTTAGTCTTGGTTCGACCTCAGATAACGACTGGGAATACGGCACGCTCGGGACAAGCTACCAGTATTATGCGAACTTAACACCGGTTACAACAAATACTTTTAGCAGCTCAAAAGACTATGTTTTAGGCTGGAAGGATTCAAACGGAAATCTTTATCTTGCAGATCTTTCGACTCAGGGTACCACAGTTCCGGCTAATGCTATAACAAGCTTCGGTGGTACGGTAACGCCGAATCAAAGTGGATATGAGATGGTCTGGAATTCTTCCGCTCAACGCAAAACATTCGAAGGTAAGATGATAGGCATAACAGCAGGTACGTCCGGTAAAATATTGACCGGGAAAAGCAGCGGGAATAAGCTCGGGCTTCAGCGTTATTTATGGTTTATTTATAGGATTTATAACGGAAAAGGCACAGGTTCTAATTATTCTTATGACGCCATACTCGTACCGACGGATCCTTATTGGGGAATATCTTATACAATCGGATCGACAACAAAACATTTAACAGCCTCAAGCGAAGGATTCACCTTATCCGATTCAGGCAGCGGTATAGCGTACCAGATGTATTTTTATGAAGTTGAACTTGGTGTTCGTGCTACAAATGAGGACGATCCGAATGCAAAAAAGGGATTTAGGCAGCTGACAGATCCGGTTAATAAACAAACAGTCGATGGTACCGATATAGCTCTGACTGCGGATAAATATGTGTTATGGCCTAACAGCATATTAGATACAGATAACAATGATGATGTAACGGTAACTCAGTCTCAAGACCCGGTTTACAGTCTGAAATCCGTTTCTTCGTTAGGATGGAAAAACCGTTTGGGTACAAACCTTGGCGAAACCGAAAACGGCTCTGTCTCAACTATAGATAAAATGTTCAGAATGACAGGCGAAATACAATGGGGGATGTCAATAAATTTATTTGGCGGCACGTTCAGCTTAAGTGATAACAATCTTATTTCTGCACCGATAGGAAGTGATGGCACAGCAGCAAATATTCCCATGGGTTGTGTCGCCTTCAAGATGAACAAGGCCACAGAGGCAAAAGTAAGAGTAATAGTCGCTGTACCTGTAAGCAGCGTCACATCGGAAAACCCCGGTGCGTTGGAACAGACAGAGGACTATTATTTCGGATTATGGTATTCCGAACCGGCTGGTGACTCCTGGGCACAGGGTTTTGACAAGTCTGATGCAATTAAAAAGTTCGAACTGCCACGCTCACAGCCAAAGGCAGACACGGTTGCCGGGAAAGCGGATTATATTAATGTGGAAATTGATGCGGACGGGGACGGAACCTCAGAGAGCTACCGCGCATATCTGCAAGGTGAAACAGTTCTCGTGGCATATGAGTTTTCTATCAATCAAGCGGGAGTGTATATATTAGGTGCGACAAACGGCCCTATGCAAATTGTATATTTCTCCGCAGACGGTGTTGCGTCAAACGGACGCGATGGTGTCGGTGGTAGTAACTTAGGCACCATCGATTATGTTTATGATTACAACAACAGTATCATCCCGGTAACTGAGGAGTATACTACAAACATCGATGGGACTGAAGATTACAACACTTACTACCCTTCTTTTTGTATTATTTATTACGATAACTTTATTGAGGGCAGTGGTGTAAATGGATTTTCGGATATAAACAACGGATATTTCTCTGTATACAGAAGAATTGATGACAATGCGACGACGCAGATTAAGAGTATTCTTGATGTAAAAATATATTCCGGTGACGCCGGAGCGTTAACCGACAAACAAATAAAAGCGGATACATTTTCGCATTTGAGCGATAATTTGAATGTTTCCTATACTTTGTCGTAGCAATTGGAAAGAGAGGATAAAGGTGAAGAAGCTTATTACAAAGTCCAATTATAAGCTGATAATTAACGGCGTTTATGTTCTAATCGCTTTTTCGCTGCTCGTCTCCGGATTGTTTATACTCTCGGACGATACCTTGAGTTGGTTTGCATATAATGAAAATGTAGGTGCAGACGGTCAGGGTGTTTATGCCGATTATGTTAATGTAAGAATCGAGTACGGTATCGGAACCGAAAACGAAGGCATATATTCATGTGACAAATGGTACGGCACGGCAAAAGAGGCTTTTTATATGAATGAATCAGAAGCCGTATCAGGCGTAGAGAAAACGGTTTTTTCCGGTATGACGCCGTCAGACAAGATTATAATGGCAGTAAAATATACTAATCTAAGAGAGGTCGAATATCTCGCTGATATTTTTTTACAACCAGGGAATGAGGTATATGAGCTTAATATATCAAACGACGAGGAGCACTACGCGTATTTCGGTAGTCAGCTCTATATAACAAACTATACATCCGTTTCAACAGATCAATCGATGAACTCAACAATAACACAACAGCCTGTAAGCAGCTACCTTGTTCCTAACCCTGAGGCGGATAGCTTTTTTACTCAGGAAGTATCTTATTTCCCCTCTCATAAGGTGGCAGAAATGCTCGTTCTTCCCCCAAACGGAGAGCTTGTTGTATATATAGAAATAGAGTTCAGAGAAAATGATAAGGACCAGAATTATTACCAAAACTTTGGTCAAAACGGCGGGATTTGCAGCAGAAAAATTGCTGCTGAATTTTACAAATCAGGTAATTAACCGCTTTTAATAAGCAAATCGGTTATCAAAAAAACAAGGCGTTTTTTCACGCCTTGTTTTTATGCAAAATAGCATTCTGATTATTTTAATCGGGCTTAGCAAATATTTGTTATAATGAACCCTTGTTATTGATAAAATCGACATAATCCTTTTCACCAAGCGGTCTGGAATAATAATATCCCTGCACCACATCACAGCCCAATTTCCTTAGCCGGTCAAGCTCTTCCTTCGTCTCGACACCCTCCTGTGTTATCTTCATCCCCATCGACTTTGCAATCAAAATCATTGCGCCGAGCAGTTTATTATCCCTCTCCTTTGACATTCCGGGCAGGACAAAGAATCTGTCAAGTTTAAGCTCGTCCATAGGAAGGTCCTTCAAAACCTTGAAAGACGAATATCCCGCGCCGAAATCATCAATAGAGCACTTGAATCCGTTTCTTCTGAGTTTTTCTATAATGTCCCTCAATAAACCGTAATTTTCAAATGCAAAGCTCTCTGTGAACTCAATAGTAAGAAAGCCGTCTGCAATATGGTACTTGTTTTTCGTATGGATGTAATAGTCCACGAAGCCTTCCTGAATAGCTGTTACGCGCGAAGCGTTAACCGACACGGGAACCACCTTATCACCTCTTTTTATGGATTCGGCGATAAATTTACATACCTCTGCAAAGATATATTTATCAAGCTTGGTTATAAAGCCGTTCGCCTCGAAAACAGGCAGGAACTCCTCGGGATTCCTGAAACTATCATTGGAAGGATAATACCAGCGTACCAAAGCCTCACAACCGTCCGGACGATTTTGTGAAATATTGTATTTAGGCTGATAGAATACAACGAACTCACCGCTGCTTAAAGAACTCTCCATTCGTGTTTCTATTTCCGCTTTTTGGCGGAATTCCTTGTTCATATCCTCCTGAAAGATATTGATGTTGCTTACGGACAAAAAGCTTGTAGTTTCCTGTGCAACAATGGCGTTTTCAAGCATTTTATTAACCGATAAGGGATTTTCTCTGTCAATACTATAAACGCCGAAACTCACCCTCATGTTGTAATTATACTCTTTTAGTGACGGACAGTTATAAAATATGATGTTTAGCATATTCAAACGGTTCCGCAAATCTTCATCGTTTTTGTGATGCATCAGAATAGCGAATTTGTTTCCGCTTATATGACCTAAGCTCTCGTCGTTTAAAAGTGACTTTTCGATAGCTTTGACTAAAAATCTCAGAGCAGCCTCGCCTGCTTCTTCTCCAAGATTATCTGTGATAAACTCATAATGAATTATTTTCAGATAAATCAAAGAAAACCTTGTAACTTTGTTTCTTGAGAGGATTTCCTCAACATCAAGCGTAAACTTTTTAAATGTCGGGCAACCCAAAATTGGGTCAACGAACTCGTATTTATCTAAAGCATTTATGATTCTGCGTTTATCGACAGCAATATAAATAATCAAGAGAATCAACACGATTGCAATAACAATAAGCAGACCGCTGAAGGTGTTTATAACCTCCTTTTCGGAACTAATCATCGTGTTCAAATCCAAAATTTCGGTCAGAAAGAATCTACCCTTGAGCAGATTGTTTGTGGCAACGGCTATAATATAGTTTTTACCTGAGATTTCCACGCTAAATACATCCGCATCTGCTGTTTTTACCGAGCTCTGTATTTTGTCTGCCGTAGGTTTACTGTTGATTAATCTCCTCAGGGAATCGAAAAAGTTCTGGTTCTTTTGAAGATCGATTTCTTTTTTATAGAATTCGTTTACAATAGTTCCCTCAACCGTACAGAGAGAACGATAATACGCAGCATCTTCGGGCTGTTCCAACGACTGCTCCAAAAGACTGTAAAAATCCTTTGCGCTAAAAAACATGAGTATTCCGTCGGCATATGCGCTCTGCGGGGCAGGCGCATAAACGACTATTGAACTCATGTTTGTTGTGTGCTCGTAAATAAGACCGCTAACGGCGAGGACCCCTTTGGAGGCAAGACTCGTAAGCTCGCTGTTTTCCTCTGCATAGGGGTTACCGCTGTGGGTGAATTGGTTGTTTCCGACAATGTAACGTATGTATGCTGCGGATTTATCTGTTTCTAAAAAACCCAAAAGGTAATTTAAGGTGTCACTTTCGTTATCGGGAAGATTATCGGCGATCCGAACCGCTTTGTCTGTAAAATTATCTACGGTTTTATCAAGGGCTTCAGTTAGCTTATATGATTTACTTATCGCTGATTTTTCAGTCAATTCGTAAAAATTGGTGAAATAATTCCGCAGTAAAGACGCAGTCATTACAATAAGAATCATAATAGTGATGACTGTTGCCGTAATGATAAGATTTACCTTTATCTTTTTCAACTTGCTTTATTCTTCCTTTACGATCTGTCTACTTTTTGTTTTTATCGATCTTTGATTGAAGATTGCTTATTTTCTCCCTGCTATTGTTTATCTGTTCCGTATAATAATTAAAAAAATCAACATCATCATCGCTTGGCGATGTGTTTTGCAATATCGCTTCAATCAAAGCCGCTTGAGAACGCGCTCTTTTTCTTTCATTGAGCGTAATCTCCTTTTTTAGTTTCTTAATTTGGTTCTTGATCCTGATTTTTTCAAACATTGTCGTTGCTCTCCTTGAATTACTGTGTTTTATTCTCTTTTGTATTTTCTTTTTGCTTTTTTATCGCTCTTGGAAGATATATCGCAAGAGTTATTAAAAGGATCGATGCTATCAGAATAATAATACCGATTTTTGATAGAAAGACACGCATTACAGCTGATAAAACCTGTAGGTTTTTTACATGCTTTCCAATAACTTTCTCCGCTTTTACCTCATATTTATCGTTACTCAGATTATTGTCGCCTCTTGTTACAAAAGAATTATTTTCCCCAATAACCTCGACCACCCTGTGTGTATTCGGCATCCCGGAAAGCGAGGGGTCATCCGAATAGAACATGATAATATCGTTTTTCTCAATATCTGAGCCATCCGATTTTTTTATGAGTATATAGGATTTTGCGGGGATGGTATCTTCCATGCTCGGCGACATAATCCAGACAAGGGCATGGTCGAACAAAAAACTTACTCGGTTCTGCGAACGTGCAACTGCCAATATGATAATAATTACAGCAATAAATAGCAATACTATCCCATAAACTGCATTAGCTATTATTCTTTTCAGATTTCCTTTTTTTGTTTTCATTTCTCTTATTATAAGACCTCTTTATGCCGGATGGCATGATTCGATTCCAGAACTTGTTACTCTGCTGTTTTTCAAGTAATCGCACCTGTTCCTCAGCTTGCAAGCGAATGGCCTCTTCTTCAAGCAATATCCTCGCATGTTCCTTTGCGGCAGCTATCGCAGCTTTTTCATCGGCTCGTCTGCGTGCTTCCTCTTCTGCTGCCCGTCTTAAAGCCTCTTCCTTCCTCTTTTTTCGTGCAATTTTTGCGGCTTTTGCCCGTTCTGCCTTCTTTTTGGCAAGAGCTTCCGCTTTTTCGGCAGCTATTCGTGCAGCTTCCTCCTCGGCTCTCCTTTTCGCTTCTTCTTCTGCCGCAAGCCTTGCTGCTTCCTCTTCTGCTAAACGTCTTTCCTCCTCTTCCCTCTTTCGGGCTTCCTCCTCCAAAACAAGCTCGTCCCATATCGGTAGAACAGCAAGTATCAAATCTATCGCCGCCGCGATTTCCTTTTCGGAATCGGAAAGCCTTCTCCGGTTATTCAACTGGGAGACCGGCACTATTTTTTTGTACTGGGTGTCGAAAACATTGAATTCGTTTTCTTCGACCTTTTTTATGTCGGTCACAAATTGAGGAGCGATCGGGATTTCGGTAAATTCGCTGTTTAGTCTATTCTCCGGTACAAACTCATTTTCTATGTTATACCTGAACATAACATATTGCAAAGCCAAAGCAGAATAAACATCCTTTAAGTATGCCTCGTCGACTGACTCGGCATCCTCTTGTATAAGCAAACCGAAACCCGCATTATCATAGCTTTCAATAAATTCCCACAAAGCGAGGCATTGGCGGAGGTTTTTGTTCTTTAAAATGGCGTTTGTGCGCATTATCGGCGGGGTTTCATAGCTTTTTTCCATCGATTTGGCGAAGTCCGAGCTTATATAATCGCTGACAATCCGGAATAGCTTTTCAACCCTGCTCCATAACGGGGTGGTAAGAACATAAGTATTATTCACATCGGAATCGGGTTTTTCAAAAATCTCAATCCCCAGACTGAGCCTGCCCGATAAATTTCCCTGATTAAAGTCGCTCGAGAAATTAAAAAGCGTTGACTTTTCATCCTGTCCCTTTTCCTTAGCAACACTGTATCTTCTCGAAACAAAAGTATATAAATGATTGATAAGGGTATTGATGAACTTGTTTTCATAGGTCATTATTGTTTCTTCACGGTAAACATTCAGTATTTTAGACGGCGTAATCGTATCGTTTTCGATTTTCTGAATGTAATTTGTGTGCTGGGCAAGGTGGCGCAGAGAACGGTTTGTGATATTCCTTGAAAGCTCTATGGGCAAAACTTCCTCCCGCTCTTCAATGTATTTAGAGGGGTTTCTGATACAGGCATCGACTGCATTTAATGATTCCTCGATAACATTTACCCATGTCTCGTCTATCGCTTTGAGCATATACTTCTTTTTCAGCTCAACAGTAACACTACCGTCGCTGAGCATTGATATCGCATTTCGAAACAAAGCGTTGCCCGACAGCATATCATTAAAAAAACCTTCTGTATTCTTGGCCAATTCTCCGAAATATTCTTTAGAATCAATAAAGGAGGAATCGGGATGCTCAAATTTTTCTTTTGCCATCTCTTAAACTCCTCCATTTACTCAATTATAATTACTGCCTAATTAAAAATTACCATAACCTGCCTTAATACATCTTCTGAAGCCTCTCAAGATAGGCGATACATTCATTCATAGTATTTTCTCCGAAGTTAATGTTAAGGAACGAGATTAAGCCCTTTATCTCGTCGCGAATCAATGACAGGTTTAGACTTTCAAACTTTCGCAGTATTTTTGTAGCCAAAATATAGTCGATTCCATCAAGCTCAGTACCGCCCGCAGCTACATAAACGGGTACGAAATGATGCAGTTGATTGATTATACGGTTTCCGAATGCGATGCGGAATTTTTCGATAACATACAAATCGAGTTTATGGATCTTGTCTATATTGGATTTGCTGACCGGATTTTCTGAAATCGCTTTGTTGTAAAGACTATCTATATAGGAATAACTCATTTCCTTTGACTCTGTTTCAGGAGCATCGAATGCAACTCCTTTTGAGTCGAGATTAATCGCGAGAGCTCTGTCATAAACCTTATCGGATACCGCAAATGTAGAGTCATCATTGTTTGCGGTTCCAATATACCAAACATTCTGAGGTATTATAAGCTTTCCTTCATTGAGATGTCTTGGGTCACCGGCCCAGCTTGAGGGTACCAGCTCTATTTTCCATTCGGAGGGGTCAGGCATTTCCAATATTGAAAGCATTTCTGCAAAGTAATACTCAACCCTTGCAATGTTCATCTCATCCAGCACAATAATATTAAGATCGTCGTTATAGGAAGCCTCGTAAATCCGTTTTAATACCTCGGTTTCATTGAACCTCTTTGTAAACTCGTTAAAATATCCGAAAAGCTCGGTTCTGTCTCTCCAGGACGGTTGTACGGAGGCAATTGTCGCATCATTTTTGAAGTATTTGCCCAGCATATAAGGCAGAGAAGTTTTACCTGTACCTGAAATACCCTGTAAAAGAATAAGCTTTGTCGAAGCAAGACCCGCAAAGAGAAGACGAATTGTTTTTAAATCATAAAACAAATTCATCTTAGAGCAGGCAAAGTTGCGAATATCCTCACAGATTTCAATGAGGGACATATTCCTCACATAATCAGGTGCTTTATAAAATTCATACTTCTCATCTACTGCAGTAAGACGAATAAACCTATTTACATTTCCTCCTGCCATGACAGTTTCCGGCATAGGAGTATCCGTCCTTATGTTATCATTTCTTACAGTGTCTGCAGTGCCGGTATCTGCGGTATTCTGCAGGTCTTTTTCGGCAATCTCTGACGGGATATCAAGTTTTTCGATACTGTCCTCGCCCGAATAAATGCTTTTGAGCTGTTCTACCGATATGCCGGTTTGTCCGACTTTGAGGTTCAGGATACGCTCCTTTTCTTTTGTAAGCTTAATGACATCACGGTGCAGGTCGGCAATCTCCTCCAACAAATCTTCGTTGCCGACCAATGAGCGACGAAAACGTATATATTTTCTGATTATCAGCGCTATCATAAAGAAAATGAGAGCCCAAACGGCAAAAGACAAAATCAAGGTGATAATACATAAAATCCAGTCGAGAGCACTGAAACCGCTCTTATACTGCTGTATTTGGTCAAAATAAGCCGGAAAATTGAATATCTGTATTATGCCGCCGAAGAAGTTTGAAAAAATTCTCCAAACCCCCTGGATCATAGTTGTCATAAAAGCAAAAAACCAGCTTAAAAAGCCTTCCATGATTCCGCCTTCCCGATTTATGATGCTAACCGATCACAATTCAAAATTATGTATTTGCGTCTTCTCCCGTATCCTGCTGCTGATTCGTTTCTTCCTGCTGCTTCAGATACTCCTCGACAGCCCTTCGTTTTATCTCTTCCTCGTCAGCCTCGGTAATCTGTTTTTTACCGCTGTTCTTTACGCTTATAAGAGTTTTTATAAACCTATACATTTCATAAGCAAAGAATAGTATAAGAGGTATAACGATAACGACTAAAAACCCTGTTGAGGTTTGTAAAAAGCCGATTACAGATCCTACACGCCCTATTCTTTTCTCTGTCCAGATACTGATAATCCTGTCGGTGGTAACGGCTTCGGTATCCTCCGCCAAATTATTGTCTCCGTTCGTCGTATAGCTTATCACGCTGCTGGAAGAAGATAAGTTCACTTCTTTTATTCTGTGTGTATTGAGCTCGGTTTTACCGTCTCCGTTAAGATCAGCGTAAAATGTTATTACATCATCTTTTTTCAGGTTTTGCTTTTCAGATTCACTGAGTTTTCTTCCTATAATAATATCGCCGGATTTAATGGTAGGGGACATTGAATCAGAAAGAATATTTATGACGCATTTGCCGCCGATTTCAGGAACGCCGTCTGCACTGTTTTGTGCAGAGATTACAAGAACGGTTATAAAGATTGCGAAAACAACGAATATCCAGATGAATACGTTGAGCACAATCTTGAGAGTTCTCTTTGCTTTTTCCATATTACCTCTCCTAAAATTTATTAAGTAATGCGATCAGAAAAATCAAATGCCGACTTGATTACTTAAGGGTATCTTACATCATTTTACAATAAAATGCAACAACTATTACTTATATTCAAAGGAAAAAATGAGAAAAGGCTTCAACAAGTAAAACCGTGCCGCCGATTGACGGCACGGTTTTATTGGGAAAAATTAAATTATATGTAAAATGCTGTTAAAAACGGAAAATACTCAAATTGCTATTACTAAGCTGTGATTGAGAAAGTAAGCACTATTCCCGCTCCATCGAGGTTGGCTACATTGTTTGTGTAAACAGCGGCATCGTTGCCGTCATAATAGACATAAATATCAAGCTTTACGGTAGCAGCGTCGGTTACGGTCGCAGCGAGCACATCGGTTGACGGAAACACTGTCGTGGAATCCACCTCAACAACTGCGGTAGAGGAGGCTACTACGACTTTAACAGGAGTAATTGTTGTATCACCGGTTCCGTCAACAGCGGTGAATTCCGCATCACTGATGACAAGATCAGTAGCATCATTTGAACCAGTGGCAAGAGTTACATAAATTGTTTTCTTAATAACATATTGAGAGAAGTTGTCTACTGTTAATGCTGTCTTTGTTCCTTCTTTTAAGGTACCTGCAGTAGGGGTATCTGCTTTAGCAGTGTACCAATTAGCGTAAGTTTCTGCTGCTGCTCCATTGGCAATGGCATCATGAGCTGAGGGCAGAACATTACCGGAAGCGCTTAAGTCCGTGGTGATAGTGCCGGCTGTTTGAATAACCGTAGCGCTGGGGTCCTGTCCGATTAAAAGGAAAACGGAATCTGACTTAGCGGTGATGTCCATACCTGTTGCAGTAACCTGTGTGTTCATTGAGAACCATGCATACGATGCGGTGGATAATAATACCGCGGATACAAGCAATAATGCGAGTGCTGGGAGTAATTTTTTCATGATTTTTTCTCCTTAAATAATATTTTTTTATATTTTAATCTATTAAATGCGATTAGCTATTCAGCTTCATCTACCTTTAATATATTGATTATCATATCAATTTTGAACTGTCCGCCTATGATGCTGTCAACACATTCCGGGTCGTCCCCCTCAAGCCAGATTACAACGGTAAACTTAACGTATTCATCCGGGTTGAAATCATAGATATTTTTTCGGGTAATAATCGATTCTGTAAGAAATTCGACTGTGCCGAGTTCCGGACCGGTTCCGTCGGTTTTTGTCCTAGCGTAATCTACGCTCTCTCCGTTGACGTAAAGTCTCACCCGTACCGCTTTTTCAATGCCAAGGGTTGTGTTCGCTATGTAAAGCATATATTCAACATCAACAATGTTCTGACCGGCATTCTTAAGGTAATAAGTGTAAGCGAGGTAATCTTTTCCGCTGTGTTCACCGTTTATGCTGTCTAAATCCATCGGTAGATCTTTTATACTTATATTGGTAATATCCTGTGTCGCCTTTGAGTTAAGCCTTGCTGTCGGTTTTGGAAAATCAGGTGTTTCCGAAAGGGTTAGGGCATATTGTACGCTGTCGTATTTATCTATCCTGACGGTGTAGCTTCCGAATTTTGTATATAATGCTGATGCGATATATACAACGGCAAGTACTGTTATTAAAACTGCTAATGCCGCCGGTATGATTTTCATTAAAATGCTGTATTTCTTTATCTCTTTGGCGCGGCGTTTCAGGATTCTTGGATTATTGTTTCTCAATACTTCCATTTTCATCGACCTCCTTTAAGTCATCTATGACTTCCGAAAGGCTCTTGAACGGTTCTTTTGCCAAATATCCAAAAAAGCCTGCGCGGGTTAATTCCTCGTTTGCCGCTGTCCCTTCCGGCTCTGTCGCGATTGTTCTTGCGCCGAAATTCTTAATCAGCAAATTCAGCGATTCAACAGCGGTCGTCGATGAGTTCTGAATTGTCTTTCCGGGTGAGGTACTTACCATAGCATAATCGAACGGATAGTTTGCAAACCTCATAACCGGGCAATATTCATCTCCAAAGTCGGAAATCATGGTCTTTACTTTTAATCTTCTGAAAATATCGAATCCTTTTTTTATAACGGCTGAGTCTTCATATAATATAGAATTCGGAAAAACAAGACAAATATTGTCGCCGTCTGAAAAATCGTTTTTTATAAAAAGCCGTTCAACGGTTCTTGCAAAGCTCTCCTTGGCGGCTCTTGCGGGACATCGTATTGCTATAAAATCTATTTCAATGCCCGATTCCCTGAGTTTTCCAATCGCTCTCATAGCGTAGGTAATTCCCCAGATTGCCAGCTTCTCGCTCCTAACAGTACGTTCCGCGACGACTTCGTATTTTTCGGGTTTCAGCTCACCTAAAGCAGTGCTGTTAAGAACCATTTCGGTATATAATGCAAAGGTTTTGCCATATTCGCAGGAATTAATTTTTTTATAGCTTATTGTTATCGGCTCGATGCCCGAGGCTATTGCTTCATGGGTTTTTTGTTTCAATTCCGGCACCTCCCGAATACAATAATAAAAGCCAGCCACAATAAAATTTGCAACTGGCTGTCTTATTAAGACCCTTTAGCTTTGCGTCATACCCTTGCGGGTACTTTGCCCGATATTCAATATTGTAATTATAAAAGAAAACGCCAGGTGCAAACAAATTGCAACTGGCTGTCTTATTAAGACCCTTTAGCTTTGCGTCATATCCTTGCAGATATTTTGCCTATTATTATTTTCAAGCTTATTATAATACAGCTTTTTCTAATTGTCAAGTGTTTTTTTATTTTTTTGTAAAAAATTTTTGTTTTGAATAAAAAGTTCTTTTTTCCGGTTTTATTCATCAAAATCATATGTGAAAAATCCGATTTGCAAAAAACACTTGTTTTTAATTATCGCTAGCAAATGATTTGCATATATTTAGCGGATAAAGTTTTAATGAATTATTTAAAATCATTGACAATTACAAGCATAATGATATAATAACTGATGGTTATGTTAAATAAATTCTTTTCTTTTAAACCTTTATGCAATTTATACCGCAAAGGAATGTGATGGCAGTAGAAAATGAAATATAATAAGAAATATTTGATGATTTTTCTGGTGTCACTGCCATACCGTTATGTATTGTCTGTGTCTTAACGAAGATTAAAACATTTTATTTTGAGAACTCATACTCAGATACATTATAACAGAATTGAGGTTAGTCGAGATGATTTCCATAAAACAAGCAACCGATAAAGATATTCCCGTAATTGAAGAAATTATGACCGATGTTATTGACTGGCTCGAATCAATTGGTCAGCCACAATGGAAACGGCAAAATGTAACTTGGAGCGGGTTATCACGGAATTTTCATGTAGGAGATTTTTATATCGCAACTATTGAAAATGAACCGGTAGGTTGCATGGCATTGATTGACTATGACCCTACATTTTGGCCGGAAGTACAAAAAGGCGAATCATTGTTCATTCATAAGCTTGCGGTAAAACGCTGCGGTGCGAAACAAGGTGTTTCAAAAGCATTGATCAGTTTTGCTAAAGAACAAGCTATAAAACTCAATATAAATAATGTTTGGCTCGACACTCATCAGTTCAGAGAAAAAGTGCGTGACTTATATGAACGGGAGGGTTTTGTATGCATAAACGAAAAATGCTTGTTTGGGAAATATCATACTGCTTTTTATGTTTGGAAAGCAGTTAATTCCATTATTAACCATTATGATACTCTCGTAGATGAAAACAACGACCCGGTGCATGATCCCGCTCCATTAAAAACCTATATGAACAAATGGGACGGTGATGCTTTTATTGAAGCGTTGCAGCTTTCACCGGGCAAGTCTGTTTTGGAAATCGGCGTTGGTACAGGACGACTTGCGATGCGAGTTTGCGGTAAGTGTAGAAGTTTTACAGGCGTTGATATTTCACCAAAAACAATTGAGCGAGCGAAGGAAAATCTGCGAGAATTTTCAAACGTTCACTTAATTTGTGGTAATTATCTCA
>ENA-UOOM01000153-UOOM01000153.1-fermentation-metagenome-genome-assembly--contig:-NODE-153-length-86809-cov-7.307467_pt1 | contig 86809 bp, 79 predicted proteins | sample MGYA00245781_ERZ724031 | MGnify/ENA primary metagenome ERZ724031 (study PRJEB28704, sample SAMN03018317) | fermentation metagenome | biome: anthropogenic terrestrial biome; feature: soil; material...
AGAGAAGAAATTAAGGCAAGCGCGAAATGAGGAAGATTTATGGTTTTTCCGGTTTTGCCGGACGCGCCAGGCAGGAAGCGCAAATATGTTTAAAAAGGGTATATATGATAATAATACCTGTTCTGACGATGGACAATTCCTTCCCCCGAAAGTATAGTCCAACCTGGGGGATTAAAGGGCCTGGTTGAGCATGAAAGAGGAGGCGTGGAAAGCATGGGCAGGATTCATAATTTCAGCGCGGGGCCAGCCTGTCTGCCGGAGGCGGTTTTGCGTGAGGCAGCCGCGGAGATGCTGGATTACCGCTCAAGCGGCATGTCGGTGATGGAGATGAGCCACCGCGGCGCGGTGTTTGAGGGGATCATCCAGGAGGCTGAAAAGGATCTCAGAGATCTGGCGGGCATCCCGGAGGACTATGCGGTGCTGTTTCTCCAGGGCGGGGCCAGCCTGCAGTTTTCAATGGTTCCCATGAACCTGTCAAAAAACGGCAAGGCGGATTTTATCAATACTGGCGTTTGGGCAGCCAAGGCGGCGGAGGAAGCGGCCAAGTACCTGGACGTGCGGGTCGCCGCCACGGGGGAGGGGGAGCACTTCAGCCGGATTCCCAGTCTGGCGGGGCTTGCGCTGCGGCCGGACGCTGACTATGTGCACCTGTGCCAGAACAACACCATCTATGGCACCCGTTTTGAAGCGCTGCCTGACACCGGGGATATTCCCCTGGTGAGCGATATGTCCTCCTGCATTCTCTCGGAGCCCCTGGACGTCAGGCGCTTTGGCCTGATCTATGCAGGCGCTCAAAAAAACATGGGGATCGCGGGGCTGACCATGGTGATCGTCCGAAAAGACCTGATAAGGGAGCATTTGCCGGGCTTTGTGCCCCTGATGATGCGCTATGACACCCACCTCAAGGCGCATTCCCTCTACAATACCCCGCCCAGCTACGCCATCTATATCTTTGGCAAGGTATTGAAATGGCTCAAAGGCCTGGGCGGGCTTGAGGCAATGGCGCAGATCAACCGGCGCAAGGCCGGGATTTTGTATGACTACCTGGATCAGAGCGCCTTGTTCAAAGCCACCGCAGCCCCCGGCAGCCGGTCTTTGATGAACATCACCTTTGTCACCGGCGATAAGGCCCTTGACACGGAATTTGTCAAGGGGGCTGAGGCGGCGGGGCTATCGGGGCTCAAGGGCCACCGCCTGGTGGGCGGGATGCGGGCCAGCCTGTATAACGCCATGACCATTGAGGGCGTGGAGGCGCTGGTTGACTACATGGCGTCGTTTGAGAGGGCAAGGACATGATGAAGCAGCGGAATGTAGCGACCCTGAATAACATTTCCCCCAAGGGGCTGGCTGAGTTGACGACCAACTTCACCCAGGTGTCAGACCCCATGGCCTGCGACCTGTGGCTGGTGCGCTCAGCCGATCTTCACGCGATGGCGCTGCCCCCGCGGCCGCGCGCCATCGCCCGGGCGGGGGCAGGGGTGAACAACATCCCGCTGGAGCGCTGCACCAACCAGGGCATCGTGGTGTTCAACACCCCGGGGGCCAATGCCAACGCAGTGGCGGAGCTGGTGGTGGCGGGCATGCTTATGGCGGCCCGGGATGTGGTGGGCGGCATCAACTGGGTGCGCGGCCAGCCGGCGGACAGCCAGATCTCGTCCCGCGTTGAGGCAGGCAAAAAGGCCTTTTCCGGCACCGAAATCAAGGGGCGCAGGCTTGGGGTGATCGGCCTTGGCGCGGTGGGGCACCTGGTGGCCAACGCCGCCATCAGCATGGGCATGGAGGTGATGGGGTTTGACCCCTACATCTCCATCGAATACGCGCTGAAGCTGTCCCGATCGGTGCACCACGTGACCCAGCTGACAGAGCTGCTGGAGGAGTGCGATTACATCACCATCCACATCCCGCTGATGGAAGGCACCCGGGGTTATCTGGGGGCTGAGCAGATCGGGCGCATGAAGCCGGGGGTGGTGTTGCTGAATTTCGCCCGGGACCAGCTGGTGGACGAGCGGGCGGTGGAGGCCGCATTGAACAGCGGGCAGATACGCCGTTATGTGACCGACTTTGCCAACGAAGAGGTGATGCAGTTTCCCAACACCCTGGTGATTCCCCACCTGGGCGCCGCGACAGAGGAGGCGGAGGAGAACTGCGCTGTCATGGCCGCGCGCCAGGCGGCGGACTACCTGAACAACGGCAACATCACGAACTCCGTGAACTTTCCCGCCATCTCCCTGGGCAAGGCCATCTACCCCACCCGGGTGATGGTGCTGCACCGCAATGTGCCGGGCATTCTCAGCAAGATCACCACCCTGTTTGGCGAGGCGAACATCAACATCGACCAGATGGTGTCCGCCAGCCGGGGGGGCGTGGCCTGTGCGCTGTTTGACGTGCCGGTGAATGTGCTGCGGGATTTTGCGATGCAGCTGTCCTCCCAGCCTGACATCCTCAAGGTGCGGGTGATTTACGGCCGGGAGGAACCCCTATAGACCATGTTTGAGGAGGAGAAGGCATGACGGACTGGCACAGGCTTGGCATTCGGCCGGGGGAGATCCTGCTGCCGCGGGCTCAATACCTGAACCGCTTCTGGCCAGTGGTGGCGCTTGACCAATACACCTCCCAGCCGGAGGTGTGGCTGGCGGCGGAAAGGGAGATTGGCGACCATCCCTCCACCCTGCGGCTGATTGTGCCGGAGGCTTTCCTGAAGCAGACCGAGGCCCGCAGCCGTCAGGTGCACCAGACCATGTCCTCGTATCTGGAGAGGGACATGTTCACCCCCCTTCAGGACAGTTTTGTGCTGGTGGAGCGCCAAACCCAGTCAGGCAAGCGCGTGGGGCTTGTGGTCATGGTTGATCTGGAGGAGTATGACTATCAGCCGGGCAGCCGCTCCCTGATCCGGGCCACGGAAGAAACTGTGCTTGACCGTATCCCGCCGCGCCTTGCGGTGCGGGAGCAATCCGCCCTGGAGCTGTCCCACGTGATGCTGCTGATTGATGACCCGGAGGACCGCCTCCTGGGTCCGCTGTATGAAAGACGCCAGGCCCTGCCAAGCGTGTATGACATAGCGCTCATGATGCAGGGCGGACATATCAAAGGTTGGCAGGTGTCTGACTCCCGTGACCAGGCACAGCTGGCACAGACTCTGACTGAGCTGAAGGGGCAGCTGGCGCCCGGCGGCTTGCTGTTGGCGGTGGGGGATGGCAATCACTCCCTGGCCGCGGCCAAGGCTTCCTGGGAGAAGCAAAAGAAAAAGCTAACCTTGCACCAGCAGCAGCACCACCCCGCCCGCTTCGCGCTGGTGGAAATGGTGAACCTGCACAGCCCCGCCCTGCTGTTTGAGCCCATCCACCGGATGGCATTTGGCGTGAACCGGCAGCGTCTGCTGGAGGTGCTGACACCCCTCCACCCCCTCGGGGATCAAAAGACGCCTGACATCGTGCTCATCGGCGGGGAGGAAGACCTGCCCCTTGCGCTTGACCCCCCGGCGGGCAGCCTGGTCACCGATGCCGTGCAAAAACTGCTGGATGAGGCGGGCCTGTCCCTGGACTATGTGCACGGAACCGAAGCGCTGCGGGAGATCGCCGCGGCACAGGGCGGCACCGGCATCCTAATGCCGGATTTCCCCAAGGATCGGCTGTTCCCCACCGTGCAGCAGGCCGGCCGCCTGCCCCGCAAGACCTTCTCCATGGGGGAGGCCAACGAAAAGCGCTTCTATCTGGAAGCCCGGCGCATCGGCCCAGGCTAATAGCCGTTTTGCAAAGAAACTCAAGAAAAAAGCCCCATGTCAAAGCGTTTTGACGGCGTTGTCCGGGGCTTTTTCCCTTGATGTCAAAGCCTTTGGATGGACGAAAGCCGCCATCCATGGGAACATGAGGATGATCAGCAAGAAGGAGGCCTCCCATGCAGATCGGAGCGAAACTAAAAGCAGCCCGCGCCCAGGCGGGGCTCACGCAGGAACAGGTGGCAGAGAAGATTCTGGTTTCCCGGCAGTCAATATCCAACTGGGAGAATGAACGAAACTTCCCTGACATCATCAGCGTCATCCGGCTGGGCGAACTCTATGGCGTCAGCCTGGATACGCTGCTGAAAGGAGACGAAGCCATGATCAGGCACCTGGACGAAAGCACCAACGTGGTGAAAAGCAACAAGAAGCTCTTGATCGCCGTGCTCATCAATCTGCTGTTGATGGCAGCCTTGTTTGTGATGATGACGGCGTCATCGGTGAATGAGATATTGCTCTTCGTGGTGTTGACGCTGGTTTTGATCAGCACGGGGATTGTGTTTTATCAGATCATCAGGAAAATTTAGGAGGGGAAACATGACGTGGTATGCGATTGCGCTGCTGGTTATCATCTTTGGGCTGGCGGGGATGCTGTGGTATCAGGTATATGGGATGGTGAAGCTGGACGCTAAAAGCCGGGGCTTGAAGCGGCCGAGGCTGTGGGGTTATTTTGCCTCAAGTGCAGACAGCGGGCTGCTGCTCTACCTGCTGGGCCGGCGTAATTATGTGTCTACGATGAATGAAGCCGACCAGGCGGAGATGGAAGGAAGGAAGAAGCAGGCGCTGTGGCTTGTGGTGCTGCTGGTGGCGGCAACGGTGCTGCTGCTGGCTGCGATGATGTTATAGCACTGCCAGCGCCTGACGGACCAGGAGGGGGCTGCTGTACAGGCAGTCCCCTCCTGGCTTTGGCGGAAGATGTGGAAAGGTTTCGATAAACATCATGGCCCCTTGATTTTCCGGGCGCTGCTTTGTTATCATGAACGCGTGAAATGAAGCGATGGCTCCCCTTTTCCAGCCGCCTGGGGCGGCCTGATTTGTATGAGAAAAAGGAGAGACATCGCCATGAAAGATGTGAAAATTGATTGTGTCAGGGAACCGGCACGCAGGGCAGAGATTGCGGAGAAAATCCTGCTGGCGCTGCCGGATTGGTTTGGATTGCCGGACAGCACAAAGGAATACATTGAGCAAAGCCGCAGCCTGCCCTTCTGGGCCGCGTATTCAGGTGAGGAGGTTCTGGGCTTTGTGAGCCTGAAAACCACCAGCGTTTCTGCTGCAGAGGTGCACTGCATGGGCATCCTGCCCCATTTGCACCGCCAGGGCATCGGGCGCATGCTGATGGCGGCGCTGGAAGCCTACGCCAAGGAAGCAGGCTTCCGCCTCCTCCAGGTGAAAACCGTGGATGAAGGCCATTACCCGGAATATGACCGCACCATCGCCTTTTATGAAGGGATGGGCTTTCTGCGGCTGGAGGTGTTCCCTACATTATGGGATGAATGGAACCCCTGCCTGGTGCTGGTGAAGGCGCTATAACTTGGCGTAAAAACATGGCCCTGTGCTGATCCAGCCAGGGCCATGTGTTTTTAGCTATCCTTTAAATACCGCCACAAAAGCGCCAGGGTGTTCCACAGCCCCTCCTCATGCACCCGCTCATAGCCGTGGCTGGCGGAGACCCCGGGGCCAATCAGGGCGTGGCGGTAATCATGCCCGGCGGAGAGGGCGGCGTCGGTGTCAGAGCCGTAAAAGGGATAGATGTCAACCGCATAGCTCAGCGCATGCTTGATGGCGGTGTCAATCAAGGAGCCCGTCAGCGCCCGGTTATAGGGCCCCCTTGAATCCTTGGCGCAAATGGACACCTTCAGCTCATCGGTTGTCAGGTCATCGCCCACCACGCCCATGTCCACCGCGATCATATCGGCGATGCCTGCCGGGTGCCCGGCGCTGGCACCGTGGCCCACCTCTTCATAATTGGTAAACAGGATAAAGACAGGGCGGCGGCAGGTGGCCTCGCCCTTTATAAAGGCCCGGGCCAGGGTGACCAGCACCGCGGCTGAGGCCTTGTCATCCATGTGGCGGCTTTTGATGAAGCCATCCCCGCTTTTTACAAAGCGTGGGTCCAGGCTGATATAATCCCCGGCAGAAATGCCCAGGGCCTCCGTCTCCTCCTTGTTGGAAACCCGCATATCCAGCACCACTTCCATGCTTTCGTCACTGCGCTTGGCTTCATTCAGCTCCCGGTTGGCGTGGACGGCCGGCTGGTTCATGCGCAGCGTGCCGGGGATGATTTTTCCGGCGCGGGTAAAGACCTGGACATTTTCCTGCTCGGCATATTGCAGGGGATAACCGCCCAGCTGGGTGATGCGCAGGCGGCCGTTGCCCTTGATGGCCCGCACCATCAGCCCCAGGGTGTCGATGTGGGCGGAGAGCAGGATGCCCTCTCCTTCCCCTTCGTTTAGCTTTGCCAGCACGGCTCCCTTTTTGGTCTGCCAGGGGGCGTGGCCAAGGCCCTTGAGGGTTTCCATCAACAGGGCTTCAATCTGCCCGGTCATCCCGGTGGGAGAAGGGGTGGTGGCCAGGGTCTCCAGGGTATCAAGCAAAAATGGCAGGTGAGCGTTTCTGTCCATGGGCTTCTCCTCTGTTTGTGATGGACAGTATTCTAACATATCCAGGTGAAAAAAACAGCGAGATAGCGTATGATAAGGGGGCAAGTGCAGGCAATGTGCTTTGCAGAAGGAGGCTCCCAATGCGCTTTGACCTGATGCACCCTGCCGATCAGCTGGTGATGATCATGCAGCGGATCTATGAATACGGGATGACCACCACCTCGGGGGGCAACCTGTCTATCCGGGATGAGAACGGCGACGTGTGGATCACACCCTCTGGCATTGACAAGGGCTCCCTCACCCGCTCTGACATGATCCAGATCAAACCTGACGGGGAGAAGATTGGCATGCACCGCCCCTCGGTGGAGTTGCCTCTGCACCTGCAAATCTATCAGATCAGGCCGGATTTGAAGGCTGTGCTCCATGCCCATCCCCCCACCATGATCGCCTTTAGCCTGGTGCGCCAGGTGCCCAACACCCGCCTGGTGCCCGATGTGCTCAAAATCTGCGGCGAGGTGGGCGTGGCGGAGTATGCCGTGCCCGGCAGCGACCTTTTGGGCCAGAACATCGCCCGCCGCTTCCAGGAGGGCTATAACACGGTGCTCATGGAAAATCATGGCTGCGTCATCGGGGCTAAGGACCTGTTCACTGCCTTTGCTGCCTTTGAAACCCTTGATTTTTCTGGCAGGCTTGAGATTGATGCGCTGAAGCTGGGGAAGCCCCGCTCCCTCACCCAGGCGCAGCTGGATGCCTATGCCGCCCCCCGCAACCTGGCCATGGACGCCTTCATCCCCAAGTATGCCACCAGCGCTGAGCGGGCCGCCCGGCGGGACATGTGCCGCTTCATCCACCGCTCGTATGATCAGCGGCTGTTCACCGCCACCCAGGGCACCTATTCCCAGCGCCTGGGAGAGGACACCTTTCTCATCACGCCCTATGACAAGGACCGCAAATACCTCCAGCCCGAAGACCTAGTGCTGATCAAAAACGGCATGTGCGAAGCCGGGAAAACACCCAGCCGCTCAGTGGCCCTGCACCGGGCAATCTATGAGGCCCATCCGGATGTGGGCAGCGTGCTGATTGCCCATGCCCCTTCCATCATGGCCTTTGCGGTCACCGATACCCCCTTTGATTCCCGCCTGATTCCGGAAAGCTATATCAGCCTCCGGCAGGTGAGCAAAATGCCCTTCCTCAGCTCCACCACGGACATTTCAGGGGTTGCCGGGGCCTTCTCCGCCAAGCACCCCGTGCTGATCATCGAAAACCAGTGCGTCATCTGCACCGGAAAAGACCTGCTCAATGCCTTTGACCGCCTGGAGGTGCTGGAGTTCTCCGCCAAGGCCGTCATCGCCGCCAAGGAGATTGGCCCGGTGGTGCAGATCAACGACCAGCAGGTGAAGGAGATAGAGGTGGCGTTTAAGCTGAGCTGAATCAGGGCTTAAGGCTTGTTTGGAAGCTTTCTGTTGGGAAGCTTCCAAACCGTTTATGAAGGCAAGGTGAGCAGCATGGCAAACCCACAGCCATATCGTGGCAAGACGGCTTTGGTGACAGGCGCTGCCAAGGGGCTGGGCCGGGCGCTGTGCCTGCAACTAATGGCCCAGGGTGCCCGGGTTTACGCGCTGGATGTGGATGAGGCGGCGCTGGCGGCCTTGCAGGAGGAAGCGGCGGGGAAGCCGCTTTACCCGATGAAGGTTGATATCTCCCAGCGCCAGCCGCTTGAGGAGGCCTTTGGGCAGATGATCGCTGAAAGCGGCCGCCTGGACTATGTGTTTAACAACGCGGGCATCGTCACCGGCGGGCAAACCCAGCACATGACCTGGGAAGCCTGGGAACGTATATTGGCCATCAACCTAAAGGGCGTCATCTGGGGTACCCAGTTGGCCTACAACCACATGCTGGAAAAGGGCCAGGGCCACATCATCAACACCGCCAGCCTCGCAGGCCTTGTGCCGGTGCCAGAGTCTGCTGCCTACACCGCCACCAAGCACGGCGTGGTGGGGCTTAGTCTGGCTTTGGCCCAGGAGGCGCAGGCCCATGGCATCCGGGTATCTGTGCTGATCCCCGGTGCTCTGAAAACAGCGATATATGACAGCGCCACCAACCTGGCGGGTTATGACTATGCCCGGAAAATGACCGCCAGCCCCGTCCGCCCCATGGCCCCGGAGCTGGCGGCACGCCAGGTGCTGCACCAGGTGGCAAAGGGCAAGCGGCAGATTGTTTTTCCGCGCGGCCTGTGGCTGCTGGTGGGGCTGTACAGGGTTTTTCCCGGCCTCACCCAGCGCTTGATGGCGCGGGTGATGCGGACCTGATAAAAGGAGATACAACATGGCATACATCAACAAATCCATTGTGCTCACGGCCTTGGTACCCCAGGCCCGGGAGGATGAAGCGGTGTTCCTGCAGGCCATCGACCGACTTGCGTGCCTAGGTGTCACGACCATCGAATACGCCTCACCTTTGGATGCTGCGCCAAGCCGCGGTCAGCTGCTTGCCCATCGGGGCCTCAAGGGTATTTTTCTGGCTGCCACTTTTCAGAAGGAGCAGCAGCAGAACCTGGCCAGCCCCGTGAAGGAAATCCGCAGCCGGGCGGTCAATGCGTGCAAGGGATATGTGGATGCCGCTGTCCAGTCCGGCTGCGACGGGGTGCTGATCACCAGCGGATGCTACCCGGGCGACCCTGCCCTGGCCCCTGACGCCTGGCAGGCGCTGGAGGAAAGTTTGCACACCCTACTGGATGTGGCCCGGGGCGATATCCGGCTGCTGCTGGAGCCGGGTGACCGACAGGTGGACTCCATGCAGCTGGCGGGGCCCACGGATGAGGTGCTTGTGCTCATGGGGCGGATGAACCAGCCGATTTCTGCCTTTGCCCTCACCATGGATGTGAGCCACATCGCCCAGCTGGGCGAGAAGCTTTATCCAGCGCTGGAAAAAACCAGCCCCTACTGTGATCATGTGCATTTGGCCAATTGTGTGCTCACCCCGGGCGCCCCCCTCTATGGGGACAAGCACCCGCTCTTCACCCATTCAGGGGCTTACTATAAATGCCGGGAGATCAGAGAGGTCGCGGCTTATCTTGAGAAAAATGCTGCTCATGACCCTGTGACCGTGGCTCTGGAGGTCATTTCACGGGAGAAAGAGCCCTTCCAGACCCTTGAAAGGGTGATAGAGGAAGAGGCTTGGTTCTTCACCTGATGAGGCGATAGCGCCGCCCCCTTTTGTTTTCATTGCACATGGACCGTACATGGCGCCCCTGAAAGCACAATGGAAAAGCGCATAGCATATAAGGGAAAAACGCGGGGAGCCTGTGATCAGGCTCCCCGCAAGGTGTTGTTCTCTGATTGATTGTTTGGCTCAGGCTTTCTTCGCCATTTTCTCGTTGATGGCGGCGTGGGCTGCGGCCAGGCGCGCGATCGGCACGCGGAAGGGAGAGCAGCTCACATAGTCAAGCCCCACGTTGTGGAAGAACTCCACGCTGGAGGGATCGCCGCCATGCTCGCCGCAGATGCCCAGCTTCAGGTCCTTGCGGCCCTGACGGCCCAGTTTCACGGCCATCTCCACCAGTTTGCCGATGCCCTCCTGGTCAAGCCGGGCAAAGGGATCGGCCTCCAGGATGCGGGTCTCGTAGTAGGAATCCAGGAACTTGCCGGCGTCATCGCGGCTGAAGCCAAAGCCCATCTGGGTGAGGTCATTGGTGCCGAAGCTGAAGAAGTCGGCGTCCTTGGCGATTTCATCCGCCACCACGCAGGCGCGGGGAATCTCGATCATGGTGCCCACCTGGAAGTCCATGCGGTCGCCCTGCTCGGCAAAGACCTTCTCAGCCGTATCCAGCACGATCTTTTTCACAAAGGCCAGTTCCTTGCGGGTGCCCACCAGGGGGATCATGATCTCGGGCTTCACATTGAGCCCGGTTTCCTTGCGCACCTTCAGCGCCGCCTGGATGACCGCGCGGGTCTGCATCTCGGCGATCTCCGGGTAGGTGACCGTGAGGCGGCAGCCGCGGTGGCCCATCATGGGGTTGAACTCGTGGAGCGCTTCGATCTTGGCGATGATTTTGTCGCTGGTGGTGTTCAGCTGCTTGGCCAGCGCATCGATCTCAGCGGTCATGTTCTTCTGGGGCAGGAACTCATGCAGCGGCGGGTCCAGGTATCTGACGGTCATGGGGCGCTCTTCCAGCGCCTTGTACATGCCCTCGAAGTCCGCCTGCTGCATGGGCAGGATGCGGTCAAGGGCGGCCTTGCGCTGTTCCTGGGTATCGGCCAGGATCATCTCGCGAACCGCCGCGATGCGGCTGGCCTCAAAGAACATGTGCTCCGTGCGGCAAAGGCCGATGCCTTCGGCGCCAAACTCCACGCCCTGGCGGGTGTCCTTGGGGGTGTCGGCATTGGTGCGCACCTTGAGCCTGCGGGCCTTATCCGCCCAGGCCATGAGGGTGGCGAAGTCGCCGGTGACCTTGGCTTCCACCGTGGGCACCAGGCCCTTGTACACCTTGCCGGTGCCGCCGTCCAGGCTGATGGGGTCCCCTTCGTGGAACACCTGCCCCTTGTTGGTGGTCATCAGCTTTTTCTCTTCGTCGATGAAGATGTCGTGGCAGCCCACCACCGCCGGCCGGCCCATGCCGCGGGCGACTACGGCAGCGTGGCTGGTCATGCCGCCCCGGGCGGTGAGGATGGCGCGGGACAGATCCATGCCCTCGATGTCCTCGGGGGTGGTCTCCTCACGCACCAGGATGACGTTCTTGCCGTCCTTGGCGGCCTTGGCGGCCTCATGGGCGGTGAAATACACCTGGCCGGCCCCGGCGCCCGGTGAGGCGGGGAGGCCTGCGGCGATCACCTCGGCTTTTTTGAGCGCGGCTTCGTCAAAGTTGGGGTGCAGCAGAGTGTCAAGCTGGCGGGGGTCAACCTTAAGCACCGCTTCTTCTTCTGTCAGCTTGCCTTCAGCCACCAGGTCAACGGCGATTTTGAGCGCCGCCGCTGCGGTGCGTTTGCCGTTTCTGGTCTGCAGCATATACAGCTTGCCCCGCTCAATGGTGAACTCCATATCCTGCATATCGCGGTAGTGGTCTTCCAGGGTGTCGGCATACTTCAGGAACAGGTCGTACACCGCCGGCATGCTGTCGTTCATGGTGGAGATGGGGTTGGGGGTGCGGATGCCCGCCACCACATCCTCGCCCTGGGCGTTCATCAGGTATTCGCCATAGAGCTTCTTTTCGCCGGTAGCGGGGTCACGGGTGAAGGCCACGCCGGTGCCGGAGTCATCGCCCATGTTGCCAAAGACCATGGCCTGCACGTTGACTGCGGTGCCCCAGTCGCCGGGGATGTCGTTCATGCGGCGGTAATAGACTGCGCGGGGGTTGTTCCAGGAGCGGAACACGGCCTTGATGGATTCCATCAGCTGGGTTTTGGGGTCCTGGGGGAAGTCGTTACCCATGTGCTTTTTGTATACTTCTTTAAAGCGGCGCACCACTTCCTTCATATCATTGGCATCAAGATCGGTGTCGCCGGTGACGCCCTTTTCCTTTTTCACCGCGTCCAGCTCACTGGCAAAATGCTTGCGCTCCACTTCCATCACAACGCCGGCGAACATCTCAATAAAGCGGCGGTAGGAGTCGTAGGCGAAGCGCTGGTTGCCGGTGAGTTTGGCCAGGCCTTCAACAGCCACATCGTTAAGGCCCAGGTTGAGGATGGTGTCCATCATGCCCGGCATGGAGGCGCGGGAGCCTGAACGCACGGAAACCAGGAAAGGATCGTTGATGTCGCCAAATTTCTTGCCGGCGGTCTCCTCGGCTTTATGCAGCGCGTCCAGGATCTGCGCCTCGATTTCGGGGGCGATCTTCTGGCCGTCCTCATAGTAGCGGGTGCAGGCCTCCGTCGTCACGGTGAAGCCCTGGGGCACCGGCAGGCCGATATTGGTCATCTCCGCCAGGTTGGCACCTTTGCCGCCCAGCAGATTGCGCATGCCGGCGTTGCCCTCTTTAAACAAGTATACGTATTTTGCCATGTTCCATCCTCCTTCAAAGGTCATTCTCTATCTGCACAAGGGAATTTACCCTGATTGCGCACCAACAGATATCATACTATAAGCTACCCCCTTTTTCAACGCCGAAACGCTATGCAAAAGGGGTATTTATGCGTTTTTGAGGGTGTTATGGCCGGATTCAGTCAAAAACAGACAAGATTTCGCCAATGTCATTGCACAGGGCATCAGGCTGGATGTCTGAGCCCGCCACCATCGAGACCTTAGTCTCTCCGCTAAGGACCAGGATGCCGCCTGCGCCTGCCGCCTTGGCGCAGGCGATGTCCGTATAGATGCGGTCGCCGATGAGGAGGGTGTCCGCCGGCTGGCAGCCCTTCAGGGCCATCGCCATCAGCGCGATATCCGGCTTTGGCTTGCCCAGGACATGGGGGAGGCGGCCTGTGGCATGCTCCAGCATCTGGGCCATGGCGCCGCAGTCGGGCAGATAGCCTGTGGCGGTGGGGCAGACCCAGTCGGGGTTGGTGGCCAGATAGGGCAGCCCTTGGGTGATCAGCTGGCAGGCATCCGCGAGTTTCTGATAGGTCAGCTCCGTGTCATAGCCCATCAGCAGGCAGCCGATGCCAGGCTCGAGCCGGTGGGTGAGGGGGATGCCCGCCTGCGCCAGCTGCGCGCTGAAGGAGGCGGTGCCCAGGGCATAGACCAGCTGACCCGGATGGTGTTTTTTGAGGTATGCGATGGCGGCGTGGGTGGAGGTGAAAAAGTCATCGGCTTTGCAGGGGATGCCAAGCCTGGTCAGCTTATCCACATAGTCCTGGGTGCCCCGGGAGGAGTTGTTGGTGAGGAACAGGTAATCCGCGCCGCGGCGTCTGATGGCCTCCAGAAAGGGGAGGGTATGGGGAAACAGCCGGTCACCCAGGTAAAGGGTACCGTCCATATCCAGCAAAAACAACTTGGCCCGCCGCACCAGTTGAACCAACCCCGCGCTCATCCTTGCCTCCCGGTGGTGTTTTCCGACATCTTAGGAAATGCCTGGTTTTCTGTCAATACGAAATCTGAAGAATCCTTAAAAAACCCGTCAGTCCTTGCAATTATGTCTCATTCCGTCTACAATATCCATGGTCTTGCCGGTATGGCAACAATCTGCGAGGGAGGGACAACATGGTCAAAGATTACGTGCTCATGAGCGACAGTGACAGCGATCTGTATTTTGAGACCGCTCGGGATAAAAACATCCCGATCGTGAAGATGCCCTACACGCTGGATGACGTGGAATACTATGACGACAACGGCGCAAGCGGTGCTGAGAAAAAGCTGTTTGACCGCATGCGCGCAGGCTCCAAACCCTTCACCAGCCTTCTGCCCACCCCCGTTTACATCGACTATTTCGAACCCATCCTGAAGGAAAAAGATTTGCTGTTCCTGGCTTTTTCCTCCCAGATGTCAACCACCTTCCAGAATGTGCTGGCCGCTCAGGAGGAGCTTTTGCAAAAGTACCCGGGGCGCAAATTCATCGTGGTGGATACCCTGTCCATTTCCATGCCCCAGGCGCTTTTGATCCTGGGTGCTCACGCGCTGTATGAGAAGGGCGCCCCCATGGAGGAGGTGGCCCAGTGGGTGCTGGACAACCGCCTGAAGTCCCACGCCTGGTTCACGGTGGGGGATCTGGTCTACCTGAGAAGGGGAGGGCGCATCTCGCCCACCAGCGCCATTGTGGGCACCATGCTCGACATCAAGCCCATCCTCACCCTCACCAAAGCTGGCAAGCTGGAGGCCCATTCCAAGGTGCAAGGCCGCAAAAAGGCCATGAAGGCCCTGGCGGAGAAGGTGGCGGACTTCATTGAGAACCCCCAGGACCAGACCGTAATCGTCTTCCATGGCGACAGCCATGACGAGGCGGAAATCCTCAAAACACAGATCAAAAACCGGGTGCCCGATATCAAAGAGATCAAGCTGCAGATGATCGGCCCGGTGATCGGCGCCCATGCCGGGCCGGGGACGCTGGCCGTCTGCTTCATGGGCAGAGAACGGCCCATGTGACATAACGGAGTGGACACCGCAAGACAAAAAACCATCCTCATCGTTCAAGACATCTCCTGCGTGGGGCGCTGCTCCATGCAGGTTGTTTTGCCTGTGCTCTCAGCCGCCGGGCTCAACTGCGCGATGCTGCCCACAGCCCTCCTGAGCACCCACACCGGCGGCTTTGGCACAGTGTACCGCCGGGACCTGAAGGAGGACATGACCGGCATCCTCAGCCACTGGCGGCGCCTTGACCTGCGCTTTGACGCGGTGTACACAGGCTATCTGGGCGGGGCAGCACAGGCGGACATGATCCTCTCCTCCCTTGACCGGCTGATGGCGCCAGGCGCTCGGCTTTTTGTGGACCCGGTGATGGCGGACCATGGCAAGCCCTATGCCTTCTGCGGGGAAGAGATGGTCGCTGGCTTCCGCGCGCTGTGTGGAAGGGCAGACGTGATCTTCCCCAACCGCACGGAGGCGGCGATGCTGCTGGGCTTGCCCATCAGCCCCGGGACAGAGCCTGAGGTGCCGGAGAAGGAGGCGGTTCTTTCCCTGGGCGCGCCTCATGTGGTGCTCAGCGGGGTATCATCCCAGGAGGGGCAAATCGGCGTCACCGCCTATTCATCGGGGAAGGCACCCCATACCCTGGAGCGTCAGCATCATCCGGGCAGCTATCCCGGCACCGGGGACATGCTGGCGGCAGGCGTCATCGCGGGCCTCATGCGGGGGCTGGCGCTGGATACCGCCTGTGGCCTGGCGCTTGATGTGATCGAGGACGCTTTTGAAGCGGCCCTGCGCCATCCCCGCCCCTCACGCTTTGGTTTGCCCTTTGAGCAGGCGCTGCCCGGCTTTATCCGGGCACTGGGCCTTTGATCTGATAGAAAGGGACTGCCCCTGTGCTTGACTTCCAGACGATCCTGATCGCCTTTCTCCTGACGATGGTTGCCGGGCTTTCCACCGGCATCGGGGGGATGATGGTATTTTTCACCAGGAAGACCGATGTGCGCTTCCTGGCGGTGATGCTCGGCTTTTCGGCGGGGGTCATGATCTATGTGTCGCTGGCGGAGATATTTGTCGAGGCCCAGGCGCTGCTCACCGCCGTCTATGGCGAGAAGACCGGCATGCTCTATACCATCCTGGCCTTCTTTGGCGGGATGCTCATCATCGCCATCATCGATAAGCTCATCCCCTGTGAGGATAACCCCCATGAGTTCTCCTGCCCTGCCGGTGCAAACCCGCAGCACGCCGCCAGGCTCAAGCGCACCGGTGTGATGACTGCACTGGTGATCGCCCTGCACAACCTGCCCGAGGGCATCGCCACCTTCGTGTCGGCCACCCAGTCGGTGCAGCTGGCCATCCCCATCGTGATTGCGATTGCCATCCACAACATCCCGGAGGGCATCTCGGTGGCCATGCCCATCTACTATGCCACCGGCAGCCGGAAGATCGCCCTGCGCTATTCCATGCTCTCGGGGCTGGCGGAGCCGGTGGGGGCGCTTTTGGCCTACCTCATCCTCATGCCCTTTATGGATGACACCATGTTTGGCATCATCTTTGCGGGGGTGGCGGGCATCATGGTGTTTATCTCCCTGGATGAGCTATTGCCCAGCGCTGAAACCTATGGCGAACACCACCTGAACATGTATGGCCTGGTGGCCGGCATGGCGGTGATGGCGCTGAGCCTGTGGCTGTTCGCCTGAGCGCGTGTTTGAACGCCCCCTGCGGGCGAAAGGAGTTGTAAGTTGTCCCTTGGGGATGAGAAGGATCAGGCCTTAGTCAGGCAACAATTGCTCGAAGCTGCCCAAGGCCCGCTGCCGGAGAGCAGCGGGCTTATTTTGCTGCCTGTATTGGTTCACAAGGAAGGCGTTTGGACGCTGAAGCTGAAGACCGGGCAGAACAAGCTCTACACCGTGCGGGACATTCCGGGCCTTCTGCTGGCGGTGAAGTGGGGGCGCAACCTCACCCTGGGAAAACAGTTCACCTACTCACCCGCCTGGATGCGATACCCGGCCGATGCCCAGGCGCTGCTCACCCTGCTGTCCGCCTTTGTGCTGGGGCCGGAGGCGGGGGAGGGCCGCCCGGCGGCCACCAACCAGATCCCCCTGAATGATGCCCTGCTGCGTCTGGTGCTGGAGAAATTGGGCGACCTCACCTTCCAGGTGGAAACCGAGGCGGGCGCTTTCAAGCAGGCCGGCATCCGGGAGGGTGGCCTTCCGCTGCTGTTCAGTCTGGGCTATGACATCAGGGGCGCTGTGCTCACCGGCATCTGGCAGGGGGCATGCAGGCCTTTGACTGAGGACGGCAGCTTTGCGCTGGTGGATGGCCGGGTGGTGGCCCAGCCCCGGGAGGATCGGGGCCTGGCCAGGGCGCTGCTGGGCAGCGCGGGGGAAGAGCGATTCACCCACCGCTTCAGCCGGGAGGAGAGCGAGCGCGTGTTCGCGGACCTTTTGCCCGCCCTCCAGCGGCGCTATGCGCTGACCATCGAGGAGGAGATGAGCCGGCGCCTGATCCGGTTTCCCCTGAAGCCCGAGGTGTACCTGGACCGGGCTGGGGAGGAGGTGCAGGCCCGGGTGGTGTTCCGCTATGGGGACCACGAGGTGGACCCCTTCTTGCGCACCAGTGAAACGCCCCTCTACCTCTTCCGGGATGCCCAGGGGGAGCGGGAAGTGATGGATCTGCTGGCCCACAGCGGCTTTCGCGTGCGCAAGGGACAGGTCTATTTGGCAGAGGATGAGCTGATCTTTGAGTTCCTCATGACAGGCGTCAGGGAGCTGCACCGGGTGGCCAAGGTGTTCCTAAGCCAGGCCTTCAGGCAGCTGACCCCGCGCGCGCCCTCCTTTTCAGGGCACATGGGCATCAAGGCCGGGAAACTACGCCTCAGCCTTACCGATGAGGGGCGGACGGTGGAGGAGCTGCTGCCCCTCATGCAGGCCCTCAGCCAGCGCAAGCCCTATTTCCGGTATCGGGACGGCACCTTCATCACCCTGGGGGACGCGGAGAACTGGCGGGAGCTGGCCGCCGCCTGGCAGGAGCGGGTGGCAGAGGCCCCCGATACCCGGGATCTTGAGGCCATGCACGCCCACTACCTGTCCGCCCTGGCACAAAAGGATGGCCTCAGCCTGTCCCTTGATGGCGGGGTGGAGATGGCGGTGACCATGAACCCGGAGCAACTTCAAAGCCCCGTGGAAGGGCTGTATGACTATCAGCTGCGCGGCTTCCGCTGGATCTGCAGCCTGCACATGCTGGGCATGGGCGGCATCCTGGCCGATGAGATGGGCCTGGGCAAGACCGCCCAGATGATTGCCGCTATCCTGCACTTCAAGGAAGCAGACCCGGTGCTTATACCCAGCCTGATTGTGGCGCCAACGACACTCATGCACAACTGGCTCAGCGAAATCAAACGCTTTGCCCCCTCGCTTTCAGCCCAGGTGATTTCAGGCGGCAAGGCCCTCAGGGAGCGCCAGCTGCGCGCCATCGCCCAGGGGGAGGAGGAAGCGCCTGATGTGATCATCACCAGCTACCCCCTCCTGCGCCAGGACATCGGCGAGATCGCGGGCATTCGCTTCCGCTTCGCGGTGCTGGACGAGGCACAGCACATTAAAAACGTGGCCAGCCTGGCGGCCAGGGCGGCCAAGCGTATTGATGCCATGACCCGCCTGGCGCTCACCGGCACGCCCATGGAAAACAACGTGAGCGAGCTGTGGAGCCTGTTTGACTTTTGTTTGCCTGGCTATCTCCCGCCGCTTCGCCAGTTCCTCCAGCGCTATGATGAGGGACGGGGGGCCGCGGACCTGCGGCTGCGCATCCGCCCCTTCCTGATGCGGCGGCTTAAAAAGGACGTGATGGCCGAGCTGCCCGACAAGATGGAGACCACCCTCTATGCCCAGATGTATCCCGAGCAGCGACGGGTGTATGACGCGGCGCTGATGCAGAGCCGCGCCAGGGTGCACGAACTGCTGGCTGAAAAGGGGCTTTCCGGCAGCCGGATAGAGGTCCTGGCAGCCATTACGCTGCTGAGACAGATCTGCTGCCATCCGAAGCTGGCGCTTGAGGAATATGCGGGGGAATCGGCTAAGATCGACCTGCTCATGGAGGTGCTGCCCGAGGCTCTGGCCAACGGCCACCGGATGCTGATCTTTTCCCAGTTCACCTCCCTCTTGAAGCTGATCAGGCCGCGCCTGAACAAAGCGGGCATCCCCAGCCTCTATCTTGACGGGGAAACCCCGGCGGCTGAGCGGCTGCAACTGGCAGAGCAGTTTAATGAGGGGGCGTCCCCGGTCTTTCTGATCTCGCTTAAGGCGGGTGGCACCGGGCTTAACCTGACCGGGGCGGATACGGTCATCCACCTGGATCCCTGGTGGAACCCCACCGCTGAGGAGCAGGCCAATGACCGCGCCCACAGGCTGGGACAGGAGAAGGATGTGCAGATCATCCACCTGATCACGCCGGAATCCATCGAGGAGGCGGTGGTGGCCATGGGGGTCAGAAAACGCCGGCTGTTTGACCGGCTGATTACCCCGGGTGAATCCATGCCCCAGAAGCTCAGCCAGGAAGAAATTCTGCGGTTGTTTGAGAAATAGCCGGGAACCTTTTCCGCCCTCCTGCGTCTTAATAGGCAAAGGAGGGTTTTTTCATGAAAGTGACATTTTTTAAACCTTGGATCAAGATGCTGGCGCTGGTGATGGCATTGACAGTGTTTGCAGGATTGGCTTTGCCCGCCCTGGCGGAGGGCTTTGAACGGGAGCTGAAGGAAGGGGACAGCGGAGAGGCGGTGCAGGCGCTGCAGGAGCGGCTGACTGCCCTGGGCTATTATTCAGGCCCCATTAATGGACAGTTCGGGCCTGATACCACCAAGGCCCTCATGGCTTTCCAACAGCAGCACGGGCTGCTGGCCAGCGGGATGCTGGACAGGATCACCCACCAGCTGCTGTACTCTCAAAAGGCCATGCCCATGAACCTCCCGCAGGAGAAGACCTCCGGACAGATCTTTGACATGACGCGGGCTGCTGTGCCGGGAAGCTTTGAGATGGGGCCCATGCCCTATCTGAGGCCCTTCAACACCAACGAATACAGTTTCTTCCAGGAAAACCGTTTCCTTTCTACCCGTACACAGCCCCTGTCCACCTTTGCGGCGGATGTGGACACCGCCTCCTATGCCCAGCTGCGCGCCAGGATTTTAAGGGGCGAGCAGGTGCCGGTGGACAGCGTGCGCATTGAGGAGATGCTCAACTACTTCGGTTATGACTATCAGCTGCCCCAGGGCGGCCAGCCCTTTGGCGTCACCATGGAGCTGGCCAAAACCCCCTGGAATGCGCAGACCTGGCTGCTGCTCATCGGCCTTCAAGCGGCTGAGATCCCAAAAGAAGAGCGCCCCGGCCAGAACCTGGTGTTTCTCATTGACGTATCCGGCTCCATGGACATGCCGGGCAAACTGCCCCTGGTGAAGCGCGCCTTCTTGATGCTGCTGGAGGAGCTGGCGCCGACTGATACCATCTCCATCGTCACCTACGCCTCCTGGGATGAGGTGGTGCTGGATGGGGTCCGGGCCAGCGAAAAGACCCGCATCATGGAGGCGATTGACAGCCTCACAGCGGGCGGATCAACCGCGGGTGCGGCGGGCATCCAGACCGCCTATGAGCTGGCCAACAAGCACTTCATCAAGGGCGGCAACAACCGGGTGCTGCTGGCCACCGACGGCGACCTGAACGTGGGCGTGAGCGATGAGGGCAGCCTGGCCCGGATGGTGGAAGAGAAGAAACAGGGCGGCATCTTTCTAAGCGTGCTGGGCTTTGGCGATGGCAACTACAAGGACAACAAGCTGGAAGCTCTGGCCGACCACGGGGACGGCAACTATGCCTACATCGACACCATCTATGAAGCCAGGCGCGCCCTGGTGACCGAAATCGGCGCCACCTTCTTCACCGTGGCCAAGGACGTGAAATTACAGGTGGACTTCAACCCCGCCCATATCAAGGGCTACCGGCTGATTGGCTATGAAAACCGCGTGATGGCGGCTGAGGACTTCGCCGATGACGCCAAGGACGGGGGAGAGCTGGGCAGCGGACACCGGCTGACGGTGATGTATGAGCTGGTGCCGGTGGGAAGCGATTTTGATATCGGCGAGGCCCAGAGCAAATACCAGGAGCCCCAGGAGGCCAAAAGCGCCTCAGACGAGATGCTGACCCTGTCCATCCGCGCGAAGGCCCCTGATGGGGATGAGAGCAAGCTCTACGCCTATCCCCTCAAGCAGGCTGAGCCTGGCGAAATGACCGACAACCTGCGTTTTGCCGCCGCCGTGGCCCAGGTGGGCATGCTGCTGCGGGACAGTGAATGGAAGGGCAGCGCCAGCTATGCCGATGCCCTGGAACTGCTCCGGGGGAGCGCAAGCCTGACCGGCGACACCTACAAGGAGGAGTTCCTCTACCTGGTGACCTTGCTGGACAGGGCGGAAAAGTAAAAACCCGGGCAAGACACCCGCCCCGCGCCGGCAAACGGCGCGGGTTTTCCTTTATGTCCGATTAATTGCCCGATAAAAACTTGTAATTCCCTGCGGAAATGGCATAATGTCATGTGGGCGGTCTATGCGTGGTGACAAAGCGCGCAGGCCCCTGACCCGTCGCGTTGTTCAGGCATTGGGGATGAAGGAGGAAAAGGAATGGAACTCGTGATTTGCATCGGCAGCTCCTGCCATTTGAAGGGGTCCCGGCAGGTGGTGGAACGGCTGAGGCAGTTGATTGAAGAGGCCAATCTCATGGACAAGGTGGCGCTCAGCGGCACCTTTTGCATGGGCAACTGCCAAAAAGGCATCAGCGTCACCCTGGATGGCAAGCTCTTCTCCCTGTCACCGGAAAATGTGGATGGTTTTTTTGAGGATGAGGTGCTTGCGCGCGGATGATGCGCCAGCGGCGAAAGGAAAACAATGGCTGACTTTTTGAAACTGAAGAAATCCAACTGCAAAAACTGCTATAAATGCATCCGGGAATGCCCGGTCAAATCCATCCGCTTTTCAGGCGGCCAGGCGCACATCATCGGCAACGAGTGCATCTATTGCGGGCACTGCTTTGTGGCCTGTCCCCAGGATGCCAAGGAAATTGCCAGCAGCGTGGAAGCGGTGAAGGTGATGCTGATGTCAGGCGAAAAGGTCATCGCCAGCGTCGCCCCCTCCTTTGTGGCCAATTATGACGGCATGGGGATCGGAGCGCTGCGCAAGGCGCTTAAGAAGCTGGGCTTTTTTGATGTGGAGGAGACAGCCGTGGGCGCCACCATCGTGAAAAAAGAGTATGAGCGGATGCTCAGGGAGGACAAGCGGGATATTCTGATTTCTTCCTGCTGCCACGCTGTCAACCTGCTGATCCAGAAGTATTTCCCGGGGGAACTGAAATACCTGGCCGATATCCTCTCGCCCATGCAGGCCCACTGCGTTGATATCAAACAGCGTTACCCTGGCAGCAAGACGGTGTTCATCGGCCCCTGCGTGGCCAAGAAGGACGAGGCGGAGCACTACCAGGGCATCACAGACGCGGTGCTCACCTTTGAGGAACTCAGCCAGTGGCTCAAGGGGGAGAACATTACCCTTGAAAGTGAGACCGACAGCCTGGAGGAAAGCCGCGCCAGGTTTTTCCCCACCACCGGCGGCATCCTCAAAACCATGGTCTGCGATCAGGAGGAATACGCCTATTTCGCCATCGATGGGGTGGCCAACTGCATTGAAGCGCTCAAGGACATTCAACATGGCGGGCTGCACAACTGCTTTATTGAGATGTCTGCCTGTTTTGGCAGCTGCGTGGGGGGGCCTGTGATGGACAAGTATCACCGCTCACCGGTCAGGGATTACAAGCATGTGGCGGCCTACGCGGGGAAGAAGGACTTTGTGACGGGCAGCCTGCCCGCTGTGGAGATGCTCAAGCCCATGAGCCCCATCGACCGCAGGCTCAAACAGCCCAGCGAGGAAGAGATCACTGAAAAACTGCGCCTGATGGGCAAGTATTACCCCCAGGACGAGCTCAACTGCGGCTCCTGCGGCTACAACACCTGCCGGGAGAAGGCCATCGCGGTATGCCATGGCAAGGCGGACATCACCATGTGCATGCCCTTTTTGATGGGCAAGGCGGAGAGCTTTTCGGACAATGTCATCAGCAACGCCTCAAACGCCATCGTCGTGCTCAATGAAGCCTTTGAGGTGCAGCAGATCAACCGGGCGGCCCTGCAGCTGATGAACATCCGCGCCGCAAACGATGTGCTGGGGGAGCCGGTGGTGCGCATCCTCGACCCGGCGGACTTCATCACCGTCCAGCAAACCGGGGTCAGCATCCAGAACAAGCGGGTCTACCTGGCAGAATACAAGAAGTATGTCCGTGAGACCATTGTCTTTGACAAGCACTACCGCATCTATATCTGCTTTATGCGGGACACCACCAAGGAGGAGACCGAGCGGGCCAAGAAGGAGTCCATCAGCAAGCAGACCATTGAGACCACCGACAAGGTGGTGGACAAACAGATGCGCATCGTGCAGGAGATCGCCTTCCTGCTGGGCGAGACGGCGGCTGAGACCAAAATCGCGCTCACCAAGCTCAAGGAGTCCATCAGCGATGAATAACCTGTGCGCGGACATCGGCTACCGCAGCATCAACAAGCATGGCGAGCAGCTGTGCGGTGACCATGTGGAGGTCATTGAGGGCGAAAACAACGACATCATCATGGTGCTGGCGGATGGCCTGGGCAGCGGCGTGAAAGCCAATATCCTGTCCACCCTGACGGCCAAAATCATCTCCACCATGATGTCAAAAGGCCTGACGGTTGAGGATTGCGTAGCCACGGTGGCTGCCACCCTGCCGGTCTGTTCAGTCCGGGAGGTGGCCTATTCCACCTTTACCATCATCTGCATCCGCAACAACCAGCAGGCGGAGATCATCCAGTATGACAACCCTCCGGTCATTTTGCTGCGGGATGGACACAATGTGGAGATCCCCTTTACCGAGATGATGATCGACGGCAAGAAGATCACGCGCTCCCGCATCGACCTGCGCGAAAACGATACCTTCATCGCCATGAGCGACGGCTGCATCTATGCGGGGCTGGGCCGGGATATGAACTTTGGCTGGGAGCGCAAAGACATTATCTCCTACATGGAGGTATTTTTTGAAGTGGGGTTTACCGCCAAAACCCTCAACACCATCCTGCTTGACGAGTGCATGAAGCTCTATGGCGGCCAGCCCGGGGATGACACCACCGCCTGCACCATCCGCATCCGCGCCCGGGAGCCCATGAACATGCTGCTGGGGCCGCCGGCCAACCGGGATGACGACAACCGGATGATGGCGCTGTTTTTTTCAAAGGAGGGCAAGCACATCGTGTGCGGCGGCACCACCTCCACCCTGGCCGCGCGCTATCTGGGCAAGCCCCTGGTGCCCCTGCTGGAGTTCCCGGATCCGGACATCCCGCCGATTGCGAAGCTGGAGGGGGTGGACCTGGTGACTGAAGGGGTGGTCACCATCAACAAGGTGCTGGTTTACGCCAGGGATTATCTGGCCGGCAACGAATCCTATGTGGAGTGGAGCTATAAGCAGGATGGTGCCTCCCGGATCGCCAGGCTGCTGTTTGAAGAGGCCACGGACATCAACTTCTATGTGGGCAAGGCCGTGAACCCGGCGCATCAAAACCCGGATTTGCCCATCAACTTCAACATCAAAATGCGCCTGGTATCGGAGCTGTCCGAATGCCTGACCAAGATGGGGAAACGCATCAAAGTCAGCTATTTTTAGGAGATGAGCATGCGAAAATTTGACACAAAAGTGCAATACCTGCAGTACAAGGTGCTAAGAGAGGTGGCCCGGGCCGCGTGGCAGGGGACGCTGGCGGAGGGGGTGCTGGATATCCCCCGGCGCATTGTGCCGGGCAAGGTGCCCACCATGCGCTGCTGTGTGTATAAGGAGCGGGCCATTCTGACCGAGCGGGTGAAGCTGGCCCTGGGCGGTGATAAGAACAACCCCAACGTCATTGAGGTGATTGACATCGCCTGTGACGAGTGCCCGGTGGGAGGCTATGAGGTATCCCCCGCCTGCCGGGGCTGCCTGGCGCACCGCTGTGAGGATGTGTGCCGCAAGGACGCGATTGTGTTTGACATCCATCAAAAGGCGCACATCGACAAGTCCAAGTGTGTGGAGTGCGGCGCCTGCGCCAATGTCTGCCCTTACAGCGCCATCAGCAACCATAAAAGGCCCTGTGAAAACGCCTGCAAGGTGAAGGCCATCTCCATGGATGACAACAAGGCGGCCCGCATCGACAACCAGGCCTGCATTGCCTGCGGGGCCTGCGTATACCAATGCCCCTTTGGCGCGATCATGGACAAGTCCTTTATCGCGGATACAATCAGAATCCTCAAGGAGAGCGAGGGCAGCAGCCGATACCGGGTGTACGCGGTGGTGGCGCCCTCCATATCCAGCCAGTTTCGCTATGCCAAATTGGGCCAGGTGATCTCCGGCATCAAGGCCCTGGGCTTCCACACGGTGGTGGAGGCCGCGCTGGGGGCTGACATGGTGGCGTTTGCTGAGGCCAAAGAGCTGGTTGAAAAGGGCCTCCTGACCAGCTCCTGCTGCCCGGCGTTTGTGGATTATGTCCACAAGCAATTCCCTCAGCTTACAAGCTATATTTCCCACAACCTCTCGCCCATGGCCGCCATCGCGCAGTATATCAAGGAGGGGGAGCCGGAGGCCCGGGTGGTGTTCATTGGGCCCTGCACCGCGAAAAAAATGGAGTTCCAGCGTGAGGAGGTGGCGCCGCATATTGACAGCGTCCTCACCTTTGAGGAATTGCAGGCTCTGTTTGACAGCAAAGAGGTGGACATCACCACCCTGGAGGAGGACGTGCTGGACAACGCCTCCTACTATGGCCGCATTTTTGCCCGCAGCGGCGGGCTGTCCGATGCCATTGTCCAGGGCATCAAGGAGATTGGCGCTGAGGGCTTTGAGGCACGCCCTGTCATCTGTGATGGCATCGAGGAGTGCCGCAAAGCGCTTCTGCGGCTGTCCAAAAACGCCCTCAATGGAAACTTTGTCGAGGGGATGGCCTGCCTTGGCGGCTGCATCAACGGCGCCGGCTGCCTGACCCATGGGGACAAGAACAAGGCGGAGGTGGACAAATACGGCCTGGAAGCCTATGAGAAAACCATCTCAGAGGCGGTCTCCCTGCTTCAGTGAAGGGCTTGTCTTCGTTGACGAATCCAGCCTGATTTGTTATAATTCCACCATATTTCCGGCATTCATCGCCGCTGCCGGATACTCAGCAACAAAGGAGGGGCAAACATGTCATTCTGGATTGTGACCGACGTGGGCTCTGATATGTCTTTAGATTTTTACAAGCGCTATGACAAGCTGCGCGTGCTGCCCATGATTTACCGCATGGACGGGCAGGAAAAGAAATATTATGTGGAGGATGAGCCGATCCTGAAGGATTTCTACCGCAAGCTGCGGGATGGCCGCCAGGCCTCCACGGCCGCGGATCCGGTGGACAGCGCGGCGGGAGCCTTCGAGGAAATTGTGAAGCAGGGTGGGCAGGTGCTGTATATCACGCTGTCAAGCGGTATCTCCGCCTCCATCCAGTCCGGGGAACTGGCGGCTGAAATGGTGCTGGAAAAGCACCCTGATGCCAAAATCAGCGTGGTGGACTCCCTCCTGGCCTCAGGCGGGCAGCTGCTGATGGTCTATTACGCGTTGAAATTACGGGAGGAAGGCAAGACCCTGGAGGAAGTGGTGACCTGGCTTACAGACAACCGCCAGCGCTTCAACTCCTGGTTCACGGTGGATGACTTGAACCACCTGTTCCGCGGCGGGCGCGTGAGCCGCAGCTCAGCGCTGATTGGCAGCATGCTGCGCATCAAGCCGGTGATGCATGTCAATCATGAGGGCAAGCTGATCCCCATGTCCAAAACCCAGGGGCGCAAGCGTTCTCTCAAGGAGCTCGCCGAAAAAGTGATCGAAATGGCCAACCCCAAAGAGGGGCAGCCCATCTTCCTCTCCCATGGCGACTGCATGGAAGACGCCCAGTACCTGGCTGACCTGGTCAGGGACGGCCTGCCGGGGAATGCCGGTTTTGAGTTTGTCACCCTGGGCACCATCATCGGCGCCCATGCCGGGCCAGGCACCGTTGCCATCTTCTTCCTGGGCGACCACCGCTAAGACACGCCCTTGCCGTACAAAAACACCCAGGGCATCGTGCTCTCCCGCACCGATTACCGGGAGAACGACAGGATGATTACCCTGCTCTCCCCTGATTTTGGCCGGGTGGATGCCCTGTGCCGCGGCTGCCGCAAGCCCAAAAGCCCGCTGATGACAGCGGGCGAATTGTTTTGTATGGGGGAGTATGTGCTGTTTTCTGCCGCCAGCCGGGAGACGGTCACCGCCTGCACGGTGATCGAGGCCTTTTATCCCCTCAGGCTGAACTATGCAAGGCTCTCCTATGGCGCCATGATGCTGTCCGCGTCCCAGAAAATGGCCCAGCCGGGGGAAGCCGCACCCCACCTGTTCATCCTGCTGGCCCGGTCCCTGAAGCGGCTGAGCTATGAGGAAACCCCGGCCGATCAGGTGGGCAGCGCCTTTCTGCTGCACCTGGCAGCCATCAGCGGCTTTAAACCGCGGCTTAACCACTGCGTGCGCTGCGCCAGGCGCATGGGGGAGGAGGAGGGCGGCTTCCTGCTGGCCCAGGAGGGGGGCATCTGCTGCTCCGCCTGCGGCAGCCGGCTGCCCCTGCGGCTGATGCTGCCCGCCGCCACCCTCGCCTGGCTGCGCCAGGTGCTGGCGATCGGGATTGACAAGGCCGAGACCGCGCCCAAAGAAGTGCCTTATGCCATCCTGGCAGATTATGTGGAATACCACATCGACAGCAAGCTCCCGGCCGTAACAGACGAAGACTCATAGTTTTGCGGGAGGGGGCTAAGGGGGAGGCGCTTTCTTCAAAAAGCGCCTCCTCCTGGCAACTCTACATCCGCTTGGCCGCGTCCAGGGCAAGGGCTGAGCGCTCGCACTCATCCGGCAGCATGGTGAGCTGCACGCAAAGCGGGCTCCCCCGCATGCGGTCAGCGGCATAGGACAGGCCGTTTGTGCGGGCGTCCAGCATGGGGTGGTCAATTTGCTCGGGATCCCCCAGCAGGATCACCTTGGTGCCCTCGCCCACCCGGGTGATGATGCCCTTCACCTGGCGGGGGCTTAAGTTCTGCGCTTCATCAATGACCAGGTAGGTGTTCTTGATGGACCTTCCGCGCATGAAGTTCATGGCCTCGGCCACGATGACACCGGTGTCAAAAAGGTAATCGATGCGGCCTTTCAGGTCGTTCTCGGCGGTCTTTTTGTCCTTGCGGTCTTTTTTTATGTCTTCCTCCCGCTCAAAGAGGATCTCCAGGTTATCGATGATGGGACGCAGCAGGGGGGAGATTTTCTCCTGCTCAGAGCCCGGGAGAAAGCCGATGTCCTCATCAAACTGGGCATTGGGACGGCAGACCAGGATTTTGCGGTAGGCACTTTGCTCCAGCACCATCTCAAGGCCGGCAGCCATGGCGTAGAAGGTCTTGGCAGTGCCGGCGGTGCCCTTCACCAGCACCAGGGGCGCGCTGGCCGCGTCCAGCAGCAAGGCCTCCTGCAGGAAGCGCTGGCCGGCGTTGCGGGCTTTGACGCCAAAGGGTTTGTCATTAAGCGTCGTTAGGGCGTGGATTTTGCCCTGGCGGTAGCGGCCCAGCAGGGTTTTTCTCTCAGAGGTGTCGCTGCGCAGGGTGAAGAACTGGTTTTCAACGGCCTCAACGGGCAGCTTTTCGTGGCCCGGCCCCAGTTGGTACAGCTCTTCCAGCTTGATGCCGCTTTTTCTGAAGGCGGCCATGCGGGCATCGGGCACATAGGCCTCCCCCCGGCCGGTGTATTGCAGGGCCTTTTCCTCGGCCTGGTCGGTGGTGAAGTCCTCCGCCGGGATGCCCATCATCTGCGCTTTGATGCGCACCACGATGTCCATGGTGACCAGCACCACGTGGATGCCCCGATCGGTTAGCCCCTTGCAGACTTTCAGCACCCGGCTGTCAGCACTGTGGGGGTTCATGCCGCTGGGCAATTCCACCTCAGCGTGGTTGACCTCAAGCCGCAGGTGCCCGCCCTCTGGCAGCTCAATTCCCTGGGCCAGGTCGCCTGAGAGGCGGAGGGTCTCCAGCGTGCGGATGGCCTGGCGGGCATTGCGGCCGCGCTCGCCATCGGCGTTTTTCAGGCTATCCAATTCTTCCAAAACAGCCAGGGGCAGGATGACCGTGTTGTCTTCAAAAGAGAGAAGGGCATGGGGGGCCTGGATGAGCACATTGGTGTCCAACACAAAGGTCTTGATCATCGGTTTCACCTCGTCGTCAGTGTAGCATGCGCCGCGGCCCGGATTGTGTGCCTGGTGTAAAATCGGTGACGGGTCAGTGGGGCAGAAGCGATGAAAAGAAGCATGCCTGCGGGCGGTGGCTCGCAGGCATGGGGCCTGTGTAAAGTCTGTGTGAATTTTGCTGCAGTGGAGGCATCAGTAGATTCTCAGCTGGGCTGGGCAGCGTTCCGCCAGAAGGAAGTCCTTATAGCCCCGGCGCATGGTGAAGGCGTATGCTTCTTCGGGGCGCCCGTTCTGGCGGTGGGTCTGGTAGCGGGTGAGCTTGTAGGCGCCGCGCCGGGTGAACAGAGGAAAATCATGGGCGATGAGCTCGGCAAAGAGCCTGGTCATGGCGTCGTTGCGCTTGCTGTTGCCGTTTTGCTTGAAGGGAAAGGTGAGCAGCGTATGGGCAGGGCAGACCGAGGTGACGGTGACGCCGGTGGCCTCGATGCGGATCTGGTCGATGTCAAAGCGGCTCAGCGTGGTCAGCTTCTGGTAGAGATCCGCATACAGCGGGCTCTGTCGAAGCCGAAGCAGCCGCTCTGCCTCATCCCTGCCGGCCTTGCCGCTGTACAGCAGCATGATGGCCGCGGATAGCACACAAGACATGCACCCAACAACAGCCAAAGAATTCATGGCCATCCCTGCCTCTCGATACAATATATAGTGGAGTATATCAGACATCGCCACAAGGTTCAAGGGTTTTCCACATATTTAGCGAAAGAATTTTCAGCCAAAAGAAAAATACCCAACTTATCCACAAAAGCCTGTGGATAAGTTGGGCCTGTGGGCTGAAAACGGTGCACCTCAGCCATTAAACCCCAAGGGCTTCCCCGGCTATTGGCAAAATGGATAAAAATGAGCAAACTGCGGACCTGCCCTTGACAAGGCGCGACTGGCTAATTAAGATGAAACCAACAGCGGGAATCCCGCGAAGGAAGACAAATTCTATACAGGAGGTATGCTATGAAACGCTTTGTGACCTTGCTAGTTGCCGCCGTGCTGCTGATGGCTTTTGCTGTCCCGGCCCTGGCGGAGGACAAAACCACCGTGACCTTTGCCCTGTGGGATGAGAACCAGAAACCGGTGTTTGATGAGATCATCGCGAAATTCCAGGAGCACAACCCCAACATCAGCGTGGAGGTTCAGCTGACCCCCTGGAGCCAGTACTGGACAAAGCTGGATGCCGCCATGGGGGCCGAGAAAGCGGCTGACGTGTTCTGGATGAACACCTACCTGCCCAAGTATGCCGCTGCCAGGGTGCTGGAGCCTCTGGATGCCTACATCGCAAAAGACAAGCTGGACATGGAGGCCTATGTGGCGGTGGTCCGGGATGCCTATATCATTGATGGGGCCACCTATGCCCTGCCCAAGGGCATGGACACGGTGCAGGTGTTCTTCAACAAGGCCATCTTTGAGAAACATGGCGTAGAGCTGCCCAAGGAAGGCTGGACCTGGGATGATATGGTGACCCTCGCCACACAGCTGAAGGAAAAAACCACAGTCGGCGAATACCCCATCGTGATGGAGTTGGATCCCCAGCCCTCTTACTTCAACTTCATCCCCCAGGATGGCGGCTTCATCATCAATGAGGACGGCACCAAGGCGGGCTTTGACCAGCCCGGCACAATCAACTCCTACAAAAAAGTGCTCAAACTGATGGAAGACGGCGTGATGCCCGACTACAAGGTGCTGTCTGACACCAAGGGCACTGACCTCTTCCTGTCCCAGAAAGCGGCCATCCTGTTCATGGGCTCCTGGAAGGCCATGTTGCTGGATGAGGCTTCTTTTGCCAAGGACATTGGCCTGATCCCCATGCCCGCCATGGACGCCAGCAACGTGTCGGTGCTGGGCGGCCTGGGGTTTGCCATGAACGCCAAGGCCCAAAACAAGGACGCTGCCTGGGAGCTGATCAAGTATCTGGCAGGTGAGGAATCAAACAAAATGCAGGCCGAGGGCAAGATCGACATGCCCGCCCTCATCTCAGCCCAGCAGTACTACGCCCCCAACTTCAAAAACCTGGATGCCTCTGTCTTCTTCAAGGTGGCGGAAACCGGCTACTTCTTCCCCACCAGCCAGAAGGTGGCCGAGTGGCTGCCCGTGGTGATGGATGTGTCCAGCCAGATTCTCTCGGGTAGCGTATCGCCTGAGGATGGCTGCCAGATGATTCAGGAGCAGATGCAGCCAATTCTGGATTCAGAGCAGAAGTAATGATGACGCCGGGAAGGGGGCTCAATGTTGGGCTCCCTTCCCAATAACAACCAAAGGAAAAGCCATGCGTAAACGCCCTGAAAACCGCCTGAGGCAGGGGGAGGCCCTGGCAGGCTATGCCATGATCGCCCCGCTGTTCATTGGGCTGATTGTCTTTTATATTTTCGCCTTCGGGCAGAACATCTATGACAGCCTCACCAACAAGTCCAGCTTTGGCGTGCCTGATTTTGTGGGTTTCGCCAACTATGTGAAGCTGCTGCGCGCGCCGTATTTCTATCAGGCGCTGCAGAACACGCTCCTGTATGTGGCCATCTGTGTGCCCTTGGTGGTGGTGTTCTCCGTGCTGGTGGCGGTGTTATTAAACGTGGGGGTCAGAGGAACAGGGATTTACCGGACGCTGGCCTTTTTGCCGGCGGTGACGCTGCCAGCGGCCATCGCGCTGATGTGGAAGTGGCTGCTGAACTATGAGTTTGGCTTGATCAACGCCGGGTTAAACGCCCTGGGCATAGGCTCGGTTGCCTGGCTGTCTGACCCCAAGGTGGTGCTGTTCGCGGTGTCCATGGTGTTTGTATGGGGCGGCGTGTCCTATCAGGTGATCGTGCTGCTGGCGGGGCTGCAGGGCATTTCCCGCAGTTACTATGAGGCGGCCAGGATTGACGGGGCGAACAGCCTGAAGCAGTTCCGCTATATCACCCTGCCGCTGCTCTCGCCCTCCATCTTTTTTGTGATGGTGACCTCCATCATCAATGTTTTTCAGATCTTTGACATCATCTACCTGATCATCCCCCAGTATTCCAGCGGCACCGCGGCCTCGCGCTCCCTGGCCACCTTCTTTTTTGAGGAGGCCTTCATCAAGTTCCAGAAGGGCTATGGCGCGGCCATCGCCGTGGCGATGTTTGTGCTGATCCTGCTGGTGACGCTGCTTCAGCTGAGGCTTCAGAAAAGGTGGGTGCACTATGATGAGTAAAGCGGAACGCCTTCGCAGCCGCACCTGGCCCACCCATCTGGCGCTGGTCATCCTGTCGCTGGTGACGTTGGCGCCCTTTGTGTGGATGCTGCTCACCTCGTTTAAAACCTTTGAGGAAAGCGTGCGCATGCCGCCCGCCATTCTGCCTGAGGCCTGGCAACTGGAGAACTACCGCATTGTGCTGGGCAAGTTCCCCTTCCACATGTTCTACTGGAACACCTTTGCCATGATGGGGATGACGGTGCTGGGGCAGTTGATCGTATGCTCCATGGCGGGCTATGCTTTTGCCCGGCTTCAGTTTCCGGCCAAGGAGTTTTTGTTCACGCTGTGCTTGGCGCTGCTGATGGTGCCTGGACAGATCTTCCTGGTGCCCCACTATGACATCATGGTGAGGCTGAAGCTCAATGACACCATCACGGCGCTATGGCTGCCTAAGATCTTCAGCGCCTTTGGCACCTTCATGCTGCGCCAGTTTTTCCAGGGGCTGCCCCGGAGCCTGGATGAGGCGGCGATGATTGACGGAAGCGGATACTTTGGCATCTATGCCCGGATTCTGCTGCCGCTGGTGAAGCCCGCCCTGGTGTCCCTGGCCATCCTCACGGCGCTCGCCGCCTTTAAGGATCTGATGTGGCCGTTGATTGTGAACAACGCCATGGACAAGATGACGCTGTCCGCCGGGCTGGCGATGCTCATTGGGGAACACACCACCATCTACCCCCAGGTGATGGCAGGCAGTGCGCTGGCGGTGTGGCCGATGATCCTGCTGTTTTTGATGTTCCAGAAGCATTTTATCGAGGGCATTGCCCTGACCGGCATCAAGTGATTTTAAGGAGAGCGTATGGTTGATCTGCTGGCTGTGTGCGCCCACCCGGATGATCTGGAGGTGTGCGCGGGGGGCATTTTTATCAAGGCGAAGCGTGAGGGCTTAACAACCGGACTCATCATCCTGACCGACGGCGCGGCCAGCGGACAGGCGGAGCTGGAGGAGCGCCAGCATGAGGCGGCGGAAGGGGCAAAGCGCCTGGGGCTGGACTATTTCGTCCAGATGGGTTTCCCGGACGCGGCGCTGGCTTTCACCCAGCAGGCGGTGCAGGCGCTGATTCCGCATCTGAGAAAAGCTGCGCCCCGGCTGATCTTTACCCTGCACCAGGCGGACTATCACCCCGACCATGTAGCAGCCAGCAAAATCACCGAGGCTGCTGCCTTTGCGGCGCAGCTTAAGAAGCATGCGCAAGGCGGCGGTGAGTGGCATTATGAAGCTATCCTCTACTTCAGCGCCGATATGCGCACCAACCCCCAGCGTCCGCAGCTGCTTTTTGACATAAGCGATGTGATTGAGGAGAAACGGCAGGCCTGTGATGCGCACGCCTCTCAGGAAGTGACGGAGTTTGCGCTGGGCTATTCCCAGAGTTTGGGACGTATGGCAGGGGTTCCCTATGCCGAGGGCCTGTATCTGGGCCAGGTGCTGGTGATGGATGAGGTGAAGGGATTGCTTCGCACATAAACACGAGGTAATCAGAATCTGGATAAGACGTTCTTGGAAACTGATGGCAGACAGCACCCAGTGCTTATCTGACACATATTCAATCACAAAGCAGTTTCGCTGTTTTTGCAGGGACTCCGCCTTGTTGAACCCTTGACAGCCGTCTGCGTATTAATTATTATTTATCTAAACAAATGTATTCATGCCTAAAAGACAGCAAGTTTTGGCACTTCGTTGGAGGAGTCCCATGATGAGTTCTGATAGCCCTATCCTAAGGATGTCGGGTGTTTCAAAGGCCTTTGGAGGAACGCAGGCCTTGGACGATGTATCTTTTGAGGTTAGACGTGGGGAAGTGCATGCGTTGCTGGGTGAAAACGGCGCAGGCAAGTCCACTCTCATGAAAATAATCATCGGTCTTTATAGGGCGGATGCGGGCAAGATGACCTTTGATGGCAAGGATATTGAAGTGAGAAGCCCGGCCGAAGCACTTTCAGTGGGCATTTCTATGATTCATCAGGAATTGAATCCAGAGCCCTATCTAACGGTAGCGGAGAACATTTTCCTGAAGCGGGAGCATACATATGGCAAGTCTCCTTTTCTGAACAAGAACCTGACCAATCAACACACACAAGAAATATTGGATTCTTTTGATTTTAAGGTCAATCCAAAGTCTGAGATGCATACTTTGACTGTTGCACAAATGCAGATGATTGAAATAATCCGTGCTGTCAGTTGTAACGCCCGGTTAATTATCATGGACGAACCAACCTCTTCGCTAGATGTTGAGGAAACCAATCGGCTGTTTAGAACCATTAAGGACCTGAAGGCCAAAGGAGTCTCCATCATCTATATTTCCCATCGTATGGAGGAGATATTTCAGATTTGTGATCGTGTTAGTGTATTTAGGGATGGCCGGTACATAGCAACCCGGGATATTGACGACGTTACCAGAGATGACTTGATACTTTTGATGGTTGGCCGTCAGTTGACAAATATATACCCAAAGGTGACTGTACCTATCGGAGATGAGATATTCAGGGTACAAGGCTTATGCGGAAAAGGCTTTCAAGACATTAGCTTTAGTGTCAGAGCAGGAGAAATCCTGGGCTTTTCCGGCTTGGTTGGATCAGGCCGGAGTGAGACCATGCGCGCAGTTTTCGGCTTGGATAAATATACCTCCGGAAAAATCTATTTCAAGGGCAAAGAGCTGAAGAAAATGAAACCCAGGAATGCCATTAAAATGGGCATGTCAATGGTTACCGAAGACAGGAAGCTTTATGGGTTAATGCTCAACAGACCCATCTTTGAAAATATTTCGCTTGCCAGTCTTCCTGAGCGGGAACCGGGGGTTCTGATCAACAGGAAACGGGAGCAACGTGTGGTTGAAGAGGTTTCAAAAAACCTCACGGTCAAGGCATCCAATCTGGAGGCAGATGCTTTTTCTCTTTCAGGGGGAAACCAGCAGAAGGTGGTTTTGTGCAAATGGATTCTGACAGAGCCAAGGTTGCTGATTCTGGATGAACCCACACGGGGAGTTGATGTGGGGGCGAAGGCGGAAATACACCGCCTTATGTGTGAATTTGCAGAAAAGGGAATGGCGATATTGCTTATTTCCTCAGAGCTGCCTGAAGTGATGGGCATGTCTGACCGGATCCTTGTATATCATGAAGGCAGAATCAACCACGAGCTCACACGGAACGACATTCTCTCAGGCAAAGAAACGCAGGAAACAATTCTTAACTATGCTTTTGGCGAAGTCAAAACAGCTTGACAGGAGGGAGAACCTATGCCCGGATTGCCCAGCCGCTTGTTGAAGAGAGATAATTCGGCCTTCATGCGGAAGTATGGGGTTGGTTTTGTGCTTCTTCTGATGATTGTTATGATGTTGATTGCTTCGCCCGTTTTTCGAACCTGGTCCAACACCCTCAGCGTCCTTCTACAAGTTGCCATCAACGGGATTCTCGCTTTGGGCATGGTTTTTGTCATTACAGCGGGAGGCATCGATTTGTCAATTGGATCAATGCTTGCCCTTGCAGGATCCATTGTCGGAGTTGTGCTCACCGAAAACCCTGACAATGTTGCTTTCGCGAGTATTCTGGCGATTGCAGCCTGCACTTTTTTCGGTTTGGTCAACGGCCTTCTAGTGGCGCGTTTCAACATGTTTCCCTTTGTGGTGACACTATCAACGCAGTTGGTGATCCGCGGTTTTGCCTATATCATCACAGGAGGGTATTCGCTGACGTTGGCAAGCAAGCCTTTCAGGGTGATCGGCGGAGGTCGTTTTTTGGACGCCATTCCATACCCGGTTATTATTTTTACGTTTCTTGCGGTTATTGCCTATGTCCTGCTTCATAAAACCCGGTTTGGGCGCTATATATATGCGGTAGGAGGCAATATGCCGGCGGCTTCTGCTTCAGGGGTGAATGTATTCTGGACACGGACATTGTCTTTTGTGATCATGGGATTTTGCGCTGGAGTTGCTGGGGTCATCATGGCAAGCCGGATATCCGCCGGACAGCCGAATATTGGTTTGGGGTATGAGACTGACGCCATTGCTGCCTGTGTAATCGGCGGGACAAGTTTTTCAGGAGGCATCTCCACAATCCCGGGCACGGCTATTGGCGTGCTGATTATCGGCGTTATTTATAATGGGATGAATCTTCTTCGTATCAATACCTATTGGCAGACAATAGCAAAAGGTCTGCTGATCATCGGCGCAGTTATGCTTGATATGGTGATGACAAAACGCCGGAAGTAATGAGATTCTCCCCAGATTGGGGACAAAATAAAGGAGGAAGACCATATGCGGAAACTACTGGGATTTGTTCTAGCTCTCTGCCTTCTGATGACGACTTTAGTGATATTTGCGCAAGACGACCAAAAAGTGATTGGTGTGATTCAGAAAAACACCACCGATGCATTTCATCTCACAATCAACACAGCGGCTATTAAAGCCCTTGACGCGTTGAAAGCAAGCGGCGAGATCAGTGACTACCGCCTATACGATGGCAAAACGGATCCGATCACGCAGGTAGATCTCATGGAAATGGCCATCAATGAAGGTTGTGATGTTGTGATTGTCCTTCCAGCGGAAGCCGCCGGATGTGATCCCATCCTTGAGCGTGGAGCGGAGGAGGGTATACCCGTTGTGGTTGTGAACTCCAAAACAAACAACACCGATGAGCTTAGCGCCGCTTATGTTGGGTCAGACGATGTTTTTGCCGGAGAACTGATGGCGAAATTTGTCCAGGAGAAGCTGCCGGAGGGTGGTGGTTATGCCCACTTGATGGGAGTTATCGGCAACTCTGCACAGATCCAGCGTACGGAAGGCATTCATAACATTCTGGATAACGATCCGAAGTGGACGATGCTGGCTGAGCAAGGCGCAGACTGGCAGGGGGAGAAGGCCGTTAAATTCACCGGAGACTGGCTGCAGATGTTTGGCAAGGACTTGAATGCTATCATCTGTGACAATGATGATATGTCCTCTGCCGTCAAAGCCTATTGCATCACTGAAAATAGGGCTGACATAGTCTGCATTGGGGTTGATGGAAACGCTGGCCCCATGCAAATGGTTGCAGCAGGTGAACTGGATGCAACAGTGTTCCAGGATGGCGCGAGCCAGATTCGAAAGGGAGTTGAGGTTGCGGTAGACTTGCTCAACGGCAAGGAAGTGGAGAAGGAGTACATGATTCCCTTCGTGCTCATCACCTTGGAGAATGTCAACGACTATATCTAAATCAGGAAATTGTCCTTGCCGGAATGAAGTGTGAAAACATTTTTCTTCGGCAGACGCGGGATACCGCTTTTGCGGTATCCCGCAAAGTTCTTGACCTGACAGAAAGCGAGAACGGAGAAAGCGATTTATGAACGCAGAGAAAAGAAGGTTTCTCGAAAGGACTGCGCAAGACATACGGCTAACGGGGCTGAGAATGGTACGCCAGGCGCGCTCGGGCCACATTGGTGGCGCGTTCTCATTGTCAGAGATTATGTCGGTTCTATACTTCGAGAAAATGCAGATAAGGCCGCAGGAGCCCCAGTGGGAAGAGAGGGACAGGCTTGTTCTCTCCAAGGGCCATTGTACGGTAGCCATCTATCCTACCCTGGCATTACGCGGGTTTTTCCCTGCTGAACTGCTCGACACATTTAGACGAATAGATGGTCACCTTTCGGGACACGCGGAAATGCGGCATGTTCCTGGAATTGACATGTCCACAGGTTCGCTTGGACAAGGATTTTCCGTTGCTGTTGGCATAGCACAAGGAGCAAAACTACTTGGCAAGAAATTCTGGGTTTATGCCATTCTGGGCGACGGAGAAATCCAGGAAGGCCAGATCTGGGAAGCTTGCATGTATTCAGGCGCGCGGAGGCTGGATAATTTGATTGCCATCCTGGACAACAACAAGGTTCAGCTGGATGGAACCATAAGAGAGATACTGGATACTGGTAACCTGCAAGCCAAGTTTGCGGATTTTGGATTCCATGTTCAGACTGTCAACGGCCATGATGTCGAGGAGCTTGACGAAGCCATAGACGCGGCGAAGGCAATGACAAGCAAGCCCTCCATGATCATCGCCAACACGGTGAAGGGGAAAGGCATCTCATTTATGGAGGGGAAAGCTGAATGGCATGGAAAGACTCCCAATGACGAGCAGTTTGATGCTGCGTTTGAAGAGCTCAATCGCCGCGCAAAGCAACTGGAGGTGAACTGAAAATGGCAGAGAAAGTTGCGACCCGGCATGCATATGGTGAATCCCTTCGTGACATAGGTTCCGACACGAGGATTGTTGCACTGGACGCGGATTTGGCAACATGCACGATGTCCATCATGTTTGGACAAAAATATCCAGAACGTTTCTTCAATGTAGGTATTGCGGAAGCAAATATGGTGGGGATGGCTGCCGGCATGGCGACGCTGGGGTTGATTCCTTTCTTGCATTCCTTTGCGATGTTTTGTGCTGGACGTTGTTATGATCAGATCAGAAACAGCATCTGCTATCCGAATCTAAATGTAAAAGTGGTTGGCACCCATGCCGGACTCACTGTAGGTGAAGATGGCGCCACCCACCAATGCCTTGAAGATCTTGCGCTCATGCGGGCGATACCCGGCATGACCGTTATTTGCCCCGCGGATGCGCGGGAAACCAAGGAAGCGGTAAGCGCAATCGTCAAACACAACGGGCCGGTTTACCTCCGCTTGGGGCGCCTGGCAGTAGGCTCCGTATCTGACTTCCCGGGATATGCATTTGAAATAGGAGAAGCGGTAAAAATCAGGGATGGAAAGGATGCCACCATCATTGCCACAGGGCTCATGGTTCTGGAAGCCCAGCAAGCCGCCCAGGCGCTTGAAAAAGAGGGAATTTCAGTGCGCGTTCTGAATATGCACACCATCAAGCCCTTAGATAGGGAGGCCATTCTTGCAGCGGCTAAGGAAACGGGCGCCATTGTAACCGCAGAGGAGCACAATGTTCTGGGCGGCCTTGGCGGCGCCGTCGCGGAGGTTGTATCCGAGCTGTGCCCGGTGCCTGTTAAGCGCATTGGGACTCTGGATTTTTTTGGGCGTTCAGGCAACGCTATCGCACTGCTTGAACTGTATGGTCTTACCGCTGACAATATTCAGAAAGCTGTCAGACAAGCCGTGAAGGAAAAGCGTGAACACGGTTAATCACATGCGTCAGTATCCGCGGCTCACTTGAACATAGGTTCATTTAACTCATATGACTGGCGGAAAGCTTTGAACGCTTCACGATACACTTTGAAATTCCCGGTGTTGGGAATTACGGGATCAGACTCATACTCAATGACGTTGTCGCATGCTGCTTGCAGACTGTCGTATTTCCCATAGGCGACTTGCGCGCACAGAATTGCGCCCATGGCAGCCTGCTCCTTGATTTTGGGGATATACAGCCGCGTTTCGAATACATCGGCGAGAATCTGACGCCATAGCGTGCTGTTTGCTCCACCTCCAGATACGACCATTTTTCCGATCGGGAGATTCATTTCACGCAGAATCTCCAGCGCGTCCAGCAAAGAATAGGCCACACCTTCCAACACAGCCCGTATCATGTGGGCGCGGCTATGGCTTAGGGTGAGGCCCATGAACACAGCTCGCGCATGCTCGTTCATATGAGGCGTCCGTTCCCCGGTTAGGTAAGGTAGGAAGATCAACCCACCCGCGCCCGGTGCTATTTGGCTCGCTGCTTTGTCAGCCATTTTGAAATCGGAGGTTTCTAGTATTTCTTCAAGGAACCAATTGAAGGAAAGACAGGCGTTGAGCACCGCTCCCATTACATACCAGGTGCCTTTTTGTGCATGGCAAAAGGTGTGGGTTCTAAGCAGTTTGTCATATACAGGGTTTTCGGTTGCTACGAACACCTGACCGGACGTTCCAAGATTTACAGAGGCATTTCCAGAGCTGAGCAAACCATTTCCCACGGCCTGCATGGTTTGATCACCGCCGCCATAGGAAACGAGGGTGCCTTCCCTAAGCCCTGTGTCCTCGGCCGCTTTCTTTGTTATAGTCCCAGCGATGTCACTGGGATAATGATGCGCTTCAGGAAGCAGGGCAGAATCAACGCCCATCAAGTTCAGGATCCTTTGGCTCCAACACAGGTTGATGTTGTCAAACATCAGGGTTCCGCCGGCATCCGTCACTTCCGTTGCGATATTTCCGACAAGTTGGAACCGCAAAAAATCTTTTGGAAGCAATACATGCCTGACCTGTGCATACAGGTCAGGCTGGTTTTCTTTTATCCACATAAGGGAAAGGGCTTGAAAACCTGAATGGAACTGATTTTGGATGGAGTTTCCTAGTGCTTCTATACTGATTTTCTTGAAAAGCTTCTGCTTTTGCCGGGCCGCCCTGCCATCACAATGAATAATGGCGGATCGCAGTGGGCGCTTGTCTTTTCCAAGTGTAACCATCCCATGCATTTGTCCGGATAATCCGACGCATTTGATGTCTGATGCCTGGACTTCTGTCTTAGCCAACAAATCGCGGATGGAGGAGCACATCTGCTGATACCATGTATCCGGATTTTGTTCAGCGTAGCCAATTTGCGGAACATTCAGCGGATATGACCTATATTCGCTGCCTATGATATTGCCTGTTTCGTCTGCGAGCATAGATTTAAGACCTGTGGTTCCCAGATCGATCCCTAAAAACAATTCCAAATCACAACCTCCTGTCAAGAATGCACAAGGGGCTAATAGAAATTGTTGAGAACCTATGAATGCTTACGGGAATCTCAAGAACCCGGTCATCACATAGCCGGTCATGCCCTTGTAGCGCACCTTGCACCAGGAGGGGCCGCGTTCCAGCAGGTCCACCACCAGGCTGGAGGGGATATAGGCCATGATGTTGGCCTTGGTGGAGCTGTCCTTTGAGGAGCGCAGGTTCAGGCTGCGTCCGGGCTGGGTGGCCACGATGGCCTTGGTGGGGTCACCCGGGGTCACCTTGGGCTCCGGCAGCGGGATGGTGGAGGGGAAGGACAGGAAGGCGGTCATGGCGTAGCCGGTGCGGCCGTTGTAGCGCACCTTGGTCCAGGTGCCGCCCTTTTCCAGGATGGTGATGTTGGCGCCCCGGGGCATCATGGTGATGATGTTGGATTTATTCCGGCTTGAAGGAGTGGAGCGCAGGTAGAGGATGCGGTTCCTCTGGGTGGCCACAGTGGCGTATTTGTCCGTGGCGGGGGCAGGCACATAAGGCTTGGCGCTTTCAGAATACAGGCGGCTGAGGGTGCGGTGCCCGGCCACGCCGTCCACCTTCAGCCCGTTCACCCGCTGGAAGGCGGACACCGCCCGCTGGGTGGCGGGGCCGTAGCTGCCGTCCGCCTTCACCGCGTATCCCAGTTTCGCCAGGGCCTGCTGCATCAGGCGCACGCTGTCGCCTTTTGATCCCTTGCGCAGGGTGGGAAAGACCGCCTGGGCAGGGATGACCGCTGAGAGCAACACCAGGCACAGCAGAACGGACAAGGCCCGCAGCATTTTCTTTTGGTTCATGGTCTGACCTCCTCTTCAGTTCCTGGGGCATGTCTGCCCCAGACATTGTCTTCACCTATTATACGCATAAAAGAGACAAAAAACTGCACGCTTCAGGAAAATTCAGAAAAAATAAGCGCGCCATGAGTTTTCCCCATTGGCGAGGGCAGTGTTTCTATATTCCCTATATATTAAACGCAACGGGGGCTGAAAAAGTTTCATCCCATCACAACAAAAACAATAAAAAAACAAGAGGGCTGAGTGCCCTCTTGCCGATGGATGGTTTGTGGTCTTAGTACATGCCGCCCATGCCGCCGCCCTGGGGAGGCATGGCAGGTTCGGGAGCGGGGATGTCAGTCACCAGGGACTCGGTGGTGAGCACCATGGCAGCGATGGAAGCTGCGTTCTGCAGCGCGCTGCGGGCCACCTTGGTGGGGTCGATGATGCCGCGCTCGATCATATCGGTGTAGTCACCCTTGACCACGTCAAAGCCGTAGCCGGTGTTGCCGTTGCGGTGGATGCCGTCGATGACAACGCTGCCGTCAATGCCGCCGTTGATGGCGATCTGGCGGATGGGCTCCTCGATGGCGCGCAGGATGATGGACACGCCGGTCTTCTCATCGCCATGCATTTTGTCAAGCAGGCCCTTCACCTTGTTGGCCGCGTTGTACAGGGCCACGCCGCCGCCAGGCACGATGCCCTCTTCAACGGCTGCGCGGGTGGCGGCCAGGGCGTCTTCGATGCGCATCTTGCGCTCTTTCATCTCAACCTCGGTCGCCGCACCCACCTGGATGACGGCCACGCCGCCGGCCAGCTTGGCCAGGCGCTCCTGGAGCTTCTCCCGGTCATAGTCGCTGGTGGTGTCCTCGATCTGGGTTTTGATGTTCTGCACGCGGTTCTGGATCTCATCCTTGGAGCCGGCGCCGTCAACAATGGTGGTGTTCTCTTTGTCCACCTTCACGGTGCGGGCGCTGCCCAGCATGTCGATGGTGGTTTCCTTCAGCTCCAGGCCCAGCTCTTCGCTGATCACCTGGCCGCCGGTTAGGATGGCGATGTCACGCAGCATTTCCTTGCGGCGGTCACCAAAGCCGGGGGCCTTGACGGCGACGCAGGTGAAGGTGCCGCGCAGCTTGTTGACCACCAGGGTGGCCAGGGCTTCGCCTTCCACATCTTCAGCGATGATCAGCAGCTTCTTGCCGGCCTGCACCACCTGCTCAAGCACCGGGAGGATCTCCTGGATGTTTGAGATTTTCTTGTCGGTGATGAGGATCAGCGGCTCTTCAAGCACGGCTTCCATCTTGTCGGTATCGGTTACCATATAGGCGGAGGCATAGCCGCGGTCAAACTGCATGCCCTCAACGGTGTTCAGCTCGGTCTTCATGGTCTTGGACTCCTCAACCGTGATGACCCCGTCCTTGCCCACGATGTCCATGGCGTCAGAAATCAGCTGGCCAACTTCCTCATCGCCGGCTGAAATGGAGGCCACCTGGGCGATGGCGTTCTTGCCGGTGATGGGGCTGGACATATCTTTGAGCGCCTCAACGGCTGCGCCTGTGGCTTTCTCAATGCCGCGCTTGAGCCCCATGGGGTTGGCGCCGGCGGCCAGGTTCTTGAGGCCTTCCCGCACGATGGCCTGGGCTAAGAGGGTGGCGGTGGTGGTGCCGTCGCCAGCCACATCGTTGGTCTTGGTGGCCACTTCCTTGATCAACTGGGCGCCCATGTTCTCAAAGGCGTCTTCCAGCTCGATTTCCTTGGCGATGGTGACGCCGTCATTGGTGATGGTGGGGGCGCCGTATTTCTTGTCCAGCACCACGTTGCGGCCCTTGGGCCCCAGGGTGATCTTCACGGTGTCAGCCAGTGTGTTCAAGCCCTTTTCCAGGGCGCGGCGCGCGTCGTCGCCGAATTTAATTTGCTTTGCCATAATTCTTGTTCTCCTTCAAATAATGTTTGCTGATTATTCCACAACGGCCAGGATGTCAGACTGACGGACGATGATCAGCTCTTCGCCATCGATTTTGACCTCAGTGCCGGCATACTTGGAATAGATGACCTTCTCGCCCGCCTTCACGTGCATGGTGATTTCCTTGCCATCCACATTGCCGCCGGGGCCAACGGCCACGACTTCGGCCATCTGGGGCTTCTCTTTGGCAGCGCCGGTCAGGATGATGCCGCCTTTGGTGGTCTCCTCTGACTCCACGTTTTTGATGACCACACGGTCGCCTAAGGGTTTGACTTTCATAGTTTCCTCCTCAATAAAGATTCTTGGTGTTGTTAGCACTCTCGGCTGATGAGTGCTAAGCCTGGGGATAATATACCCCAACTTGCCGAAAGATGCAAGCCCTTTTCACAAAAAATATGCTTTTTTTGTCAACTTGAAGCGGTTGATGGAAAAAGCCAGAGCAGCGCGGGAAAAACAGGCAGATCTGATGGGTTCAGGCCAGGGGGTCAAACTGCAGGCCGCTGGCAATGCGCTTTACCCGGCCGGGCAGCATCTCCTGAAGCAGCGTGATGCCTCCTTCCCCGGTGCAGTGCCCGGTGAAATAGCGGGTATTGCCGGGGGTCAGGGCCAGCGCCACCTGTTTGCCAAAGGCCATGGCATCCGTGTTGGCATTTTCGCCAATCACCAGATGAAAGCCGCCCACAGCGGCCGCGGGTTCTCTTGCGCGCAGGGCAGCGGCGGCCGAGAGGATGTCGGCGATGCCGCTGTGGGCACAGCCGGTGAACAGTACATCCTGTTTATCTTCGCTGATGATCAGGTGCAGCTCGTGGGCGAAGTCATCCGGCACGAAACCCTCTACGCTTTGTTTTAAAATCCGTGCGTTGTCAGGTGGCCAGAGCCTGCGGGTGATCACCCCTGAGAACAGGGTGATCTCCTCATCCAGCCGGAGGCAACCTGTGACGCGCCTGATGCGGGGGTGATTGGCCAAAGCTGCGTCAAGCCCTGCATCTGCCTGCTCCCCGTTTTCCCTCAGCGCGGCGTGAGGCACAAAGGCCTCCTTCTGCACATAGAGGGGGGCATGGTGGTTGCGCTCAAGAAAGGCCGCGATCCCGCCGCCGTGGTCATAATGGCCATGGGAGAGGACGGCGATGTCCACCTCTGACAAGTCAAGGCCCATGGTATGGGCGTTCATGGCAAACTGCTCACCCTGGCCAAAGTCAAAGAGGATTCGGTGCTTTCGCGTCTCAATCAACAGGCTCAGGCCGTGCTCTGAGGCGTAGTCAGGGGAGATGGCGGTGTTCTCAATCAGCACGTGGACGCGCATGGAATCCCTCCTTCTATGGCTGTCTGGTTGAGTTTCTTGGTGCATGATGCAATATACCCGTTAGACAGGAGGCAGACGATAGAACCGGTTTTATGGTATACTCTGGCACATGAAAAACGCGCTTTCAGGTGGGCTTGTGGGCCTTGTTCAAACGCTGCTCAACTGGTATGACCGGGAGAAACGAACCTTCCCTTTCAGGGGCGTGAAGGATCCCTACCAAATCTGGGTATCAGAGATCATGCTGCAGCAGACCCAGACCACCACAGTATCGGGATACTTCACCCGTTTTATAGACCGTTTTCCCACGGTTGAGGCACTGGCCCTCGCTGATGAAAACGCGGTGCTCAAGGCCTGGGAGGGCCTGGGCTATTACAGCCGGGCGCGCAATTTGCATAGGGCGGCCAGAATAATCATGGGGGAAAAGCAGGGGCGTTTTCCTGGGACGGCAGCTGAGTGGCAAACCCTGCCGGGGGTGGGCCCCTACACCGCTGCGGCGGTTGCCAGCATCGCCTTTGGTGAACCGGTGCCCGCCATTGACGGCAACCTCACCCGGGTCATCACCCGGCTATTTATGGTAGAGGAGGACCCGGCGATCCCTTCTGTCAAACGCAGAATTTATGACCTGGGGAGGGAGCTGATGCCCCCCACGCGGCCAGGTGACATGAACCAAGCGCTGATGGACCTGGGCGCCACCATCTGCCTGCCCGGCACGCCCGACTGCCCCCGCTGCCCTATCATCGCATATTGTGAAGCCCAGAAAACCGGAATCGCCGAAACCCTGCCCAACCTGGCCGCTAAAAAACCGCCCAAGGCGGTGCCCGTGGCGGTGGGCCTGGTTTTCTGCGGGGGAAAAGTGCTGCTGATTAAGCGGCAACAGGCGCTTCTCAGGGGGCTTTATGTGTTTCCGCTGGTGGAGGGGGAGGATGATGCGCCCGCCCTTGAAAAAGCCTTGAAAAAGCTGGGGGTTTGTGTGGGAGCGCTTGATGAAATGGGCCAGGCCCGGCATATCTTCACCCACCGGGTGTGGCAAATGCGGCTGTATCTGGGACAGGCTAAAGAGGCAGTGGCCCTGCCCGAGGGTGTCTGGGCAAGTGAGGAGGATATAAAGGCCTTGCCCTTGCCGGGTGCTATGCGGGTGGCCCGGGAATATGCGCTGAAATATATGCGGGAAGCTGCCGGATAAAACGGCAGCTTCCTCAACTTGGTCTGAAACTCGTATGGATTTACCGCCGGTTGCGGCCTGGGCGAGCGCCGGGCTGGCTGGGAGCAAACTGGCCTTGACCGGGGCGGCGGCCCCGCATGCCGGGGTTCTGGGCGTGGTCGCAGAGGCCATCGCCGTTAGCATCCACAAAGTTGCGGCCCTGGCCCTTGCCCATCATGCCCCGGCCTGACATGTGGCGGCCCCGGCCAACAGCGCGGTCCTGCCTGCCCTGGCCCTGGTTTTCGGTGCCCAGGTTGTCGCATACACCATCCTGGTTTTCATCAGTGAAATTGGGAGCAGCCGGGTTTTGGCCCTGGGGTTGGCCGCAGTTGTCGCAGATGCCGTCGTTGTCGGCATCCTCAAACGCGGTCTGAGGTGTGGTGGCGGGCGCTTCGGGGACGGTCTGGCGCCAGCGGCGGCCATAGAAGGGCTGGGCGGTGGTGGGTTCAGCCTCCGGGGTGGCGGGCGCCTCAGCAGCCAGGCCAAACACCGGCAGAGCGACAAGCAGCGCCATCACCAGTATCACAAGTGTCTTTTTCATGGGGGGTCTCCTTTGATGGATTCAGCAATCTCTTGCTGTGCTTTAACTTTAACCCCCAATCGTGACAAAAGTGTGTTTTTTTGCGTGAGAGTTTGGCACATTTATCATCCGATGCGTTCATAATATTCCAAAAGGCTTAACCCCGCGATGCCCTCGAGATGCTTCTGGGAATAGCCCCTGGCCCGCAGCGCGTCAATCAGCTTGGGGAAATCAGCGGGGTTATCCAGCCCTTCCGGCTTGCTGGAGATGCCGTCAAAGTCGCTGCCAAAGCCCACCATGCCCTCGCCGCCCAGCTGGTGCATGTGGTCGATGTGGTCAACCAGGGTATTAAGGGTGCAGGGCTGGCACTCTTCAACCAAAAAGGCAGGGTAGAAGTTGAGGCCGATATAGCCCCCGGCTTTGAACAGGTCCTTTAGCTGCTGGTCGGTGAGGTTGCGGGGATGATCCCTGAGTTTCCGGCAGCAGGAGTGGGAGGCCAGGGGCGGGGCAAAGGTTTTGTTCAGGATATCATAGAAGCCCGCGATGTTCAGGTGGGACAGGTCCACCGCGATTTTAAGCCGCTGCATTTCCTTGACTGCTTCCAATCCATAAGGCTTCAGGCCCTGATCCTCATTCACACAGGCAGGGATGCCCAGGGCGTTTTCGTAGTTCCAGGTGACCGCTGCCATGCGCACGCCTTTTTCCCGGTAGTGGGATATGGTATGCAGCCCAGGGGCAAATACCTCGCAGCCCTCGATGGACAGCATGGTTTTGACCACGCCCTCTTCCGCCTCGCTGGGGTCAAAGGCCTGCTTCCAGCCCTGGGCTTTCAGGGTTTCATAGGCGGCCAGCATGGCCTCAAATCGCTTTTCAATGTGCGAGGGGTTGTCATCCTCCCCCACGAACATGGCCAGCACCTGGAGGCTGACCCCGCCTTCTTCCAGGCGCTTCATGGTCACGTCCAGGTTTTCAGGCTTGTCACAGGCGATGCGGTAGAGGGTATCCGCGTGGGTATCACATAGAATCATGTCAGGACTCCTTTTCTTTCATGGCTTATAGCGCGTCATACATCTCCCGGGTTAGCTCATAGTCCACCGCCGATTGGGGGCGGCCCAGCTGGTCGGTCCAGCAGTTTTCCCGCACCCCCATGCGCTGGGCGCCCATAGATTCATACACATGCTGGGCGCGGGTGTTCTGGAGGTTGGTGTCCCAAACAATGCGGTGGATGGGTATTTTGTTGTTGATGGTGGGGTCACAAAACAGGTGGTCAAAGGTCATCCGGATGATTTTGCGCCCGTATCCCTTGTTTTGAAAAGCTGGATCGCAAATTTTCCACCCTGGATTCGCCTCGTTGTCCCCGATGCCAAAGCTCATTTCACCCACCGGCTGGCCATCAATTTCGATGATCAGAAGCTGGCTCAGTTTGCCCTCATACTGGCGGATAGCGTCCCGGGTTTCTTCCATGCTCTGCCCCAAGCCCTTGGGGAAGCCCGCGTGGGCCATCACCGTGCCGTCGTTCCACCAGACGTTAAGCAGCGGCGCGTCCTCAAGCACGGCGCTGCGCAGCACAATACTCTCTTGTTGTATCCGCAAAAGCCTCTCCTTTATTCAGCATACGCAAAGAGGCCAGGGAATGCCTGGCCTCTTTGCTGTCAAGGGGTTTACACGACAAACGCTTTTAGATCGTTTAGCAGGTCATCGCACTCATCGGCGTAGATCTCCAGCGTGATGGGCTTTGACAAATCCAGGGAAAAAATGCCCAGGATGGATTTGGCATCCACCACATGGCGACCGGCCCGGAGATCCATGTCATAGTTGTAGCGGTTGGCTACGTTGACAAAGGTCTTGACCTCCTCGGCGTAACTAAGCTTAATTGGCACTGATTTCATGTCTCTTCCTCCTATATGTCACTGTGCCCATTATACATGAGCGGGCTTGTCTCTACAAGAAGCTCAGCGAACCTTTGATTTGTCCAGCCCATCAAGGTATTGCTCCAGCTCCGGCGTGATCTTGGCGATGGTGCCCTCTTCAAAGGGGCTGAGCAGCCCGGCGGCGGGCACCAGCTTCTTGAAGGGGATCCGGCCGGAATCCCGGCACAGCTTCAGATAGGAGGCCCAGGCCTTGTCATGGTCTTTCCGGTCCCAGTTGAAATACTGGAAGGCGCAGACCTGGGAGAGGGTGTAATCCAGATAGTAGAAGGGGTAGAGGTAGACATGCAGCTGCTTTTGCCAGCGGCCGCCGTTCTCCAGGAAGGCCAGTCCGTCATAGTCCAGGTGCGGCAGGAATTTCTTCTCGATCTCGCGGTATTTGGCCCGGCGTTCCTGGGGGGTGGCATCCACGTTGAGATAGACCCACTCCTGGAACTCATCGATGGAAGCGCCGTAAGGCAGGAACTGGATGGCCTCTGCCACATGGGCGTAGTAGTATTTCTCGCTGTCCTCCTTAAAGAAGGACGCCATCCAGGGATGGGTGAAATACTCCATGGACATGGAGTGGATTTCCGCCACCTCGCTGGTGTATTCGGCCAGATCCATCAGCTCGGTCTCCCGCTGCAAGAAGCCCTGGAAGGCATGTCCCGCCTCATGGGTGAGAACATCCACGTCCCCTGAGGTGCCGTTGAAGTTGCTGAAGATGAAAGGCACCTTGTAGTCCGCCAGGAAGGTCATATAGCCGCCGTTGGCCTTGCCGGGCTTGGTGGTGAGGTCCATCAGCTCCTGGCTGGTCATGACGCCGAAGAACTCCTCGGTCTCGGGCGAGAGGGCTTGATACATCTCCTTGGCCTGGGCGACCATGTAGGGCTCCTCCCCCTTGGGGGTGGGGTTGCCGGAGAGGAACATGAGGGAATAGTCATAGAACTTCATGTCATCAATGCCGATGCGCTTGGCCTGCTCTTGATAGAGCTTCTGGGCCAGCGGCACCACATGCTTGACGATCTGCTCGCGGTAGACCCGGGCATCCTCCATCGTCCAGTCGGTTCGGCCCATGCGGGCATAGGCCACGGGGATGAAGCTGTCATAGCCCATTTTCTGCCCGATGCCGTGGCGCAGTTTGACCAGCTTGTCATACAGCGTGTCAAGGGCTTCCTGATGCTGGGCGATCCAGCCCCAGGAGGCGGCGCTGGCGCGGCGGCGCATATCCCGGTCCTTGGATTCCATGAAGGGAATCATGCCCGAGAGGTTGCGTGTTTCGCCCTCAAACTCGATTTCCGCAGAGGCCATCAGCCGCTGATACTCGCTTTTGAGCTTGTTTTCTTCCACCAGGTCGTCCAGGATTTCCGGGCGGAAGGTGTCCAGTTTTACCTTGTATTTTTCAAGCAAATGCTCGCCATATTTCTTGGCCACCGCCGCCTTGTGGGGAGACTCCAGGGTGATGCGGGCTGCCTGGGTGGAGATTTCTGCAAAGCGGGGCAAGGCTTCGTCCATCACGTCTTTTTCTGCGGAATAGAAGGGGTCTTTTGTGTTGATGGTGTTGCGGATATAGGCCAGGGTCTGCTGGGTGCCGAGATTTCTGCCGACTTTGTCCAGCGCTTCCATGGCCTTGAAGAAGTCCTCCGCGGTGGGGGCTTTTTCCATGTCCTCAAGCAGGGCTTTCATCTGGTTGTAAAGCGCGTCAAAGTCTGGCCGTTTGTAAGGCATCTCACTGAATTTCATGTGTGTTCCCTTTCTTGGCTGTTTTAATTATCATCTATCGCCGCGTCAAGCCTGCGCAGCGTTTCTTCCTTGCCTAACAGCCAGGCGATCTCAATCGCCCCGCCGGGGGTGGAGGCCTGCCCGGAAATAGCCACCCTGAGGGGCCAGAGCAGGGTGCCGTTTTTCAGCCCTGCCTGGGCGATTCCTGACATCAGCGCCTCGTGGAGCGCGGCTTCCGTCCAGGGTTCAAGGGGGCTGAGAATGTCCCTGGCCAGTTGAAGGGCCGGCAGCAGGCTTTCCGGGGTGCTCTTCTGCTTCTTGTTCAGATACAGCTCCCGGTCAAATTCAGGCATCTGCTTTAGGAAAGATACCATCTCCGGCACCCGGTTAAACACCTCGGTGCGGCCCTGCATGAGTTCTGCCAGGCGGCGGTAATCAATGCCGGAGCCTTTCAGCGCCTGGTCAAACCAGGGGGTGGCCATCTCAAGGTATTTTTCGGGAGGCAACTGGCGGATATACTCGGCATTGAACCAGGTGAGCTTTTCCATGTTGAAGATGGCGGGGGATTTGTTGAGGCCCTTGGCGTCAAAAACCTCCACCAGCTCTTCCAGCGTGAAAAACTCCCGGTCATTTCCCGGACTCCAGCCAAGGAGTGCGATGAAATTGATGATGGCCTCTTTCAGGTAGCCCATCTCCAGCAAATCCTCAAAGGAGGGGTCGCCGTGGCGCTTGGAGAGCTTGCGGGTGGCATCCTTCATCACCACCGGCAGGTGGATATAAACAGGCGGCGTCCAGCCAAAGGCCTGGTAGAGCAAATTATATTTGGGGGCGCTGGAAAGGTATTCCGTGCCCCTGGTGACGTGGCTGATGGCCATCAGGTGGTCATCGATGACATTGGCAAAGTTGTAGGTGGGCAGGCCATCGGCCTTGATGAGCACGTTGTCATCCAGCGTAGCACAGTCAGCCTGGATGTGGCCAAAGAGCAGGTCATCAAAGGAGGCGGTGCCGGAGGTGGGGATATTCTGGCGGATCACGAAGGATTCGCCGGAAGCCATGCGGGCCTGGGCTTCCTCTTTGGAGAGGTTCAGGCAATGCTTGTCATATTTCCAGGTTTCACCCCGGGCCTCAGCCGCCTGGCGGCGCTCATCCAGCTGCTCTTTGGTGCAAAAGCAGGGGTAGGCCGCGCCCTTTTCCACCAGCTCCAGGGCGTAGGGCAGGTAGGTGTCCTTGCGCTGGGTTTGGATATAGGGGCCGTAGTCCCCGCCCACATCCGGGCCTTCATCGTAGAAAAGTCCCGCCTCACGGAGGGAGGAATAGATCAGCTCAATGGCGCCGGGTACCTCCCGCTCCTGGTCGGTGTCCTCAATGCGCAGGATGAATTTGCCGCCGTGCTTTTTGGCGAACAGGTAGGTGTATAGCGCGGTGCGCAAGCCCCCCAGGTGCAGGTATCCGGTTGGGCTGGGGGCAAAACGGGTGCGGACTGGTTGATTCATGGCTGGCCTTTCTTATTGCGCTTAATTGGGGCGGTAGCTGTCTTTGAGCCCCACGACGAGGTTGAACACCGGATGGGTGGGGGTGGAGTCCCGGTCCTTACAGAAGTACCCTACCCGGAGAAACTGGAAGGTGTCGCCCACCGAGGCACCCAGGGCCACGGGCTCTGCAAAGCCCTCCATCACCCGCAGGCTTTCCGGGTTGAGGCGGGAGATGAAGTCCTTCTTGTCGCCTTCTTCGTTGACCCCTTCATCGTCAAGCAGCAGCGGCTCATAGAGCCGGGCTTTGATGGGCACCGCATCAGCGGCGCTCACCCAGTGCAGGGTGCCCTTCACCTTGCGCTCAGCCCCGGGGCTGCCGGAGCGGCTGTCCAGATCCACCGTGCACAGAAGTTGGGTGACCCGGCCGTCCTCGTCCTTGACCACCTCATCACAGCGGATGATGTAAGCGCCCTTCAAGCGCACCTCGCCGCCCGGACGCAGGCGGAAGAACTTCCTGGGCGGGTCCTCCATGAAGTCATCCCGCTCGATATATAGCTCTCTGGAGAACCGCAGCGTCCGCTCGCCCATCTCGGGGTGGTCGGGGTGGTTTTCCAGGGTGAGGGTATCGGTCTTGCCTTCCTCCCAGTTGGTGAGAACCACCTTGACCGGGTCAAGCACCGCCATCACCCGGGGCACCCGGGCGCCCAGGTCGTTTCTCACGCAGTGCTCAAGCAGCGCAAACTCCACCGTGCTGTCGGCCTTGGCCAGGCCCACCCGGCCAATAAAATCGCGGATGGCCTCGGGCGTATAGCCCCGGCGGCGCATGGCGATGAGCGTGGGCATCCGGGGGTCATCCCAGCCGGAGACATAGCCCTCCTCCACCAGGCGGCGCAGGTAGCGCTTGGACATCACGGTGCGGGTGATGTTCAGGCGCGCAAACTCAATCTGCCGGGGGCCATGGGTGAGGGCGCCCAGCTTATCCCGGTGGGGTGCTCTGAAGCCCGCCTGCTCCACCACCCAGTCATACAGGGGCCTGTGGTCCTCATACTCCAGGCTGCACAGGCTGTGGGTGATGTTTTCGATGGCGTCCCCCAGGGGGTGGGAGTAGTCATACATGGGGTAGATGCACCAGTCGTTGCCGGTGCGGTGATGCTCCTTGTAGAGGATGCGGTACATGACCGGATCCCGCATGTTGATGTTGGGGGAGGCCATATCGATCTTGGCCCTGAGGACGTAGCGCCCTTCAGGGAATTCGCCTGCCTTCATGCGCCTGAACAGGTTAAGGCTCTCTTCCGCCGGGCGCTCCCGCCAGGGGCTGTTCTTGCCGGGCTCTTTGAGGGTGCCCCGGTAGTCCCGCATTTCCTCCTGGCTCAGTTCATCCACATAGGCCAAGCCGCGCTTGATGAAGTCCTCCGCGATGTCATAGCACTGCTGGTAATAATCGCTGGCGAAAAAAAGGCCGCCGTTCCACTCAAAGCCCAGCCACCTGATATCCTCCATGATGCCGTCCACAAACTCAGTCTCTTCCTTTTCCGGGTTTGTGTCGTCAAAGCGCAGGTTGCATAGCCCGTCATAGCGCTGGGCAGTGTCAAAATCGGTCACCAGCGCCTTGCAGTGGCCGATGTGCAGATATCCATTGGGTTCCGGCGGGAAACGGGTGTGCACCCGTTCGTACTTGCCGGCCTTCAAATCCTCATCAATCGCGTCCCAGATAAAGTTGCTGCGCTCTGCTTCAATGCTCATGCTGCTTCCGCCCTTCTTTGCAATACGCAATGATTATACAGGGGAAGGGCGTTTCTTACAAGGAAGGGTGAGATTTGTTCTGCTGTAAGAGCGCTGTTATGCCTGGGTGATCATCCAGCTTTTGCCCACGGGGCTTATGCGCAGTTTGCCCGCCTGCTCCAGCCGCCTGCACCAGGCCTGCGGCGTGCTGCCTTCCTCAAAGTCGAAGGCCTGGCGGATCTCCTCCATGCTCAGCGTTTGATATTGATGCAGCAACTCCAGCAGCGCACGGTCTTCCGGCGGGCTGGCCTGGGGCAGGATGGCGCCGCCGGTGAGCTTTGTGATGGATTTGACAAACTCCTGGAAAGGGATGTGTCCGGCAAGGCGCAGGGCTTTGCCCTGATACTTCAGGATATAGGAGGGGAACAGGTCTATGCTGTTTTCCATGGCCAGGCGCAAATCCTGCTGGAAGGCTTTCAGCGCGCTGCCGTCGGTGAGCGCCGCCGCGTATTTTTTCTGATCGATGCCACAAATTCCCGCCAGTTCGTACAGGACAGGCGCCTGGGCGGTGGGCAAGGCCTGGGCCATGGTGGCCTGGCGAACGTGCCTGAGGAAGCGGTTGGCGTGCTGGGGTGTGGCGATCTGGGCGGCCTTGAAGGCGATGTTCTGCGGCCAGGAGGAGGGGGTGGCTTCTGAAAAAAGCCGGAAGCCCTCCGTGTGGATGGGCATGTGGTGGGTTTCGGCAGTGTCCTCATAGTGCTGGGCGATGCTGGCGTTGATCTGGTCCATCGTCTGGTTGCCCGTGAGGCCGGCGTCAGGGTCATCAAAGACGTGGATGTCCTTCACCATGCCGCTGGCTATGTGGTGTATATCCACGGCGCCCGGGTAATGGGTCTCCAGGCCCCGGAACAGGGCCTCGGCCGCCCAGCACCACACGCAGACCGGATCAGTGAAAGCAAAAAGGGTCAGCATGAGTAATCCTCCTGTATTCTCATTGCAGCACCCGGAAGATGCCGCATTTGAGGTAATTGGTTTCGCCCGAGGCCAGAAGCACCGGGTGATCCCGGGCGGGCCCGCGCCATTCCACCTGCTGGAGGGTGACGCCAGCGTCAGCGGCCGCTTCCTGGATGACCTGGCGGAACAATTCCGGCAGCATCGCCTGGGAGCAGGAACAGGTGACCAAAACGCCGCCCGTGCCCAGCATTTTCATGGCGCGCAGGTTAATCTCCTTATACCCTTTCCGGGCGCCTGGCAGACTGGCTTTGTTTTTGGCAAAGGCGGGCGGGTCCAGGATGATCAGGTCATACTGCTCCCCGGCGTCTGCCTGCTCCCGGAGAAAATCAAAGGCATTGGCCCTGACAAATGCCACCTGGTCAAAGCCGTTGAGCCGGGCGTTTTCTAAGGCCATGGCCAGAGCGGGCTCTGACAGGTCAACCCCTGTCACCTCCTTGGCGCCATACATGGCGGCATGCAGGGCAAAGCCGCCGGTATGGGTGCAGATGTCAAGCGCCCGGGCGTCTCTGGCAAAGGGGGCGATGGCAGCGCGGTTCTCCTTCTGGTCCAGGAAGTAGCCGGTCTTCTGCCCCTGCTTTACATCCACCCAAAGCTTAAGCCCATTCTCCCGGATTTCCACCCGGTCTGGCACACTGCCCCAGAGCAGCCCGGTGGACTGGCTCATGCCCTCCAGCTCCCGGACTGGCACATCGTTTCTCTCCCAGATGCCCTGGGGGGACAGCTCCTCCACCAGCGCCTCCACAATGGCCTCCTGGAAGCGGGCCATGCCCAGGGACAGGATTTGCAGGCTGATCACATCCCCGAATTTGTCCGCAATGACGGCGGGCAGCCGGTCGCTCTCGGCAAAGATCAGCCGGCAGCAGTCCAGGTCCGCCACCTGGCGGCGCAGGGCGATGGCCTCCCTCACCCGGGTTTTGACAAAGGCCCGGTCCACCGGCGTTTCATCATTGCTCAGCATCCGCAGGGTGATCATGGAATGGGGGTTGTACACCGCCTGGCCCAGAAAACGCCCTTTGGCGGCGATCACCCGCACCACGTCCCCGGGATTTGCTTCCTTTTGGGCCCGGTCAATATCGCTCCGGAACACCCAGGGGTGGCCCGCGAGCACCCGGGCTTCCTTGCCCGGCTTTAAATATACCTGTGGGGTCATGCTATTTCCTCTTTTCTGTAATAGGGCGCGTATTTAACCGCCACTCGGATGGCTTCCGCCATGCTGATGGGGCTTGCCAGGCCTTTGCCCGCGATATCAAAGGCGGTGCCGTGGTCCACCGAGGTGCGCAGGATGGGCATGCCGCAGGTGAGGGAGACGGTGCGGTGGAAGTCCACCGTCTTGGTGGCGATGTGCCCCTGGTCGTGGTAAAGGCTCAACACACTGTTGTACCGGCCTTCCAGCGCCTGGGCAAACACGCTGTCAGCGCCGATGGGACCGGCCACCTTCAGGCCCTCCGCCTGAAGCGCCCTGACCGCCGGGATGATTTCCTTTACTTCTTCATCCCCAAACAGGCCGTTTTCCCCGCAGTGGGGGTTGAGCCCGGCAATGGCCATGGTGCCACCGGTAACCCCCAGCTGGCGCAGCACGCGCCAGGCCCTCCTGGCATAGTCCGCGATGCGATCTTTTTTCACCAGGTCACAGGCCTGGCGCAGGGACACATGGCGGGAGAGGAAGAACACCCGCATGCCCCTCACTTCAAACAGGGTGAGGGGGTCCGGGGTGCCGGTCAGGGCGGCAAAGATCTCTGTGTGACCGATGTAGGGGATGCCAGCCGCCTTTAAGGATTCCTTGTTGATGGGCGGGGTTGCCACCACATCTGCCTCGTCCGCCAGGCAAAGGGTGACGGCTTTTTGGATATATTGATAGGCAGCGCGCCCGCACCGGGCATCAATGCGCCCGGGGATGAGGGCACCCGCATCCATGGCCTTCAGATCGATTGCATTGATCAGCCCCGCTTGATAGTCACCCTCATCAGGGTTCCTCACCAGCCGGAGGGAAAGCCTGGGGGCATTGGGATAATGGAGCGCCCGCTCCAAAACGTCCGCGTCGCCCACCACCAAAAGCCTGGCCGCCTGATGAAGCCGGTCATCAGCCAGCGCCCCCAGCACAATTTCAGGCCCGATCCCCGCCGGGTCTCCCATGGGGATGACGATCAGCGGCCTTGTCATTCTCCTACCTCCTGCGACACCTTTTCTATATCATACCACGCTCAACGCGTCCGGGTATGATATACTATCCGGACGGACTATTTCTGGAGGGCGACATGGCAGAAAAAGGGATTCCCTCCCTTGAGGAACTAAAACAGCTGAACCAGGAGAACCTGGACGCACTGGCGCAGACGCTACGCGAGCGGATTCTGGATGCGGTATCGCAAAATGGCGGGCATCTGGCCAGCAACCTGGGGGTGGTGGAGCTCACCATCGCCCTGCACCGGGTGTTTGACAGCCCCCGGGACAAGATCATCTTTGACGTGGGGCATCAGTGCTATACCCATAAAATGCTCACCGGCAGGGACAGGGAGATGGCGGGCCTCCGGTGTTATCAGGGCTTGGCCGGTTTCCCCAAGTGCGAGGAAAGCCCCCATGATGCCTATGAGACCGGCCACGCCTCCACCGCGATCTCTGCAGCGCTTGGCATGGCGCGGGCACGGGATCTGCGCGGGGAGAGTCACCGGGTTATCGCCGTGGTGGGGGATGGGGCGCTGACCGGGGGGCTGTGCTACGAAGCGCTCAACGACGCCGGCAACCGCAAAACCCAGCTGATTGTGATCCTCAATGACAACCAGATGTCCATCTCCCCCAATGTGGGGGCGATCAGCAACTACCTCACCTACATGCGTGCCAGCCGGGCCTGGATGGACATCAAGCAGACCATCGTGGGCGGGGTGCCCAAAATCCCGGTGATCGGCGGGGCGCTGCTGCGCTTTATGCAGAAGATGAAGGGGTCGCTGCGCAATTTCCTCATCAAGGACCGCTACTTTGATACCCTGGGCTTCCAATATCTGGGGCCCCTGGATGGGCATGATGAGCAGAAGCTGGAGAAGGTGCTGCGCCGGGCCGGGGAGCTGAGACGCCCTGTGCTCATCCACGTGGTAACCCAGAAGGGACGGGGCTATGCGCCGGCTGAGAAGGAGCCCTGGGCCAAGCATGGGGTGACCCCCTTTAACCCGGCGGATGACCAGCCTCTGCGCAAGGCATCCGGCCGATCCTTCGGCAAGGCGGCGGGGCAGCTGCTGACTGAGCTGGCCCGGGAGGATGAGCGGATCGTCGCCATCACCGCGGCCATGACCACCGCCACCGGCCTGGCCCCCTTCCAGGAGGCTTTTCCAGACCGGCTTTTTGATGTGGGCATCGCCGAGCCCCATGCCGTGACCCTGGCCGCCGGCCTGGCCAGGGGCGGCATGAAACCCTTTGTGGCCATCTATGATACCTTTCTTCAGCGCGCCTATGACCAGGTGGTGGTGGACATCTGCCTGCAGCAGCTGCCGGTGACGGTGCTGATGGACCGGGCGGCCATGGGCGGGGAGGATGGCCCCACCCACCACGGGGTGTTTGGCACAAGCTACTTGCGCCATGTGCCGGAGCTGACGCTGCTTTACCCCCGCAGCATTGAGGAGCTGGAGGACATGCTGCGCTTTGCCCGGAAGCATCCTGGGCCGGTCTTCATCCGCTATCCCCGGGGGGAGAGCGCGGGGATGAAGCAGCTGCCTTATCATGGCTTTAAGCCTGGCGTTTGGGAGCGGCTGCTGCCCGGGGACGACCTGAGCCTGGTGGCCGTCGGCCCCATGGTGCGGGAGGCGGCGCAGGTGCGGGAGCAGCTGTTGGCGCGGGGCACCCGCGCCCGGGTGATCAACGCCTCAAGCATCAAGCCCCTGGACACCGCGCTGATCACCGAACTGGCCGGCAGCGGCAAGCCCTATGTGGTGCTGGAGGAGCAGGCGCTGGCTGGCGGCCTGGGCAGCGCCATCGCGGAGCACTGCCTGCAGGAGGGCCTGCGCCAGCCGGAGCGCATCTTTGCGCTGCCGGATGCCTTTGTGCCCCAGGGCAGCCATGAGGAATTGCTGCGCCATTGTGAACTGGACGCGGAAAGCCTCTGCCGGAAGCTCAGCGGCCTCTGGCGGGAAAACCTTGAAACAGCGGGTTGATCAGGCGCTGTTCGCCCGGGGGCAGGCGGACAGCCGGGAGAAGGCCCGGGCGCTGATCCTGGCGGGCCGGGTATATCTGGGGGAAGTGCGGGTGGACAAACCCTCCCAGCAGGTGGCCCAGGAGCAGGAAATCACCATCCGCGGGGATGTGGACGCTTATGCCAGCCGTGGCGGCTACAAGCTGGAAAAGGCCATGGCCGTCTTTCAGGTGGATGCTGATGGCCTGGTGTGCATGGATGTGGGCGCCGCGGCAGGCGGCTTTACCGATGTGCTGCTGCGCGCGGGGGCAAGGCATGTGTATGCCATTGATGTGGGCTATGGGCAGCTTGACTGGCGCATCCGTCAGGACCCGCGGGTCACGGTGATGGAACGCACCAACGCCAGGCTGCTGAGGGCTGAGCAGTTCCCCCAAAAGCCCCGGCTGGCGGTGATGGATGTGTCCTTTATCTCCATCAAGCTCATTATTCCGGTGCTTTTTGCCCTGATGGGCCAAGAAGGCAGGCTGATCAGCCTGGTGAAACCCCAGTTTGAGGCCGGGCGGGGCCAGGTGGGCAAGCATGGCGTGGTGCGGGACAGGGACACCCATCTCAGGGTGATGATGGAGCTGCGGGACGCTGTTGTTTCCCAGGGGCTGACGCTGGGCGCCTGCGCCTATTCGCCCATCACCGGGCCCAAGGGAAACATTGAGTTTCTTGCGGATATTGGCTATGATATGGGGAAAAGCGTGGGGGATGAAGCGCTTCAGGCGCTGGTCGACCAGGCCCATGCAGAATTGGGATAAGTCCCGCCCGGTTTAATTTGCGATGGATGGAGGGATCCTCATGAAAAAGCGCACCCTGATTTCCCTGATTGTGCTGGTGATTTTGTGCCTGGCAGTGGCCGTGGTGGCCTTTGTGGGCGAGCGCAGCGCCAGCCGCAGGCTGGAGGATGCCCAGAGCCAGATCACCCTGCTCAACCGGGAGATGGATCTGCTCAGGCGCGAGAAGATCGCCTGGGATGAGGACAAGGTCCGGGTGTCTGAAAGCCTGGGAAATGTGCGCAGCGTGCTCAGCGGCATGCTGGGCGAACTGGAGGAAGCCTCCAGCGCCCTGGACGCAGCAAGCAGCCTGCTGCCCACCCCCAAGGCCACGGGGACGCCAAAGCCCTTGATCAGCCCTGCTGCCACCCCCCAGTCAACCCCAAAACCGGCTGAAAAAACAACCGCAAAACCAACCGAAAAGCCAACCCTTGCCCCGGTGCCAAGCCCTACCCAGGGCAATTAAGGCAGCCTGGAAGAAAGACCGGGCAACGGCCTGCGCCTGTCAGGGTATCATCCGGGCGCCGCTTATCCCGCCCCGGCTGATGGATTGCCGGTAGGTCTGGGGCGAAACGCCCATGTGCCGCTTGAAAAAATTGGAGAGATAATAGGCATCGCAGAAGCGGTAATCCGCCGCCACCTGGGCGACGGTTTTATCGGTGTGCAAAAACTCGTGCTTGATGACATTGACCAGCAGCTGCTGGGCGTACTGCTTGGGTGTGCACTGAAACGCCCGGCGGAATGCCCGGGAGAGGGTGGAGGGGCTAAAGCCATGGGCGCGGGCCAGCTCACTCAGCTGCATGTCACAGCCCAGGTTGGCATGGATGTCGGTGAGGAGCGGCCGCAGACGGGCAAGCCCGGGTGCGGGCGGTGGGATGGTATCGCTTAGAAACATGGAGAGGATGCACAGCAATTCACCCTCAAAGCGCATGTTTTCCTTCAGGGTGCTGCCCGGCTGGAGCGCTGTCAGGCGCTCCACCTGTCCCTCAGGCAGGGGGCGGGTGAAGGCTCCCTGCTCAAAAAATTCATTCACACCGGAGGGGGAGTCCAGGAAGAATTCCACAAATATCTTTTGAATGCGGCTTTCACACCAGCAGGAAAACAGCGTAAAGGCCGGTATCAGGCAAGCTTCTCCCGCTTTCAGGGCGGTCAGGGTATTGCCTGTTTGCACATAGCCGTCCCCGCCCCTGACCAGGTAAAGGGTGTGAAAGGGATAGAGGTTGAACGGAAAGTTCCAGCTCTGGTCATTCTCATATTGCACTGCCTGCACCAATCGCAGCGAATAAAGTTGAACTGACAAAAAATCACATCCTTTAGGCGGATTATATCATTGCGGACAGGGTTGCCACAAGCTATAGTTTAATCGTAACAGTATAAGATGTCAGAAAACCAATGGAGCCGCTGTGTTTGGTGAAGCCGCAGCGGCGGGCAGAGCAAATCACCTGAGAGGAATACAGATGACTGGTCTTGGCAATCGGGCGATAAACCCAGGTTTGGAGTGGCGGGCGGCCGTATGGCGCAAAGTCAAGCGCAGCCTGCCGTATTACGCTTTAATTTTAATCCCGCTGATTATCCTGCTGGTGTTCAAGTATTATCCCATGTATGGCGTGACCCTGGCGTTTAAGGATTATAAGGTCAGCCAGAAAATCGCCGGCAGCCCCTGGACGGAGCCCCTGTTCCGGCATTTCACCCGCTTTTTGACAGCGCCTTCGGCGGTGCGGGTGATCACCAACACCTTCACCATCAGCCTCTATTCCCTACTGGCCAGTTTCCCCATCCCCATCCTGCTGGCCATTGGCCTCAACGAGCTGCGCAGCAACCGGCTTAAAAAGACGGTGCAGCTGATCACCTATATGCCCTACTTTATCTCCACCGTGGTGCTGGTTTCCATGATCATCCAGTTTACAGACCTGTCCTACGGCTTTGTCAACCAGGTCATCAAGGCCTTTGGCGGCCAGCCGGTCAACTTCATGGGCAACAAGGACTATTTCCGCCATATCTATGTATGGACTTCGGTCTGGCAGACCACAGGGTACAGCGCGGTGGTTTACCTGGCAGCGCTGTCAGGTGTTGACCAGGAGCTGTATGATGCGGCGGTGGTGGACGGGGCCAGCAAGGTGAAGCGCATCCTGCACATCGACCTGCCCTCCATCGCGCCCACCATCATCATCCTGTTCATCCTCAACACCGGGTCCATTCTCTCGGTGGGATTTGAGAAAATCTATTTGATGCAAAACAACACCAACCTGTCGGTGTCAGAGGTCATCTCCACGTATGTCTACCGCATGGGTTTGGTCAACCAGAATTACAGCTATTCCACGGCCGTTGGCCTGTTTAACGCGGTGGTCAACTGCACGATGCTGCTTTTATGCAATGCCATTGCCCGCCGGGTGAGCGATGTGGGGCTGTGGTGAGGACATGAGCATGCACAGAACAAAGATGATCAAACGCCGCAACCGCCTGAGGCAGAGCAAGGGAGACCGGGTCTTTGACGCAATCACCCTGGTGCTGCTGCTGCTGTTTGCCGCCATCGTGGCCTATCCGCTGATTTATGTGGTCAGCGCCTCGCTGTCCTCCACCGATGCGGTGATTTCGGGCAGCGTATGGCTGCTGCCGGTTGAGCCCAACCTGGAGGCCTACAAGGCGGTATTCACCAATGCCAGCATCCTGTCGGGCTACAAGAACGCTTTCATCTATACCGCGGGCAGCACCATCCTGACGCTGATTATGACGGTGCTGTGCGGGTTTTCCCTCTCGCGCAAGGACTTTTATGGCCGCAGCATTTTCAGCACCTTGATTTTGTTCACCATGTTCTTTTCAGGCGGCCTGATCCCCACCTATCTGCTGATCAAGGACCTGGGGATGCTCGACACCATCTGGCCGATGATCCTGCCAAACGCCGTCTGGCCCTGGTTTATCATCCTGGCGCGCACCTATATGGCAAATTCCATTCCGGAGGAGATGTACGAATCAGCCAACCTGGACGGATGCTCGGTGTTTGGCATGCTGTGGTATATCACCCTGCCTCTGTCCGGCGCCATTCTGGCGGTGGTGGCGCTGTACTGCGCTGTGGGCAACTGGAACAGCTATTTTGACGCGTTCATCTATCTCTCCAAGCCCAATATGCAGCCCTTGCAGGTGGTGCTGCGCAATATCCTCATCCTCAACAGCATGGACATCGGCCAGGTGGCCGACCTGCGCAACATGGCCACCCGTCAGGGGATGACCAACCTGCTCAAATACGCCATCATCGTGGTGAGTTCGGCCCCTCTTTTGATTCTTTATCCCTTTGTGCAGAAGTACTTTGTCAAAGGGGTGATGATAGGCTCCATCAAAGGCTAAACCCCGGCATCATACTCTAAGTGGCCCAGGCCATATTAAAAAGGAGGTTCTCTGGATGTTCAAAAAACTAACGTCTCTGCTGCTGTCTCTGGCCCTGCTACTCTCTTTGGGCAGCGCGCTCGCCCAGGAGGAAAAGCTGCCCATCGCTGAAAACTTCGGCGATATCAAGCTGCGGGTGGCAGTCATCGGCGACCCTGCCATTGAGGACTGGGAGACCAATGCCTATGTGAAGTGGCTGGAGGAGAAGACCAACATCGACCTGAGCTTTGAGGTGATTCCCGAAGAGGGCGCCGCTGAGAAGCTGGGCCTGATTCTGGCCTCCGGCAACTACCCGGATGTGTTCCTGTCCGTGGGCATCTCCGATGCCAACATCACCAAGTACGGCATCGAAGAAAAGCTTTTCTTGCCCCTGAGCGCGCTGATTGACGAGCATGGCAACAACATCAAGAAATTGTTTGAAGCCTTCCCCGGTGCCCGCGCCCGCATGACCCAGCTGGACGGGGAAATCTACTCCCTGCCGGATGTCAACATCTGCTATCACTGCGGCCTGCGCCAGAAATACTGGATTAACAGCACCTGGCTTGAAAAGCTGAACCTGGAAAAACCCACCACCACCGAGGAGTTCTACAATGTTCTGGTGGCTTTCCGCGACAAGGACCCCAACGGCAACGGCGAAAAGGACGAGCTGCCCATGATCGCCAACTATGACGATGGCTGGCATACCAACTCCGATTCCTTCGTGATGAACGCCTTCACCTACTATCCCCTCAACCTGCGCAAAGCCATCACCTCGGGCGCTGAGGCCTTTGGCCTGTACCTGGATGGTGGCAAAGTGGTGAGCTGCCTGAATGACACGGCTGGCATGAAAGAAGGGCTGAGCTTTGTCAACAAGCTGGTGGCAGAGGGCCTGTTCTACGAGGGCTCCTTCTCCCAGAACACCGCCGCTGACATGATCCAGGGCGAAGGCGGCCAGGTGGGCGGCGCTGCGGGCGGCTATCTGCAGTTCTGCCAGACCGGCAGCGACATGTACAAACAGTATGACTATCTCCTGCCCCTCACCGGCCCCGAAGGCCAGCGCAACATGACCTCCTTCCCCCATGAGGGCGTGGGCGGCAACCGTTATGTGATCTCGGCTACCTGTGAGAACCCTGAGGCTGCGCTGCGCCTGGCTGATCTGATGTACAGCTTTGACGCCACCATCCGCGGCTACCATGGCGTGTACGGCGAAAACTGGACCGATCCCGATCCCGGCGCTGTGGGCCTGAATGGCGAGCCCGCCCTTTACAAGGTGCTGACTGCCTGGCAGGATGTGAACGTGCAGAACAACAACGTGCTGCAATACACCATCTCCTACCGCGACGCGGCCTTCCGCAACGGCGAGCAGACCGACCTGGAGGGCACCGACAAGAGATCCGGCGCCGGCCTTGAAATCTGGCTGGCGGAGGCCACCAAGGAATACGAGGCCATTGCCGACAAATCAAAGCCCCTGCCGCCGCTCAAGTTTGACTCTGCCACCATGGAGGAGCTGGGCCTGCTGAGCACCGAGCTGTCCAGCTTTGTCAAGGAAGGCATCACCGCCTTCATGACCGGCAATAATGCGGTTGACAACTACGACGAATGGCTAAAAGAGGCCAACACCCTGGGCCTTGAGCAGCTGATCGCCTTCTACCAGACAGCCTACGACGCCCAGTACTGATTATTACTGAGTCATCATTCAATTCCGCCGCCGCCTGCACTGGTTTGCAGGCGGCGGCTACTAAAGCACAAGAGGAGCAGCACCATGTTTGACCGCAAGGCCTATCAGGAGCGAATCAAGTGGTTTCAGGAAGCCCGGTTGGGGCTCTTCATCCATTGGGGGCTGTACAGCATCCCGGCGCGCGGGGAATGGATCCGCAGCTATGAGCGTATGACGGTGGAGGACTATCAGCAGTATTTTGACGAGTTTGACCCCGTGGATTTTGATCCCAAGGCCTGGGCCAAGGCGGCCAGGCAAGCCGGGATGCGCTACGCGGTGTTCACGGCCAAGCACCATGACGGTTTTTGCCTGTTTGACAGCAAGCACACCGAGTACAAGGCCACCAACACCAAGGCCGGGCGCGACCTGGTCAAGGAGTATGTGGAGGCTTTCCGCGCCGAAGGGCTGAAAGTCGGTCTGTATTTCTCGATTATCGACTGGTACCATCCTGATTTTCCGGCTTTTGGCGACCGCCAGCATCCCATGCGGGACAACCCGGACTACCGCGGAAAGAAGCATGATTTGGACAACTACCTGCGCCATATGCACGCCCAAGTGGAGGAGTTGGTCACCGGCTACGGCCAGATTGACCTGCTGTGGTTTGATTTCAGCTATGAAAACATGACGGGCGAAACCTGGCGTGCGACGGATTTGGTGCGCATGGTGCGCAAGCACCAGCCCCAGGTGCTGATCAACAACCGCCTGGAGGTGTCCGGCGAGGGCTTTGGCAGCCTGCTTGAGGAGAACCCCAGCGAGTTTTCCGGTGACTTCGTCAGCCCGGAGCAGATCGTGCCGCCTCACGGGGTGGTGGATTACCGGGGCGACCCGGTGGCCTGGGAGGCCTGCATCACCATGAACAACAACTGGTGCTTCCATGCCACCGACCGCTTCCATAAGCCGGCCAGGATGCTGATCAGAAAGCTGGTGGAGTGCGTGTCAAAAGGCGGCAACATGCTGCTGAACGTGGGCCCCACCGCCCGGGGTGAATTTCCGCCCGAATCCCTTCAGATTTTGGAGGAGATCGGCCGGTGGATGCACCTGAACCACGACAGCATCTATGGGTGTGGCATCGCGGGAATCCCCAAGCCGGACTTTGGCCGGGTGACCCGCAAGGGCGATACCCTCTACTACCATGTTTTTGATAACCCCATCGGCTATCTGCCGCTATTGGGCGTCAAGGCCGATGACATCAAGGCTGTGCGCCTGCTGGCCACCGGCCATGAGCTGCCCATCCAGCGCAACTGGATCACCGATAACTACCCGGACATCCCCTTTGTCAGCTTTGGTCCTGACCCCATCCTGCCGGATGAAACCGACACGGTGGTCGCGGTAAAACTGAAAGACTGACCGTTCCTAAAGGGGCTTTTGGGGATTGATGAAGGCGGGGGATAAATCCTCCGCCTTCGTCAATCGCTGTTTGGCTTGATGGGTGATTAATCCGCCCGGTACATCGCGATGGTCAGCGCGCCATCCTGCACCGTGCCGTCAATGCGTATGGGGTAGGGGAAGCGGTTCTGGATGATGAAGTTCTGGGTCTGGGTGCCCACAGCGGCGTCAGCCCCGTGGGGCAGATAGGGCGCACCGGAAGGGCCGTGGGCCCGGCGGTGGAGAATGCCGATTTCCGGCAGCTGCAGCACGGTGTTATACAGCGTGCTTGACACCTGGCAGGTGCCCCCACCATAGCCCTGGGCCACCTCGCCCTTGACGATGACATTGGCGGGCAGGTAGCCGGATTTGCGGTTGTAAGGGCCGATCTGGGCGTTGAAGTCCAGCTTGTCGCCAGGGGCCAGGGTGTACAGCCCAAAGCGCTGGCTGGCAACGCCCAGGTTCTCGATGCGGCTTAGGTTGCTGCCCACATCCCCCAGCCGGTAAAAGGAGGTGTAGGCGGACAGCGGCATGTCCCGGTCCAGGGCCGCCATGTTTTCGCCGATGGGCAGGATTTCCTTGAGCAGCCGGGTATCCACATAGCCATACTGGCGGTGGTAGATGAGTCGCGCCCAGCCGTCTGTGATATCCATAAAGGCCACCCGTGCGCCGTCGTACAGCGTCACCAGGGTTTGGGCGCCGGCCTCGGGTGCGGCCAGCACTGGGGCCTCTCCCTTGACCCAGCCCAGGTAGGTGCAGGGCACGGCGGCATAGGCCGGGTCCGCGGCGGGGTCGATGGCCTTGGCGGTGGTTTCGGCCAGGCGACCGCGGCGGATATAGCCTTCCAGCCCCTGCATGGTGCGGATTTTGAGCCAGTCCGGCTCCACCTCCAGGATATACACCCGGTGGCCGGCGCTGACATAGCCCAGGCTTTGCGCGTCATTGTCCGGCGCTGTCTGGAGGGAGGCGGTGTCCCGCATCTTGGCGGTGTACTTCACGCCGGTCATATCCGCCTGCTCGGCCATGGCTGGCAGCAGCAAGGAGGCCGCCAGCAAAAGGGTCAGGACTAAAATGGTCTTTTTCATCAGGCTTCCTTATAAAACGCAATAAACAGCGAGCCATCCTGCACATGGGCATAGATGCGCACAGGGAAGGTGTAGTCGTTGCGGAAGACGAAGTTCAGGCCGCCGGAGGAGGCATCCACCCCATGGGGGAGGTAGGAGATGCCGCTGGGGCCGTGGGGCGCCCGGCGCAACACCGTGAGGCCGGTGAGCTGCAGCACCACGTTATACAGCGTGCTTGACACCTGGCAGGAGCCGCCGCCATAGACGTCATAGACCATCTCACCGTCTACCAGGGCGCCGGCGGGCTTGTAGCCATTGCTGGCCCGGAAGGGGCCGACCTCACCGTTGAAGTCAAGGGTTTGGCCGGGTGAGAGCACCTTGGACATGCGCTGGCCGCCCACGGCCAGGTTATTGATGCGGTTGATGTTGTTCTCATTGTCGGAGATGTTGTAAAAGGAGTTGTATACCGCGATGGGCACATCCGACGTGCCCCGGGTCTCAACGGGGGCCACCATCTCCAGGGCGTTCAGCTCCCGGGTATCCACATAGCCGTACTGGCGCTTGAAAATAAGCCGGGCCCAGCCGTTCTCCACATCCAGGAAACCCAGCTGCGCGCCCTCCTGCAGGGTGATGAGGGTTTCGCTGCCGCTGTCAGGGGCTGCTTTCACATGGGTCTCCTTGCTCATGGTGGCGAAATAGCGGTTGAGTGCGGTGCCGAAGCGGGGGGTGTTGGCCCGGTCCAGGGCCACAGGGTCCATGATGCGGTGGCGCAGGACATAGCCCACCTTGCTTCCCATCTTGATGCCCACGTAATTGGGCATCACCTCCACCACCTCAATCGGGCGGCCGGGCTTGTAGGTGGCCAGCACCTTGCTGTCCAGGTCGGGCTTCGCGTAGACCTTGGTGGTGCTGTTGGGAAAATGGGTGGTGATCTTGGCGTTGTAGAGCACCTTCGCCTCGGCCATGGCCGGGGAGAGGGTGAAGAAAACCACGGCCACCAGCGCAAGGGCCGTGAGCCGGGCAAAGCTAATCTTTTTTCTGGAGCTTTTCATACTGACCGTCCTCATTTTCAATGTATACGTGATCCAGCTGCTGGCGCATGCTCTCGCGCACCTCGCGCAGGTAGGCCTGTCTCAAGGCCAGCTGCTCACAGGCTTCCTCATCCGTCAGGCCTTCCGCCTTTTTCTTGCGGGCCAGCGCGTTGATGCGCTCAATCTGTTCCCTGGTCATGGGCATCCTCCTGTCTCAAGAGCAGTATACCCAAACCAACCGGAATGGCAAGCAGCAGGATGTACAGCCCATAAGCGGCAAGCTTGCCGGCCTCCGAGCGGTCTATCATGAACTCCACCGCGATGGCGCCCCCCACAATCAGGGGCAGCAGCGCCAGGGTCAGGATGGGCAGCGGCTTTTTGCCCCTGCGTCTGAGCGCCCGCACGGCCAGCACAATCAGCGTGAGGCCAAACAGCACGGCTGAGAGCACCTGCTGCAGCCCCACAAAGCTGAACCTCAGGTGTCCGTCAAAGCGCAGGCTTTCCATCAGCGTCTGGGTCACCCCATACAGCAGGCAGCCCAGCATGAACACATGCCCGGCCCTGTGCCGCTTTTTAAGCGACCGCAGCAGGATCCCCAGCAGGGCAAGCGCCACCACCGCCTCGATCAGATAGGTGCGCAGGAAGCTGCCATAGCTCTCCTGACGGGCCAGGAAGCTGTCGGCCAAGGCCTGTATGGTAAGCGGGCGGCTGAGGCCCAGCATGGTAAACCCCTCGCCCAGCCGGGCTAAGGCCAGGAAGGCCGCCAGCGCCGGGGCCAGCCGGTCAAGCAATGGCGCCGCGGGGGTCTTTGTGAGGCGGGCGGCCACAAGGGCGCTTAGGGCAGCGCCTGTGAGCGCGCCATACATGGCAAAGCCCCCGGTGCGCAGATCCAGCACATTTTGAAGGTTTAGCAGGGGGTGGAAGGCCTGATCGCCAAAGCAGTACAGGAGCCTTGCCAAAATCAGGCCCAGGGGCAGCGCCAGAAGGCCGGTGATGGCGGCGGGGGCTTTCAGGCCGGGGTGTTTGGAGGCTAAGGTGTATAGCACAGCCAATCCCGCCCAGCAGCCCGCCATCAGCATCAGGCCATAGGCATACACCTCAGTGCCCAAGAAGGCGAAGGCCAGGGTATCGTCGTACATCAGATCATCCTTATGGCGCTGCCGTGGTGGCGAAGTAGATGTAGTCGCTCTGGGCCCGCTCGTTGGAGCGGCTGCGTCCGGTCTGGTAATACTGGCCGTTGAAGATCATGGTGGCGGAGTTGCCACCGTCCAGGTTAAAGGCCTGCATGCAGCCCAGGTCAAACATGAAGTCGGCCAGCTCCTTGTGGGTGACGCCTTCAGACTGGCCTGTGCGGCCTTCCGCCAGCACCAGCACATAGGAAAGCGGGGCGATCTGCCCGATGCCCATGCGGGGCTCATCTCCGTGGGGGTTGTAGCCGTATTTGCTGTCCAGGGTCAAAAGCGCCCCGTCTTTTATCAGCGCCGGGCCAAAGGTGAAGGCGTTGATGATTTCCCGGCCCTGGGCTTTCATGTCATTGAGCAGCTTTTCGGCGTTCACCTGGATATACAGGTGGAAGTCCCCCTGCTCGTCAATCACCAGGGTGTCCTTGGTGCGGTTGCCTTTGGCGCGCACCCGCTCTCCCATCCGGTATTCAAAGGTTTTCTTTGCAGGCTGATCGGTCATGTAGTTGGCGTTGATGGCCAGGATGGCGTTCTGCTTGGCAGACATCTCGGAAATCAGCCCATACCGGGGCGAGCGCACAGAGCCGGCTACGCCGGTGCGCAGCTGGCTGGCATGGGCGATGTCCACCCGGGCGATGCGCCAGGTGACGCCGTCCTTCTCCAGGGTTTCAAGCCGCACGGAGATGCTGCCATCCTCATACCCGTTTTCTGTGAACTTGGATGGGTCCGGCACCTGCCCGGGGCTGAAGTCAACGGGCAGCGAGGCGGCCGGTGCGCTTTCAGCTTTTGCCACTGGTAAAAGCCAGTCAAGCAGGCCTGAGGCGCTGTCATCCCCTTCTTCGGGTTCCCACAGCGCATCGTTCAGGCGGTTGGCCTGGTGGCTGAGCATGGCACCTGAGGGCACCAGAAAGGGCAGGGCAAGGGTCATCACCAGGGTGAGCGTGATGAGCAGGAGACTGGTTTTTTTTGACATATTCAGGACTTCCTTTCCTCGGGGCATTTGAACACCCAGGCTTTCTGGATGCGGTAATTGACGAAGAACAGCAGCGTGTCCACAATGATTTTGGCCAGCGTACGGTCCATGGACAGGTTGATGTTCAGCGTGTTCACCAGGGTGGCGGAGGCCAAAAGCGACACCACCACCAACAGCGCATAGCGGGGAAGCGACCCTTTGCACTTGCCGATGCGGAAGACAAACTGCTTGTTGATCTTGTAGTTGAACAGCGCCGAACAGGCCCGGGCGATGGCGGTTGCCGCCAGCACATGGTAGTAAACGCCGTGGCTGGTCACCCAGGGGAGCAAGGTGGGGATGAACGCCTTGTCAAGCAGCGTAAAAAGCCCCACATCAAGCAGGGTTGAAAGCACGCTGGCGGAGGCAAACTTGAAAAAATTGCGGAACAGCTGGGCATAGATGCGCGCCGAATCATGGAAGGGGCGGAAGTGGGAACTTTTGTTCTCCTCCAGGTAAATGGTGCGGATGGTCTGCTTGATAAAGGGGATGTTCCAGCCGGCACAGTAGATGAGCATGTTCATCTCATACTCAAAGCGCTCGCCGGGGATTTCCAGCATCCGGGGCATGAGCTGGCTTGAAATGCCCCGGAGCCCGGTCTGGGTGTCGGTCAGCCAGCGCCCATACAGCAGGGCGAAAAAAAAGGTGGTGAGCCGGTTGCCCATCATGCTCTTGGCCGGCACCCCTGCCTGGGAAAAATCCCGTACCCCCAGCACCAGATGGTCCGGGGACTGGAGCATGCGTGCGCCCACCTTCAGGCAGTCCTCTGCCGTGTGTTGGCCATCGGAGTCGGCGGTGATCACACCGGGGGCCCCGGGGAAGGCGTCCAGGATATACCTGATCCCGTGCTTTAGGGCATAGCCCTTGCCCCGGTTCACCTCATAGCCCAGCACCCGGCACTGGGGATAGGCAGCGAGGGCTTCAAAAAAATGCGCGTAGGCGGGGCCGGAGCCGTCATCCACCACCACGATGTGCTCAAATCCGCTGCCAACAAGCGCCTGCACATAGGCCCCCAGCTTCTCGTCCGGGTGCAGGGAAGGGATGAGGATGACTGACTGGTTCACATGGGCCAAAGCGCTGCACTCCAAATCACTTTTGTCTGCCCGGACAGCCTGTGCCGGGCCTTGCTATCATACCACTGCCGGGGCTTGATTGCAAAAGGATGACAAAATGATTCATAGATATTTCACCATTGGGCTTTGGCCAGAAAGCCTTGCAAATGTGGGGGCATTGGACAGCATCGGACATGGCGTATGAATTTGGACATAATGTGGGAATATTGACGTGCACGATGATGTTTTTTAGGATATGATAATCCGCACATGGCAGGTGCCATGGAAAGGAGCGGGTATGCAGAGGTTCAGCGCGGCGGTGATCCGCCGCAGGAAAATGATATTGATCATCACGGTGTTTTTGTGCGCCGTAAGCGCTGTTGCGGCGCTTCAGGTGGGTGTCAACTATGATCTGGCATCCTACCTGCCCAAGGATTCCCCCAGCGCAAAGGCGCTTCACCTGGTCACCGCCCACATCCCCAACCTCCAGGTCTATCTGCCTGACGTCCCCATCAGCGAGGTGGCGGCGGCCAAGGAGAAGCTGAAGGGCATCGCCGGGGTGGAGGAGGTGCTGTGGCTGGATGATGCCCACAGCGGCATTATTCAGCCGCTGGAGATGTTGCCCCAAGATCTCAGGGAGCCCTTTTATCAAAACGGCCCCATGTTCCAGGTGGTGGTGGCAAAGGAGAGCCAGGCCAGCACGGTGCTGTTGATCCGGGAGGGTTTCCCCGGCGCCCTGCTCAAGGGCGAGGCGGCGGATACCGCCCGCACCATCAACACCACCATGAAGGAGATCGCCTCCATCATGGTATATGTGCTGCCCATCTGCTTCATCATCCTCATCCTGGCCACCCGCCACTGGCTGGAGCCGGTGCTGTTTCTGCTGGCCATAGGGGTCGCAATTGTGATCAACGAGGGCACAAACATCCTGTTTGGCTCCATCTCCTTCGTTACCCGGGCGGCCTCCGCGGTGCTTCAGCTGGCGGTTTCCATCGACTATGCGGTGTTCCTGCTGCACCGGTTCAACGAGCGGCGGGAGGAGGGGCACCCGGTGGACGAGGCGATGAAGCTGGCCATGCAGCAGGCGGCATCCTCCATCGCCTCCAGCGCCATGACCACGGTCTTTGGCTTTATGGCGCTGATGCTGATGCGCTTTGGCCTGGGCATGGACATGGGCGTTGTGCTGATGAAGGGCGTGATATTAAGCTATCTGAGCGTGATGGTGATGCTGCCGGCAGCCACGGTGAGCTGTGCCAGGCTCATGGAAAAAACCAGGCACCGCGCCTTCATGCCCTCCTTTACGCGCTTTGGCCAGTTTGTGGTCAAGCGTCTGATGCCCCTGGCGGTGGTTGCCCTGGTGATACTGCCCCTGGCCTTCATCGCCCAGCAGAGAAACCACTTTGTCTATGGATCAGGCGGCATGCACAGCCCGGATTCGCCCATCAAGGTGGAGCAACGCAAGATTGAAGAGGCCTTTGGCCATAACCGCACGATGCTGATGCTGGTGCCTTCGGGGGACCCGGTCAGGGAGACCGCCCTGGGGGAGGACCTGCTTGGCATGCCGGAGGTGGAAAACCTCACCTCCTATGCCGCCACGGTGGGGGTGCAGGTGCCCGAGGCGGTGCTGCCCCAAACCGCCCGGGATCAGTTTATGGACGGGGGCTACGCCCGGCTGATCATGTCGGTGAACACCCAGGATGAAAGCCCCGAGGCCTTTGACCTGGTGGAGCGGATGCGGGCGGTGGGGGAGGCTCACTACCCCGGGCAAGCCCACCTGCTGGGTGAGAGCGCCATCAACCTGGACCTGAAAACCGTCATCACCGGGGATAATCTGCCGGTGCTTCTGGCTGGCGTCATCGCCATCGGCCTGGTGCTGCTGGTGAACTTCAAAAACCTGCTGATCCCGCTGATCCTGCTGTTGGTGATCGAAGGGGCCATCTGGCTGAACATGGGGGTGCCCTATGTGATGGGCGCCCAGATGAACTACATCGGCTACCAGATCGTCTCCTCCGTGCAGTTGGGCGCTACGGTGGACTATGGCATCCTCCTGGTGCAGCGTTACCTGGAGGGGCGGGAGACCATGGGCAAAAAAGACGCGGCCATGTGGGCCCTGAGCATTTCCACCGGCTCCATCCTGCCACCTGCCATGATCCTCACCTCCGCCGGTTACCTGCTGGGCATCCTGGTGCGGGCAAACGGCGTCATCAGCGAGATGGGTATCATCATTGGCCGGGGGGCCGCCATCTCCTGCGGGATGGTGCTGCTGGTGCTGCCCACGCTGCTGGTCTGGTTTGACGTGCTGATCATGCGCACCTTTATCAAGAAGAGAAAGGAACCCACCCATGAAACGAATCTTCCGTAATGCCACCCTGCTTCTGATGGTGCTGATGATGCTGTGCGCATCCGCCGCGGCCCAGACCCAGAAGGATGAGGTGGTCTATGCTCTGCTCTCCGCCACAGGGGAGGTGAAAAACATCTATGTGGTCAACGGCTTTGAGTCTGAGACACAGGCTTCAGGCACGGACTATGGCGCCTATTCACAGACCCAGGCGCTGACACAGACCGAGCAGTTCTCCTACCAGGACGGCGAGGCCTCCTTCACCATGGCGCCTGGCAGGTTTTACTATCAGGGCACGCCTGAGGGCAAGCAGCTCCCCTGGGAGATGAAGCTGAGCTACACCCTTGACGGCAAGGATACAGCGCCAGAGGCCCTGTCTGGCGCCAGCGGCAAGCTGGGCATCAGTTTTGAGGTGAAGCCCCGGGCTGAGGGTGCGGCCTACAGCCAGAACCTGGCGATGACTGCCACCATCACCCTCAAGGGCAACCGCGCCCTGAACATCCAGGCGGACAAGGCCACCCTGGCCTTTGCGGGGGGCGATGTGACGGCCAGCTATGTGATCCTGCCCGGACAGGAGGCCCGGTATGACCTGAGCGCCGACGTGACCGACTTTGCCATGGCGGGCGTGCAGTTTGCCGCGGTGCGCATGGGGGTGGACAAGGCGATGTATCAGGGCATCGCCGCCAAGGCGCTGGAGGGCTCTCCTTTTGCCACGGCGGTGGGGGGCATGATGGAGCAGTTTCTGGCCAGCATGCAGGGGCAGCCCACGGCCTCCTTCATGGACGACCGCAACGCGGTGCGTTCCCTGCAGTTTGTCTTCATGGCCGAGGGCATCCCGGAAAAGAAGCCTGAGGTGACCCCGGCGCCAGCCGCTGAGGCCAAGCCCCGCGAGGACACCATGTGGCAGCGCTTGCTGAGCTTGTTCGGCGGCTGATACACCACATTATTCAGTGCCCTTTGTTGAAGTATTAAAGGGTGGGGTCCGTGGAGGGGAGTGCTTTAGAACTCCCCTCCACGGCATTTTACAATTCCCCGGTGCATGAAGCCGCGATTTTGGCGCGTTGGATAGACGGGTACATTCTCAGGAGCAGGAAAGGAGGTGGCTGTCACGCGAAACCGTGAGGACACCATCGCTGCCTTTGAGGCGCTGGCCATCCCCCTGGAAAAACAGGTGTACCATGTGTGCCTGAACATGATGGGTAACCGCGAGGATGCGGAGGATTGCGCCCAGGAGACGATGTTGAAGGCTTTCCGCGGCTTTGCCCGCTTTGAGGGGCGCAGCAAGTTTTCCACCTGGCTGTACAGCATTGCCACCAATGTGTGCCTGGACGCGCTGCGGACGCGCCGGGACGCGGTGAGCCTTGAGGTGCTGCAGGAGGCAGGCTGGGAGGTGGCGGATGAGGCGCCGGAAGCCTACGAAAGGCTGGAGGCGGCCGAGCGCAGGAGGCTGCTGAAAGCGGCGCTAAAGGAACTGCCGCCTGATTTCAAGGCGGCGCTGACGCTGGTTGATCTGCAGGGCCTCCCCTATCAAGAGGCCGCAGAGGCGCTGGAACTGCCCCTGGGCACGGTGAAGAGCCGGGTGAGCCGCGCCCGGAACCAGCTTCTTGTCATTTTATCCCGGCAGCCGGAACTTTTTGGACAGAACCCCCGTCATAATGGTGAAAGGAGGGAAAAACGATGAACTGTAAACGGTGTGAATCCCTCCTGGACCAGTATCTGGATGGCCTGATGGAAGCATCAGACAAAGCAGCGCTGAAGGAGCATCTCCATGGATGTGCCCATTGCCGGCTGCGCATGCAGGTGCTGGAAGACAGCCGGAGGATCAACGAGGAGGACGAGGTACCCGTCAGCTTCTCAGCATCCTGGCGGCAGGCGATCCAAGATGAGGAGGTAGTCCCGATGAAAAGACAAACGCCGGGCTGGACCAAATGGCTGGCCATGGCCGCTGCCCTGGTGGTGGTTGTAGCAGGCACCTGGCTGACCGGCAACGAGCTGAACCGCATCAGTGGCAGCCCCGTGAAGCCCGCCGGGGGCATGGCTGGCGGCGCTGGCTACTACAGCGGCCTTGAAAGCGCAGATTCTGCCGCCAACTATGACATGGATGCCCCGGCCATGGCAGAATCCGCGATGACCAGGAGCGCCCCTGCCCCCCAAATGGCAGCCCAGCCTCAGGAGACAAAGATCATCCGCACCCTGTCCATCCAAAGCGCCACCCGTAATTTTGACGCGGATTATCAGACCATCCGCCAGGATCTGGAAAAGATCGGCGGCCGGGTGGAGAACGCCGAGGTGCGCACGGGGTCCAATGGGCTGCGCACCGCTTACCTGACCCTCAGGGTGCCGGCTGCCCGGCTTGACAGCTTTGCTGAACAGCTGAAGGGCATGGGCCACCTGCAATCCATCAGCGAATCCGCCCAGGACGTGAGCGAGCGCTACTACGACACCGACGCGCGGCTGAAAACCCAGCTGGCCAAAATGGAACGCCTGAGGGCGCTGATGGAAAAGGCTGCCAGCGTGGAGGAGCTGATCTCCCTGGAGAGCGCCATCGCCGATACCCAGTACCAGATCGACAGCTATACCGGGCAGCTGAAGGGCATGGACAGCCAGGTGAATGACGCCACTCTCAACCTGACCTTAAGCGAGATGAGCGCCCTTGACACCGCCGAAACCAAGGCGGAAACCCTTTGGGACCGCATCGCAAGCGGCACGGTGCACATGTGGCAGATGTTAAAGATCTGGGCGGCTGACGCCGCGGTGTTCCTGGCGGCGGTGCTGCCTGTGATTATCCTGATAGCCATCGTGGTTATCATCATCAAAGCGATTGTGAAAAGGAGAAACAAAAAATGACCAAGAAACTGTTTGCCGGGCTTCTGGCCCTGTCCCTGATGCTGATGCTGGCGCTGCCCGGCCTGGCCGAAAACGATGACCGGAATCTGACGGTGTCAGGATCCGCCACCGTATCCATCGATGCGGACTATGCCACCATTGAGATTGGTGCCACCACCCGGGGTGAAAGTGCCCTGGAGGCTCAAAAAGCAAACGACAAAATCATGCAGGATGTGATCGATGCTATCACAGCCCTTGAGATTGAGCGTGAGGATATCCGCACCAGCATATTCAGCATCTATACCGATCAGGGCATGGATACAAAGCTCGCGCCCTATGTGGTCAGCAACACCATCTCCATCACCATCAAGGACATTGCCAAAGTATCCCGGGTGATTGACGCTGCCTCTTCCAAGGGCGCTAACAATGTGTACAGCCTGTCCTTCCAGGCCGGCAAAAACCCCGAGGCCACCAAGCAGGCCATCGCCCTGGCGGTGAAGGACGCCCAGGACAAGGCCGCCATGCTGGCCGAGGCCGCCGGCATCACCCTGGGGGAGATCATCCAGATCAACCTGCCCCAGAACTACACGGGCATGTACATGGCCAAGGAGAACATGGCCATGGCCATGGGTGGCGACAGCGGCAGCCCCATCCTGTCTGGCAAGGTGGCTGTGACGGCTGATGTGATCATCGTGTTTGGCATCAAGTAAAAGAAAAACCGGATCATCAACGGGCTGCCGGGGGGCGGCCCTTTTTGTGTGACAGAAGGGGGCCGTTGGGATGGCTCATGAAGAAATCCCCATCACCCGGCGCAGCACACACAGCGCTGAGTCCACCTGCTCTTTTGTATTGCTGTGGGAAAAACTGAAGCGCACAGCGCCCTGGGGGAAGCTGCCCAAAGTTTGGTGGGCCAGGGGGGCGCAGTGGAGGCCGCAGCGCAGGCAGAGCTGGCCTTCCTCCTCCAGCCGCCAGGCGATGGCGGCGTTGTCCTGCTCCGGGAAATCAAGGGACACCACCGCCACCCGGTTTTTAAGCGTCTGGGGCCCCAGAATGCGGATGCCGGGCAGCGCTTTGACGCCATCCATGAACTGAGCGCACAGCGCCATTTCCTGCTGGTGAAGGGCCGCCATATCCTGGCTCAAGAGCCACTCAAGGGCCGCTGTCAGGCCGTAGATGCCCGGCAGGTTGGGCGTGCCTGCCTCCAGGCAGTCCGGGTAGGTGGCGGGCATATTCAGGCTGGCGGATTGGCTGCCCGTGCCGCCGGCGATGAGGGGGGAGAGCTGAAGCGCAAAATCCTGGCGCACAAGCAGCGCCCCAATGCCCTGGGGGCCAAGCAGGCCCTTGTGCCCGGGCACACACAGCGCGGAGAGATGAAGGGCTTCAAAATCAACCGGGATATGCCCGGCACTTTGCGCCGCGTCAAGCATCAAAGGGATGCCTGCCTGCTGGCAAATGAGGCCAATCTCCGCCACCAGCATCAGCCCGCCTGAGACATTTGAGGCATGCTGCAGGGCCACCAGGCGGGTGTTGGGGCGGATGGCCCGGCGCAAATCCTCTGGATCCATCAGGCCCTCATGGTCACAGGGCACGCAGGTATAGGCGATGCCCTGGGCGCTTAGTTGTTCAAGTGGCCGGGCCAGGGCGTTGTGCTCCATAGCGGTGGTGAGCACATGATCCCCCGGGCGCAGATAGCCCTTGAGCACCTGGTTGATGGAAAAGGTGTTGCCGGGGCAAATGACCGCGTGTTCGGGGCTGCTGAAATTGAACAGCTGGCAGAGGGATTCCCGCAGCTTCAGCACCTCAAACGAGGCGGCGCTTGCGGATTCATAGCTGCCCCGGTTCACGTTGGCGCCCACCTGGTTCAGGTAGCGTCCCATGGCCTCCGCCACCCCGGGCGCCTTGGGGAAAGAGCTGGCTGCATGATCAAAATATATTTGCATCATCTTCTCCTTTATGCTAGCATGCATAAACGTAAACATTATAACACATCTAGGAGGTCTGGGATGACTAAAGGACTGGGTGCGCGCAAAAATCTGGTCGGCATCGGGGTGGGTGTTGCGGTGGGCGTGGTGGCCCTGGCGCTGGTGGCCTTGGGGAACCCTGCGAACATGGGCTTTTGTATCGCCTGCTTTTTGCGTGATATTGCGGGCGCTGCCAAGCTGCATTCGGCGGCGGTGGTGCAGTATGTGAGGCCGGAAGTCATCGGCCTGGTGCTGGGTGCTTTTATCATCTCGCTGATCAAGAAAGAGTTCAAGCCCAGGGGCGGTTCCTCGCCCATGCTGCGCTTTGTGCTGGGCATGTTTGTGATGGTGGGTGCGCTGATGTTCCTGGGCTGCCCGCTTCGGATGATGCTGCGCATCGGCGGGGGCGATCTGAACGCGGTGGTAGGCCTGGTGGGCTTTGCCGCAGGCATCGGGGCAGGGGTGGTGGCGCTCAACCGGGGCTTTAGCCTCAGGCGCGCCTACACCCAAAGCGCCCTTGAAGGCGCGCTTTTCACGATTGTGATGGCCTTTTTGCTGGTGCTTTGGCTGCTGGTGCCCTCCCTGTTCGCCTTGTCTGAAACCGGCCCCGGCAGCATGCATGCAGCGGTGGGTATTTCCCTGGCGGCAGGGCTGATTGTGGGCATTCTCACCCAGCGCAGCCGCCTGTGCTGTGCAGGTGGGGTGAGGGATGCCCTCATGTTCCGGGATTTTCACCTGCTGTATGGCTTTTTGGCGGTGATTGTGACGGTGCTGGTGGGCAACCTCATTCTGGGCAAGTTTAACCTGGGCTTTGAAGGCCAGCCTGTGGCCCATAACGATGGCTTGTGGAACTTCCTGGGCATGGCCCTGGTGGGCTGGGGCAGTGTGCTGCTGGGTGGCTGCCCGCTGCGGCAGCTGATCCTGTCTGGCGAAGGCTCAAGCGATGCTGGCATCACCGTGATGGGATACATGGCGGGGGCAGCCTTTTGCCACAACTTTGGCCTGGCCTCATCAGGCGCCGGCCCCACCGCAAACGGCATGGTGGCGGTTGGGATTGGCCTTGTGGTGATGCTGGTTGTGTCCGTCGTCAACAAACAGAAGGAGGCTTGAGATGAAACTTGTAAACGCCTGCGGGCGCGCCTGCCCGGAACCGGTTCTCATGACAAAAAAGGCCCTGGCTGAAAGCCCGGAGGGCATCAGCGTGACGGTTGACAACGTGGTGGCGGCTGAGAACATCGCCCGCTTTGTCAAGGGCAAGGGCTATGCCGTTACCCAGCGCGAAGAAAAGGACGCCATCTGCCTTGACATCACCCGGTGAGAAGGGGGAATACATCGCCACCTTCTACACCCACCACGCGGCGCTGGTCACCCAGCGAGCGCTGAGAGCCTTGGGGCATCAGGCCAGAATGATGCCTGTGCCCCGGGCGCTGAGCTCATCCTGCGGCACCTGTGTAAGGTATTTTGCTGGTGACCCCTGTGTGGAACAGATGCATCAGGACATGGAGCAGGTGGTGCGGGTGGCGGAAGATGGTTATCATACGGTGGTAACAAACCTATAAAAATTCAGGCGCGGGTTTCCGCGCTTTTTTTGTTTAGGCCAGCGGCAGCCGGATGGCGGAGCGGGCCTTGCTTGAAGGCCCATAGGCGCTGTGGTATAATCTCGCTGCTTGATTTGATGAGGAGGAGCTTTGCTTAAGCGTCTTTTTTCCGCCAAACCAGAGCTTCTGGGAGAGGGCATCACCCTGCGTCTGATGGAATCAGGCCAGCGGGATCCGGACAGCGGCATTCAGGCGGGCTTTAGCTTTGACATCTGCCCTGCTGGCAAAAGCCGGGCAGCGGGCTATGTGAGCGTGCGCCTGGGGGAGAGCCCGGAGCTGTACTACCTGGGGCACATCGGCTACCGGGTGTACGAGGGGCACCGGGGGCATGGATATGCAGAAAAAGCGGTGCGCCGGCTGATCCCGGTGCTGCGGGGGCTGGGGCTTCACAGCCTTGTGATCACCACCGATGTGGACAATGCGCCCTCCCGCAGGACCTGTGAGAAGCTGGGTTGCGCCCTGGAGCGCGTGGCGCCCGTGCCGCCCCGGCACCAGCCGGCCTGCATGATGTCAAAGGCGAAATGCCGCTACATCCTGATGATTGATGGCCCGGAGGAAATGTTGGAGGGTTTGGAGATTTGAAGCTGAATGTGGGGGGGCTTGAGGCCCATGCGGAGCGTCTGGGCGAGGGCGGCGAGGCATTGCTGCTGCTCCATGGCTGGGGCCCCCGGAGCGTGAGCCTGGAGAAGAACCTGCTGCCCCTGGCCCAGCGCCTGAAGGGGCAATACCGGGTTTGCGCGCTGGATTTTCCTGGCCATGGGGAAACCCCGGCCCAGGGGGAGGACTGGGGCGTGCCGGAATATGCCCAGTGGACGCTTCAGGCCATGGATGCCCTGGGCATTCACCAGACCACGCTCATCGCCCACTCCTTTGGCGGGCGGGTGGCGCTGTATCTGGCTGCCCACCACCCAGAGCGGGTGAAGAAACTCATCCTCACCGGCTGTGCTGGCCTGAGGGAAAAACCGGGGCCCAGAGCCCAGCTGCGGGCCATCGGCTTTAAGGCGGGCAGGGTGGCGCTTGAGCTGACCGGCCGGATTCCGCCGCTGAAAGCCTGGGCGGGGACAACCCTGGGCATGCTCCGGGAGGCCATGTCCTCCGCCGACTATCTCCTCACCCCTGAAAACCTCAGGGGCAGCTTCAGCAAAATCGTGCGGCAGGATCTGCGCCCCCTGCTGCCGGGCATTGGCCACCAGACCCTTCTGGTGTGGGGGGACAAGGATCGCGCCACCCCCCTCTGGATGGGCAAGGCGATGGCTCAGGCGATGCCAAACGCCACCCTCCTGGTCTATGAGGGGGATGACCACTGGGCCTATCAGAACCAGCTGGCCCGGTTTGTAAACGCCGTGGAAGCATTTCTGGAGGAGGATTTCCTGCTGTGAACCTGATCTTAAGCCTCGCCAGATACATCCTGTGGTTTGCGCCCGCAGCGGCCATGCTGCCGGCGGGCAAGCAACTGATGCAGTACTACCAGCTGTCCAGCTACCAGTTTGGCGGTTTTTTCAAAACCCTTTTTCGCCAGCGCGCCAAAGTTTTCTGGCCGGGGCTGGCGCTTACCTTGTGCAGCGTGCTGTTCACCTTCCTGGCTTCCCTCACCCAGGGCGGCCCGTGGCTTTTGGAAGTGCTGGTGTCGCTTCTGTGCGCGGGGCTGATCCTGCTGTCTGGCATTGCCATTGGTTTTTTCAGCTACCGGGAGAAGAGGGCCAAGAAGAAGCTGGTGGTGACCCACCGGGTAAAAAGGTTGGGGCTGGCGTGGCTGGCAGTGGGGATCCTGGTATCGGCTCTTTTGCGGCAGCTGTATGTGATGGGCATCAGCGCCTTGCTGGTGCCGGTGCTTCTGCCCCTGTGGCTGATCATCGCGGCCTACATCATGTGGCCGGTGGAGCGGGGGCTTCAGCTGCTTTACCGGGCGGATGCCAGCCGCATCCTTGAGGGCTACAAAGCCAGTGGGCTGATCGCCATCGGCATCACCGGATCCTACGGCAAAACCACCGTGAAAAACATCCTGGCCAGCATCCTCAGCCAGCAGTATCCCACCCTGGCGTCCCCGGTCAGCGCCAATACGCCGCCAGCCCTCTCCCGCTGCATCCGGGATGAGATGGGCCCCCAGCACCGCTACTTCATCGCCGAGATGGGGGCCAGGCACCCCCATGATATCCGGGTGCTCAGCCGCTTTATCAAGCCGTCTGTCGCCATCCTCACCGCCATTGGCCCCCAGCACCTGGAGACCATGGGGAGCGAGGAAAAGGTGCGGGAGACCAAATACGCCCTCATCGCGGGGCTGCCAAGCGATGGCTTTGCGGTGTTTGACAACGATGGACGCCATGTGAGCGCCTGCTACAGGCGGGCTGAGGTTGCCAAAGCCATCGTGGGCGAGGCGGGGGATGACCTGTGGGCGGAGGAGATCATCCTGTCGCCTGAGGGCAGCACCTTCACCCTCTGCGGCAAGGACGGACTGCGCCTGCCCTGTGAAACCCGGCTGCCAGGGGAGCATAACATCAGGAACATCCTGCTGGCAGCCGCCTGCGCGCTGCACCTGGGCATCAGCCCTGTGCATGTGCGGGAGGGCATCGCCGGGGTGAAAGCTGTGGCCTTCCGCCTGCAGGCCAGCCGCCATCCCAGGGGCTACACCACCATCAACAACGGCTTTAACACCAACCCGGCCGCCTCCTTAAAAGCGCTGGAGGTGCTGGCCTCCTACCCTGGGCGCCATGTGGTGGTCACACCGGGCTTTATCGAGCTGGGCCGCCAGGAGGAAGCGGCCAACCGCCAGCTGGGCCGGGATATGGCGGCCGTGGCCCAGGAGGTATTGCTGGTGGGCCTGCAGCGCACCCGGCCCATCCGGGAGGGGCTGGTGGAAGCGGGCTTTGAGGAGAGCAGCATTCACAGCTTTGCTTCCCTTGAGGAGGCCAACCGCCATGTGGCCCAGACCTATGGGGAGGGCGATGTGGTGCTGTATGAAAACGACCTGCCGGACCAGTACAGCTGATGGAGGGCAAGATGAAGGCAAAACTGCGCCTGGGCATCCTCTTTGGCAGCCGCAGCACAGAGCATGAGGTATCCATCGTCAGCGCCCTGCAGCTGGCCAATTTCGTTAACCCTTTCAAGTATGACCTGACCCTGGTCTATATCAGCCGGGAAGGGGCCTGGTATGTGGGGCCCGCGCTGTGGCAGTTGGAGACATATCTGGATTTTAACCCCCGCAAAAGCGGCCTCACCCAGGTGTTTCCGGACATGACCGCCCGCTCGCGGGCGTTGGTTTCCGTGAAGCGCGGGGGCATATTTGCCGGGGAGACCCGCCGGGTGGAAGCGCGCCTTGACTGCGTGATCCCGGTGATGCATGGCCTGCATGGGGAGGACGGCAGCCTGCAGGGCATGCTGGAGATGATGGACATGCCCTATGCTTCCTGTGGCGTGGCGGGAAGTGCCGTGGGACTTGACAAAATCATGATGAAGCAGGCATTTCGGGGCGCAGGCTTCCCGGTGATGCCGGACACCGCGGTTTCCCGCCAGGAATGGCTGCACGACCCGGGCGCTCTGATGCGCCATATCGAAAGCGTGCTGCCCTACCCGGTGTTTGTGAAGCCGGCCAACCTGGGCTCCTCCATAGGCGTCAGCCGGGCGGATGACCGGGAGGCGCTCAAGCAGGCGCTGGCGCTGGGCTTTTCCCTGGACCGGCGCTGCCTGGTGGAGCAGGGGCTGGATGAGCCGGAGGAGGTCAACTGCGCGGTGCTGGGCTACGACGGGGACATCACCGCCTCAGTGGTGGAGATGCCGGTGAGGCAGGGCGAGCTGCTTGACTTTAAGACCAAATACCTCAGTGCCGCCCAGGGTGGAGGCATGGCCTCCCTCTCCCGCATCATCCCGGCGCCCATCAGCCCTGAGGAGACCGCCAGGGTGCAGCAGCTTTCCCGGGACATTTTCTGGGCGCTGGACTGCAAGGGCGTGGTACGGGTGGACTTTATGATCGACCGGGCCACCCGGGGCATCTTCATCACCGAGATCAACACCATCCCCGGCTCACTGGCCTTCTACCTGTGGGAGAAGACCGGGGAAGGGCTGCGCTACCGCCACCTGATCGATCGCCTGGTGCACTATGCCATGAAGGCTTATCAGGACAAGAACATGAACCTCACCTCCTACCAGTCGGAGATTATCTCCAGCGCCATCAAAAGCCGCTCAGGCGGCGCCAAGGGCGCAAAAGCCTGAATCCATCCTCCATACCACACAGGCGGTCTTAAACGCCTGTGTCTTTTTTATGGTTTTTCAGGGAAATCCATCTCCATGCGCCGGCTTTTTGCTTATATTCTATTGTGAAAGACTGTTGAGGTGGCTGTATGAAGGATTACATCGCATCCGTACTGGAAGACCTGAAGGCCAAATATCCCCAGGAGCCGGAGTTTCTCCAGGCGGCGGAGGAAATGCTGCCCTGCCTTGAAAGCGTGTTCCAGCGGCACCCGGAGTTTCGGGAGGCCGGCCTGCTGGAGCGCTTTGTGGAGCCGGAGCGGGTGGTCATCTTTCGCGTGCCCTGGGTGGATGACGCCGGTAAAGTTCAGGTGAACCGGGGCTGCCGGGTGCAGTTTTCCTCGGCCATCGGCCCCTATAAGGGAGGGCTGCGCTTTCATCCAAGCGCGAGGCTTGGCACCTTCAAGTTCCTGGCGCTTGAGCAGACGCTCAAAAACAGCCTCACCGGGCTCCCCATCGGTGGGGGCAAGGGGGGGAGCGACTTCAACCCCCGGGGCAGGTCTGACGGCGAGGTGATGCGCTTCTGCCAGAGCTTCATGACCGGGCTTTACCGCCATATCGGCCCTTCCATGGACGTGCCGGCAGGGGATATCGGCGTGGGCGGGCGCGAGATTGGCTATCTCAACGGCCAGTACAAGCGCCTGACCGGGCATTTTGAGGGCGCCATCACCGGCAAGGGCACAGGTTTTGGCGGCTCCCAGGGCCGGACGGAGGCCACGGGATACGGTCTCCTCTACCTGGTGAAAACCATGCTGGATAACCACAGCCTGGACATTGCCAACATGCGCTGCGTGATAAGCGGGTCCGGCAATGTAGCCATCAACGCCGCTGACAAGGCCATCCAGATGGGGGCAACGGTGATCGCCATGAATGATTCTGATGGCTATGTGCTGGATGAAAAAGGCATCGACCTGTCGGCCATCAGGCAGTTGAAGTTGCATGAGCGGGCCCGGATCAGCGAATACCCACGGCGTGCGGGGCGGGGCATATATCACCCGGGGGCATCAGGCATCTGGGAAGTGCCCTGCGACTTGGCGCTGCCCTGCGCCACCCAGAATGAACTGGATGAGGCAGCGGCCCGTGTGCTGGTCAAGCAGGGCGTCAAGGCCGTGGCTGAGGGCGCCAACATGCCCGCCACCCTGGCGGCCACCCATGTTTTCCAGCAGGCAGGCGTGCTGTTTATGCCGGGCAAGGCCGCCAACGCCGGCGGCGTGGCGGTGAGCGGGCTTGAGATGGCCCAGAACGCCGGCTTTGCCAACTGGACCTTTGACCGGGTGGATCAGGAGCTCAAGAGCATCATGGACAGCATATACCATACCGTGGCCTATACCGCCGCCCGCTACGGAAAGGCAGAGGACTATATCCTGGGTGCCAACGTAGCCGGCTTCCTCAAGGTGGCCAACGCCATGATGGCGCAGGGGATTGTTTGATACCACGTTTGCGCACCAACACAATGGCATCGTGGCAGTCATACCAGGGGCAGTGCGGCAGGCTCTCCTGAGCCGCTGCAACGATGCTTTTGGCCATGGCCAGAGCCCTCAAAAAATGATAGCATAACCAAAAATAGAATATTTTGGATTCTCTGCGTCTAATGGGCAGGGAGGTGAGCGCATGGAGAGGAAGTCGGATCAGGAACTGAATATCAGGGAGCTGATGGACAGCTTCGGGACAGACCTGTACCGCACCTGCTTTGTCTATCTCTCTGACGCGCACCTGGCTGAGGATGCCATGCAGGAGACCTTCATCAAGGCCTGGCGGGCCAGGGAGACATTTCGCGGCCAGGCCAGCCCCAAAACCTGGCTGACCAGAATTGCCATCAATGTGTGCAAAGACATGCTTCGCACGGGCTGGTTTCGCCAGGTGGACCGCAAAATCAGCCTGGACGATTTGCCGGAAGCGGAGGCGCCGCCGCTTTCAGAGGACGATGCCCTGATTACCGCAGTGATGGCACTGCCAACAAAACTTAAAACCGTGATCCTGCTCACCTACTATTGGGGCATGCCCGCGAGGGATGTGGCTCAGGCCCTGGGCATCGCCGTCCCCACAGTGTATCTGAGGCAAAACAAAGCGCAGCAACTGCTTAAAACCAATCTGGAAGGGTGGTATCGTGATGAATGAAAAAGACCTGAAACAGGCGATGGACCGCCGCCTTTCCCCGCTGCGCGTGCAGCAGCGGCATGTGGCGCATGTGCTGCGCAACATACAAGGAGAAGAACCCATGAAAAAGAAAACCGTTCCATTGGCGTTGGTGTTCGCCATCATCGCTGTGGCAGGCATCGCCATCGCGGCTGTGTTGTCGCCCACCATCGATTTTTTCAGCAACCTTTACGCACACCTTGACAAGGAACAGTATCTGGACTATGAGACCGACCTGAAAGGCGGCATCCGCATGCCGGTCAACCAAACCTGGGTGCTGGGTGAGGTGCAGTATGAGTGGGCGGATGTGATCTATGTGGAAAAATCGGGCAGCGAAAAAACCCTGGACAACACCCTCTATGGCACCGTCATCATCAGCCCCGCCCAGGGCAGCAACATCATCCTCAAAATGGAGGACTTCCAGATGACAGACCCCTATGGCTATAACCCGCAGTTGGGACAGGAGGTGCCGCAGGGCGCCCAGAGCATAGCTCAGGCAGCGCAGGAGAAGGGTGCCCGTATCATTCAGCCCAAGGCATACCCCCTGACCGTTCTGGCTGACGGACAGCCATTCAAGGATGAAATGGGCGGGGAGATGGGCTATCTGCCTGACGGCAGAATCGGTTACAGCTTTATGATTGGCCCCATCGAACATGCCGGTGAATACACCATTGACATGCAGCTGTCAAACTGGGAGGTGCTGCCCGACGGCACCTGGCTCAGGGAGGAGCCCAACAACACCTGGCTTAAAGAAGTGAAGCAGGTGACGGTGAAAACCAGCGAAGCAGTGAATAACTA